>MDSY01078974.1_pt1 | contig 64723 bp, 60 predicted proteins | sample 811131 | NCBI WGS metagenome assembly MDSY01 (sample SAMN05326643, study PRJNA326480) | marine metagenome | isolation source: seawater | place: Atlantic Ocean: South West | collected 2010 | reverse complement strand
TGTCCTACCCCAAAAGTTTCCTTTGGCAAAAATAATTTTAGCTTGATTTTCAGGAATACCTTTCTTCATGTATCCCCATTTTCTAGCGAGCTTATTGGCCGTTTCTCCTCCCTCAACCCCTGTATTCATTGGAAGTACTTTGTCATATCCGAAAAGTTCAGTAATAAACCGTTCGTATTCTCCAAGAATATCATTATGAAATGCTCTTGATGTCAATGTGAGTTTCGTCGCTTGATCATTGAGGGCTTTAATGATTTTTGGATGACAATGTCCTTGATTTACAGCAGAGTAGGCAGATAAAAAGTCAAAATAGTGTTTACCATCAACATCCCAAACGTGAACACCTTCACCCTTTGACAATACAACGGGAAGAGGATGATAGTTGTGTGCCCCATACTTTTCTTCCTTGATAATATATTCTTCTGTTTTTCCCATGTTTCTATTTGAATTTTGTAGGTCGTAAAATTAATAAATTGTATTTAGACCAATTGGCCAATTTTGAATAAGTTGATTACCATTGAAAAGCGTTTTTACTGAGCCATTTACCCTGTACTCGAAGTGTTTGTTCAATCACCTCTCGGACACATCCTTTTCCGCCGTCAATAGGGGAGTGGTAGTCAACTACTTGTTTCACATCGATGGCTGCATCCTGAGGACAGCAAGATACCCCCGCAACATGTAAAACTGGTATATCCGGAATGTCATCACCCATGTAAAGCACTTGTTTATCCGCTATGCCGTATTTCTCTTTTATACCGTTGTAAACGTCAATTTTATTATTCGAACGCAGAAAAACATCATTAATACCTAGATCAATTAGTCGTTTTTTAAGGTCTTCACTATACCCCCCTGTGATGATAAAGATTTGGTAGTTGTTTTTACTTGCATATTGCAAGGCATATCCATCTTTTGAATTTAATGCGCGAACGACCTCTTCCTTTAGCAGGTAGACTTTTCCATCAGTTAGCACTCCATCGACATCAAAAATAAAGGTGGTGATGTCCTTGAGCTTTTCTTTATAATTCATTTTTGTAGGTGTTTAGTATGCTTTCACTGAGCTGGCGATAAATCTTTTTTGTGGATTCATCGAGCATCTCCTCATGTTTTGCTAGGATTTTAAGGTCTCCTCTTCTTGCTGGTCCTGTCTGGTTTTCTTTGGCCTTTGATTGCTTTATTGATGTCAAAGTTTTTTCTAGGAGCGGCTCCAAAACGTCCCAACTCAATCCTCTCTTATTGGCTTCTTCTTGACTCAAATAAACCAAATGGTTGACAAAATTATTCAAAAGTACAGCGACAAGATGGTATTGTTTTCTTCTATTCGAGGAACATTTTTCGAAGTGTAATCCACTTTGGATGCACAAGAGGATCATTTCGTCCATCAAATCATCTTGATGCGCTTCTAGAAGAATAGGAAAATGATACGCCATACTTTGGTCTCGATCTGTAAAGGTCTGAAGAGGATAAAACACGCCACATTTTTTATGCTCTAATGAATCCAATTCAACACTTCCTGCAGTATATAGTACTTTTTGATGCGGAGGAATCTCCCCGATTACGTGATGAATAGCATCGTCACTCACACAGACTAGAAGGATATCTGCAACGACCGTCTCGATTTTTGTGATGAAAGAACAACCTAGTTTTAAGGATAGTGCGTGTCCAGAGTCTTTGTTCCGACTATGAACTGATTCAATTTGGATCCCTTTTGACTTGAAAAGAACACCAATGGCATTTGCGACTCTACCAGAGCCTATAATGGCAATACTTGGTGGTGTCTTTACATTCATTATTTGACAATGCGCCAAGCTCCAGACTCAAGAAGGCTTATGGCTTTTTTATATTTCATTTCCTTTGTTTCTCGACCGTTCGAAATTTTCACGATTTCATTTCGATTGACCTTGGGCGCAGCGAAAATAGGTTGTTGCTTTTCTGGTCGAGGCGCTGAGTTTCTAATTGCTTCATCAAATCCCTCTCTTCCCGATGGAATTTGTGTTTGGTCGCTGTTGGATTTAGATCCGCCATAGTTGCTCTGCTTGTCCTCTTTGTTTGTGCTTTCAACTTCTTGTTGCTCCGGGATATCCAATTTCATTAGTAATTCAACAACCTCTTCGTTTAACCTACCAAGCATGTTTCTGAAAAGTTCGTAGGATTCGAGTTTATAAATCACAAGGGGATCTTTTTGTTCGTAGCTCGCATTGTTTACTGCTGAGCGAAGGTCATCCATTTCACGGAGGTGTTCCTTCCATTCTTCATCAATTTTTGAAAGAATTACATTTTTTTCAAAGGCCTTACTGATGTTTTTCCCTTCAGAAGTATATGCTTCTTCTAAATTAACAATCAGGCGCATTTCTCTTTTCCCATCAGATAATGGGAATACAATATTCTTGTATTTTTCAGACATCGTCTCATAGACATGCTTGATTTGCGGCATTCCCTTTTCGGCAATTTTTTCACATTTTCTCTCGTATTTAGAGCGTGTTTTTTCATAAACCATTTCTACAAGCTCTGGCTTCGGTACATTGGCGAATTCTTCCTCAGTTACTGGAGACTGAATCCCTAATAAACGAATGAGATCCATCTCAAAATCTTGATAATTGGAGTTTTCATTGTTATAGACCGTATTGTCACAAAGGTCATAGTACATATTGTCTACATCAATATCCAAGCGATCGCCATATAAAGCATTTTTACGTTTCTTATATATTGCTTTACGTTGCGAGTTCATAACATCATCATACTCCAAAAGTCTTTTACGTACACCGAAGTTGTTTTCTTCAACTTTTTTCTGTGCATTTCCGATAGATTTCGAAACCAATCCAGCAGAAATAACTTCACCTTCTTTTAAGCCCATTCTGTCCATCAACTTGGCGATTCTTTCAGAACCGAACTTGCGCATTAGGTCGTCCTCAAGTGAAACGAAAAATCTTGAAGAACCAGGATCACCCTGTCTACCTGCACGTCCACGAAGCTGACGGTCAACACGTCTTGAATCGTGTCTTTCAGTTCCTATAATTGCAAGACCACCAGATTGCTTAACCCCATCTCCGAGTTTAATGTCTGTTCCACGTCCTGCCATGTTTGTTGCAATGGTCACGGCTCCGGCCAAACCAGCATTTGCTACAATCTCAGCTTCTTTTTGGTGGTATTTGGCATTTAGCACTTGGTGCTTTACTTTTTTCATTTGAAGCAGTCGGCTTACTAGCTCAGAAATCTCAACTGTTGTTGTTCCAACCAGCACAGGTCTTCCTTCAGCTACTAATTTTTCTACTTCATCTGTAACGGCATTGTATTTTTCTCTTGCTGTCTTGAATACCCAATCGTCTTCATCCTTTCTAACAACAGGTTTATTTGTTGGCACAACGACAACATCAAGTTCATAGATGTCCCAGAATTCTTTCGCTTCAGTTTCAGCCGTACCTGTCATTCCAGATAGCTTGTGGTACATTCTAAAGTAATTTTGAAGCGTAACCGTGGCATAGGTTTGAGTTGCAGCTTCTACAGTTACATCTTCCTTTGCTTCAATTGCTTGATGAAGACCATCAGAATACCTTCTACCATCTAGAATACGACCTGTTGATTCGTCTACGATTTTAACTTTACCATCCATCACAACATATTCAACCTCCTTTTCAAAGAGTGTATATGCTTTCAAAAGCTGGTTGATGGAGTGTATCCGTTCTGATTTGATAGAATACTCACGAATCAGTGTATCTTTCTTTTCAACAAGCTCCTCCTTATTTGAATTTTCTTTTTCTAGTTTGGCAATTTCAGCTCCGATGTCCGGCATAATAAAGAAATCTCTTTCTTCATTTCCCGAAACTAAATCTATTCCTTTATCTGTAAGCTGAATTGAATTGTTTTTTTCATCTATCGTAAAGAAAAGCTCGGCATCAATTTTTTTCATGTGCTTGCCTTGCTCTTGCATGTAAAAGTTTTCTGTCTTTTGCAGATTTACTTTTATTCCTGGCTCAGACAAATATTTGATGAGCGGCCTGTTTTTGGGTAAACCTCTAAATGCCCTTAGTAATGCGATTCCTCCTTCTTCAAGGTCTTGTTTATCTTTTGCTTTATCTTTCGAGGGTTCATTGATTACGGTGAGCTTTTTCTTGGCTTCAACGAGGCATTGCTGAATATATGCTTTTTGTGCTTGAACTACGCGCTCAATTCTAGGTTTCAGTACGTGAAATTCATGTTCGTCTCCTTTCGGCGTAGGCCCAGAAATAATAAGTGGTGTTCTTGCATCATCAATCAATACAGAATCCACCTCATCCACAATGGCGAAGTGATGTTTACGTTGCACTAAGTCTTCTACTGATCCTGCCATGTTGTCCCGTAAGTAGTCAAATCCAAACTCGTTGTTGGTTCCGAAAGTGATATCGGCCATGTAGGCTTGGCGTCGTTCTGCCGAATTTGGTCTGTGCTTATCGATACAATCTACAGATAGTCCATGAAATTGATATAAAGGCCCCATCCATTCTGAGTCACGTTTTGCTAGATAATCATTTACAGTAACAACGTGTGTTCCTTTTTTAGCGAGTGCATTTAAATATACAGGTAGCGTGGCGACAAGGGTTTTTCCCTCTCCCGTTTGCATTTCGGCAATGTTTCCTTTATGTAATACGGCACCGCCCATAAGCTGAACATCATAGTGGGTCATATTCCATTGAACTGCCGTGCCCGCTGCCGTCCATTCATTATGCCAAATAGCATCTTCTCCTTCAATTGTGATACCATCCTTTTTAGCAGACAAGTCCCTATCAAAGTCTGTGGCTTTCACTGTTAACTTACCATTTGTTGCCCATCTCGAGGCTGTTTCTTTTACAACAGCAAATGCGCTGGGTAAAATTTCTTTAAGTGAATTTTCAATTTGCTGGTCAATCTCTTTTTCTAGCTTCTCTATTTTTTCGAAGATTTCAATTTTATCTTGAACAGAAATTTTAAAATCTTCAGCCGATTCTTTTAGCTTTGTAAGCTCAGTTTCTAGCGTTTCTTTTTCTTCTTTTATTTTGGTAATAAAGCCTTTAGTTTTGTCTCGTAAACCTTCGTCTGAAAGACTCTGAATTTCCGGATACACCTCATTTGTAGCTTTCACAAAAGGGTTGTATTCCTTTTGATCTTTTAGGTTTTTGTCGCCGACCAGCTTTTTTAAAAAATTTGCAATCATTATGTGTCTAATTTGCGGAACGCAAATTTAATTAAATTAAAGGATGAAAAGAAACGAAAAGCACACCAATTCTACAATTCATATAAATGCTTTGCTTTTGCCCTAAAGATGCTTAAAAAAAGTAAATTATTCTTGCTACAGAAATCGAGTGGAATTGTTAATTAGAAGTATCTTTGTATTATGCATCAAAAAATTATTATTCTTGACTTTGGTTCACAATATACGCAGCTTATAGCTAGACGAATACGTGAATTAAACGTTTATTGTGAAATTCATCCATGGAATAAAGCACCCAAAATGGGGAGCGATATTGTTGGAGTGATTCTTTCGGGAAGCCCTTTTTCTGTTTTAGATGAGTCGTCTCCGAAACCTGATTTATCAAATATCAAAGGAAAGCTCCCTTTGTTGGGAGTATGTTTTGGTGCTCAATTTTTGGCTGAGAATTATGGCGGAAAAGTGCTGCCATCTAGTACCCGTGAATACGGCCGTGCTATATTGTCAAAGGTTGACAATCAATACGCTATTTCTAAAGATTTAACTGTTGATTCTCAAGTTTGGATGTCTCATGGTGACACCATAAAAGAGGTACCTGAGCACTATAAAATATTTGCTTCCACAGAGAAAGTAGACGTTGCGGGATATGTTATTGAGGGGGAAGAAACTTTTGGTGTTCAATTCCATCCTGAGGTCTACCATTCAACAGAGGGTAAAATACTGATAAAGAATTTTGTCGTCGATATTTGTGGCTGTTCAGGTGACTGGACACCAGATTCATTTGTTGATGAAACATGTAAGCAACTGAAAGAAAAGGTTGGAGATGATAAAGTTATTCTTGGCTTGTCAGGTGGAGTGGATTCATCCGTTGCTGCGGTATTATTGCACAAAGCCATCGGGAGCAATCTACATTGTATATTCGTTGATAACGGCTTACTTCGCAAAAACGAATACGAATCAGTTTTGGAATCCTATCAAGGAATGGGACTGAATGTTACGGGTGTCAATGCCTCTGAATTGTTTTATGCTGAGCTTGACGGGGTGAGTGATCCGGAGCTCAAACGAAAAGCAATAGGAAAGGTGTTTATTGATGTTTTTGAGGCAGAATCCAAGAAAGTGAAAGATGCCAAATGGCTTGGTCAAGGGACTATTTATCCCGATGTAATTGAGTCAGTATCAGCAACAGGAGGACCATCGCAAACCATTAAATCACATCACAATGTAGGTGGTCTACCTGATTATATGTCTCTTCAGGTTGTAGAGCCATTACGTAAGTTATTTAAGGATGAAGTTCGACGCATTGGTCGCTCTCTAAAGATTGACCCCTCAATTCTTGGTCGTCATCCTTTTCCTGGTCCAGGCTTAGGAATTCGTATATTGGGTGATGTAACTAAGGAAAAGGTACGCATTTTGCAAGAGGTTGATTATATCTTTATTCAAGGTCTTAAAGAGCATGGCCTGTATGATGATGTTTGGCAAGCTGGAGCAATCTTTCTACCCGTTCAATCTGTAGGAGTAATGGGAGATGAAAGAACATATGAAAATGCAGTTGCACTTCGCGCTGTATATTCAACCGATGGAATGACAGCAGATTGGTGTCATCTGCCGTATGATTTCTTGGCATTGATTTCTAATAAAATCATTAATCAAGTAAAAGGAATCAATAGAGTGACCTACGATATTAGCTCTAAGCCGCCGGCAACTATTGAATGGGAATAAAATGAAAAGAGTTCTATTTGTATTTTTCTTAATTCTAGGCTTTCAAAGCCTCGGTCAGAGATATGCAAAAATAGGTGAACGAGATGGTATAAAATACTACATGCATCAGGTATCCGATGGAGAGACACTATATGGAATTCAAACCTTGTATGGTGTCGATATGGATAAGATTAAGGAAGCCAATAATCTATCAGAAACCATAGAAATAGGTCAACGGCTCTATATTCCAGTTCGATATCATGATGTCAATCATACGGTCAGAAATAAAGAAACCCTTTATGGGATATCAAAAAAGTATTCTGTATCAATTGATTCTTTGAAAGCGCATAATCCTGATTTAAGCGATGGTCTCAAGAAAGGGCAGCAGTTACTTATTAAAAACTTGATTCTATCCATAGAACTAAAGCCTAAAGACTCTGAGATACCAATGGATACATCCTCTGTAGTATCTTTAGATGTTGATGAATTGATTACAAATGATTCAATTATCGAATATACAGTCCAGTCAGGAGAAACATTGTATTCTATTTCTAAGCGGTTTATGGTATCCATGGAGGTATTACTTACTCGGAATAATTTAAGCACGACCGCATTAAAACCAAATCAGATCATTACGATTCCTTTAAAACGGGAAATGAAAATCAAGCCAAGAGCTCATATTTTATACATTCCTGATTCCACAAAGCAAAGTTCAAATCAAGATAGCTTAGTTGATGATAAAAAGTTCCAGGTTGTAGTTTTCCTGCCTTTTAACCTTGACACAATTGATACAAAAGGTTATCGATCATATGCTTTGGATTATTATATGGGTGCGATGTTAGCTATTGATTCATTAAAATCATACCCTGTAAATGGGCGCTTTCGTTTTATAGATTATTTGGCCAAGTCAATCCCTTTTGATAGCATATTACACAGCATAGAGTTGGATTCTGTTGACCTTATTTATGCACCTTTTGACTTTAAACTTTCGGAAAAATTAGCGAAATGGTCCTCGGGTAAATCGGTTAAAATCATTTATCCCTTAGCTAGTCATCATGCATTAAATCCTGTTTTAGACTCATTGGACCTAAAAATGCCTACAGCTTATTTCATGAATCCAAATACCTCTGCTTTACTTGAAGTTATGGCGAAACACCTAAGCACGAGAGATTCAGTGCAAATTGTTTTGATCAAGACAACGGATTCGGCTGAAATAGCAATTTATAATGAGTTTCTTAGACTTACCCAGTATCTTGATTTAGCTACAAAAATACAGGAGGCGACCTTTAGCAACTATACCTATTTTTCAAAGAAGAAAGGACTAAAAACAGTTTATGTATTGCTTTCTAAATGTTCTCCAAAAATAGATGAGCTCTTAAAATTTTCATCAGAAACTGACAACGTTGAGGTCTATGGTTTGAAAGAATGGAAAAAGTGTTCTTCCTTTCTGAAGAGTATTGAAAATGTCAAGGGATATCGATTCCCAAATCCATCACATCTTTCATATGATGATCCTGAATTAAAGCGTATCCATAGAACATACAGAAAAAGATATAATTCAGATATGACTAAAATGGCTTGTTTGGGCTTCGATGCGACGCTAAATATGTTTTTGTATGCCATTTATGAGCATGCCCTGCCGAATGGTCTCGTTCATGAATTTAAATTTAACAAAATAGGTTCGAATTATATGAATACTAATGCATTTATGTTGGAGTTCAAAGACCTAGAAGAAAACCTTATCGAAAAATGACCAAAGCGCAAATAGCTAATGGTTTTTCCAGACTTCAGGAGCACATTTGTAAAAGTCTCGGTGATTTAGATCAAAATGCAGCCTTCAACTCCGATGATTGGCAACGTGAGGAGGGTGGTGGTGGAACAACCCGCACAATAAAAGGTGGAGCTTATATTGAAAAAGGAGGCGTGGCGTTTTCAAAAGTTTTTGGTCCTGTTACACAAAAGATGACGGACCAACTTAAGCTTTCAGGTACAGATTTTTTTGCAACTGGCGTTTCTGTTGTTTTACATTCGAAGAGTGCAAAACATCCTATTATTCATATGAATGTGCGTTATTTTGAAATCGATAGTGATACTTATTGGTTTGGAGGTGGTATAGACCTTACGCCAATATTCATAGATAAAGTGGCGGCCAAGAACTTTCATATTCAGCTCAAAGAGGTTTGTGACCGATACGACCCTTCAATGTATCCCGAATTTAAAAAATGGGCAGATCGCTATTTCTACTTGCCCCATCGAAAAGAAACGAGAGGGGTAGGTGGTATATTTTTTGACCAATTGCGCGCTTCTGATTCAATGACAAAAGAACAAGTTTTTCAATTTTGTATCGATTTAGGTCAGCTTTTCCCAAAGCTGTACGAAGCCCAGGTCCATTATGCAGGCAATACTATCACAAATAAAAATGCCAATCAATGGCAGCTTTTAAGACGTAGTAGATACGTAGAATTCAATCTGTTGCATGACCGTGGAACTAAGTTTGGTATTTATTCAGGGGGAAGGACAGAGTCCATTTTAATGAGCATGCCTCCGATGGCAAAATGGGAATACAATTATGCACCAAAACCTGGAACTCCTGAGTTCGAAACTCAATTGCTACTTCAGAGTGAGGTAGACTGGATTACCCTATGATTTTTCTGAACGTTAAGTTGAGACGTGCCTCTTTTTTGAGTTTGGTTTTAGGGATTTGGTGCTTCCAATATTTTTGAATTTCTCCGGACATGAGCATAAGGCTACCATTTTCTAATGTATAAACGCTGCGCTCTCCACTCTTTTTATGCTTGAACTGAATCTCTCTTGTTTCTCCAAGGCTCAAAGATGCAATAAAGGGATTGCGACCCAATTCTTTTTCGTCATCGGAATGCCATCCATTGCTATCCTGTCCATCTCTGTATAGATTGACTAACACTGAATTAAATGTTTCACCAGTAAATGTTTCTATTTTTTGACAAATAGAGCCTATAAGCGGTGTAAATCCCTGCGTTTTCATTTTTTTTCCAGAATAGCCGTATTTTTCACCATTTTTTCCATAAAAAGCTTCTAGTCTGGGCGTATTATAGGTCTTTCCAAATATCGTAATCTCGTTTTGTTCGAGCTTAAGTTCTTCCCTAAGTTGCTCGTAAAGGCTATTGGCTTTTTTTGATTCATAAAATTCTGGAATGTACTTTAGGATTCCATTTTGGAGTTTTATGTCAATCATAGATATCCGAATAAGCGATACATTATTGTACCTATCCATTCCTTGATCATTCTTTTCCACATTATAAATGCTTCGGCGCTGGGAACAAATGAATTAAGCGATAAAGTACTTGAAGGGTCATAATAATGGTCTGTTGAAAATTTTGCACAATCTAGGCCTTCTTTTTTGAAGCACGCTTCTGCTCGATGCATATGAATGGCTGATGTAATCAAAATAAACGAATTGGAAACAAGTCCTCTTTCCTTTAGTAATTTCAATGTTTCTTGTGCATTTTCATGTGTGTTCCTAGATTTATTCTCAATTAAAATATCCGATGCTGGTATATTTTGTTCAATGAGTAATCTTTTGAGCTGATCAGCTTCATGAAGCCCTTCTTTAAAGACATATCCGGAATCTCCTGATAAAATCATTTTTTTAATTTTCCCTTTGTGGTATAAATGTATAGCTTGCCACAAACGGTCCGATCCTCTTCTTGCACTGAGTCTGTCTAATGCCCCATTAAATTCAAACATTCCGGAAAGCACAATGCCATAATCATATGTTTTTAGTGTTTCTATTTTAGTTCCTGGAACCTCCCATGATGCGACAAGTCTCCCAATAATAAAACTATTAGAAAATAGTATACTTAGACAAATTGAGAACCAAAGTAAAACCTTTTTTGGTTTTGGTGCTTTGATCCACACATATGAAATCCAAAGTAGGACAACCCAAAGAAAGGGCGAAAGCAAAGCTGAAAGTATTTTTGATAAAATAAAAAACATAGCATGTTTTACATTGATTTTATGTTTAAAATTAATCTTTTTGTTTCAAAATATGCTCCTCTAGATCCTGTGTAATCTGTTTTTGGGAACTACTATTTTTAGACTTGACGGAATAACATTGAAAGTGAGTGATTTATGCTCTTTGACAAATTCCCCATCGTAATGCGCTATATTTTCAGATAGCTCTATTTTTCCTCCAGATGTAGATATGGTTTGAATATACTTCGATTTGTGCGCATTTTTTCCAAAAAAACGGGCAGCAACAATTGCGGCTTTCCACTTTGGAAATGGTCTGACTAGTATCAGTTCTAGCATACCATCTCTCACACTAGATTTGGGTGAAATTTTGAACCTATTGCCAAATTCAGAGGTATTGGCTATACACAACATAAAGGCTTCTACTTTTAATTTGTCTTCTACTGCCTCGATTTGAACCTTGATAGGTTTGAGATTGATAAACTCCTTGAGCGAATGCTTAATATAGGTTTTAAGCCCTCTTTTTGGATCTTTATCAAAACGCTCTGCAATAACAGCGTCTATACCAAAGCCAGATGTACCAATAAAGAATGAGGAATTTACAGCAACAGTATCAATTTTGGCAATCACTTTTTCATTAATACATTGAATAGCGTTCCTAGTTTTTTTATAAATCCCCATGTGGTTTGCAATACCATTTCCAGATCCTTTTGGAATTATACATAGTGCTGTATTACTATGTATGAGTTCCTTTCCAATCTCGTGAATCGTTCCGTCTCCTCCAACTGCACAAACAAATGGTATATTTTCTTTTATCGCCATTCGTGTAATTTCTTTGGCATGCCCCTTGTATTCTGTAATAAAGATTTTGTAGGTAAAGATTTGTTCATCAAGATATTTGTATATTTTTCTTTCGAGTGATTTTTTATTTTTTCCTCCTGAGATTGGATTCACAATGAACCAAATGGCTGATTTTTCTGTTGGATTTGTCAATGAAAATGCGCTTTGAATTCAAAATTGTAGAATTTTTAGGAGAATTCGCCCTAAAATATGGACCAAAAAATTAATATGGACACTTGTTATTAGAGATTTTCATCCTATATTTGCACTCTCAAAATAAGTTTTTGAGAATTTAATGGCCCGTTCGTCTAGTGGTTAGGACGCCAGGTTTTCATCCTGGTAACAGGGGTTCGATTCCCCTACGGGCTACTATTATTGGCCCATTCGTCTAGTGGTTAGGACGCCAGGTTTTCATCCTGGTAACAGGAGTTCGATTCTCCTATGGGCTACAGTATAAATGAAATTAAAATAAAGAAAATGGCAAATCATAAATCAGCAATCAAAAGGATTCGTTCCAATGAGAAAAGAAGAGTATTGAATAAATACCAGCATAAAACAACGCGTAACGCAATCAAAGCATTGAGAGAAATGTCTAAGAAAAAAGAAGCTGAGAAATTAGCGCCAAGTGTTTTTAAAATGATTGATAAGCTTGCTAAGAAAAATATTATCCATGACAATAAAGCGGCAAACCTTAAATCAGGTTTACAAGTATTTGTGAGTGGACTATAACTAAGTTTACATACAAGATTAGTAAGGGGGCCTATTGGCCCCTTTTTTTATTAAGTTTGTTAGGTATGAGGGTTATTTTCATCCTTTTTTTTCTTTCAATGCTGCCTTTGATGGCCGTATCTCAAATCAACGACTTTTGTTCGTCCTATGATTCTCTTCGTAGTGATTATCGAATCGATGGGGATATGTTTGACTTAGAACAGACCTCTGGATTCTTTGATGCTGCCTTCATGACTCCCGGTCAATCTTCTCCTTTTCTTTCTGCAGCTGTTTTTGGAACGTACGGTTCAAAGATTCACCAATTTCGCACAAAAAATATTCAACACCTTGTAAGCCCTTTGCCCCATATTGGTTTTAGTTATACGTTTGGTATGCAAGGAGCGCAACGCTTGGCTTTTGAATACCACCAAGTTTTTAAGGGAGATTGGGTTTTAAATACTAAGATTAGCAATGTAAAATCAATAGGATATTTTAGGAATATGGAATTGGGTAAAACTGATTTCGAAGCTACGGTTTCAAAGAAGAGTGATCGATATGGTATTTCATTAACAGGTCGTACCTCAAAGCTCACAAGGGCATGGAGTGGGGGAGTGATTGATCCTTCTTTACTTGAGGTATATGCACCCCTTACTGTGCCGGTTTACAAATCAGAATGTAATTCTGAATTGAAATATTTTGACGTTCAAGCTTCGGGATATTTTATTTGTATAGATAGTGAAAAGTATAAATTAGGTGTAGCACATAAGGTCAATGTCAATGGCGAAAATAGAGTGTTTGATGAACGCGATTCTCTCGCTGGATTATATTCATCGATTTATTTTGATTCTATATCTACAAGAGACCAGTATCAGATTGGAAGATTAGCAAACATCAGTTCGATATATTATGATTCTGAAAATTTAACCTATTCCCTAGGTTTATCATCAACATATTGGAATTATAGAAATATGACTCTCTTCAGAGATACAACGGAATTGAATATTATTCATGATTTTCATTATCGTAAAAAACAGTTTTTATTCCTTCATGAGGCATCGTTAAATACCATTGGAGCCTCCCAGATGTGGTCTATAAATAATGAGCTTCACTATGATCAAAAACAATGGTCATTTTCTCTTGTAAGTCGCATCGGTCAAAAATTACCAGCGCTTTTTCAACGCTTTTATAGCGCGAATAACACTTATTATTCAAATACTGATTTACGGCTCCAATATTATTCGGTTCATTCAGCTGAGGTTTCTTATAAAGCGGGATCTTATGACTTGAACGCATTGTATCAACTGCAATCCAATAAGGGTATATATTTCTTTGATAAATCCATTTCGAATTGGTCAAATCAAACAGCTTTAAGCTCGAATATTATACAGCAGCTCTTTTTACGGTCAAACCTCATACGTCAGAAGCTGAGGTGGCAGCAACAGTATATTCTGACGATTTCAAATCTTAAAAAATTTATTATTCCCGTTCATCAGCTGCAAGGTTCCATAATGACTAGTTTGGGTTTGTTTAAAGCGAAAAAGTTAAAAGTTACACTTGGTTTATCTTACAGTTTAAATTCTAAAACCAATGTTATACCAGTCATCGAAAATGTTGGTGTTTATGATTTACTAAATGTATCAGATGAAACCATACAGAATCCTATATTTAACATGGGCGCAATGCTTGGAATGGAAATCGAAACCTTCAGGTTTTACGTAAAATTTAGCAACATGGGTTATTTTTGGAATAGTTCCACCTGGCAATATATACAGGGTATTTATTTACCTGAGTCTACTTTAAGGGTAGGGTTGACATGGGATTTTTGGAATTAAGGGTTACTTCCCTAATACCTCAAACATTTTGGCTCCAATTTGTGCGGGTGAATCAACAACATGAATTCCACATGATCTCATGATTCTTTTCTTTGCCTCTGCGGTATCATCTGAACCACCAACTATTGCTCCTGCATGCCCCATTGTTCTGCCTTTAGGGGCTGTTTCTCCGGCAATAAATCCTACTACCGGTTTGGTTCCATTTTCTTTGACCCATTTGGCTGCATTAGCCTCAAGGTTACCCCCAATTTCTCCAATCATAACGATTCCTTCTGTTTCCGGATCGTTCATTAAAAGCTCAACGGCTTCTTTTGTTGTAGTACCGATAATTGGATCTCCACCAATTCCAATGGCAGTTGTAATACCTAATCCTGTTTTCACAACTTGGTCTGCAGCTTCATAAGTAAGCGTTCCTGACTTTGACACGATTCCTATCTTACCTTTGTTAAATACAAACCCTGGCATAATGCCAACTTTTGCCTCATCAGCGGTAATGACTCCTGGACAATTTGGACCTACAAGTCGACTATCGTATTTATCAATGTATGCCTTGGCTTTAACCATATCATTTACAGGAATGCCTTCTGTAATACATACAATGACTTTAATCCCAGCTTCGGCAGCTTCCATAATCGCATCAGCAGCAAACGCTGGTGGAACAAAAATGATTGAAACATCTGCTCCAGTGTTTTTGACTGCTTCAGCAACAGAATTAAATACAGGTTTATCTAAATGAATTTTTCCTCCTTTACCAGGGGTGACTCCGCCAACGACATTAGTACCATAGGAAATCATTTGTTCGGCATGGAAAGTTCCTTCACCACCCGTAAAACCTTGAACAATAACTTTTGAATTTTTATTAACTAGAACGCTCATGTAGTCTTTAATTTGAAGCCAAAAATAAGAATAGGAAGTGATAAATCTGCCAATTCTCTTTTATTTTATATCAACAATTTCAATTTCGTAGATTAGGATGGCGTTTTGAGGTATTTTTTCGAGCTCATGATTGCCATATCCGAGTTGAGGTGGAGCGATAATTTGAACATTTGCACCATTTTTACTCATTAGCATTATTTCTTTCCAGGCTGTAATAACCTCTTTTACGGCAAAGCGCATGGGTTTTTTTTCAACTTCGAAGACAGTACTATCAAGCAGTTGCCCTTTGAAAATTACTGATACGCTATCTGTATATTTTATATTGCGACCAGAACCAGTATTTTCAAAGGAATAATACAGACCAGATTCAGTCTTTTTAAATTGGACATCTTGCTGACCAATCCACTCCTTTATTTTTTTGTCAAAAGTATTGAGGTCTTCTTCGGAATATGTTGAACATGCAACTAAAAATAGGGTGAAAAGTAAGAAAAGTAGTCTCATAATTTAATCGCTTTTAGGTCGAAGCCTTCTTTTTCGAGCAATGCTATTAGGCTAAATTCGCCGCAAAGATGACCTGCTCCCACGGCAAAGAATACAGATTTTTCTATCATCATTTCTTTCATTTTCGGAATCCATTTTTTATTTCTATTATCCAAGAATAGAGCTGTATTTCCTGCTAATTTTTCATTGGTGGCGAAATCGCAGAGCACATTAAGCGCTTGTTTTTTATACGCTTGCTGCATATCATTAAAATCTTGTATACTCTTCTGGCCATTATAAAGCTCATTAAAAACCATATCCATTTGGTCATCAAATGGGATTTGATTGAAAATATTCAGCTGTTCATCTATACTTTCGAGTCCTAAAAGTTGGATTTCTTTTGATGCTGCAATTTTTTCAAGTTCTTGTTCATGTGATTTTCTGTTTGTGGGTAGATTCATCGCTAAGATGAATTGAAAGAGCATAAAAGGTTTGGCATGCTCAAAATTCGCCTCAAATTGAATAGGTTTCATCAATAGTTTTTCTTCTGCCCATCTAGTTAAACTCGACCACTCTGCTGAATCACAGTAAGCTTTCAGGTGGAGTGTGGTGTCAATAAGCATATCAGGATTGATGCGCACTTCTGTAATGTTTTTAATTTCTAAACAGAGCGCATCAGATTTTTCAAGAAGCTTGGTTATTCTTTTGGGAAAAAAGAAGCTGTTTTTCTCCATGGCGTGCATTGTACCAAATAAGTAAGAGCGCTCAATGCCTAGTTTTTCATTACTGATCTCATAACACAAGGACTGCTTTTGCGCATTGCTATGCATGGAAAGTAATACCGCTAAAATAACAATCCACTTCATGATATCAGTTTTGCAAGGTAGTGGTTGCCGTCTTCGAATATTTTCTCACAGCTCAACCCAGCCATTCTTGCATGTGTTTTTAATGTTTCGAAGTCAACATACAACCAATTAAAAAAGGGACCGCTCTCCCCGTTAAAATGCATTTGGAATTGAAATTCACCATAATAGGAGCTATTCAAATCAATCCAAACACTGTCATCTTCATCTTCATATAGGTATTTAATATCAGTAGAGTCAAGTAATATTTGACCGTTTTTTGTGAGTAAAGATTTACACTTGGCTAAAAAGGGTTTGAGTGCTTCAAGCTTTTCACTAATACCAATTCCATTCATCATAAGCAATATGGTATCGTAGCGTTCTGAGGTTTCAAAATTTTGAATAGGAGATAGGGCACACGGGATGTTGTTTTTTTTCAGATGCGCAATCGCGCCTGGTGAAACGTCAAGGGCAAAAATTGAGAACCCTTTCTCTCTTAATATTTTAAGGTGTGCTCCCGCACCGGCTCCAGCATCTAAGATATTTCCCTTGCAAAGTTCCAAGGCTTTTTTTTCCACAGCAGGCATAGCGTCAAATGTTCTAAAGAGATATTCGATGGGAAGCTCGTCATCATCACATAAATCTGAAGAGACCCGAATTATTTTTGGTATTCTATTTTCTTCAAAGTCAATAATTGCATTGCCAAAAGGATCATTTTTTGAGAAATCTTGCACCATATCTTTAAATGTAAGGGCTTAAATCTTCTTCAGAAAATCCATCTTCGAAATCGTCAAATCCAAACTTATCCTCTTCTTCCTGCTCTTCTTCTTCAGCTGGCATCTGAAATTCCTCGTCAAGCTCCTTGGAATCTTCATTTGGTTTTTCGCCAACACTCAGCAATAATGTTGGTAAATTTGGTGTCTCCTCTTGCAGCTCAATGCATTCGATAAGAAAAATCCACATTTTCAAAAAGTCATAGACGAGAATAAACTTTTGGTCTGGTTCTTCTACCAATTCTCGAATGCTTGTTGAAGCCATAATTTTTTGTCCGCCCTCTTCTCCAAAGCTCACATCCATAAGACTTACCTCTTCTCCTTTGTCCCAGTTTTCATTTGAAGCATAAAAGCTGGCCATTTGATCTCCCTTGAAGCCATATGCTTTAATAATGGAATTGAAAAAAGACTCAAAATTGTCATCCAGGGATAATAAAATATCACAAAAGACTTCCTCTTTTTGATTTGAATCCAATAGTACCCGAAATTTTATTCCAGCCATGACGTTTTAATTTAAACTATTTTACTGCTCGCTATGCACTGCGGTTAATCCTAATTCCTTTCCGCATGCTAACATTAACAATTTTGCCTGTTCCACAGAGTTTTCGATTTCACCCTCGAGTATGGCCTCTTTTATTCTACTTTTAATAACACCAATTTCATAACACGGGCCGATGTTAAAAGTTTTCATAATATCTTCTCCTGTAACAGGAGGTTGAAAATTCCGGATTTTATCTTTCTCTTCAACTTCCTCTAATTTTCTCGAAACGATTTTAAAGTTTTCCCTATACTTCTTAACCTTAAATTCATTTTTTGAGGTAATGTCAGCATTACAAAGCATCATTAGGTCATCAATATCATCTCCAGCTTCATTTAATAGCCTTCTGATTGCCGTATCTGTGACATTCCCTTTTACCAATGCTATTGGACGGAGATGAAGCCTTACCATTTTTTGAACATATTTCATTTTCGAATCCAATGGCAATCTATGGTACTTGAAAATTCTTGGAACCATTTTAGAACCAAGTTCTTCATGTCCATGAAAAGTCCATCCTACCTTTGCATCAAATCTTTTGGTGGCTGGTTTTGCAATATCATGCATGATAGCAGACCATCTTAACCATAATGAGTTTGTATGCTCCGAAATATTATCAAGTACCTGCAATGTATGTAGGAAATTGTCTTTATGGCTTTTTCCTTTAATCGTTTCAATCCCAGAGAGATTAAGCAACTCTGGAAACACAAACGCTAATAAATTTGTTGATTTTAGTAGCTTAAATCCTCTAGAAGGCTCATTGGTTAGAATAATTTTATTTAGCTCTTCTGTGATTCTCTCTCTAGAAATTATTTTAATGCGCTCGGATTGTTCTTTTATTGAACGAAGACAGGCAATATCAAGTTTGAAAGATAGTCTAGTGGCAAAACGAATTGCTCTAAGCATTCTGAGGGGATCATCCTGAAATGTAATGCTCGGATCTAAAGGTGTTTTTATGATTCCTTCCTCAAGGTCAGCTATTCCATTAAAAGGGTCTATTAATGCGCCAAATTTTTCAGGATGCAAGTCAATAGCCAATGCATTGATGGTAAAATCTCGTCTAAATTGATCTTCCTCAAGTGTTCCTGGAGCAACCTCAGGGTTTCTTGACTTTTCGGAGTAAGATTCCTTTCGTGCTCCCACAAACTCGACATCGATATCCTTGTATTTAAAGTGTGCAGTGCCATAATTTTTGAATACCGAAACCTTCTTTACTCTCAATATTTTGGCAATATTTTGTGCAAAAAGAGTTCCGTCCCCTTGGACAACAATATCTATATCCTTTGAGGTGCTTCCCAATATGAGGTCACGGACAAAACCACCAATTACAAATGCCTTTTCATTAGAGCTTTCTAGCTCTTTGGAAATAACCTTGAAAACAGGGTGTGTTAAATGTGAAGCGTAGTTTTGTTCCATAAGTCCATGCAAAAGTAAACAAACTTAAGACAGAATTTAGGCAGAATGGTTTTCAGGAATCAATCTTCGTCTGAATCAAAAGAGAAAAGACCTCCCTCTATTGGCTCATCGTCTTCAAAATAGTTGAAGTTCTTACCACTTTTCTTGTGAGCCGTCATTTTCTTGGCTTTTTTTCCACCACCACCTTGATCCGAATCAAAGCTTTTTGTGGATTTACCTTTGAATGATTTTTTTCTCGATTCACCTTTAGTTTCCTCTGGAGGCATAGGCGGTTGACCTAAATCTGCATTAAAGCTTTTTCTTGGCGCAGCGCCTGTATTAGAAGGTCTTGAATCCCTATTTGTATTTCCTCCTGGTCTTGAACGATCATTTCTGTTTTCGGCAACCTTAACAGCAATTCTTCTTCTATTAATTTCAAAACCGTCTAGTGCTTCGATAGCCTGACTGGCTTCATCATCGTTCGACATTTCGACAAAAGCAAATCCTCTCGGCTTTCCTGTGTCTTTATCCGTCGGAATGTGAGCTTTACTTACCTCACCATATTGAGCAAACAGCTCAACAAGCTGTTCTTTAGATACACCAAAATCTAACTTGGCAACAAAAATACTGGTCATAAAAAAATAATCAATTCTGACTTTTTCAACTTAATTAGGCTTCGAAATTAGAATAAATATTTGAAATATTTCAAAATTATTTTTGACAAATACTTATGTATCTAGTACCCTAAGAAATTCGAAAAGTGATTTAGTTCTTTGTAATATACGCGTTTTTCTTGGTTTTATAGGCCCGCGGAGTATTTGAGTCTGTTATATTTGCTTTTATATGTGAACTATTTTGTAAAAGAACTTAACAATTAAATAGTCTTTTCTTTATTTATGATTTAACCTATCAAGCGCTATATTTTACCTCGAATTGATGTCTTTGGTATCATTTGAGCATTGCCAAAATTTGTTTTCATTTGCTTCAAAGCATTATATTATCCTTACATTTGCAGCCATTATGAGACTTTTAAAAAGAATTCCTCACGACAGATATTTAATTGAGCTGCATCAATATAACCAAAAGCTAATCTTGAAAATTGCCCTAGACCAATATGAGCAATCTTTTAAGATACCGGAATCAGAGAACGGTCTTAGCGATTTGGAACTGTTATTGAGCTCTACAGATTTCTTAAGGAACTGTCTCCATCGTTTTATTTCTATGAGAGAAGACTTTACTGCTTCTTTTAAATCAATTCAAAATGAAAATTAGTTTATACATTATTGCTTTTAGCCTGATACTCTCATCATGTTCAAGCGAATCAGAAAAGGAAACAGCGCCTGTAATATCAGCCGCGGTAAGTACCCTTGAAAAGGACACTAGCGGGCTAGTGATCGCCTTTTATTTCAACGATAGTTTAAAAGAGGGCTTTACATATTACAAAAATATTGATGAGGATGTGAGTAAGAAAAATCTTGCATTTCAAACTGAGCTGCAGCGTAAGACTAACAACCTCGAAAATTTTGTCTCCAAAAAAGGAGCAGAAGCACAACAAGGGCTTCTTTCAGAAAATGAAATCATGAAGATTCAGCAAAAAGCACAACGTATGGAGGCGGAATTAATGCAATATCAGCAGCGAGAGGGCGCCCAATTAGAAGCGGAGGTAATGAGGAAGCTAACTGACATAAATAATAAGGTCATCTCTTTTGGAAAAAAATTTAGTGAAGCAAATGGAATTGATCTTTTGATGGGTTATGCTGATGGTGGTCAAATCAATTATGTGAATCCAAGCATGGATGTTACACGTGCTTTTATTGATTTTTTGAATAAAGAGCAGAAACTAATTGAAGAAGACCTATAACGATGTTGGTTGCGCAAAAAAAACAGCAAGAAAATATAGCTGAGTATGTTTTGTATCTTTTCCAAATTGAAGATATCGTTAGGTCTTTAAATTTTGATATTGAACAGATCATGGAAGCTGTTGTGAAGCCGAATCTTCCAGATAGTTCATTTGAAACACAATATAGAAGCTGGTATACTGATATTATAAAGGAGATGAAACGCTCCGGTCTTGAAAAGAAAGGTCATCTTGACCGAGTTATGGAAGTCATGAAGGAACTTCTATTTTTGCACAACACCTTATTTGCAGTGCAGGGAGAAAGTAAATACAAGCAGCTCTGTGCAAATTCTGGCTCTTTCGTTGCGGAGTTTCGTGAAAAAGCTTCGATGAAAAACCAACATGATGTTGAGATTTTAATTCATGCCATGCATATGAAACTTCAATTTCGACTTAGAAAGAAAGAAATTACGCAAGAAACTGAAGAAGCACTAGATGCAATGCGTATTCAACTTGCTTTTCTTGTTCGAGAGTATCATAAAATGAAGTCAGGAGATTATTCTTCTATGAAAGGCTAGGGTAATCTGGAAATTCATTTATAATCTTCAGTCCCTCTTCGTCTTTTTTATAAATCACATGCTCAATACCGTTGCTAAGGACTAAAAACCTCGATTGAAGACCCTTGAAGTAGGTCAAAGACTGTTCAAAAACGGCTTTTGTAATTGGGATGGTTGGCGCTTTACATTCAAGTAGTAAAAAGCATTCTCGGTTTGGCATGAATGTGGCCAAATCCCATCTTTTTTCCATTGCTCCGTATTGAATTTTTTTTTCAATCGTTAAAAGACCTTTCGGATAAGCTAAGTCGTTCAAAAAGTATGCAATAAAATGCTGACGAACCCATTCCTCCGGAGTCAAAACAATATTCTTTTTACGGACTAGACAACGCACAAATAATTGGTCACCGCCACGTGAAATGTCTAGTGCTGTTTTTGGAAGGTTAAGGGGTACAATAGGGGACATTAAATACCTGGAAGAATGAGATTAATGTCCTTATAATTCAAATCAAATACTTTTCCTAGGACTTCATTGGTTAGAATTCCTTTGTAAATATATACACCATTTCTAAACCCCTGGTTTGAACGAATGAGCTCAACTACTCCGCCGCAGTCACCCATTTCTAGCAATAAAGGTGAAAAAATATTAGAAATGGCAAAAGAAGCTGTTCTCGAGACTCTAGAAGCTATGTTTGGAACACAGTAATGTGTAACGCCATGCTTAATGAACGTAGGATCATCATGGTTGGTGATTCTTGAGGTCTCGAAACATCCTCCTTGATCGATACTTACATCTACAATTACGGATCCCGACTTCATATCTTGAATCATCATTTCTGTGACCACGCAAGGTGTTTTTCCAACATTTGAGCGTAATGCGCCAATAACAATATCTGCTCGTTTGATGGCTTTAGCCAAAACTTTTGGCTGAATAATCGAGGTATATACCCTTTTACCTATATCATTTTGAAGACGTCTGAGCTTTGATAGTCTGTTGTCAAAAACTTTTACAGATGCACCAAGACCAAGCGCAGCTCTAGTAGCAAATTCTCCTACAGTTCCTGCTCCAATGATTACAACCTCTGTGGGCTGAACACCTGCAATTCCTCCAAGCATCATACCCTTCCCAGAGGCAAAAGATGATATTAACTCTCCTGCAATCAAAATACTTGTATTTCCCGCAATTTCTCCAACAGTTCGGACCAAGGAGAATACACCTTCTTCGTCTCTGATATAATCCCATGCAATTGCTGTGATTTTCTTTCGAATCAATTTTGTAAGAACCTCCTTGGGTTGGATTGAGATCTGAAGTGCAGAAATTAAGGTTTGGTGCCCCGGCATTAAGTCCACTTCTTCATCTGAAGGTGGAGTTACTTTGAATACAATGTTACATTCATATATATCTGAAGGTCCTTGACATATTTCAGCCCCAGCCTCGCTATATTCTTGGTCACTAAAATTTGCGCCAACACCAGCTTTGGTTTCTATTTTTACGTGATGTCCATTTGCAACAAGTAACGAAACTGTCTCAGGTACAAGGGCCACACGTCTTTCTTGGAAAGAAGTTTCTTTTGGGATGCCTATATTGAGGCTACCTTTTTTACGCGCTACCTCTAGCATTTCCTCTTGAGGTAGAAGATTTCCCTTTTGAATAAGTTTTTTTAATAATTCAGGATCAGTATTCATAGGCTATATCAATCGTTCTTGTATCATCTGATTCATGATGGATCGTAATCCAAACTGTTTCTTCTGGAAGAAACTGCATCACTTTTTCAGGCCACTCTATAAAGATAGTTTTTTTTTCGTGGAATAATTCTTCCAAACCTAGATCAAACGCTTCAAAATCATTCTTGATTCGGTAACAATCTAGATGGTAGTATTCTTTGTGGGTTGTTTCATTATAGTATTGATTTACAATTCCATAGGTAGGGGATCCTTGTAGGTCGTTTATGCCAAACGCTTTTAAAAGAAGCTGTATCAAGGTCGTTTTCCCCGAACCCATTTCTCCTTTAAATGCAAAACAATACTGAGCATCAAATTGGTCTTTATGCTCAATTACGAATGTCTCGAGTGCTGAAAGGTTCTGTATTTTGTAGCGCTTCATTCTTTGATGCCTTCAAAAGCTTTTTCACCCTCGTCGCTCCAAACCTTCAGCGATAGACTTGAACCATCAAATTCAGCATAAGTGCAGAAGTTCAACCATTCGCCAAGATTAAGGTATCTAGATGCTGAAACCGAAATATCCATTGGTAGGTGGCGGTGTCCAAAAATAAAATAATCTACAGGTACTTCAACTAGCTTTGCCTTGCTGTATTGATAGAGCCACTCGTCATCTTTATTTGAGTAATTGATGTCTTTTGTTCCTGTATGTATTCTACTTTTGTTCGAGAAATATTGTGCCATCGAAAGACCTATACGGGGATGAAGACAAGAGAATAGAAATTGACAAAGCTTATTTCTAAAAACCTTTTTTATGAATTTGTAGCCATAGTCTCCAGGGCCCAGACCATCTCCATGAGCAATAAAAAATCGGCTTCCGTTAATTTTAAGCTCCAATTCATCTAAAATCATTTTAACACCCAATTCTTGGGTAAAGTAATTTTTCATCCACATGTCATGATTACCAAGAAAGAAGTAAATTTTAACACCTCGATCTACAAGTGTTGCAATTTTTCCCTGCAGGCGAACAAAGCCCTTTGGTACCACTTGTTTATATTCAAACCAAAAATCAAAAAGATCTCCTACAAGAAAAATAGCTTGGGCATCCTTTTCAATATGATTGAGCCACTCAATGATTTTAAGCTCTCTAATCCTACTTAACTCCGCTGTAGGCGCTCCAAGATGAAAATCTGAGGCAAAGTATATTTTTTGACCAGGATTTAGTTTTAGCTGCTCCAATTACTTAAATATTTTTTCCAATTCTGATTCTAGAGCCGAACCTCTTAGATTAGTTTTAATAATTTTTCCTTGCGCATCTATGAGTACAGTAAATGGAACACTTCCCACCTGATATAAACGAGAGACCTTACTCTGCCAACCTCCAAGGTCACTTACGTGATTTGGCCAAGACAATTGATCTGCTTCAATAGCAGCTTTCCATTTTCCTAGGTCTTTATCTAAAGATACACTCATAATTGTGAAGCCCTTGTCCTTATATCTGTTATATGTTTTTACAACATTAGGGTTCTCTCTTCGACAGGGTCCGCACCAAGATGCCCAAAAATCTATAAGCACTACCTTTCCTCTAAGGTCCGAAAGTTTGAGCTTTGTCTCCCGATCTAGCATTAATTCTTCAAATTCTGGGGCGACTTTCCCGATTCCCAGAGGCTTGTTTTTTTCTTTTTCAGCCATGATTCTTTCAAAATTTTCTGCATACTTCTGAACGGTTAGGCTACTTGGAAATGATTTTAGTAGCTGCTGTATGATCGATGCATAGGTCTTTGGGTCTTGATCTAGGTTAATAGCGCTTAGTGCAATAACAAGAGCAGCAGAGTTTGAATTACTTCCAACAAAGGCCTTTAGCTTACTTTGAAAAGAGTAATATTCTTTTTGCATGTATTGGTTAATCGATTCAGACTGACTTGGGTCTTTTTTGACTGCGGTAATGGCCGAATCGTTTTTTAACTGAAATCGCTCTAGCTCTTTGACAAATGTATTCATGGAGGCAGATTCATCAGAGTTTAAAATATTGCAAAAATCATTCAGTTTCTTCCCATCGCCGTATATTTTTATATCTGATTGATTGCGACAAACTAAATGAACATTAGCATTCTCGAGCCTCAGTAGATAATAATCTTCGCGAGGTAAAATCAAATCAGCACTGAATTTACCGGCTTTGTCCATTATAATCGTATCAAAATCTTTAATTCGATTGTTATCATACATTTGAGAGACAAACAAAGTATCTGTTGGTGCACCAAAAATCGATCCCGATAATTTCACGTTTGCCGTCTGTCCTATAACTATGTTAGTGATTAAAAGACATATAATTAGCAGTTTACATTTCATGTTTAAAAATTAAAAATATTTTGCATTCGTTCTTCTAAATTTCGTCCCCTCAGATTGATACCGATGATTCTGCCTTTTGGATTTACCAAAACCGTAAAAGGAATTCCTTCAATACGATATAGTGGTACAACAGCTGAATTCCAGCCTTTTAAATCGCTGACATGATAAGGCCAAGATAATCCATCCTGTTCAATAGCAGCTTTCCAATTCGTCATATCCTCATCCAATGAGACGGATAAAATAGTAAATTTCTTCTTTTTGTACTTGTTGTAGAGCGCTACTATTTTTGGGTTTTCTTTTCTGCAAGGACCACACCAAGATGCCCAAAAATCGATGAGTACATATTTACCACGTAGGTCAGACAAGCTTATTGTTCTGCCATCGATTGTTGAAGATTCAAAATCAGGAGCTTCATAAAAACCATTATTTAGCATGTAGGTTTGCATTAGTTCAAAGTTCCTGACGAAATTCTGAGTAGCTTCTGATTTTGGGTCCATTTTATAGAAAGCTTCCGCAACACTTCCGAAAATTTGAATTCTTTCCTCATTCCATTGGTCCTGTGATTCCATAATATGATTGGAAAGTACAATGTTGAATGGACTAGCGGGAGTTGCTTTCATTCTTTGGGCTGCAAAGTTAGAAAGCTCAATAGGGTTTTCTTTTGCTCTAATTGTTTGATAGTCCTCAAGATCTTGAGACCAAATAACACCTTCTGTAGTTATGGATTCATGTATAGAATCCTTATGGGTTAAGAGTGTTATGTTATCCTGGGGCGTCAAGGTGAGCTCAACGGAGTCTACTTTAACTCCATAAATCTTGAGTATATAGTAACCCAGTCCCGGGATCGATGCATCTAGTGCAAAACGTCCTTCAGCATCTAGGGTATCAGAGGCCAATTCAATGTTTTTCCCCTTGGATTGCATTAAAGGTGCTTCTAATGTTATTCTTGCGTTTGAAGCATCTTTGATTTGTCCTGAAATTGAAACATTATTTCCTAAATCTGTATTACTAATATTGTTGGATTGAATTTCAAAGTTAGGCTCATCATATTCTTCAGTACATGAAATGAAAATACCTAAACTGATGAGCAAGAAGCATGTTGATTTATGCATCATTTAATTTCTTTCTAAGGAGCGAATTAGCGATTTTAGGATCTGCTTTTCCTTTTGAGACCCGCATCAGCTGTCCCATGAAAAAACCAATTAGCTGCTGTTCACCATTTCTAAACCTTTCCGCCTCGGATGGGTTATCGTCAATAACTTTTTCAATGAATCCGATTAAACCATCTTCATCCGAAACTTGTACAAGATTCATTCTTTCTGCAATCTGCTTGGCACTTTCACTAGACCTAAGCATTTCAGGAAATATTTTTTGAGCGGCTATGGTACTTGATACTTTTCCCTCGTCTATAAGGTCTATGAGTCCTGCTAAACCTTCAACTTTAATTGGAAAGTCTTGAATTTCAACGCCATTTTCATTCAGATAAGATTTCACAGAGCCCATAATCCAATTTGCTGCGGCTTTATAGTTTTTTGTATGTATGATTAGCTGCTCAAAGTAAAAGGCTATTTCTTTTGATTCAGTTAGGTTTAGTGCATCGTATTCAGAAAGTTTTAAATCATTAACATATTTATGATACAGATAGTCGGGTAGAGGAGGCATCTCCGCTTTGACCATTTGAATTTGATTTTCGTCAATATATAAGGGTTGGAGGTCTGGTTCTGGGAAATAGCGATAATCATTTGCGGCTTCTTTGGAGCGCATGGAAATCGTGCTGCCATTTAACGCATCAAAACCTCGTGTTTCTTGTGATAATGTTCCTCCCGTCTCAAGTACCTCAATTTGTCTCACGATTTCAAATTCGATTGCTTTTTGTACGTTCCGAATTGAATTCATGTTTTTGACCTCTACTTTTATTCCAAGTGCATTTGCACCTTTTAATCGAACAGAAATATTTGCATCACAGCGTAAAGATCCTTCTTCCATGTTTCCATCACAAATTTCGAGGTACCTGACCACTTTTCTGATGTCTGTTAAATATTGATATGCTTCGTTAGAGCTACGCATATCAGGCTCCGTTACAATTTCTAATAAGGGTGTCCCTGCTCTGTTCAAATCCACCAAGGTGTCGTATACATCAACATCGTGAATGCTTTTTCCTGCATCCTCTTCCATGTGAATCCTTGTAATTCCTATTCTTTTTGCAGGCCCCTCTTTCTGCTTTAGGTCTATAAAACCTTCCGTACAGATGGGTGTTTTGTCCTGTGTAATTTGGTAACCTTTGGGTAAATCTGGATAGAAATAGTTTTTTCGAGCAAAGTATTGGTGATTTGCGATCTTACAATTTAGTGCAATACCCAATTTAATCGCAAATTCAATGGACTTCTTATTCATCACTGGAAGTGTTCCAGGATGTCCAAGTGTAATTGGGCTTGTATGCGTATTCGGGGAAGCCCCATATGCATTAATGTCAGCAGAATACGCTTTGGTATTCGTGAGCAGTTGGGCGTGAACCTCGAGTCCAATTACTGCCTCATATTTATCTCTTTGCTCTTGTGTCATTTTAGATACTTGAAATCAATTCTTTCATAATCAAGGTCATCTTGGGTTCTTGTTTTGCGGCAACTTCGATAACCTCTTGATGCGTTACCTTTTGAATTTTACCAGGTACACCGAGGTCTGTTATAATCGAAATCGCAAAACATGGGATATCCATATGTCTAGCAACGATCACCTCAGGCACGGTTGACATACCTACGGCATCAGCACCAATCGAATGAACATATTGATATTCTGCGGGAGTTTCAAGTGTAGGGCCAGTGAGCCCTGCATAAATACCCTGAGTAACTTTAATGTTATGTTTTGATGCTATTTCTAGGGCCTTTTTTATTAACTCATGGCTGTATGGCTCACTCATATCTGGAAATCGCGGTCCTAGTTCATCATAGTTTTTTCCAATTAAAGGATTACCTGGAAACAAATCGATATGGTCATTTAGAATCATTATTTCTCCAATCTCGAAAGCTTCATTAACACCTCCTGAGGCATTGCTGACAAAAAGATTTTCTATGCCTAAAAACTTCATTACACGAACAGGAAATGTGACCTCTTGAAGATTGTAACCCTCATAATAGTGGAACCTGCCTTGCATGGCTACAACGGATTTCCCACCGAGCTTTCCGAAAATCAATTTTCCTGAATGCCCCTTGACAGTTGATACCGGGAAATGGGGAATGTCTTCGTATGCTATTTCATGGACAATTTCAATTTCATTGACTAGACCACCAAGTCCTGTACCCAAAATAATACCAACTGTAGGTTGTAGTTCAACTCTTCCTTTTATGTAGCTTGCCGCTGCTTTAAACTTTTCTAACATGTTTTCTAATTAACGATTCAAACTGAGCTGCATCATGCAAGCGTATGCTCATCGGTTGATAGTACCATGAGGCGCCATTCTTTTTAATCAATCCATTAAATTTGGAAAGCCGTACTTTGTCCTTTTCTGTAGTCAGAATAATCGATTCCTTCGGGTCAAAGATACCAAATTTTTCATGGATTTTCTCGATGTCTTTCTCAGTAAATGCATGATGATCCGGAAAAGAAATTGATTGAATTTCATATTTATCCTCTAAATGTTCAATGAGATGGCTTGGGTCTGAGATTCCTGTCACCAATAAAATATTTTTAACGCTTTGAATTGCCGCAGTGATGGGTAGCATTTCACTATATTCTATGTGGCTGAAAAATATGGGTTTTGAGAATTTTGAGAGCTTGTTTTTAACTTTGTTGTAGTCATCATCCTTCATTGTTTCGGGACATTTTGTAACGACAATACAATCCGCTCGATCCGCACTGGCAGCTGGTTCTCGTAATCGTCCCACTGGCAAAATATGGTCTGTATAAAAAGGATCGCCATATGGGGTTGTTAAAATATTTAGGGACGGCTTTATTTTTCTGTGTTGGAAAACGTCATCAAAGATGATGGTACTTTTTGGATTGGCGGTTCGAATCTTATTGCTTCCAAGTGTTCGGCTTTCACATACATAGACGCCTACCTTATCTTTAAAGCGCTGTTTGAACATGAGCGGCTCATCTCCAACATTTTGGCTTAAATTATCCTCATCTACCTCTATAAATCCTTTTGTTTTTCTACCATAGCCTCGGCTGAGCAATGCTGGCTCGCCATGATTTTTTAATATTAATTCTGCTATATGTACTGACAAGGGGCTTTTTCCAGTACCACCCATTGAAAGATTTCCAACACCAATCCCGTTGTCAATATTTTTAGAGTGAAATATTTGAAAATCGAAAAAAAGATTTCTGATCGAAACAATAGATACATAAATCCACGAAATGGGCAGTAAAAAATACCTCATAACAGAGTTGATTATTTAATCAACGTGGTAATCTGAAAATTCTTGCTCTTCAGCGTAGTAAAAAATCCTTACCTGCGCGGTATCATTTAGAAAATCAATCTTTCCAATTTCAAAACGGTTGATCGATAAACCGGTTCTAGATTCAATATCATTTTTCATTTCAGACGCCTTGTCAGGTGTTATAAGGTCTATACGTTCGTAATTAATGGTCTTTCTTGTTTCATGTTTCATTAACCACAAGAATTCAAGAACATAAGTCAAAACGACCATAAAGACATTGATCAAAGCCATTTCTGCAATACTCAGCTGGTTTGAAGCGAGGGCATTGACTACACTTAATCCAATAATCAAAAAGAGATAAGTCATCTCTTTTATTTCAATGGCATCTGTTCTGTAGCGAATAATACCAAATATGGCAAATAGTCCAAGTCCCATACCGGTATCGATATCTAGTTTCTTTAATCCAAAACAGAGAAAAAAGGTAATTGTCCCGATGAGGTAATAGGTGAATAAATAATCTTTTCGTTTCGTCTTTGCATAGTAAAGAAATCTAATCAGAATCGTTATGAATACAACGTTTACGCAAAGTCGAATAAGTAAGAGATAAAAGTCTTCATCGAACCATTGAAGACCAATGGCTGTTGTTGCTTTTTCTTTTGCTAAAAATAAATTGGTTAGCATATGATTTTATTTAATGATCGTGTTTTCTTTTTAAATCGGTTTTGTTTCAATTCTAATGTTGAATAAAAATTCATCATTCCAACGCAATACTTGCTTACTCTTAAGGGTCGAATCAGTCGTTTTTTTGTCATCTGATAAAAAATACTTGACCGGTTTGTAGCTCCTTGTTTTAGCTCACAGATGACCAAGTTAGTCAAAGATTTTGTTTCGGAGCTGTCTTGAAATTCGATATTCAGATCAAAAGTAAGTCTTTCTGTTTTTTCCTTATGAACCAAAGTAATTCTACTAAAGCTATTCGATATTGTTGAATCTAGCAATTTTGCATCTTCGTAAGAACTCTCTAAAAAGGTCATTTCTTCTGGACTAAATTTAGTTCCCCATTGTTCCGTTTTCAACCTTGTTTTTTCCGTGCGGCCTTTTCTCTTTCGTTTGACCTCAAGAAAGCATAGGTTGTTATTTACGTATTTGCGAATTCGAATTTTTAATCTGTCGTTTTTCTTTTTATGGTGGTCCGAAAAAAACTCAAAGCGAGGGCTATCAAAATATAGACTTTCGTATGCTGAATACTTTAATCCTCCCACTTCCAAAATATCGTAATATGCGCTGAGATTTGGCAGAATTTCCAGAAAGGTATCTTCATGAATCGCATATTTCGTATCTATTCGATTCATGAGGGCTACGGAATCCATTTCCGCTAAATCAATAGCATTAAATGGGTCTGTAATCGCTTTGAATTTTTCTGGAAGCATAACTCAAATTTAGTTCATTAATTGATACTAATAAAATCTAGACGCATTGATTCTTAAAAAGGTTTTATTGATCTGTAAAGGATTTGTTTTTATTCTCTACAACCGTTGGTCAAAATATCCTTTTCGGAATTGATATCTAACAAAACAGTATTGCGTAAGTCAAAAATTTTAGTGTCCTTTAGAAAAGTATGTTTCAATTAAAAGATAAAACCCAATTCTCGAAACGCATAAGAACTTTATTGTTTTTGTTTTCTACGCTGTTTTTGCTAAGCGCTTGTGGTGAAGATAGTGAGCTCGATAATGCGGTGCTCAAAATGAATGACGACAATATTCTATTTATGAATATTAGCCTCGGATTCATTATGCTTGGTGTTGCACTTAAGCTTCGTGTAAAAGATTTTGTCCTTGTTTTTTCTGCACCGAAATCAGTACTTATTGGCTTTATATCCCAATTTGTGGCGCTTCCTTTTTTAACCTTCGTATTAGTCTTAATTTTAAATCCGATGCCCAGTGTGGCAATGGGTATGATGATCGTTGCCGCATGCCCAGGAGGTAATATTTCGAATTTCATGACAGCTCTAGCCAATGGGAATACCGCGCTTTCGGTTTGTATGACAGCCATCGCAAGTGTTACAGCAGTATTCATGACACCATTTAATATTTCATTTTGGGGAGGTATGTATGCACCAACATCCGAGATTCTCAGCGATGTCAGTCTAGATTTCTTTGCAATGCTCAAAATTGTAGGGATGATTTTATTGATTCCACTTACAATTGGTATGCTGTTGCGTGAATTTAAACCGAAAATAGCCGACTTTTTAGTACCGATTACCCATTATGGTTCCATCTTGATTTTTGGAGGAATTGTTGTTTTTGCTTTTGGTGCCAATACAGATTTATTCGTCAAGTACATTCACCTCATCGTATTTATTGTTCTAGCCCACAACGCACTAGGCATTCTTACCGGTTTTTCATTGGCAAGAGTATTCAGGCTCCCTTCTGCTGACCAAAAGACCTTGGCCATCGAAACAGGGATTCAAAACTCTGGACTAGGCCTCGGTTTGATTTTCGCTTTCTTTGATGGAATAGGAGGAATGGCTATTGTCGCAGGTTGGTGGAGCATTTGGCACATTGTTTCGGGGCTTAGTATCGCCTATTTCTTTAAAAATAAAAAGCTTTAGGATTAAATTTTATGGAACAAGGCCCACAATCTAAAGTGCTCATTCAGCTTGTAACCATGCCGATGCCTTACGGAAAATACAAAGGAACATTATTGTGTGATTTGCCGGAGCCCTACCTTTCGTGGTATAACGCAAAAGGTTTCCCCAAAGGTCAAATGGGACAGCTTTTGGCCTCTATTTATGAAATCAAACTCAATGGACTTGAGTATCTACTTAAGCCCATTAAAGCACAATACGCGAAGCGCTAATTTTGTCCAGCAAATAACTGTGTTTTACAGCACTATTAAAAGTATGCCTTTAGTAGGAGCTCCGTGAAATAATACATCACATATACACTATAGATCAGTTTGACCCCTGTTCCAAGGAGAAAACCAGCAAAAGCACCTAAGGCTATTTTGAGAGATTGCCTATTGGAACCTTGTTCGATTTTTGCACCAATAAATGCCCCAATGATTGCACCCAAAAGGATACCTATGGGAGGGATAAACATGCCCAAAAGGGTTCCTATGAGCGTCCCTCGAATCGCCTTTTTCCCTCCGCCAAGTTTCTTGACTCCCAAGATTTGTAGAATATAATCGCCTGCCATAGCAATAGCCATTAGTGCTCCTAGGATCCACATTATATTGCTGCCAATCGGCAGTGAGGTGAAGCTAAAAGTCAAAATTATTCCTATAAAACTTATGAGTGGCCCTGGTATGACCGGAACGAATGAACCGATTAAGCCAACGATCATCATTAATAAGCTCAGGAGGTAAATGATTTCTTCCATTTATGATCGGAATTCTTTTTTTGCTTAAAGATAGGATGAAACATCGATGCAAGGCAACAATAAGTGCAAATAACTCGATTTACATTTTGGCAAGCTGATTTCTAAAAGTCGATTATCTTTGTTTCCATGAAAAAAATACTCCTTTTAGGTTCCGGAGAGCTGGGTAAAGAATTTGTCATTGCATGCCAGCGTCTCGGACAATATATTATCGCCGTTGATAGTTATGCCAATGCCCCTGCCATGCAGGTGGCCGACGAATCAGAGGTGATATCTATGCTTGACGGTGATGCACTCGATCGTATTGTAGCCAAGCACCATCCCGATTTTATTGTACCGGAAATTGAAGCGATTCGTACAGAACGCTTTTACGACTATGAAAAACAAGGTATCAAGGTCATTCCGAGTGCAAAAGCAGCCAACTATACGATGAATAGAAAAGCCATTCGTGATTTGGCAGCAATTGATTTAGGTGTGCGCACCGCAATCTATAGCTATGCAAAAAGTTCAGCCGAACTAAGGGAAGGTGTCCATAAATGTGGTATGCCTTGTGTTGTAAAGCCTTTAATGTCTAGCTCAGGAAAAGGACAGTCAGTGATTCGAACTGAGGAAGATATTGAGAAGGCATGGACCTATGCATGTGAAGGTTCTCGCGGAGATTTACAGGAAGTAATCGTAGAAGGTTTTATTGATTTTGATTACGAGATTACTTTGCTTACGGTTACGCAGAATGATGGACCTACTTTATTTTGTCCGCCAATCGGCCACCGACAAGAAAGAGGAGATTACCAAGAAAGCTGGCAGCCCATGCCAATGAATCCCGAGCACCTAAAAGAGGCTCAAGATATGGCTGCCAAAGTTACCGCAGCCTTAGGTGGAGCAGGTATTTGGGGTGTTGAATTTTTTATTACGTCAGAAGGAGCCTATTTTTCAGAGCTTTCGCCTAGACCACATGATACGGGGATGGTTACGCTCGGAAAAACGCAAAACTTTAATGAGTTTGAATTACATGCGCGTGCCGTGTTGTCATTGCCTATACCTGAAGTTAAATTGCTTCGCAATGGCGCTAGTGCAGTTGTTTTGGCAAAAACGGAATCTACTGAGCTACCTGTATTTGAAGGTCTTGAAGATGCAATGAATACTATTGATTCTGAAGTGCGTTTATTTGGTAAGCCAGCAACTCGTCCATACAGAAGAATGGGTGTGACCCTTAAGTATGGCACGAATGATGTTAAAGAATTGGTCGAGCAAGCTCAAGAAATGGCGTCTAAAATATCCGTAAAATGAAATTAAAAGCACTCTTGTTTGTTTTCTTATGCTGCGGGTCGGTATATGGACAAACGGTAAAATATTACCTATCTATGCCAAAACCTCAGAATCATTACTTCCATGTGGAGATGGTTTTAGAGGGATTTGATGAAAAAACAATTGATGTTTCGCTTCCGGTTTGGGCACCAGGTTCTTACTTAGTGCGTGAGTTTGCTAAAAACATCAATTTGGTTAAGGCAACAAATAACGCTGGTAAATCATTAAAGGTTCAAAAAAAGAAGAAGAACACCTGGTCCATTGCAAAAGGTAAGTCATCTGAAATTCGCATTGCCTATAATGTATATGCTTTTGAGCTTTCCGTCAGAACTTCATTCTTGGACCTTACGCATGGCTTTGTAAGTGGAAGCGGTGTATTTATGTTCGTTGAAAATAATTTAAATGTTAGCGGTGATGTTGTGGTTGTGCCATATGCTGGATTTTCAAAAGTTTCTACTGCTTTACCTAAAAAGGAAAAGAACAAGCCATTCGTATTTACTTATTCAGATTATGACAACCTTGTGGATTGTCCAATTGAAATTGGAAACCAGCTTGTATTTGACTTCGATGCTTCAGGTGTAAAGCATACCGTAGCGATTTATGGCGAAGGTAATTTTGAAGTAGAAAGCTTAAAGCGCGATATGTCAAAGGTTATCGAAGAGGAAACTAAAGTTTTTGGTCAGAACCCAAACAAGGAATACCTTTTTATTATTCATAATGTTGTGGACGGTCAAGGAGGATTGGAACATAAAAATTCCACAACGCTGAGTGTCAATCGCTGGACCTATTCAGGAAGTAGCTATGTAAAGTTTCTGAGCTTGGTTGCTCATGAATATTTTCACCTATGGAATGTGAAAAGGATCCGTCCTTTTGCGCTTGGTCCCTTTGACTATAACCAAGAGAATTATACCGATCTATTGTGGGTTATGGAAGGTTTTACCTCCTATTACGACGAGCTATTGTTACTTCGTGCAGGTTATTATACACAATCTGAATTTCTTTCTAAAATGGAAAGCTCCATCAATTACGTTGAGGGTTCAGTCGGTGCGCGTGTTCAGCCAGTGGCACATGCCAGCTACGATGCATGGATCAAGGCATATCGCCCGAATGAAAATAGTTCCAATACCACGATGACCTATTACACACGTGGTTCTATTTTGGCTGCCTTTCTGGATGTGAAAATTATTCGCAATACAAACGGTGAGCGATGTTTGGATCATTTTCTTCAACATATTTACGATAAATTTTATGTGAAAGCGGGTAGAGGTTTTACCTCTGAGGAGTTCAAACGCGAGCTTGAAAGCTTTACGGGGGAAAACCTGAATGACTTTTATGCAGATTATATAGACGGAACAGAAATTCCTTCTTATGCTGAGCTATTTGATGGAATGGGTGTTCAGGTAACGGATGTTACCTCAACAAAGCCGGATTTTGGTGCATCGCTTCGAAGTTCAGGTGGAAAAGCAATCGTTTCCAGAATTCGCTCCAATTCAGCTGCTGAGGACGCAGGTTTAAGCGTGAATGATGAGATTATAGGATGTAATGGCTATAGAGTCAGTAAATCGGATATTGAAGGCCTCATGAAGAGCTTAAACGAGGGTGATGAGCTTGAATTATTGATTGCAAGAGATGAAATCCTTTTTTCTGTGAGCTTCACGATGACGAATTATACGAGACCACGATATTTATTTAACCTTACCAATGAAGAAAATAAGCTGCGTGCATATTGGCTGCGTTAGGCTAATATGCTTTCTGTTTTTACCTATTCTTGTATCTGCGCAAGGGCGATTTACAAATGTGCAGATTCCCCTCGCGAGTGGTTCTTACACTTATAGTGGTTGTGAACCTTCAATTGATATCGATCCAAACAACCCGAATAACATTGCTGTAGGATCTATTTTAGATGGCTATCATTATTCTGAGGATTCTGGTGAAACTTGGAAAGCTGAAAGGCTAAAGAGCCCGTATGGTGTATATGGTGACCCTGTGCTAAAATTCAATGGTAAAGGGAATGTTTTTTATTTACACTTATCATCCTACAATAAAACCTCACATTTAGACAGAATTGTTTGTCAGCGAGCCGATGACTTGAAAGGAAAATTTAATGAAGGATCATATTCAAAACCCAATGGAAGTAAGGTTCAAGACAAACATTGGATTGTAATTGACCCTGAAACGGATGATATTTTCATGACCTGGACGCAATTTGATGCGTATAACTCTTCCAACCCTAAGGATAGCTCATTTATTCATTTTGCAAAATCATCGGATGATGGAGAAACATGGACCGATCCTGTTCGTATTTCGATCAAAGGCGGAGATTGCTTGGATGGAGATGATACCGTAGAGGGAGCTATGCCTGCATTGGGCAGAGAAGGTATGCTTTATACCGTTTGGTCCGGACCACATGGTCTTATGCTGCGGAGTTCAGCGGACCGAGGAAAAACATGGAGCCCAACAGAGCAAATGCTATTTGAACATGAAGGGGGTTGGACGATTGACGTTCCTGATTTTTACCGAAGTAATGGTCTGCCAGTTTTTATTAGTGACCACAATGCCGATTCGCCACATTATGGGAATCTCTATTTGAATTGGGCCATTGAAGACGAGAAAACGGGAAGGACATCGGTTCTTTTTTCAAAATCTGAGGACAATGGAGAAAGCTGGTCTTCACCTGTTCAAGTCCACAAGGACAGCTCGCAGTATAATCATTTTTTGACTTGGATGACAGTTGATCCATCAAATGGGAATCTTCATTTTGTCTATTACCGAAAATCACGAAAATCTAAGACGACAGATGTTGTATGGGCGAGTAGTAAAAATGGTGGCGCGTCTTTTAAAGAGGAGGTAATTTCTGAGCAATCCTTCGAGCCTTCGGGAACGGTATTTTTTGGAGATTATTTAAATATCGCTGCAGTAGATAATGTTGTTCGTCCCGTTTGGCCTAGAATGGATAATGGCAAGATTACCCTGTGGACTGCGCTAATAAATTTCGAGTGATTGAATCTGAATTAAAAAGTTGGAGTTATTTATTAGGTAATGAGTTTCAAAAACCTTACTTTCAATTACTTAAAAATAAATTAAATACATATTTTACTAGCCAAGATTTAAATATATTCCCAGCGGAAGGAGAGGTTTTTAACGCGTTTAAGCTGTGTGATTTTAATCAGGTTAAGGTCGTTATATTAGGTCAGGATCCTTACCCTACTAAGGGACATGCACATGGTTTGTCTTTCTCTGTTAAGGAACATGTTAAGCCCCTTCCGAAAAGCTTGAAAAATATTTTTAAGGCCCTTTCAAATGATCTAGAACAGACGCCTCCTGCAAATGGAGATTTGACATATTGGGCGCAACAAGGTGTATTGCTTTTGAATGCAGTTTTAACAGTTGAAGAAGGGAAGCCCGATAGTCATAAAGGAATCGGATGGGAGCAATTCTCCAATGCTGTCATTCAAAACCTTTCTAGCGAAAAACAGCATCTCGTTTTTTTATTGTGGGGTGCAAAAGCACAAGCCAAAAGAGATCTTATTGATCGTTCCAAACATTTAGTTCTCGAGTCGGTTCATCCGTCCCCGCTTTCTGCGTATCGCGGTTTCTATGATTGTAAGCATTTCAGTAAGACGAACGATTATCTGCGTAAGAATCATATTCCAACCATAAAATGGTAAGTATTCCTTTATATATTTGCACCTCATGAAGATTTCAAATGATTTATACCTTAGAGCATCTCTTGGTGAGAAGATTGAGCGCTATCCGGTTTGGTTAATGCGTCAGGCTGGGCGAATATTACCCGAATATAGAGCTGTTCGAGCCAGTGTTTCTGGATTCAAAGAGCTTGCTGAGACGCCTGAGCTAGCTGCGGAGGTGACAGTACAACCTGTTGATCTTTTAGGTGTAGATGCGGCCATTATATTCTCTGATATCTTAGTTGTTCCGGATGCGATGGGGCTTACTTACCAGATGATTGAGAAAAAAGGACCTTGGTTTGAAAATACCATTCGCAGTGAAGCTGATCTGAAGATACTCGACGAATACATTGATGTTGAAGACCGTTTATCCTATGTATTGCAGGCTTTATCGATTACGAAAAAAGAATTAAATGGTCGTGTGCCACTCATCGGTTTTGCAGGAGCTCCATGGACCATTTTGTGTTACATGGTCGAAGGTTCAGGATCTAAAACCTTTTCTGAAACAAGGAAATTACTGTACACCAAACCCAAGTTGGCACATGAATTGCTACAGAGGATAACAAATGTCACCATTGCCTATTTAACGGCGCAATTGAAACATGGTGCCGATGCACTTCAGCTTTTTGATTCATGGGCGGGTATATTGGGACATAAACAATATCAAGAATTTGGGATGCCTTATATTGAACAGATAGTCAATGCCATTGAAGGACCATTTACGGTCTTTTCTAAGGGTGCATACAACTCTTTACCTGAGCTTATGGATTTATCTTGCACAACAATTGGTTTGGATTGGAATATGAGTATAGAAGCGGCTAGGGCACTTGCTGGTGAGCGTAAAACGCTTCAAGGAAACCTAGACCCCTGTGTACTCTATGGTACAGAGGCTTCCATTGAGCAAGAAACGCTTGAGCTATTAAACACTTTTAAAAGTCACAGACATATTGTAAATTTGGGGCACGGTGTTTATCCTGATATCAAACCAGATCATGTAAAAGCATTCATTAAAACTGTAAAAAACTATGAAATTTAATTTATCTATACTCACGATTTTGTCACTCGCAATCTGCATGACAACGGTTACAGCGCAGAAAAAAGGAAAACGTGGAAAGTCAGCATCTTCCGATATACTCAATATGACTTTTGAAAAGCTCCAAGAGGACGAATCTGTGACTGAGCTAGGCGCAATTTCAATTCTAGACAATGGTGTAAGTTCTCCAACAGAAAATGCGGCGGATCTTTTTCAGCAAGGAGCGGGTAAAGAATTTGGTGTACCGAATAATGCCTTTGGAAGTGAAATGACATCGGAAACAGGAGGTTCAGTATATGCCGGATTTGTAGCTTATCGACCAGGTAGAGAATCTTCATTAAGAAGTTACATAACCATTCCATTCTTGAAAGGAAAAGGTAATATTTCCCTTTCTAAGGGACTGCAGTACTGTATACAATTTGATGTTTCTCTTGCGGAATCGTCAAAATTTGCTTGTAACAATATTGGCGCTTATTTGACTAAAGAAGCTCCTACAACTCCTTCAGGTATTATTAATGCCTCAGAAAATCTAATAAGAGGAAAACACAACAGAATTCACCAGGGTTTCTTTGGTTGGGACAAGGTATGCCAGATATATACAGCCAAAGGTTATGAGAAGTTTATTACAATTGGAAACTTCGACGCTAATTCGGCCACTAAGTTTTTAACGGTAAAAAAACCAAAGACTTCAGATGTTGAGGCACTGAAGCACGCTTATTATTATGTCGATAATGTGACTGTAAAGCTAATTGATAGTGAAGAAGAATGTCAATGTATAGCCACGAATCAGATGGCCAATGTCGAAGAATATTCCACATTAGTCTATGCAAAGGCAGCGAACATTGACGACAATATGAGCTTAGAGGAGAAAGTTGCTGCGCATGTCGCATATTTTGGCTTCGGTAAAAAAGACTTTACAGCGGGTTCAAAAGAGGCGCTGAAGTTTGTTGCAGGCCAGCTCAAAGCTAATGCTCAATTGACAATTATTATTTCCGGTCACGCAGATGCCCAAGAGGAAGCGTTAGGGACAACCAAAGACGAGTTTAAGGATATGGGAATGGTTCGTGCAAAATACGCAGAGAGATACTTTATGGCTCAAGGCATAGACCCATCTCGCATTACGATAAAATCAATGGGTGCAGAGCAGAGTAGTAAGGAAATAGCAGATGTAGATGAGGATGAGCTTAAAGCTGCTAAGAACCGTAGGGTAGAATTTGCTTTAGATTAATCCTTTAGCTTCTCGATTTCTTGATACAAAAGCTGTGTTGGTAAACCCATGACATTCGTGTAGCTTCCTTCTATTTTTGAGACACCAACGTGTCCAATCCATTCTTGAATACCATATGAACCAGCCTTGTCAAATGGCTTGTAGTTTAGGATATAATGATCAATTTCAGCCTCACTGAGTATTTTAAACTCAATACGCGTTGAATCTTTAAATTCAATGGTCTTGCCTTTATGAACCAGACACACCGCACTAATGACCTCGTGTTTTTTTCCTGATAATCTTTTCAAGGTTTCCTTTGCTTCAATAGTGCTTTCTGGCTTTCCTAACACTTCATTGTTCATGATAACAACTGTATCGCAGCAAATTAAAAGCTGTTCTGAATGTAAATTACTTTTTAGCGCATCAGCTTTGAGCTTTGCCAAAACGGAGGCTACCTCATAAGCAGGTGTAGATGGGTCATAAACTTCTTCGACATCAGAGATTTGAACAATGAAGTCAAATCCCATCTGTTTCAATAGCTCTTTTCTTCTTGGTGATGCAGATCCTAATATAATTTCCATAGTTTAAAAGTATAATGTGCTCAATCCAATTGTCATACTCAATTTTAATAGGAAATCGCAGTACTTGATAAAGATGTCTTTTTGGTACATCAGCAATAAAATCAGAATATTGATGCTTACAGCAGTGCTGAATAGAATGAGGCCTCCTGTATTGAGGTGCAATTCGAGACGATCCATGTAAAAAGAGAATAGGGTTATTTCTATAAGAAGAATAAATCCAATAATCCTTTGGGTATTTTTGATTCCAAATTTTATCGGTATCGATTCCACACCTATGGTTTGGTCACCCTCAACATCCCTAGCATCTTTCCATATTTCTCGCACGAGGTTTTGTAAAAAAGCGAATCCGGCCAAAATGATAATAAATTCAAAGTAAAATGATTCATACCATTCTTTGGGATGTTCTCTTGCATAAATTTTTAGCATTGGACCAAATGAATAAAAGCTTGTTGCATATAAAGGGATGAATCCAGTTAATGCAGCGATCAGTATATTTCCTACAAGCATCACCTTTTTCAAGTAATAGCTGTAAAGCCATAGTAATAGAATGCATAATGTTTGTATTCCTGCATAAAAAAAAGTTTCATAAACCAGCGATAGGTATACTCCAAGACTCAGTCCAATAATATTAAGGGCTATGTATATTTTCAGGCCCAATTCTTTGCTGATATTTTTTGTGAGTATTACCTTCCTAGGTTTATTGATTTGGTCTGCTTTGAGATCATAATAATCGTTGATGATGTTTCCACAAGCCGCAATCAATAGGGTTGAGGTGACCAAGAGCGAAAAATGCATAGCATCAATTACTAATACTGGATTGCATTTACCTACATAGAAGAAAACACCAAGCATTGTTGCCGATATGATCAATAAGTTTATTGGTCTTGATAAGCGAATGATAGAAATTAAAGCGTTTCCCGCCATACGGTTCTTCTATTTTGTTGGTGAGCTGCCTCTTTATCAATAGCTTCAGGTATTTTTTTGATTTGTTCGTCTGTAACTATGGGCTTTGATGATCCATAGCCTACGAAGGTCATTCGTTGTGAAGAAACACCTTTTGTTACTAAGAATTCAAATACAGCTCCTGCTCGAGCTTTAGATAGGCTTATATTGGATTCCTCATTCCCCCTCGAGTCTGTATGTCCACCAAGTTCAATTTTAATCTCAGTATTCTTCTTTAAGTATTCCGCAAATAGATTTAGCTCAATGCGTGATTCTTTGCGCAGTATAGATTTATTTAGGTCGAAAAACACATTTTTGAATATATGATCATCTGTTAACTCGTGTGTATCTTTTGCAACCAACATTGGTCTAGTCATGGGTATATCGACATGGTAGCTGTCAGTACTTTGGTTATTTGATAAATCAAAATTCAAAGAAAAAGGGTGATACCCCTCATGGCTGACTGAAATAACGTAGTTACGGTCTAAAGGAAGAGGTACCATAAAAGTACCTGTTGCCTCATCTGCCTCAGATACAATGATCTCATGTCCATTTGAAACATCAAATAGCTCAAATTTACCCTGGAGTGGCTCTTTACTTTCTTTATCGAAAACAAACCCATCAAAATATACTGTGCGTATTGCTCTTGATTCCTTTGGAAGCACAAATGAGTAAATATCGAGGTCGCCGAATCCTCCTTTTCTGTCAGATGCGAAATAGGCAATATCTCCCTCTGCTGACACCATCAATGAGTTCTCGTCATATTTTGTATTGATCGGATAACCTAGGTTTTCAGGTACAGACCATTTTCCATTTATACCTTTACGGGTAACGTATAGGTCGCTACCGCCCATTCCTGGGTGTCCTTTAGAAGCGAAATAAAGTGTTCTTCCATCTGGATGTATGTGTACAGATTCCTCTGTATTTGGTGTATTGATATAATCAGGAAGTGCCTTGGCCGCACCCCATGAACCATCTTCTTGAAGTTCTGAAACATAGATGTCACTGTTATTGGTTCGGTCTCCCTTTCTTCCTCGAACGAAATATAACGTTTTGCCATCTGCAGACAACGAAGGCTGAGATTCCCAATTACTTGAATTTACATAACCAGGAAGGTTAATCGGTCCGTACCATTTTCTTCCTATTTTTTTTGCGTAAAAGAGATCACAGCTTCCTCTTCCTTGTCTATTTGTTCCATAATAACCAGTTTGGTCTGAACATGCTACAAAGACCAAACTTCTTCCATCTGCAGAAAGCGTAGGAGCACCTTCATTGCTTGAAGTATTTATGTTTCGGGGCATAGGAATGGAAGTGCTCCAATTTCCTGATGTATTTTTATTTGAAACAAAGAAATCTTCTTGCTCTTTGAAATCAATATTTTTGCTTTCTAACAACCTTGTAAACAATAGTGTTTGTCCATCCACTGTTAGTGCAGGATAGTATTCAGGACGTGCAGTATTGACTCCGGGACCTAAATTTATAGGGTCAAATTCTTTTGGGTTGGCAAGCGCATGTATGGCAAATTCAGCACTTCTTTTCATTAAATATACCTGTGGACTCAGCCTCTGGCTTGCGTTTTGATTTTTCAAGAAGATGTTGCAGAATTTCAAACTTTCAGCATAGTTGCCTATTGCTAGGTGTAAATTTGCGAGATAGCAAAATGTGGCACCTGAGCTGCTGTGCATGGGATTCAAAGCAAGTGCTATTTCATAGTGTCTTATAGCCGAGGGATAGTCATTATTGTATTCATAGAATTCACCCATCAAGAGTTGTGCTTCCCAAAAATCTGGTGCTTTTCCCACCGCCTGTTTTAAGAGTTTGATTCCTTCTGAATAATTAGGCTGGCCTGTATTTTCATCTGCGAATTGACTTGGAGCATTCCGTGCTTTTTCAAAAAGTTTAATGGCTTTTTTACTTTTTGTAGAATAGTTCATCTGAACCTGTGCACAAGCATTTAATAAACTACCCGAAATCAATATTAGGAGGATGTAAATTCTCATTTGTTGAAATTAGGGGATGTTCATGAATTTATGTGTTTGTAACGAAATCCTCCAGCCTTTGTTACTTTTTACAAAATCAACAATTTCAGCCATTAATTCTTCTTTCTTTGACCATTCCGGTTGAATATATAACAGGCATTTAGGAGAAACCTTTTCAGCGTGCTTCAGTGCCCATCTAAAGTCAGATTTGTGGTAAATTACAATCTTTAGTTCATCTGCTTTATCGTATGCCTCTGCACAAGGTTTTTTGAATTTTTTTGGTGAAAATGTATACCAATCTACCGATGCATCAAGCGCATAGCAACCTGATGTCTCAATGGCGACTGAACGATTGATATCCTTAAGTTTACGAACTAAAGGCGTCAATTTGTACATGGCGGGTTCACCTCCCGTGAGCACAACCCATTCACTTTCATTTTCAAGACTTAGCTTTTGAAGGGATGTGATATTTTGTAGTGGATGATTTTCAGCGTCCCAGCTTTCTTTTACATCACACCAAGAACAACCAACATCACAACCACCAGTTCTGATGAAGAAGGCCGGCTTACCTGAGTGGTAACCTTCGCCTTGAATCGTCAAGAAGCTTTCCATAATTGGTAATTCCTGGGCCATGATGAATAATTTAAGTTAAAGTTACGCAATAGATTTTGGATAATACGCTTAACCTTGACATCATTAAATGTCATTCATACCGTAGCTTTTACAAATGTCATTCCATTCAACTATTTCGTTATATTTGGTAGAACCTAAATATGACATATGAAAAAAATATACGCTTCTTTTTTTACAATTCTTTTTAGTCTTGCGGCTTTTGGTCAGCAGATTGATAATGGCTCAATGGAGAATTGGGATAATCTCGGTAGTAATGACGAGGAGCCTTCCAATTGGAATAGCTTCATGACTGCATCTGGAGGTTTATCTCTATTTGCTTCTAAACAAGTGGAGCAGTCTTCCGATATACGTTCTGGAGCGTCTGGTATGTATAGTGCGCGCGTATTTTCAAAAAGTACCATAGGTATTATAGCTAATGGAAATCTGACTTTGGGAAGAATCAATATGGGTAGTAGTACACCAAACAGTACAAGTAATTATAATTATACGGATACTGGAAATTCTGATTTTTCTCAGCAATTGAATTCAAGCCCAGACTCCATAGCCTTTTGGGTGAAATATAACAATAGTAGCAGTTCTGATCTTGCCCGCATTAAGGCAATTATACATGATGATTATGATTATGTAGACCCTATGACTAGCGAGTCTGAACCTCATGTTGTTGCAGACGCTGCCTTAAATTTTGAATCAACTGATGGTTCTTGGGTACGAAAATCTGTACCGTTTGACTATGTTGGACCCTCAACCACACCAGAATATATCTTAGTAACCTTTACCACCAACATGATTCCCGGTGGAGGTAGTGATGGCGACGAAATTTTTATTGATGACGTCGAGTTAATTTACAATACCTCTGGACTTTCTGCTCAATACAATAGGCATTGGGTAGCATATAATGAATCAGGACTGTTGTTTTCAAATGATTTTCAATCTGATACCTTCTTTAAAGTGTTTTCCATGTCAGGGACACTTCTTTGTAGTGGTACTAGTGCTCAACTTTCGGGTAGGAATTTAAATCAAGGGATGTATTTGATTACAAATAATAAAGATAGCTTCAAGGTGGTAGCGCATTGATTTATTTGATGAGGTACACGGTTTTTACGCTTTTTTTGAGTCTTTCTTGTGTTTTTTTAGCGCAGTCTTCTGCTACGGTAAAAGGTACAGTGAAAGATGAGCAAGGTGATCCCTTGTTGGGAGCTTCTGTCATCTACCGTTCCGATGTCTCAAAGGGAACTATAGCGGATGAAAATGGTACTTTTTTTTTAGAGGTGCCTATTGGAAAATGCAAGCTAATTTGCCGTTATACAGGCATGAAATCAGATACAATTTCATTCGTTTTAGGTCCAAATGAGCAAAAAGTAATTGACTTTACTTTATTTTCATACATCAAAGAATTTAAGCAGGTTGATGTTAAAGTTGGAAAGTTTGACAAGCCAATAGAGGAGCAGACCGTCACAATGATCGTGTTGAAGCCTGAGCTTATCGAAAATAAGAATACGAGGAGTATTGAAACTGCTCTTGACCAGACTCCGGGCCTAAATATATTGGATGGAGAACCGCAAATTAGGGGTGGTAGTGGATTTACTTTTGGTGTCGGCTCAAAAGTCGCAGTTATCGTGGACGACATGCCCATGCTTTCTGGTGATGCCGGTCGTCCTGAATGGGGATTTATTCCTGTGGAGAATATCAGCCAGATAGAGGTTGTTAAGGGAGCTGCATCCGTTTTATCAGGAAGCTCGGCCTTATCCGGATCTGTTAATATTCGAACTGCCTACCCAACTTCAAAACCTAAAACGAAAATTAATATCTACAATGGGTTGTATTCAGCCCCGAATCAGCCGAATGCAAATTGGGGAAAGAAAGCCCCTATTATTTTGGGAGCTAATTTTCTGCATTCTCAAATGTTTGGAAATTTAGATGTTGTGATAGGTGGTAATTTGAATTATGACCACGGTTACATTGGACCACCAATCACAGATTCAATCGTAGCAACGGTATTTCCTGATACGATTACAGATTTTACAGAGGATGATTTAATTTCCAAGCGTGCACGCTTTAATTTTAATTTGCGCTACAGGTCCAAGAAGTTTAAAGGCCTAAATTATGGTCTTAATGGTAACTTCATGGTCATGCATACAACAATGCCTTTGGCTTGGTTAAATGACTCCTCAGGCCTTTTTAGAGCGTATCCTGGTGCAATATTCTTGCAAGACCAATTCATTTTTAATTTGGATCCATTTGTAAATTTCTTTACGCAAAGCAACGGAAAACATTATTTAAGAGGAAGAATATTGAGAGTAGATAATGAAATGAGTGCTAATCAATCCAATAATGCAACGACCTATTACGGTGATTACATGTTTAAAAAGAAGTATAAGGAGTTTAAAAACTTGGAATTTGTGGGAGGTCTGACCTCTACTTTTACCAATTCTTATGCAAATATTTATACTGGTTCTGGAACCCCGAACAACAAAATGCTGAATGTTTCTGCTTATTCTCAAATGGAGACAAAGCTTAAAAATATACTCAATCTATCTGTTGGGGGTCGTTTAGAGTATTTTCAATTAAATGATTCGATTACGGCATTAAAACCAATTTTTAGAGCGGGATCTAGTCTTAAGATATATCAGGAAACCTATCTGCGCGCTTCATATGGTCAGGGATATCGTTTTCCGACAATTACGGAGAGATTTATTAGAACTGGTGTAGGTAATTTTGGGGTTTTTCCAAATCCTGGTTTACTTCCGGAAAGCAGTTGGAACGCTGAAATTGGACTCAAGCAGGGAATTAAGCTTGGTGGGGTATATGGTTATCTTGACTTAGCGGGTTTTTGGCAAGAGTACCAAAATACGATCGAATATATGTTTGGTATTTGGAATGAGCTAACGGATGTTCAGGCCATGGGATCCAGTGCAGGATTCATGTTCTTGAATACAGGTGATTCAAGGGTTTTGGGATTGGATCTCTCTTTTACTGGATTTGCTGAAATTAAAAAGCATGGAAAGATGACATTCTTATTGGGCTATAATTACATTGTGCCTAAAACGCTTACCCCGGATTATGTCTATGCAACGGATTCTCTCAATAGAGTTTTTAGCTATAATTCGACTTCGATGGACCCCTCACAGGGCATATTAAAATATAGATTTTTGCACAATGCAAAGATGGATATGGAATATTCTTGGAAGGGTAAATTTTCTATAGGAGCCAGTGCAAAGTATTTCTCCAAGATTGTAAATATGGATGCTATTATCAAGGATTTTGAGGAGTTTACAACGGATGTTGAGGTACTTCAAGATCTTCAATACATTGACTTCTTTGAAGCTCATCGTTTTGGCAACTGGATCTTTGATGCGCGTATATCTTTCAATTTCACGGATGCGCACAAACTTGCGCTGATCGGTACAAATATTCTAAATAGGACCTATTCTTTGCGTCCTCTTAAGATAGAGCCACCAAGAACAATCACTGTTCAATACACCTATAAATTAGAAGGAAAAGGGAAATAGATTTATTTCCTTAGTTCTAGTCTCAGCAAATTTAATGCGCTCAATACGGTCATTTTGATGTTTCGTTCTCGGTGCTTAGAAAATTGCATTTTTTTCGTTGTTGTACCATCTTTAGTAGCAATCGCAATCCAAACCATGCCAACAGGTTTTGTTTCTGTCCCTCCACCTGGACCAGCTATTCCTGTGGTTGAAATACAAATATCCGCGCCCAATATATCTCGTCCATTTTCTGCCATTTGAATGGCTACAGGTTCACTGACAGCACCTTCTTTTTGAATCAAGTCAGCGGGGACATTAGCAAGACTTGTTTTGATTTTATATGAATAGGTAAGTAGTGCTCCTTCATAATAGGCTGATGCTCCCGGAATACTGCTAATTTGACTCGCTAGCATTCCTGCTGTGCAGCTCTCAACCGTTCCAATAGTGAGCTTTTTATCAATTAGCTGTTGACCAATAATTTGGGGTAAAGTGTCATGGTCATATCCAAAGAAATGATTGGGAATTAAATTTTCTAGCTCCAAAAAAAGATCGTCAATTATTGCAATATCGTTACTTCCTTTTGCGGAAGAAATCCTCAGTTTTACAATCCCTGCAGATGGGAGGTATGCCAGAGATAACCCATTTTTATAAATACGGTTCTCCCAATCTTGTATTTTTTCTGCTAAAAATGATTCACCTATACCTTGGGTGAGGGCTGTTTTGTAGTACATAGACATGAGCTTGAAACGTTTTTTTAGTTTCGGAATAGCCTGCTCTGTCATAATACCTTGCATCTCATAAGGAACACCCGGTAAGCTGATATATATTTTATTGTTTTTTTCAAACCACATTCCAGCTGCAGTACCGTAGTCATTTTCTAATATTTTACAATCTATTGGTAGCTCAGCTTGTTTGTAATTCGAGTCGAGCATTGGTCTATTAAGCTGACTGAAAAAGGATTCAATTTTATCTAGAGTATGTTTGTCTTGTTTTAGCTTGCTTCCAAAGTATTCAGCTAAAGTATATTTTGTGATATCATCTTTTGTTGGCCCAAGTCCACCTGTAATAATTATGCAGTCTGTATTGTCATAAATTGCGTTTAGACTTGCAATAATCTCATTTTTTTTATCGCTGATGGCTATGGTTTTGATGATTTCCGCACCGGCCTTTGAAAGGGTCTCGCCCAACCAAGATGCATTTGTGTTAACCGTTTGTCCGATGAGCAATTCATCACCGATTGAGATCAGTTCAACTTTCATTTCTTTATAAATTTTGCAACGGACTCGATGTGTCCTGTATGAGGAAACTGGTCAACTAAGCTATATTTCTCTAGTGTGAAACCCGCATCTGATAGGGTGGAGGCATCTCGAGCTTGTGTTGATGGATTACAAGAGATATAGACTATTTTTTTCGTATCTAGTTCAATTACTTTTTTGAGTGTTTTAGGCGCAATTCCAGCGCGTGGAGGGTCGAGAATAATTGTATCTATTTTTCCTTGATACTGTGGATTGAATTTTAAAAATTTTCCCACGTCTGCAGCAAAAAAATCTGTATTTGTAATGCCGTTTCCTATCGCATTTTTCTTTGCGTCTTCAATGGCTTCCTCAACAATATCTACACCAATAATAGACACATTAGGATTCCTTTTTGCCATTAATTGAGCAATGGTACCTGTGCCACAAAATAAGTCTAAGACAACTTTATCCGAACTTATTTCTTCTTCAAAAACATAGTCTAATGCCTTTGTATATAGTAGCTCGGCGCATTTTGGATTTGTTTGAAAAAAGCTTTCCATACGCATTTGAAAGTTTAGTCCAAGTAGCTGTTCTTCGATTACATCCTTTCCAAAAAGCACTTTGCTTTGGCCATTTTCTATTTTTGCACGGTCAGCAACATTGTCATTCACTGTATGGAGCAATCCCGCAATACGGTCACCCATTAGTTCTTGAACGAAGCTCGAAAATGCGTTTATATCGAATCTATTTAGCCCTTCTGAGGCCGTAACGAGGTTGACCAACAATTGATCGGCGGCAAATGATTTCCTCACAACAATATGCCTAAAAAATCCTATTTTTTTAGGAGGATGCCAAGCTTTTAATCCAGTGTTCTCTAAGTATTCACGTAATTCTTTTAACTTGTCTTCCCATTCTTGGTCAAAAAGTCCTGACGCTTTATTTAAACTTTCTACCTTCCACCACGTACCTCTTCTTTTGAAACCCAAAGCAAATGCATCATCTTTTTCTGAATCCGTCTCAAGGCAGTGCTCTATGGATGAAAAACTATATTCCATTTTATTGCGATAAAAAAAGTGTTCTGGTGCTGAGATAAAAGCATCAAATACCTCTCTAATGTTTTGGATACCAGATAATCTTCGGAATGTTTCCAAGGTAGAATCTCGTTTGAGTAGCTCTTGATCCTTAACGGGGACAAAAATATAGGGTGCTCCTGATATTGCTTGATAGTTATTAATTTTTTCAATTGGAGAGCGCTCTAGTATATCTAGAAGTTTTGCTTCGTAGTGCTTTTTCTTTTTGGCAGAAATCACCACTTTTACCTTTTGGCCAGGGTAGGTGTTGGGTACGAAAACAATTCCGCGTTGGCTATCTGTTGAAATTTTGGATATTCCTTTCCCTCCGAATGCGAAATCTGTGATTTCAAGTTCTACTCTATCTCCTCTCTTAAACATTTTAAATCATTCCTCGAATAACACCTTTGTCGGAGGCATCAATAAAGTCTATTATTTCATTCCGAATGTCACTTTCGGGTATTTGCTCCTTGATTGCTTGAATACCCTTTGAGACATTACTATTCTGAATATATAGGATTCGATAAAGGTCTTCAATTTGTCTAACAGTTTCGTCTGAAAAACCTCTTCTTCGCAGACCAACAGAATTGACTCCTGCAAAGGTCAAAGGTTCTCTTGCCGCTTTTATGTAGGGAGGAATGTTTTTTCGAATTAGTGAGGCACCGCCAATAAAGGTATGTTTTCCAATATGAGTGAACTGCTGTGCAGCAACTTTACCTTCTAAAATAGCATAATCATCAATTTGAACATGTCCTGATAACCCAGTATAGCTCGCTAAAATAACATGGTCTCCAATGGTGCAATCATGCGCAATATGAACGTATGTCATTAATAAGCAATGTGAACCTATCTTAGTTGCTAGCTTGTCATTTGTTCCTCTGTGGATGGTAACACATTCTCGAATGACCGTATGATCACCTATTTCCACGATCGTATATTCACCGCTAAATTTTAAATCTTGAGGTATAACTCCGATAACCGCACCTGGAAAAATCTCACAGTTTTTTCCAATTCTCGTACCAGGATACAGTACAACATTAGAATGAACTTTCGTGCCTTCACCAATGATTACATCTTCATGAATATGCGCAAATGGTTCAATGACCACTCCACTATTGAGCTGCACTTTCGGGTGGACAGAAGCTAAGGGACTTATATTCATTATGCTTCTTTGTCTTTAACAACTTGCGCCAGCATTTCCGCCTCAGCAACGACTTTACCATTGACATATGCTGTTCCTGCCATTTCAACAAGCCCTCTTCTGATTGCCGACATAAGTTGAAGCTCAAAAACAACTGAATCCCCAGGAAGTACTTTTTGCTTGAATTTTACATTATTGATTTTCATGAAATAAGTAGAGTAGAGGTGAGGATCTTCGACCTTACTCAAAGCAAAAATCCCACCGACTTGAGCCATCGCCTCAACCTGTAATACTCCGGGAAAAACAGGGTTTCCGGGAAAATGACCTGTAAATACTGGTTCATTCATAGTGATATTTTTGACACCCCAAATGGAATCTTCCGTGATTTCCATGATCTTGTCAACCATTAAAAAAGGGAATCGATGAGGAAGCATTTTTTCAATATCATTTATGTCATACAAAGGAGCTTTGCTTAGGTCAAAGTACTTCCCTTGTTGCTGCTGTTTTTTAATTTGTTCTTTTAAAACTTTTGCAAATCGCACGTTTCCTGAGTGACCCGGTCTAGCTGCAAGAATATGGGCTTTGATTGGTCTACCGATCAGTGCTAGGTCACCAACAATATCTAATAATTTGTGTCGTGCTGGCTCATTTTCATATTGGAGTTTTGTACTGTTGAGGACCCCGATACCATCTATATTTACTTTAAGGTCTTCTTTACCCAATAGTTTTGCGAGTTTCGTTAGCTCGTCTTGGGAAATGGTTTGTCGTTCTACCATTACAATAGCATTGTCTAGATCTCCTCCTTTTATGAGATTGTTTTTAGCTAAATACTCTAGCTCTCGCAAGAAGACAAACGTTCTACATTTTGCAATCTCCTTATTAAATTCTCCAATATGGTACATACTCGCGTGCTGAGTACCTAATGCAGGAGATTGGTAATCTACCATAACCGTTAGTCTATAATTAACATCAGGAATGGCCAGGAATTCTATTCCATTTTCTTCATCTTCCCATGGAATGTTTTCTGTTAACTCAAAGTAAACTCTTTCGGCATCCTGTTCTTCGTATCCAATGGCTTCGATTGCTTCAACGAATTTTAATGCACTGCCATCCATAATAGGGATTTCAGGTCCGTCAATTGTAATAAGTGCGTTGTCTACTTGACAGCCATAAATAGCTGCTAAGACATGCTCTGTCGTATGCACACGGGCATTATTCTGCTCAAGAGTCGTTCCTCTTTCAGTAGAAACTACACAGTCTATATCCCCTTTAATAATAGGTTGTCCCTCTAGGTCTATTCTTTGGAATTTATAACCATGATTTGCGGGTGCAGGATGTATTTCTAAGTTGGCAACAACTCCAGTATGGAGTCCTATACCACTCAATTTAATTACTCCTTTTAGCGTTCTTTGCTTTTCAGACATCAATTTATACTTTGGTTAATGCTTCTATTTTCTCTTCTAATTCTTGCACCCTTTTTAACAGTCCAGGAAGTTTTCTAAAGCCAAAATAAGACCGTTTAAAATCATCTAATGGAATTCCAGGAGAACCCATTAGTGTTTCTGCTTTTTTAATACTTGAAGGAATTCCAGATTGGGCGACAATTTTTGTTTGGTCTGCAATTTTAATATGGCCACTAATTCCAGCTTGACCTCCAATAAGAACATTCTTGCCTATTTTCGTCGATCCTGCAATACCGACTTGCGCAGCCATAGCAGAATCTTCATTGACATCAACATTGTGAGCGATTTGACATAGATTGTCTATTTTCACTCCTTTGCGAATAAACGTAGAACCCATTGTTGCACGGTCTATCGAGACATTTGAACCCAATTCCACATTGTCTTCAATGACTACATTTCCGATTTGAGGTATTTTTTGAAATTTTCCTTTTTCATCAGGGGCAAAACCAAATCCGTCAGAACCTATTACACTACCTGAATGAATAATACAATTTGCACCTATTTTACAATCGTGGTAAACGTTTACGTTAGGATAAATCTTCGTCCCATTTTCAACTTCTGCATTCTCTCCGATGTAACAATTGGGGTAAATCACAACATTATCCGCGATTTTGGCATTTTTTCCGATATAGGTAAAGGACCCTATGTGCACATTTTTTCCAATGCTCGCAGTTTCATCAATGTAGGTTTGCTTTTCTATCCCAGGTTCTTTTTTGTACAAGTTACCATATAGCTCTAATAGCTTTGCAAAGCAAGAATAAGCATCATCGACCTTGATAAGTGTCAATGCCGATGGTAGCGGCTTGCTAGGAATAAACGTTTTGTTTACAATACATATAGATGAACCAGTAGTATAGATGAATTCTTCGTACTTAGGATTAGAAAGAAAACTCAACGTTCCCTTTGTGCCTTCTTCAATCTTAGCCAAATCGTTGACTGTAGCATCTGCATCTCCTTGAATTTCTCCATTAAGAATACCGGCAATTTGATCAGCTGAAAATTCCATGTTTCAAAAGTATAAAAAGTGAGGTGTTTATTTGCATGATTTCTTAAATAAATACTAACTGTGTGAGGAAGTATAAAACGTTGAATCAGAAGCTATTTTTAAAAAAAAGAGCTCAATTTAATGAGGTCATTATTCTAATTAGCACATTGATCGTCGTCAAATGCAAATTTGTAGATTCTTGCTTTTTCTTTAAAATAAGTGGCAAAAATTGTTACTTCTTTACCTTGATCTGTTCTAAACACCATTGCATACGAGGGTTTAGGCTTTTTTGTTAGATCCGTCTTAGAAATATTAATTCGTCCATTTTTATGAAAAAGCGCACGCAAAGTACTATCCTCCTCAATACCTAACGCTTTTCTTTGGCAAATAGTATGTGCACTTGAATCAGAATAGAAAAGATTCTCCTTAGGCGGGAAATGAATGGGCTTGGCAAGACCTTTTGTTGTAGGCTTTGTGTTTTTTGCTGAAAATTGATTTGGAACGAGTTCACAGATAAGTGCATCCTTGTGAAGAACAATCTGACAAACAAATTTATCATTTGAGTCTGTTGGTCCCTCTAGATGATATATTTGTGGATTACGTGTCTTTTCACTTTTTGAAAACAAGACGTCGGCGTTTAAAAGAAAAGCGCTTAGTTCATCTTCTTTAATTTTAAGATTTTCCAAAATAGTTAGATTACTATCAGCAATATAAACCAGTCTATTCGTTACCATTTCTTTCACTCGGTTCTCTGGAAGCCACGAGCATCCTCGGTTGTTAAAGAAAAAGAAAACACAAACGAGGCCAATACCGAATCCAACACCGTAATACAAAAGTCTTCTATATAAGTTAGTCATAGCGTTATTCGTTAAGAATGCTAGATTTTTTTACTGGACGACACAGGGTTCGACACAGAAAATTTAAGATATAAGGTTATGAAAAGTTTTTAAAGAAGCGCTTCTAATTTCGCCTCTAAAGTTGCCTTTGGAACTGCTCCGACAGACTTATCCACTACTTCTCCGTTTTTGATAAATAGAACGGTAGGGATACTCCGAACACCAAACTGAGCCGATACATTTGCATTCAGGTCTACATTTACCTTTCCAACAAGTGCTTTTCCTTCATAGTCTTTCGACATCTCACTGATCAGCGGACCAATCATTCTACAAGGGCCACACCATTCTGCCCAAAAATCAACTACAACTGGTTTTTCGGATTTGAGCACCAATTCATCAAAGTTTGCATCTGTTATTTCTAAAGCCATAATGTTTGTTTTGTCTTTTATATGAACAAAATTAATTTAAATATTTTATGAAGCCACATTTTCATTCACTGAATTCAGTTTGATAGTTCTTTTTTAAGATATTTGGAGGTATAGGAGGTCTTATGTGCTTTTTTCACTAATTGCTTAGGTGTACCGTTGAAAACAATATTACCGCCTAAAGCTCCCCCTTCAGGACCAATATCTATGATCTGATCCGCCATTTTAATAATATCTAGATTGTGCTCGATAACCAAGACAGTGTTTCCTTCATCCACCAAAGCATTCAAAACTGAAAGAAGTTGTTTAATGTCCTCAAAATGCAGCCCTGTAGATGGTTCATCGAGTATGTATATGGTTTTCCCTGTCGATTTCTTGGAAAGCTCACTAGCGAGCTTTATTCTTTGCGCTTCCCCTCCGGATAGGGTTGTAGAGGACTGTCCTAGCTTTATGTAACCTAACCCAACACGCTTCAGTGTTCCGATTTTTTGACGAATTTTCGGATAAGGCTCAAAGAATTCAAATGCTTGTTCTATTGTCATGTTAAGTATATCCGAAATTGATTTCCCTTTGTATTTGACTTGTAATGTTTCTGAATTGTATCTTTTCCCATTGCACGTTTCACACTCCACATGAACATCCGGTAGAAAATTCATTTCAATAAGTCGCATACCACCTCCATTACATGTTTCACATTTCCCACCAGAAACATTGAATGAAAATCTCCCCGGCTTATAGCCTCTAATAAGAGATTCAGGTAGACTGGCAAATAGTTGGCGGATTTCGTCAAATATTTTAGTGTATGTCGCTGGATTTGACCTAGGCGTCCTACCAATAGGATTTTGGTCTATTTCTACAACCTTATCAACGTGTTCTAAACCTTTTATTTTAGCATAGGGGAGTGGTTTTCGAACTCCATTATAGATGTGTTCGAACAATATTGGTACGAGTGTCTGGTTGATCAAAGTCGATTTTCCGCTTCCGCTAACTCCTGTAATACAACTCAATGTGCCTAGCTTTAATTTGAAGTCAATGTTTTTCAGGTTGTTTCCTGATGCACCGTACAGTTCGAGCTTTTTTCCATTTCCAGCTCTACGATTTTTAGGAATTTCAATTTGTTTTTTTCCGTTCAAATATTGGGCAGTAAGAGAATTTGATTGTAGCATCGCTGAGTATGTCCCCTTACTTACAATCGAGCCACCATGAACTCCGGCCTTTGGTCCTATGTCTACAATAAAGTCGGCAGATTCCATTATTTCTTTATCATGTTCAACAACAATAACAGAATTTCCGTTTTTTTTGAGTTTTTGTAAAGATTGAATAAGTTTTTTATTGTCCCTTTGATGCAATCCAATTGACGGTTCATCAAAGATGTAGCATACGTTTATTAGTTCTGTTCCAATTTGCGTCGCCAATCTTATGCGCTGTGCTTCGCCCCCAGATAATGATTTTGAAGGTCGATTTAGGCTGAGGTACCCAAGGCCAACATCCAGAATAAAGTCTAGCCTTACATTGATTTCTTTAAGGAGGTCTTTGGCAATCGTTTTTTGTTTTAGTGTAAGGCTAGATTCAATATTTTTCAGCCATACTTTTAGCTCATCTAATCCAAGTTCACTGACTTCTGAGATGCTTTTTTCATTGATGCGGAAGAAGCCAGCTTCTTTCTTTAATCTAGATCCGTTGCAACGCCTGCAGGTTTCTGTCGTGGTATACCCCTGAGCCCAGCGCTGAATTTTTTTTGAGCTGCTTAGGGCGTGTCTTTTGAGGAATGGAAGAATTCCTTCGAATGAATTCTGTTCTTTATGAATTCCATCAAAAGAGTGGGCTCCATTTAAGAGCAAGGAAAGTGTGTTTTCATCTATTGAAGAAATTGGTGTCTTAAGATCGAATTTTGTTGTTTCAAGAACCCGTTCTATTTCTTGGAAGATCCAATTTTTCTTCTGTTTCCCTAGTGGTTCTATTCCTCCTTCTTGAATACTTTTTGATGTGTCTGGAATAACTTTTTTCAGATCGGCTATTTTAACAGTTCCTATTCCAGAGCAGGAAGGGCAAGCACCATATGGGGAATTAAATGAAAATAAATTTGGTTCAGGGTCGGGATAGCTTATACCGGTTGTAGGACAAATGAATTTTCTACTGAATTTGCGTATTTCTTGCGTTTTGTAATTGAAGATTACTAAGAAATCATCTCCTATTTCAAAGGCCGTATTGACGGACTTTTGAATGCGGTTCAAGTCCACATCTTTAATTGCAAATCTGTCTATTACAACTTCAATATCGTGCACCTTGTAACGGTCTAATTTCATACCTGGAGAAATGTCCACGATTTGACCATCTACACGAACCTTCGTATAGCCAATTTTTGAGATCTGTTCAAACAACTCTCTGTAATGGCCTTTTCGCGCCCTTATTTTAGAAGCCAAAACAGCAACTTTCTCATCCTGGTAAGTTGTTTTCAGAAGTTCTGCAAGCTGTTCCTCAGAATACTTCACCATTTTCTCCCCAGTTTCAAATGAATATGCCGTTGATACTCGTGAGAAGAGCAATCTGAAAAAGTCATAAAGTTCAGTAATAGTGCCAACCGTAGATCTTGGTGACTTGGAAACTGTTTTTTGTTCTATTGATATGACAGGGGAGAGGCCATCTATTTTGTCTACATCTGGGCGCTCCATCCCGCCTATAAATTGACGAGCATAAGAAGAAAAGGTCTCTATATAACGTCTCTGCCCTTCGGCGAATAATGTGTCAAAAGCTAAAGATGATTTCCCGCTTCCGCTAAGTCCAGTAAATACGACAAGTTGATTTCTAGGTATCGATAAATCTATATTCTTTAGATTATGTTCCTTAGCACCGTATATTTCTATTTTTTTCTCTGACACACTTAATAATCAATATTATAGTTGTACAAAGGAAACAGAATTCCATTAACCTTTGTTCTACTAATTCAAAATGTGGTTGAAAATTGTTAGCTAGAACTCTTGTATTTTAATGTATTACGGTATAGCACACCAAATACTATCAAAAAATAAAGCAAAAATAGCAATGTTGCCTCTAGAAAGCTCATTAGTACTAAGTATATAATTCCAACGGAAAGTAAAAATGATCCAAAGCCGATTATACTAAAAATCATCCAAACTTGACGGTCCTTAAATCCTGCATATACTAAATGATGAGTTGTATGATCTTTTCCGCCCACCATCGGCGATTTTCCTGCTTTTAGTCGGTTGATTACAACTGTCAAGGTGTCTGCTGCGGCAGGAGTTAACGCCGTTAGTGTCAAAATAAGGCTAACCCAAGAATGTGTTTGGGTTATTGAACCTAGATTCCATAGGAATTTAATGGTGAAAAAAGCCACAAATAGACCAATAAATTGACTTCCAGCATCCCCCATGAACATTTTAGAAGGGTTTATATTGTACCTCAAAAACCCAAGGATTGATCCAATTACTGCAACTAATATGTACAGCCAATACATTTGACTCGAGTCGCCAACGAGCATTGCTGATACCAAACAAGCTAGAAGAGCGAACAACACGGTGGTTGCCGTTATACCATCCATATTGTCGAGCATGTTTAATGAATTCATCAAAATAATTACCCAAACAATTGTGGTGAAGCTATCTGCCATTGCATTGTGGAATAAGTCTATAGTCGTACCAGAAAGTACTAAAAACAAACCACAGGATATTTGTATAAATAATTTGAAAATCGGCTTTGTATCATAAGCGTCATCTGCAAGACCCATTGAAAAGGCAAGACTTGCTGAAAAGAACAAACCTATAAATTCAATATTACCGAATATATTAATGTCTGGTTCAAGCATCAAGTACAAGAATGTAGCAAAAAGGAAACCCAAGAACAAGCCGATTCCGCCTAATGAAGGTTTTGATTGATTACTCCATCTAACTGTGACATCGTTTTTATTTCTAATTCCTAGACTCTGAGAAAACCTCAACAAAAGCTTGTTAGAAATTAAAGAAATAATAATTCCTCCACAAATGAATATCAATATATTTATGTAGTCTATCATAGCTATTTAAATGGTGAATTAAAATTTTGAAAAGATGCACCCAACTCGTCTTTATCAGAGATTAGGGGAGACTTTATTCCCCAATCTATATCTAGTAATGGATCATCCCATTTGAGATCCATTTCATCCGTTTTTGAATATGCCGATGTGCACTTATAAGAAAATACTGTATTGTCCTCGAGAGCTAAAAATCCATGAGCAAAACCTTCAGGAATCCAAAGTTGTAATTTGTTTTTATCGCTCAGTTTTACTTTGTAATGTTTGCCATAAGTAGCCGATTTCACCCGAATATCAACTGTTACATCCAATACACTTCCCTTTATAACTTGAACTAACTTTGCTTGTGCCATTGGTGGTTTCTGAAAATGTAATCCTCGCAGAACGTTCTTTTTAGAAATAGATATGTTGTCTTGAGAAAAGTTTACTTTTTCATTAATAAAATCATTAAACTTCGAAGAGTTATGTGACTCGAAAAATAATCCTCTATCATCTTTGAAGACAACAGGTTTCAATAAAATTAGTCCGTTAAGCGCTATTTTTTCTTCCACCATTTCGAAAATATTTTCTTTCTTAATTTCGTTGACTTAGTTTCTTCTATTTCGTCATCTGTGTAGTATCCTTCTTCGCTTGAGCCATAACCGTATCCATAACTTGAACCGTATCCATAACCGTATCCATAACCGTACCCGTAACCATAGCCATAACCGTACCCGTAACCATAACCATATCCACCTCTTCTTGTTTCCACTCCGTTCAGAATTACATTGAGATTTTTAATTTTTTGTACTTCTTTTAGTTCTTCAACCCTTCGTCCAAAAATTCTTTTTGAATAATTCGCTTTAAAAACGTACAACGGTATATCAGCCTCTGCTAACATTTTTATACCATCCGAAACAATACCGACAGGCGGGTTATCAATCATAATCGTGTCGTATTTCTTTTTAAATAGCTCAATTAATTCATTCATTTCTTTACTTTGAATCAATTCTGAGGGATTGGGTGGTATGGGACCAGCAGTAATGTAGTCCAAGTTTGGTATGTCCGAGTGATTTATGGCTTCATCTATTGTTGATATTCCTGAAATAAGATTACTCATTCCTTTAATATTTTCGGTTCCAAAACCATGATGCACTTTTGGTTTTCTTAAGTCCAAATCAATGACAAGTGTCTTTTTTCCATTGGCGGCGATAAGACCAGCTAGGTTCAAAATAACAAAGGTTTTACCCTCACCGGAAATTGAAGAGGAGATAGCTACTACTTTTGCATCTTTTTTCACAAAAGACATGTTGGAACGTATTGATCTAATGGCCTCAGCCATTCTGGATTTAGATGATTCATTCACGACCACCTGAGAATACTTCATTTTCTTCTTGTACAATGGCACTGCACCAAGAATATTAGTATTAGAAGGAAGGATTTTTTCTAGATCTCTTATACTAATAATATCGTTATACGTTAGATACCTTAAAACCATAAGAGCGATCCCTAAAACGAATCCAAATGAACATAAGATCGTCCAAATTAAAACCCGACGAGGACTTATTGGCGTATTCGCAATTTTTGCAGTTTTGAGTATTCGATTTGAGGTAGAATAACCAGCATTCGAAAGCTCATATTCAATTTTTTTCTCCGTGAAGAGGGAAAAGTATCGATTATTTAACTGCTCTATGTATTTTAATCTTTGGTACTCCATTGCTTTTTCTGGTAGTCCAAAGTATGTTTTCTCTGTTTCGTTAACTTTATCGATTAGGATACTTTTTTCATTTAATAACCTTTCCTCAATTACATTAATACTGTTATGAATTGATTGTATTCTATTTTTAAGACGTTCATTTATGATGACAATCTGTATATTTTCATTTGTCACCTCTCTCAATAAGTCATCTTTTTTTGCTAATAATTCGTTGAGTAGTTCTATTTGTTTTAATAGACTTTCTTCAAAACTTTTTTTCCCAACCATTTCGGGAATAAGTCTGTATATATCAAGTCGATTAGGGTTCTTTTTTATTTTCGTACTAACCATTTTAAGGGTATATAACTCCTCATCAATTGATAGTATCTTTTGAGACAACGAGTTCACATTGTCTGAGAGTTGCTCACCATAAATTTTGGGGTTAAATATTCTGACCCTTTTTTGGTATTCATTTAGGCTATCTTTAGAAACTTGTAATACTCTCGATAAAGAGTCGAGCTGAACATCTATAAATGCTATTGTTTTATTTGCGGCTGTCTGTTTGGAATCTCTTTCCCATACCAAGTATTCGCGAAGAATGCTTTGTACAATATCAAATGATAATCGGGCATTGAAGTATTCATAGGATATTTCAATAGTTTTTTCCATTTCATCAACAAGCTCAATGCTAAGGTATGGTTTGAATTTATTGATTAAACTGGATCGGTTGTTTATCTTGAAGTAAATTTCATTTTCGCCTAAAATGTCGGATACATTTTTTTTATCTATAGAACGAATGTAAATATCAAATTTATCATTTTTTAAATGACTATCTAAATCGCCTGTTGCAATGATAATATCGTTGCTAAGCAATTGTATTTGATTTTTTTTATTTAGTTTAATATCAATTCTATTCCCAACAAGGCTAGAATCTTTCAGTTCATAAATTATAATTTCAAAAGGAGCCGTTCGGTATAAATCTTTAGTTAATATTTCCCCTTCTGCGTAGATGCTAGTTTCCAAATTTAGATTTGAAATTGCCTTAGAAAATAAAACATCCGATTTTAGTAAGGCTATTTCTTTGGATAAAATGTTTTTATCCGATGCCAAACTTGCAGTTCCTAGAACATTACTCGTTTGATCATCTTGAATAATTTGAATAACGGTATTGCTTTTGTAAATCGGCTTGGTATACCTTAGGTAAAAAAAAGAAAATAACCCAAAAACAAATATGTAAAGAAAAGGAAGAAACCAATGTCTTTTAAGAATTACAGATAAAATTTCAGGATTAAAATCCGTATTGAATGATATTATTTTTTCTTTTTCTTCCAAAGGATTATGGTGTTAAGATATTGTATGTCAGCAGCGCGGTAGTTAATAGACTTAGCCAAGGTGCAAATTCCTGAAGAATTGATGAAGCAACTCTTGGTTTAAAGTCAATGTATATATAATCGTTACTCTGAACAATCATTTGAGCATGCTTCAAACCTTCAATAGTCGATAAATCAATTTTATATATTTCTCTTTCCCTACTGTTTGTTTTCCGCATGAGTTTTATGGAATTAGATCTCGATTCGTTTCGCACTCCACCAGCCAAGGCAATGACTTCAAGTAAACTTGTATTCGCATTCGATAATTTAACCACTCTGGCATCTCCCTTGCCGGGAAAAATTATGACACGTTGATTTGTTACTCTAATTTGAACAAAAGGCGAAATATAGTTTGCAGAAAGTCTCTCTTTTAAATCGTTTTCTAATTCTACAATTGTTTTTCCTGCGATGTGAATTTCACCTAATAGTGGTAGGTTCGCAAATCCATCTTGTCTAACTAGATAAGTAATGGCATTTCTCTGTTGAAGCATTTGGTTACCATTGTTATTGTTATTATTTCCATTTCCAGTAACTCCGGCATTGGCTCCTGAGATATTTAAAATGATTTTTTCACCGTTATTAGTGCCAAATAGAAAGCTAAAGCGGTCACCAGGAGCTAGGCGAAAGTCTTCTTCAGGTACTAAAGGTAAAGAGTCATACTCGAATTTATCTCCTTTGGGTATTTTGAACAGAATATTACTGTTTACATTGGCACAGGAATTGAGCAAAAATAGAGCTGGTATTAGAACCAGTAGTGAAATTTTAAATGTCCTCATCATTTGCGTTGAGTTAAAAGTCTTTTGTAATAGCTTTCCATATCTGTCGCCAGTCTCTTGTAGCTGAACTTTAAATGAACGTGCTCCCATCCTTTACTTTTCATTTTATTTCGAATTTCATCCTTCTCAACAAGTATTTTGAGTTTTTCGACAAAATTCCTTTTATCATTACGAGAAATAATGAATCCGGTTTCATTTTCAGCAACAATATCTGAAACTCCCCCCACATCCGTAGATATTACTGGTAGGTTGCAAGCTTGCGCTTCAATCAAGCTAACCGGTGTTCCCTCGTTTTTTGAGGTTAGGCACAAGATGTCCATTCCTGCGTTAAATGTTGCAATATCAAAAATCCAGGACGTCATAAGGATATCAATTCCTTGATTTTGAAGTGTGTTCACACGATTTTCGATCTCTGATTTTAATTCGCCATCACCTACGATGAATATTTTTATTTTCCGTTTAGTCTTTTTTGAAAGCCCCTCAATGACATCAAGAAAAAAGAAATGATCTTTAACAGGAGCAAGTCTACCTATAATGCATAGTGCTATGCAATCATCAGCAATTTCATATTTGATGCGTGTAGATTTTCTTTTTTCTGTATAATTATCCTGAAATTTCTTAAGGTCAAAACCGAGAGGGATTACTTCCATTTTTTTAGCATTTGTGATTTTGTGTTCTTCACAAAGCTCTTTCTTTTGCAAATTAGAGATCGCAATAATACCGCTTGATTTCTTAGCTAGATAACGTTCGATATTTTTAAAAAGTGTGGTTTTTACTTTTCCAAAGTAAGAATGAAACACATGACCATGAAAGGTATGAACCACGACAGGTACATTGCAGCTAAAAGCAGCCTTTCTCCCAATTGCGCCTGCCTTTGATGCATGTGTGTGCACTATATCTGGGCGAAACTCTTGAATAATTGTCTTTATTTTTTTCAATGCGAGTCGGTCGCTTTTTAGATTTGGTTCTCGTTTCATCTCAGGAACCAACAAGGGTTCGACACCATATTCCTCCAATACATGCAAAGAATTTGCTTCATTTTCTTCCGGTAAACCTCCGATTAAAAGTGTTTCAAATTCATCGGACATGAATTTTGTAAGGAAGGTTGCGTTATATGTCGGGCCGCCGATATTAAAACGGTTTATAATCCTAAGGATTTTAATTTTTTTCTGTTCGCCCATTGTTGGCCTTTTTTCGTTTCGAATATAATCTGTTGAAAAAAAACATTCGAGAAACGCAAAATGGTATATTATTTGAAGTTCTTTTGTAAAAAAAAACTACTGTGCAAAAATATAGATTTTTTTCCTTGTTAATGGCTCTTTTTATTTGTGGCAATTTTGTAACTCAAATTTCTCTGCAGAAGTTCACCGATGATTTTAACAATTTAGCAGAAATCAAGTATGGTTCTGTGTCCATTGCAATTATAGATCTAGATAAAGATTCTGTTCTTGCGGATATAAATGGTGAAAAGACTTTAATGTGTGCATCTACAGCCAAGCTCTTTAGTACTTTTTCTGCTTTGGAAATTCTGGGTGCGGATTATAAACCACAAACAAGTATCTATACTAATGGTGAAATTGATTCGGTTGGTGCATTAAAAGGTGATCTGATTATTCGTGGTGGTGG
>MDSY01069196.1_pt1 | contig 64785 bp, 33 predicted proteins | sample 811131 | NCBI WGS metagenome assembly MDSY01 (sample SAMN05326643, study PRJNA326480) | marine metagenome | isolation source: seawater | place: Atlantic Ocean: South West | collected 2010 | reverse complement strand
TCGCCCCCCCCGACCCGCCCCCTTTCCCCGATTCTTTCGTCAAGTTGTGAAATCGCTCCCGCTTCGCCCTCAAGAACTGTGCGGACGGACGTTTGCGAGTCGCCACGCGTGCGGCGCCTATCCGACGCGTCGCCGCCGGGGCGCTGTTCACCCGGCGACGGCGTTCAAGTCCGTCGACGTGTCGCGATGACCGGCGATGCAAATCCGTTGCTCTATCTGTTGGTCTTCCGGCTCGCCTATCCTGCTCGACATTCTCACTCTCCCTGACTCGCCCTGTAATCGCGTCTTCCGACACCAGCTCCGTGGTCACAGCGTTTCCGGAATCGATCCGCAAATCGTCCACGCCGCAAAACACTAGGTCGGAGAATATCTCGACGTGCTCGGAGTCTATTTTAGATTTGTCTCCAGTTTGGATCTCTCGCGACTCTTCCCGTGAAGCTCGTAACCCCGTGTCTTCCGTCACTAAATTTGAACCATCACCGCCATCCGCTCGTGAAAATGCTCCACCCCATGGCCCCATCAGGATTTGTCCCCTCGAACCGCGGACGGTATGTGTGGGGGGCGTACCCGGCGCGACGAAGGATGGACCTATATTTTCCGATATTTCTCGAGGAGTGCTTATTTCGGAGCCCGTTTCCATTTCCCTACTATCGACTATTCGAGTGGGGCCTTGCAGGTGCGCTAAACGAGCTGGAAGCGCTCTGCCGACGGACCCGAGGGTAGGTGCTTCATCCATCAAAGAATCCTCATCAAGCGACAGCAACACGCTGTTTCCGAAAACGCTACGCTGAGTCGTCACTCTGGGGTGGGAAGGGAGAGGAAGGTCAGAGGGGTCGCGAGATCTTGGAAGAAAATTGGATGAGTAATGAAGGGTTCGGATACCGTCGGGAGGACTCGCACCCCCGGGTACGCCTTCCACCTCGCTCGCGCGGAGATATATATCGGTCCTCTCATCGCACGTACCTTCCACTGCCCGATGTTCGCTCGGCGGTCGCCATATCACAGTGTCGCGTGTCGCCCGCGCCCCGCGGAGATGAATGACGTGGACTCGCGCGCAAAAGCGTATTTTAGTCACGATTTTTCCGAAACAAATATGGATTTTTGACGGTCTATTAGACCCTGGCGGCGCTGTCCGAATCTGCGTTCAAAACACAGCTGTGTTTTGAAATAAGCTTTGTCTCGGATGGACCGACGCGCACTCTGAGACGCGCCCGAGGTGTCCGGACGCGTATCGGCCCGACACAACTCGACGTCACCATGACACCTCCCAAGCGCGACTCTGGAGATGCGGCTGGCATGCGCGCGATATCCAGCTTCTTCGCGCCGAAGACCAACATCGTGACCCCCACGATCGCCTCGCCTGGGAAGGAAAAACAACAAACCAAGGCGTTGAAGGTGACTGCGTCTGACGCGCCTGGCTCGAACGCGCGTTTGGCGGAGAACTCGCCTACCGCCGACGTCACGAAGGTTGCGACGCACGCTAGTCCCCAACCCGCAGGACGAAGCCCGGCCCCTCCAGGAACCGCGAGCGCGAAGAAGAGCACGGTAACATCTCGCGAAGTCAGAAGGCGTTCTTCGGATTTCACCGGTGCTGAAGCCAAGCCCCCCCCCGCCTCACCCACTTGCTCCACGAACGACATCGGCCGCCGCGTCGCGGTGTTCTGGCCTAGCGAGAAGAAGTTTTACCCCGCCAGGGTCGCGGCGGTGGACACCACGCGAGGCAAGCACCACCTTCGGTACGACGACGGCGACGACCAGTGGATCAACCTTTCACGACGAACCACGAAGTGGGACGAAGACGCAGATCTCATCGCGAGCGAAAATTTACAGGATGACGATGACATGGTGTCTGAAAAGAGTGAGCAAGACGATTCGGATGATGCCGATGATGCCGATGCCAAACCAACGCAAATGAAGCGCGTCAGGGTCACCGCGAAAGGCGTAGCTGTCGCCGCGGCGTTGGAGAAAGTCAAAAGCAAGCGCGAGCCGAAAAAACGGAGAGCCATGGTTTTGAGCGACAGCGATTCCGACTTCACGGGCGCGTCGGGGTCGGACGCCTCTGAATCCGAGTTCGAAGTCGAGTCAGAGGAGAGCGAGGAGGACGAGGATGCGGAGGAGGAGAGCGAAAGCGAGTGTAGCGACGCGACGGCTAAGCGCAAGTCCACCTCGGGGGTTAAAGGAGGTAAGGGTTCTGTTTCAGCAAAGAAACCTTCGGTGAGTCCGTCGCCCGCCCCGTGCGTCGCCCCCGCCCAGCTCCCTGCTGCAGGCGCGCCGCGCACGTTGGGGTCATCCAAGACGTTCGCGGAGCGCATGGAGCTCGGGGGGAGCGGGACGCAAAACGGAGTAACAGCCACGCCTGGCAGTGACACCGGCGATTTAACCTCCGGCCTCGCCGGTCCCGCACGGTACGCAGACCGGGAAAACAGACTGTTCCCATGGCTGCACGTCTCGCGGCGCAAAGATTTATCTGGCCGAAGGCCAAGCGACGCGGGATATGATCCGTCGACCCTGCAGCTCCCTCCCTCCTTCCCCAAGTGCGTGGATGCGCGACAGAAGCCGTTCACCGTGTCACCAGGCCAAGCGCAGTGGTGGCGGTTCAAATCGCAGGACTTCGATTCCGTAATACTGTTCAAGATGGGAAAGTTTTACGAGCTGTTCGAGATGGACGCGCACGTCGGGGCGAGCGATTTGGGGTTGGCGTACATGAAAGGCGAACAACCCCACTGCGGGTTCCCTGAGAAGAACTACGCCGCGAACGCGGAGCGCTTGGCGCGGGCGGGGCACAGGGTGGTGGTGGTGGAACAAGTCGAGACACCGGCGCAGCTCGCTGAACGCCGAGCTGCTGGTAAGACCAAAGACTCCGTGGTCGCGCGCGAGAAGGTTGGCATTTTAACGAAAGGAACCCTTGTTGATGTTGGGATGTGCGAAGCGAGTCCCGATGCGAGCTATGTGGTGTCATTGGTGGAGATAGATGGCACTGCTGCTGGAGGCAACTCATCCTACGAAGACTCCTCAGACTCTCCTTGGATCGGTATGTGCGCGGCGGATTGCGCCACCGGAAGGTTCCTGGTTGGTGCGTGGCGCGACGACGCGACGCTGGGCGGCGCGCGGGCCGCTTTAGCCGCGCTGAAGCCCGTAGAGCTGGTTGCGCCGCCTCAAGGGTTCTCACCGGCTGTACAAGCTGCGGCGCGCGACATCACCCCCGACGCCGCGATCCGCCGACGCCGGGGCGACGAAAACATCGACACCGCCGCCAGGGTGCTTTCCCTGTTTGAAAAACGCGAATACTTTTCAAAGGGAAATTCGGTGGATGGTGTCGCGTCGCCGAACAAATCGCCCATGAAGAAGGGATCCAAGGGGAACGGTGATTCCGTGTCCAACCTCCCTCCCGCGTTACTGTCCTTCGCCAACGACAGCAACACCCAAAAAAGATACTGCGCCCTAGGCGCGTTCGGCGCGATGGCGCAGTACCTCGCCGACGCGATGCTAGACGAGGACTTGATCCCGTTGGGCCGCGTGGAGAAACTCCCCGGCCCGGAAGACGCGGGCAAGTGGACGCACGGCGGGTTCGTGCATTTAGACGCCGCAGCGTTACAAGGTCTCGAGATTCTGGAAGACAGCGGAGGAGGTGTTCAGGGGTCGTTACTCCAAGTGCTTGACAAATGCGCGTCGCCTGGGGGTAGACGTTTGTTGCGCCGGTGGATCACGCGGCCGCTGCGGTCGGCGGCGGCGGTCAAAGCGCGCCAGCTCGCCGTGGCGGACTTGCGAGGTGTCGGTATCGACGCCATGGGCAAGGCCAGACTCGTCCTGAAGAAGGCACCTGATTTGGAGCGCGTCGTGTCACGATTAGTGGGTGTTTCAGGCGGCCGAGGCAGAGACGCTCAAAACGTGGTGCTATACGAAGACGCGCAACGCGAACGCCTGAAAGGGTTTCTGCACGCCCTGGAGGGGATGAAAGCGGCGCAAGGCATGACGCGCGCGTTTGACGAGATTCGCGGTCGATTACAGTCACCCGCGTTAAGGCTGCTAGTCACGCAAAACGGGGAAGGCGCGGACTCCGTGGATGCGCTAGATGCGCTGGACGCTATGGATGCGGATGACAACAGTGCGTCTCCTTCCATCGCACCCGCCGACCTCGCCTCAGTGGGCGGCGTCTCCATGCCCTCTCTTGACGAGGAGCTTGGTTTCTTCCAAAGCGCTTTTGACTGGGAAACCGCCAAGGCGAACGGGCGGATCGCGCCGAAACCTGGTGCTGACCTTGCCGTGGACGCCGCGGATGACCGGCTATCCGCGGCGGACGAAGCGTTGCAGAAATGGCTTCAGGACGCGCGGCAACTGCTCGGCGGGTCGCGGGACTCAGCTACCTTCGCCAGCGCGAACAAAGATACGCACCTCGTGGAGGTTCCCGACCGCCTCGCGAGCAGAGTGCCGGGATCGTGGAGCAGAGAAGGCAAACGCAAAGGTTTCGAGCGATTCGATTCGCCTGATTTGCAAGTTCTTCGTCAGGAACGCGCGGACGCTGAAGAAGCGCGGGAAATTGCGTTGGCGGACGTGTTGCGCACGCTCACGAAATCGTTCTGCGACGAGTGGCCGCGGTGGCGTAGAGCGGCGGAGACGTGCGCCGTGCTTGACGCGCTTTCCTCACTCGCCGTCGCGGGGGAGGAACTCGCGGCGACGTGTGCGGACACGTGCACGCCAACAGTCGTTGAGTCCACCCCGGATACCACGCCTTTCCTGAAAGCGGAAAGGATGAGACACCCGTGTCTCGCGTCGCTCGCCGTGGGGGACGCGTTCGTGCCCAACGACGTTACACTCGGCGGAGTAGTCGAGGGCGGTGCTGATAACTCAACTCAAACCCCCCCGCTCGTGTTACTCACGGGCCCGAACATGGGCGGCAAGAGCACGTTGTTGCGACAAGTGTGCCTCTCCGCGGTGATGGCGCACATCGGCGCGGACGTGCCTGCGAAGAGCTTCTCGATGTCCGGCATAGACGCGGTGTACGTGCGGATGGGCGCGCGGGACGACGTGGCTGGTGGGCGGTCGACGTTCATGGTCGAGCTCAGCGAAACAGCCACGATGCTACGCCGGTGTACGGCGCAGTCGCTTATCGTGCTGGATGAGCTCGGCCGGGGGACAAGCACCTCGGACGGGTTCGCCATCGCATCAGCGGTGGTGGATAAGATCATCAAAGTGGGCGCCCGAACCCTGTTCGCCACGCACTACCACCGCCTCGCGGAGGAACACGAGGGTGACGAAGAAATAGAAAACAATTCAAACCAAAAAGTAGCCCTGGCGCACATGGGCTTAACTGTGTCTGGGAACACACAGGATTCGGAGTTACAAGCTTCTGAGGGTAACTCTAATGACTCGCCCATGGAACAGGTCACGTTCCTGTACACGCTGGAGCGAGGGTCGTGTCCCAAGAGCTACGGCGTGAACGTGGCGCGGCTGGCGGGTCTTCCGGAAAGTGTTCTCGCCGCGGCGTCCAAGCGAAGCGCCGCGCTCGAGGCAAACTCGATCGCGAAGCGCACGCGGAACGAAACGGCGAGGGTGGCGAGCGGGACGATTGCCGCGATAAAAGTGGAATACGAAACCGATCTGCACGCGGCGTGGACGCAGGCCAAAATAATTGTCACCGCGATCAAGTAAGTGTGTGAAGGAATAATAGTGAGTAAGACGAGTAAGACGTTTGTAAGTGAGTGTGTTTGTTATGAAACGATTTTGAGTCTCACCTCGTCTATTCGTCTTTTCTTTTTTCAAGCGTCTGGTCTGTTTGTCTTCTCATCCCCTGCATCTTTATGCCCTATTATCGTAGTCCGAAAGCGTCACGGGGTGCCCTACCGCTTCGGGATGTCCGTATTTCAAGTCTCTCTCATCGTCCAGCGCGCGCATGAACTCCAGACGAATAGTTCGCTTCACGAAACCCGCGTCGATTATGCCTGTGCTCTGTATCGCCGCCATCTGCGTTTCAAACGGCGAGCCCAAGCACTCGAAGGAAATTGTGCGGTGCTGCGTGCCGATCCAAGGACCGCCCATGGTGACGAGCGGGGGCTTCTTGTGAGACGTGCTTTCGTGTGACGATTCGTCTTCCTCATCGCCGAACACCGTGGCTGTGGTTCGCACCAACACGTCGCCTGGTTCCACGACCATGGTTTTCGCAGCAGCGCTGTCTGGAATAACGCTGTCCACCACCGCGACGTTGTCCCCCGGGCCTTCCCTGAACACGATGCCCATATCCAGCGCGGGGAGCTCCACGTCGTACACCATCTCCAACAAACCAGAGGAGTCCCGGACGATCGTAGCGGACGTGGGGGTCGCGCTGTGCAAGTGCAAATCGCGCATCTTGTGGGGTACGTCAGGTGTGTCCTCCGGGTGCGACTCGCCGCTCATAGCGCGTTTCGCGAACAAGGGCGTACCTCTGTTTCGAGCCACGACGGTCGGGGGTTTGGCGACGCCGACCCGTAAACGTGGCACGGTTCGGACGTGGACGGGAGGGGTGCATGGAGCGGCGATTGACATCATCGAGAACATGCGGTGTGCGTCAAGAGGAGCGGGTAAGGGGAAGTGCGGAGTGACGAGGTGTCGTAGTTTTCTTGGGGTGAAGTGTGAAGTCGTCGAGTCCGAGGGAAAATTTTGGCAACAGTTTATTATTTTTCTAAAGCCTCACTTCGCTACTCTTCCCCCGCAAACACTCGAATCTCGAAGCACTCCTCCGTGGCATCCTCCTCATCGTTGATGAACACGGCAAGTGTCACGTGCGGGGCTTCTCCGTGAGCCTGAGAGGTATCAGCAGTAGAGGAATCACCATTTACCGCCATCGCCTTTTCCCACATTTCGCTCGGCGCAAAGGTGAGCCCCATCGGCGCGGTCGCGCCCTTCGTTCCCGCCGCCGCCAAATCCAGCATCCCGGGCCGAAAAACAAGCAACCCCGGGTGCGTACACCGCAGGATAAACGCTTTCGGTTTCGGGTACGGGTTGGTGTATTGAATATTTTTGTGCGTTTCTTGATTCAGGCGAAGGGTAACGTCGAACGATTTCGAAACGAACGGACGTCGAGCTTCCGTCTGAACGATTTTCGTATGCACCAAAGCTCCAGTTTCACTGTCCACGAGATGAATAACGTGTTGACACCCCCTAAAAAGTAACGGCCGGAAGGTGATTTGCATTTCCGTAACACCTTCCGCGGCGATGTCCTTCTTACCGGGGTAGGAGCACTTAGTCACGGCGGGGGGTATGGTGAACTGACTCGGCAAAATTTGGAGCTCGTTTTCGGATGAAGAAAACGCGACGACTCGCCGTTCGCGTTTGCTGTCGAAACCTTTCACCAGCACCGACGTTCGCGTAGTTTGTCCGACCGTCGCGGCGAGGTCGATCTTCGGCGCGACGTGCAGCACAACTCTCCACGTGGCAATTAAGGTTCCTAAAAACTTGTCACCGTAAACGCACACGAAGAACGTTTTGGTTTTCTGGGCATCGTCGTCGCTCGACCCGCACTTAACTCGCAACACGATTTCGGGGGTTTTACTTTTTATTTTTTGATCTTCGGAATTTTCATCTTGCGATGACCCCGTGACTGTCGCCGCAACTGCTGGGTCCGATACACGCACTTGTGGATGTGTAGGTGTGCCTTGATTTCCTTGAGTTAATAAATCATGTACTCGTGACTGCATTTTCCAAAAGTCGTGTTCCCCCGCGTGGAATCTGTACGTGCGGTGAATCAACATGGATCGCGGTTTTACGTCGACCACGAGGGTTTTGGAATTTCTGGAGTCCTCTTCGTCCACGAAGTGTATCGAGACCGTTCTTGGTTTCAAGTGTAACGATGTGCTATCCAACACTCCATCCTTACTTACGAAACTCTCGAAGCTCTGGAACTTGAACGCGACGTCCATGAGCTCGTGCGGGGAGAGGAATAATTTAGTGCCGTCGAAGCGGTTAGTTTCGGAGTCTTGATCGTTACGAGTAGTAGCGTCAGTACAGCTAGCGATACCACTACTGCTCCGCAACACAGTTCTTTCCTCCGCGTCCATCACGATTGAAATATCGCCATCGTCACACCTAATCTCGAAAACCTTGTTTTTTGAAACGTCAGGGTTCCGGAAGGGAAACTCAAAGAATATCAACTCGCCGTACGCCGGGCGGATCGTTATTTTCGTCTTCGCGCTTTCCCTCAACTTTTTCAAAATCGAGACGCGCTTTTGCCGCTTCCGAGCCGCGTCCACGACGTCCAAAACCTTGGAACGCACGGATAATTTTAAATCATCACTCGAAACGTCAGTGTCATCCCGTTCCGCACTACTTTTGCCGTTTCGTATTTCCAGCAACCGCCTTTCCCGGGTCAACTTTCTCAACTCCTGTTCCTCTAAAGTGGACCGAACCGTTGTTGTCGTTTCCAAACTTTTCACGTCAACGTCTTGTTTTGACTTAGGTTGTACATCCCCTTGCTTCCGTCGCCCTGTGGACACACCAGAAGACGTCAACGACTTTCGCACGAACGACCTCACTTTCTTCGTGCTAGGAGCAGGTGGGGTTTTGTCCGACACATCGGTGTGGTTTTTTCCCGACACATCGAACCCGCGTAACATGGATGCCACGATTTCGCCACCCGCCTCCGGGACGGCGAGGATTTCCTTTGACCGAATGGGTCGCGATTTCTTTTCGTCGTGACTAAATGCCCCTACGTCACGACCCCCTACATCCCCGCGCCGTCGCCCAACGTTGATCAGCCGCACGAGCAACGCACCGATGGGCTGTTTTGAAACGTCCTGTGAGGAATTCTGAGGCAATCCTGTGGCGATTTTCTTTTGAACCGAAATTTTCTCCTCGATTTCGTTCGTCACCGAATGATCGAAAACAGGCGCCTCAACCAACGTATCAACCGTGTCCCTCCCCTTCCGCAACAACGAACGCACATCCAAAACACAAACCCCTTTCTGTAATAGGGAATTGCCGTCGAAAACGTCCACCATCACCGGGGAGCCGTGGTGTAAGTATTTGACAAAAGACTCGCGGCGGTGTGATGAATCGTTTTTGGAATCTGAGTTATCTGAGTTTTTGTCACTCGACACATCCAACCTATCCCCCGATCCATTCCCAACCCGTGGATCCACCCTGAAGTGAAACCACGCCTCCCCGGTCCGTCGGGATTCAAAGCCAGTTGTCCCCCCCCCTCCTTTCGTGGGGACTAACAGTCTTGGGTCACCTACATTCTTACTTTTCGTCAACCCGCACACTCGCGACGTCGAAAGCGGAAAGTCGAAAAAGTTAAACGTGAAACGAGCAGAGTTGAAGGTTGACGCGCTGCTCTTTTGCGGAGCATCGCCTGCGTCAGTCATCGACCCGATAGTTGAATCAACGTCATTCGAAGCAGACGCAGACGTCTGCCCCTCAAACTCCCTGTACGCCAGGAGCTGCACCACCACGTCGTTGACATCAAGAGAGTCACTCAGCTCGCTGGGCAAGTCGGATTCGCTCGAGTTTACAGGGTTTGCAGATCCGCTCTTGAGCGCCAGTCTTACGTCTGGGGGCAACGCAGCGTCCGCGCCAGAGGCGTGAAGCCGCGCTCGTGTGGCTCGTGAGAACCCGCCGACGCCCGCTAGTTGCGGAGAGGTCAACGAACCCACGTCTTGAAACGCTTCCTCGACAGCAGACGGTTCTGAATCTAACACCAATTTGTCGATGCCCGAGGAAGTTTTTCTCAATGACGCATCCGTTGCGTCGCCAAACAAAACGCGCGCGGCGTTGGCACCCAGCGCCGCTGGCCCTTCGGAAGGGAATTCGTCACGTTCAGACGCACTGGGGGAGAACATCTCACCGATGTTCTCGTGAGCCTCAGCATCCCCTGTGCCGTATTTTTCGTGTCTCCCGACCAGCGCGGGCGACTTACCAGGCGACGCGACTTGCTCGAGCATCTGTTCCATGCGCTCCATGCGCTGCATTTGCTCCTCCATTTTACTCGCGATTTGTGCTAGGGCGGGTCGTGTGGGTATTGCAGGAGCCGTTGTAGGGTCCATAACCTCAGGTTCTGCAAGGGTCTCCGCCATCCGCTCAATTTTCTCAATCGGCACATCCACCATCGCCTCGATGCGTTCCAGCCGCGCCGTCTGTGCTTCTAGTTTACTTGTCAACCGCCAAGTTAACGAAGCGAGCTCGTTCGGGGTTTCGGGCATCACGGAAATGTCAAGCGTGATGGGCTGGACGGGTGGCTCAGGGGCGGGAGGCGGCGGGGCTGGTGCAGGCACATGAGCTGTTGTTTGCTCTGGCTCTGGAACAGGCACCGGCTCTAGTTGTGGCACTGGCTCTGGTTCCGGCACAGGCACCGGCGCTGGTTCCGCCTCTGCCACGCCGCCCTCGCCAAGCGTCGCCGCGAACGAAAATTGATCCGTCTCGCTTTGCTTATTCGCAGCAGAGGCGCCGAGCCTCGCCGCGGTGGCCCACACACTGGAGGACGCGTCCACCACTTGTCGCCAGTCAACGCAAGGTTCATCACGCGAACCTCTTGTTCGTACCAACTCCATGACAATATCAGCGTCGCGCTCCTCGGCTAATTTATTTGTTGAAGAGTCAGTCGTTGGCTTCGTGAACGGCGCGACAGGCGCCCACCCCAGGCACACGCCTTCAGCTGTTTCATTTCCAGGAGCACGGTACACCACCTCCACAATCAAGGCCACCAAGTAATCGCACGGGACGTTCTCAAACACGCACGTTTCCGTCGCATCGGGGGCGATGACGTTTTCACGATTGATGTCATTTATTTTAAAGTTTTTAATCTCTTTTTCATTCGTCAAAAACCGGTACCCGTTGTGTTTTGATACTTTTAACGAAATTGCGCCAGATTTGAACCAGGAATCGCCCAGGGACGCTTTCAGCACCCTGACAAGCTTACTGGGAAGCGTCAAGGCGACGTTACTCAACACAACCGACTTGGTGGGGGTCAAAACAGGAACACCCGCGAGAGGCGTAATGTAATCATTCTCAGCATTTTTCTCCCTCGTCAACCCCGGCACAAAATCCCGCACGCTGACGGGCGAGTCCTCCAGCAGAAACTCACCCGCCACCGCGGCGAACACGTCCACGCGCTCGATCTGGACGAGAAGCTCACAATCTTGTAGTTGCGTTGGGGGGTGCTGGCCATTTCTAGGCTTGCCCCACGCTAAATATCTCGGCGTACCCTGATTAACCTCGAAGCTCGTCTCGACTCCGTTGTTGACGGCTTTCTTTTTCACAAACGGGTCGTCGCACATCGTAGCGGTCCAGCCGCCGCTAGAAGTTTGGAAATAGAAAAGTCAGTATTATTTTTTATAGGCAAACAGTAAGGGGACGTGTTGGGTGCGTTCTTCGTATCGGGATGACGCAGCACAAGGCGAGCAGGATTTTACGGGATAAAAAAGACGTACCTAGTTTCCCTTAAAACTTTATTCGTAAGCGGGTGCGTCTCCACTAGAATCAGCTCAAACACCATTAAACGCGTGGAATCAGCGATATTCGTCGTGAAATACACATCCAAGTTGGTCCAAATCGGTTCCGTCAACGCGGGTATCGCTTGAAGCACGTCGGCGTTGTTTTTCTTGGTCAACTTTTGTTCGTGGTAATCATCCGGAATGGGGACGTGGGTGGTTTTGCCGCTCACCGTGGTGCCGAAGAACCTTCCGCTGCTTTCGTCGTAGAAAGAGGCGGATATCCGTATCCCTAGAATGTTTCCTCGGTTTATTATGCGCATGGACTCCTCGTTGAACGTGAACTGGTGCACCTTCAACGCGCGCGCTCGGAACGCTCGGACCATGTCGGCTCGGTCAAGGCCATCGTGAACAGGGGCGGGGACGTGGGAGGCGGCTGTGTTCTCGGCGAACTCGCGCCACCGCGAGGTGGCGGGGTCGTCTGTAGGGGTATCGTTCTCGCTTCCTCTGGCGTTCACACCATAAACCTCGGAACCTAGACCCGGGGGTTGTGCGGAGCTCGCCATCCCTGAATTTCCGAGACCCGCCCTTTCGTGGAGAATCTAAATTTCGCCCGACACGCGAACGACGCCCTGCCGGGGTACCGTGTGATTCGTCCTCCCTCGACCTCGCTGCGGTCGCAGCCACGTCCTCCACGCGTCCTCGCCGCGGGCGCGTAACCGATTCAGAGCGCGGCACCGTGTGGCGAAGGAAGGGGACTGATTGTTGGGTTGGATTGAGCCGTTCACATTGATGTTGGTTTCGCCGACCGCTCTCGATTCGTCAGATCCAACGAAAACCGTTTTGGCTACGAAACGCCCCCACAGCTCGATGCACGGATCGGTCACACTGCCCTGAGTTAGGGTAGTCAAACTGTGGTTCATCACGGTCGGTACCACGAGTTCGCACGAGCCTATCGTGGTACCCGGTGGTACCTCCAACACCGCGTGTTCTTGGTTCCGGATCTGCGGCGCGTCGGACCCGACACGGAGTGATCTGTGCACGAATCCGGGATCTCCTAATCCGGGATCTCCAAATCCGGTGTCGATGACCAGCGTGGTGGAAGTGCACGTGGACACAGACGGCTTGTCAACGGACGGCAATTCACCCTCCACGCATAAAACAAAACCCAAAGACTACCACAGCTCGTTCGTGCAGTCCTCAAAGAGAGCGGCGAACGTGTACGCCACGTCGTTCCGGCCCGTGGCCCGAAGAGAAAATGGTGTAAAAGGGAATACGACGAAGAAAAATAATTGTTCCAAACCGAGCGAAAAGGTGACAGAGTATTCCAAACCTCCACCTCAACGACTCTACCTGTCGTCCACTGATTTGGAGCAAGACCCTGTGTTACGACAAATACACTCGGAATCGAACGCGTTCAAGGCGTTATCGAAACGGTACAAAGCAAAGTTGGTGGAGTGTGAGAAAGTTTGTGAACAATACAGAAACGATTTTTTTCGTTCCAAGGAGGAGGTCAAAAAGCTACGCGCTGTGATTTCGGAACTCGCGCCGGACGACTTGTCGGTCAAAGCGACGCTCACGGCCCTTGACCGGGAGAAGGCTGCCTTGTCTACGATCAACTCCTTAAACAGCAGTATCAAGGAGTTACATTCGCACAAAGAAATCGTGCAACGCGCGCGCGAAGTTGATAAAAAGAAACACAAGCTGGACTTTGATAATTTGAAGAATGATCTGGAAGCGTCTCGTTGCAGAGAACGGGACGTGAAGCTTCAACTGTTCCGTGAACGCGACGAGAAAAGAGTACTGGCGCTTGAGCTGAGAAATTTGGAGGTGAAGTTAGCGCCGAAAGCACCTATGGAACAACTCAATAAACTTTGCGATCGATGCGGCGAGAAAGGAGACGGAAGTTCCTCCAACGTTTTTCCAAAAGTAGAAACGGTGGACGTCGCGACGGAACCCAAAACCCTAAACCCTAAACCCATCGAGGTATTTGACGAGGCTCCGGAAAGTCCTAGAGTCTCCGTGGCGGATGTTCATACAACAGAAGAGGTACAAGAAATACTGACTGATGGCCGTACGAGCGAAGGGTCTACGAAAGCACTCATCAGAGTAGCCGGACGCGCTTCTGAGGAAACCCCCCAAACCGTCGTGCTGTGTTTGGTGTGCGTGGAACAACCTGAGACGGTGGTAGAGGTTCTATGTACAGAACCTGATGCGAATGCCACTGCTGACACTCCTACTGATGCTGTACCTATAGATGCACAACAAAGTGACACATTTCAAATTCAAGAGCCCTCATCAACGTTAACGCAGTGCATGAAAACGGTTTCCCCCGCGAAACAAAAGAAAAAGAGGTCGAGCACTTTGCGAAGGCCAACCGTGGCGTCGAAATCACGCGCGGGGACGCTTCATTGAGAAGGGTAATAAGAGGGCTACTAAGGGTATTAAGGGTGTGAAGGAAGAGGGGAGGTATGAGGTACTGATTAAGATTACTTCCATGTAGTAGGAGTAAGTATTACGAGATGAGAAGTCTTTTGAGATGTAAAACTTTTCAAATCAAGTCAATCACAAATATTATCTCTTTACACAACTCCCTTTACTTCATGTTACTCCGGGTAGTATAACTCCCCATAACTGAACCAAAGAACTTAAAGATCCCTTTAACAACCTCCCCTCGAAGTTTTTTAACCCCCTTCCCGAACTCACCCCCCGGCCCCGCAGCAGTTTCGCGAAAGAACAACGCCCAGGTTAACCCGACGAACCCGTTGATCACCGCGATGGCGAGCATACCAACCAAAATAGGCGGTTCCTTCGCAAGGAACTGTTCCAAGCTCACCGGTACGCGCTCCACGTCCCGTTCGAGCAGCTCCTTGTCGATTTCTATTTCGCGGGAGATTATTATCAGGTCTTTGTTTAGAGCCTGTTCTAGTTTCAGGAAATCTTTTTTGGCTTCGGCGGCGAGGCTTTCTTTTGCCATCTCGGAATCAGCCCCTGACTTCTTCCTGGTCTCCGCGGCGAACGCGGCAGGGGCGTTGGTGGTCGCCACAGAGCTTACCACCACCAAAGTGGCGCACGCGTTGAAGAGCGCGGTGCCTGCGTTTGTGAGTTTAGTGCTGACGCCTGATTCTTTTTCATTCCGGTCCTCTTTTGAGGAACTCGCCGTGCCGCCTCTGGCCTTTTGGAGGGTGACGCGCGAGTTTGAGGCGTCGTCCCTAGGGGTCGCGGCGCACACAGGCGCCGTGCGACGCGCGCGCATTCGTAGCGAAACGACCGCCGTGGGCGCGAACGCGCGCGTCGAAGCGAAAGTCGCCATGAGACACGCGTGTGACGTAGGCTTTGCAAACGCGGGTGGCCAAATCTGGGCGCGGGAGCGTCACGCACGCACAGCCTCGGGTCGAGGCGTTGAGAGAGTCGCGTGGACGGCGGAAACGGCACGCGTGAGTGACGTTCGCTGACGCGAGTAGCGTACGCGGAGTGGAGTGTGTTTTCGCCGTGCGACGGAGTGTGAACGTCATAAGGCACGCCGCCCAATCCTACCCTCTCTCAAGCGAGACGTCGTTTCGGCCAATGAGGATGACGTCATCATCCTTGGTCTATTTACTCGTCATTCTAATCGATCTCGAGATATGAAAACAGGTCGTCTTTTTTCTCATCACAATCGCTTTTTTTTTCGTCAATGCTTTTCTCCAAGTTCTCTGTACCTCTACCCCCATCATCCCACCAAGGCTCTCCGCGATTAGTACCGCGGCGGGCACCGGGACCCCGTTGGCTCGGGCTCACTTCAGCACATCAAGGTGGCCATTCACGTCCGCCCATCCGTAAGTGTTTTCGTCCCACGGGCAACCATTAGCATTAGCGTGCGCCTATTGTAGCTTATCGAGGTTGTCTGTCGCAAACGCGCACGTACGCACGCCCCACGGGCAGCCGTTCTCGTGCAACCACTTCAACGCCTCGAAATTGTTGCCCGCCACTGACTGCGCGCACGTTTCTTCGTTCCACATCCAGCTGAGAGGACCTGTGTGCAACCACTTCAGCAGCTCGAGATTCCCGGCAAACGCCGCGGCTTTGAATGTTTCCACGTCCCACGGGTAGCCGTTCGCGCGCAATCATTGCAGCACATTGATATGTCCGCCCGCCGCTGCAGCGGCACAGGTCCCCTCGTCGCACGGTGAGTTGTTCTCGCGCAACAATTTCAGCTCCTCGAGGTGTCCGCCCCACGCCGCTGCCGCGCATAAAAAATCTTGTTGGTTAGGAGACAGAAGACCGCGTCTTTGCAGACGTTGCACCGCGCTTAAACATCCGGCCTTCGTGGCGTCCCAGACATCCATCTCTTCAAGACGACGCCCTGCCGCTTTCACCGTGGCACGCATAGCGCGGCTCACCGGTAGGAGCCGTGCCAGATCTGCGGTATCGACGAAGAATTCGGATCTGAGTATGTGAGATGCGACCAGGTGGTTCGGAAGGCCGGGGATGGCCTCGCCCACGTTAGCATCGCGGGCGCCCTTGCTCTTTTTCTTTTGCTTTCGAGCTTTCTTACCGGCCATTGCGTTGGAAGATGACGTGGGTGGTTCTGTGTGCGTTTCGTGCGCGTGTGGTTGTGAGTTGTGGCGTTTTTGTCTGGGAAAAAACGACCGTAACGCTTTTCTGGGAATCAACGATGAATTAAATGGATTAAACAATCTCCGTCACCACCGCGGCGATTCCGCACACGCTCGTCACCCCCCCAACTCCGATCAGCACCCATGCCAACACCTTCGCGGACAACAAGATGTTCCCCGATACATCAGACAAATCTTCCATAGTGTCCTCGACAGTGTCCGGAAGACGTCTGACATTTTTCGCATGAGCCCATCGCATTCCCGTCAATCCTCCGCTTCGCAACAGCACCCACCCCGGCACGATAAACGCGACTGTAACTCCACAAGTAGAGCCTATTAAATCAAGCACTAAACTCAGCTCACGCAGAACTACCGCACACAGCGCGATTGTGGCGTGTAGAATGCACAACGCCAATGCTCGTACGATAAAAGGAGAGGCGTACCTATGCTTTTGTGAGTCGTTTGTGGACGTTTCGACGCTACAAGCGTCGTCGTCGTCCAGTAGCGGATCGTATATGCGTCCATCGTTCGCATTTTCCTCACCACCACCCCCATTGCCCTTCAACCACCACTCCTCCACCGCCTCCACCACAATCCCCCGCAATGCGAACCCCATCAACGGGTACTTCAATACGTTGACTAAAGCCACCGCTATTTGCGCCACGCTCATCTCGCCGTCGCCGATCCACTCGGTTAGTAAATCACCGGACACCCTCGACCCAAACCCTAAATAACCCACCAACGCGAACAAGATGTAAAAAGGGAACGCAAAGCCCCAGATCGTGGTGCGGATTATGGACGTGACTGACTTGGTGCTACTAGGAGTAACATTAGTAGTGACACCGTTGGGAGCAGTTCTGGCATTGGATGCATCTTCTGTCACAAAAGAACTGCTCTGCAAATACTCCCTCCCTATTTCCACGACGTTGAAGTGGCAGGTGTAGCTAAGTGAAACTACCGGTAACGCCAACGCAACTAACAACGGCGAGTCCCCTATCCACACAACGTCATCCACTATGGGCAAACCCGCTTTAACGAATCGAACGCAAAGCGTGAACGCTACTAATGATAAAACGACGAACGCGGAGGCGCCGGCGGTTGCCAGGTTCTTTACGTCGTTTAGCAACGACAGCGGGTACACTAACAAAAACACACAGCTGTTGATTATTAGCCGTGAACTCAACAGCCCTGGTTTATCCCCGTACATCACCTCTTCCACCACCGGCGCGACTAAATCGGCGGCGATTATTTGAAGCGATACGAGGGTGCCGAACAGTAGGCAGGTTAAACAACTCTTTAAAACGATTTGGGCTTTTCTTCCACACACCGCCTTGACTGTTTGCTCGTACGTCTCCGCGTTCACAGACACCGCCGCGCCGGCTATTATTGTTAAGGATGCGTCTGTTAACGCTGCGAATAGCGCTAACGCGCAAATGGCGCCCAAAATGCCGCACTCCGCGAACGCGCGTGGGAGAGACAGGACGACGCTACCCACGGCGGTCATTGTTAATGACACGACCGCGGATACAAACACCTTCCTTGGGGAAGTGGTCTTAGCGGGTCCTGCAATGTTCCCTTCCGAAACTCTTTCGGTTTCATGATCCGCAACACCCAAAGCAACACCCGACGTCGCAAACCCGATGTCAGGGGGTTGAACCCCACCCGCGCCCTCCATGCGCGACGAGGTTTGAACGAGGGCGTGATGCTTTTTGTGAGACGACGCGTTTTGCTGAAACTCGCTCGCGCCAAAAATCGAGATTCGCGCGAGCAATGACGAGTTCTTAACTCAAGAAATCCTCGTTTACACTTGGCATTTTATTTTTTCATTTTTGCCTTCCAAACAAGAGACACGTCACGCGGTCGTCTCGCCGCATAGCCGAGTGCGTCCTGGCGCACGCCCTGCACGCCCATCGGCGCGCCTGGCCCTCGCGACATCCCTCCGCGTCTTTGTTAACGACCTTACCACACGTTCCGTCCACACGGGTTTAGGGTGCGACACGTCCGCGCGAAGCGATAGGCTGAATCTTTCGGCAACCGGTAGCATCTACAACCGCTTGGGCGTCTGAGGTGTAGACCATGGCGTTGGCCTGTGCGTTCGTCCGGTCGGCTTTCACCGTCCGCGCATCTCGCGCCCCCCGCGACGCGAACGAAAACAACAAAGGCCCGAAGAAGATGTTGTACGAAGTCAAGCAGACCAACCCCCCCCAGCGAAGTTTGGGATGTCACAAGTTCCCCAAAAACACGCACTGCGGGGATACGATCGAGCTGCGCAACAAGTACTTCGTGGTGGACAAGGTGAGTTACCACTACAAGCTGGAGTTCGGGAAGTACAGACAAAATGACACCAGGCTGTACGTCCAGGAAGCCACGCGGTATCTGTTGAACAAACACCTGGATGCTTTGTTTGTGTCGGATGACGCGGTGAAGAGCGGAGGCAGTGACGAAAACGATCGAGAAAAAACAGATGAAGCGGAAGATGACACAGCGTAGACTTACATTTTCCTATAGTATTTGTGTTTATACATGATGAATTAATTAATAATTACGTGTGCTCTTAAGTGTTACGAGAGGACACAACAGCTATCTACCTATTACTCGCAGAATAATTACTTACTCACCGCAACGGGCGTTTCCTGCGCAACCTCCGATGACGTCTCGTCGCTTTTTGCATATTTCCCAACCACTCCACACTTCAACACGGTGACTTTCGCGAACGGCTTCCCGAACGCTTGCTCCGCCACCGTGGCTCTTTTGTCCCCGATCTGCTTCGCCACGGCGAAGAACGGCGAGGCTGAGTTGTCCTTGACGGTGGGTAAGCTTGCGATTTGGTCCAGAATGTCCTGGCCTTGCGTCACTTCGCCGACTACGACGTTGGTTCTGTCCAGAATAGCGCCGGTGCCTGAATTGACGGTAACGGTAAACGCCGTGCCGTTCGGCCCAGGCGGCGGCGGGTCTGCCACTTTCACAAACTTCCCGTTGATGGATACGAGCTTCTCTTTCGGAGGAGGGGGGGGGGCACCCCGTTCAACGACTAAACTCACGATCCCCTTCGGCTTTGAATCGTGGCTGATTAATTTATTTTCGAGCTCGGGAAATAACGCGTCCACGGATGCGCCGCCCGGTAATGTAGTCACAGGGGTGGTGCTTCCCGGAATCACGAACGCCCTTATCCCGGTAGACCCCAAAAACGAAGGCGTATCCACCCCAGTATCAGGGTCCTCATCGTACTCCACCGCGTCGATCTGCGTGCGTTTGTACCCCAAGCCCTGGACGCCGTTCGCGAGCGCCAAGAATCTCGCCGCTGCAATCTTATTAACATCGCCGTACACACCCACAACGACTTTGCCGAAATACTCGCCATCGATTGCGAGGTCAAAGAACGCCTCTTCAGTGATGGTTGGGGTTGATGCGAGTGATAAGACCTCGGAGGCGACCTGGGTTGACGCGACTGAGGGGAGGGTGGAAGTGCACGCTAAAGCCGCCGCGGCGAGAAGCGCGTCGCGTCGAGATGGGATCGGCGTATCGGCACTTTCCGATCGCGCGGCGCGAGTGGTGACGCGAGTCGCTCTTGCGGTGCGCAAGCGCGATGTGCGACGCGCAGAGGCCGGCACAACGTGCGACGGCACAGTCGCGAGGGACGCCATCGACATCGGGGGGAGGATGGCTGACTACACGCGCGAGAGGCTGTGGTGAGACCATGCAAGCACTTGACATGCCAGCATCAAGATTTTCGAGTGGCTGCTGCGTAGACTGACTGTTTCTAGTACTCTTTTCTAGGCGTTGCCAATCCCCAACGACCCATAGTGTGGTGCGCAATCAGGCGCTACACGCGCCAGGATATGCGCCATGTTGGACGCCATCGTCTCCCTGCTGTACGCAGCCCTGCAGGTCCAGGGCAATGTCGTGCATAATCGGCGAAAGGCCAAGAGCTTGGTGGTTTGTCTCGAGGCGATCAAGCCTCCGTTGCGATCGATCGAGGATTCGGGACAATCGATCGCACACGAATAGACCTTGGAGAAGTTGAAAGATGTCGTCGCTGATGCCGAGACACTGCTGGAGAAGCAGTGTACGAAGCGCTACGTGGCTAAACTCGTGATCAGTTCGTCGGTTAAGTCGCAGTTCACAGACGTAACGCAGCGTTTGCAGAACCATATGCAAGCTCTGAACCTTTCAGTCATTGTTCTGCAACGAATGGATTCGAAAAAACTGACGCGGACGACGCGGTGGACGTGGATGAGATGCAGGGCGAGATTTGCAAGATGCTACACGGCAACAAAGATGAACTGCAAGCGTAGATCGCGGAGCTTGACGCAGGGCAGCAGACGAAGGCGCAGGAACTGATCTCCAAGTTAACCGAAGAACAACAGCAGCTCCGAAAAGATATCTCAGACGACCTGAAAGATATCATCAAGGACATATCGCCGGCGCAGCGAGCGGACAGCTCGCTTCCACACATTGACATGGCCGTAGATCTGAAGTCCACGGGTGGCGTTGATGTTCTTGGTGTAGGTGGGTTCGGTGAAGTGAAGAAGATGTGTGGGTCTCTGGCGGTGACATCGAGGTCGCGGTGATGGTGCTTTTTAGCGAAAACCAAGTCCAAAGGCGCTTTTGGAGCTCAGAAAGGAAGTCGAGGCGATGCACGCGATGCGACATCCAAACGTCATACAGCTCTACGGAGCGTCATTGAAGCCTCCACATCTGTGTTTAGTGCTCGAATTTGCGCCTTACGGGAGCCTGGAAGATGCGCTTCAAGGGGAAGGCGCGCCTAAAAACACCACGGCGTGGAGAGAGCGGCTTCTCACGGCGTCGGATATCATGAAAGGCCTCAAGTATCTGCACTCCAGGAAGGTGCTGCACCTTGATATCAAATCAGGTAACGTCATGCTTTTTGAGCATAAATCACGACGTCTCGCCAAGCTGGTTGATTTCGGTCTCGCGTTTATTAAGAACGAAACCAGCGCGGCAGGGACTGTCGCGGTGAAGACCAACGCTGAACTGGAAACCGCCCGAGCTTTTCCGCAAGGGTGGCGAAGCCACTCGCGCGAGCGACGTGTATTCGTGCGAGATGGCTATGTACGAACTCGCCAGCGGGCGAATTCAGTGGGATGGTGACGGACCAGTTGAATCGTGGGATACGTGACAAACGGGGATAGACCGGACAGGCCAGAATTATGCATGGAAGGTTTCTGGAAATTAATCAAACACGGCTGGGCTCAAAACGCGAAAGACCGAATCACAACCGACGGCGCTCTGCAACAACTTGAACATCTCGTGAAAAAGAACGGAGATGGCGATTCAGAACCTCCACCGGTTCCTACGCCAGTCTCTATAAAGCAAGATGAAGCTAAGCAGGCTCAAAAGGCCGAGGCTGAAGCTCTCAAGGCTGAGAAAGGCTGCCAAGGCCAATGTTTCACAAAATGACGTGGCTCCTACACCAGTCTCTGCGCCGGTTCCTCCGCCAACGCAGCAGGCCATTTCACACGATGACGTGACCACACAACCTACCCAAAATACAAATGTTATCCTGAATGTTCCAGGCCTCCCAGCTGACGAGGTTAATCCGTGGCACACCTCAGACGACTGTGACAAGTGTATTCGTGAGTGTGCATGTGAGTGTTCCGACAAGGGCGGAAACAATATTTTTCGATTTTTGGCGGGCCCTCACGTCGTTATCGAACTTAGCAACCTCATCATCGCGGCCAATATCTCGGAAAGAGAAAAGGAAAATGGAACCGATATAACGTGATAAACTCTGGCTGGCGTTGGAAGCTTCTTCATGATGGTGACGAGCGGTACCATCGTGACCCGCGCGGTTTTGTATCCCGAAAATTTCGGCTTTGAACGAATGCAACAGCAGCCTGCGATGGTCCTCGCCTTTTGTACCTTCGTTTTTATCATCTTCAACATCGGCTACGTGGAATTGGTTCAATCTGAAATAGATGATATGATCCCGAATGCGACAGCGATTATATGACTCATACTAATGCTTATGCAGGAAATACTTACCGACTGCCTAAAACAGCAGAAGAAGCTGCTGAAATCTGCAGCAGCGGCGTATACGAACCCGGCGTCGCCATCGGCGTCGTGTGCATCATCTTCAAAATACTCGTCGCCGGAACGGTACTGCCAGGGAGGCTTCGTGGAATTTCCCAAGCAGACAGGATACGATGGCAGACCGCGTCAAACGCGCGGGCTGCGAACGGTGTAACGGCGCTGCGATCTGTGGTGGGAACGATCAATAATGTGCGCTGAGGATATGGCGAGGCCCGCGGAGGTTAATGGAGGATAACGAGAGATGTCGCCGTGTAAAATGAATAAATTATGAACGAGACAAAGTAGAACGAACAAAACTTAGAGACGATTGAAAGAAAACTAGTTCACAACCCACACTTCGCCACCCTCAGCACCGCTTCCGGTTTTGTTCCCGGCAACCCCACCGCCAGCGCGACGACCACGGCTTCCGGATCGAGCCCCGACCCAGGGGGCCCCAGCCCGAACTTCGCCAGCGCCCGTCTCACTGCGGGCGCCGAAGGTAACCCACGCGCTTTCAGGAAACATCCAAAAAGCCCACGAACGTCTCGAGGCTTTTCTGATGAGCTATTATCAGAACCAACCGCCGCGCAAAACGCTTCGCCTTTGTAATACGCACACAGCTCTTTGTTCGGTTCGTCAAATTTCATAGCATCCAGCGCATCCAGCGTACACTCCAGGAACTGGTGGGACAACGAGTGCGGCATCAACCGGGTTTCTTGAGTTACTTTTAAGTCAATGGAGTCACTCTCACCACCAACGCCCGCCGCGCCAATCGTCAAATCACACACCGCAATTTGTCGTTTGATTCGATTAGACGCGTCATCCAACACGTGAAATATATTGGAAGATTGCGACTGTTTGCCCATACGCGACACATACTTACACGCATCCACCGCCCCCCGCACCGCGTTGGCGTTGGCGTACGCGTCGATATAGGCTGACGTGGCGCTTGGTTCCTCCCGGCTCGCGCACTCCCGCAACGCGGCGCGGCAAAAAGACGCGAGGTTGGTTTTCGCCAAAGTCTGAGACGAGTGATTCGAGTTTGAGATTTTGGTGGTAGTGTCTCCGTGACACGTACCATACCCGTCTTCAACGGGAGGCGCACAAAGCAACCGTCTGAACCCGACCGAGGCAGGGTCCGATACGAACGCACCGACCACGGCGCCGTGCGTGCTGGAGTCGTCACCAACCGCGTCGGCGTCGGTGTCTAGAACGCGTTTGCGGCGAGCGTCTGACGCGGCGACTCTTTCCTCGAAACTCTTGTCACTTTCGTTTTCGTTCCCTCGGGGCGGCTTTAAAAATGAAGACGCGTGCACCACGCCAAGAGACACGGCAGACCCAGCCCTGGCACCGGTAGGATCACTCGCGTACGGCAACGCCCCCGCTAATCGCTGCACCGGTAACTTCCGCGTAGCGTATAGGTTTTGTAACGACGTTTTTCCGTTTCGCGAATCCACAACAATCGGCCAGTACCGGTCGCCGACGACTCGTAACGAGACTAAATGTTCCGGGTCAGGAAGCAAACACGGAGTTGTGACGAGCCGAGTGACGGTTCGTGTTCCTTTCTGAGAAGTATTGGAGTTATTATCAGCAACCTTATCACCCTTGACGGTCATCTCCACCGGCGCGGTGACCGAAACTCCTGAGGCCGCATCAATCGTCTCCAGCAACAGTCGCCGCGACGCCAGCGGGTAGAGGTGCCGAAACGCTTGCAAGTGACACCTGTTGTCCGATGCGTTTTGAGGGTACCTGGGGTATATTGACAGCCAAAGCGCAGCGATTGACGCGCTATCTGTAGAAAACGTCATCGTGCCGCCGCCCAAAAAAAGAAAGCCAATCGAAGTGGAAATTGCCATATGCGCGCCGAACGATAAACCGCTGACGCCGCCGTTTCCAGTCGTCGCGCTCGTCGCGGCGGCGGCGGCGCCACCTGGATTATTTGCAGCACTTGAAGACTGCGCCCCACTGGCACCTAACCTCAGTCGCAATCGTCTCAACAACCTGAACGTATCAACGTCCCCGGTACCGGCCATGACGCAGGATATCGCCGTGGCACTAACGCAGATACAGGTCTCAAGCGTCGGGCGATCGACCAATTCCGAAATAGGTTCTTGAGTAGCCGCGGCGGCTTTCATTGAGAGGAACCTTAACGTCATTTTTGTCAACGCGGCTTTCGCGTTTTCGTTCGCGGTGCCTGCGTAACGCAAACCCACTGCCATGCAGGCGCCTGCCAACGCGTGGACGTGCGACTGCGCCAGGGCTTCCCTATCAGTGCCGTCGTCCTCGAAGGCGTCGAAGCAGTGGCCAATTTTCGTGTTTTTATTTTTGGCGTCGTGATACTTCGAGCCCGTGATTCGCGTCAACGGCGGGCGGAGTAACGCGGGGAGTTGGGACTCCATCCAGTCCGTGGTGGGTTGGATTGCGTCCCAAAGAATCAACGCTTTGGCGCACACTCTGGTTAGCACGAAATCCGGCCGCACGTGGTCAAGCGCGTAATGCGTCGAAGGAGGGTTCAACAGCTTGGCAACTGTTTTGTCGTTTGTCTTCAGGAACATTAAACCTAACGCGACCGCCGCGCTGGGACTCGTCGCGTCCACGTTGACGATGGAGCCCTGCATCACCTGTCCTGAGGAGTTTTGCGAGGTGTTACCGCCGGTTGGGGTGTCCGCTGTGGCGTTGTTAGCGCCGTTACTGTCACCGTCACCGGCATCACCCTCTCCAGTTACGTTAACTCCGTATGAAGAGTCGTCCTCCAAGCGCCAGGGTTCTGGGTCCTCCGCGCTCCACCCGTCCACGCCCCCAGTGATATCGGAAGTCAACAGATCAACGCTCTGGTAGTATTTAGGGTTACCGGTACCGGACACGTTGTCGTATCCGTTCATTGAAGCCTCCCTGCCTACTGACCCGCCGTTGGATGTGTTGTTCATGCCTCCAGAGCTACTGTCACCTCCTCCCAAATATCTCTTTAAGCGTTCCACGATGCGCAAATCGCTCAACCCGATCGCGCTCTTACCGACCCCCAAACACGTAACCCCCAGCGCGAAACCGGCGCACAACGCGTACCCTTCCCTGCCTCCTTTGGAGTGCGCTGACGCGTCCGAGGTGTTGTTCCCGCCGCCGCCGCCGTTCCGATCCGGGTCGGCGCCGATTTCGGATAGCACGATTTCAACCGTTCGGCGGTGCGCTGTTTTCTGGTACAGCAAACCGACTGACACCAATGCAGCAGATTGCACGTTTAAACTCACTTCGACTTCAGGAAACGCAGAAGGGTGTACCGCTGGAATGTGTAGGAAACACATCTTCGCGATGTCTTGTTTTGAGGTGCCTCTGTAGGCTGCTGCTGTTCCTAATAGAGCAGCGCACGTCGTCAAGTCGTGCTCCTGCACTAAATACCGGTACAAGTCCGTGTTCGTTAATTGTTTTAAATTGCCGGTGATACCCAGCGCCAGTAAAACCCCGGCGTGCGCGTTGGACGGCGTGTCCGGCTTGTTGTACAGGATCCAGGATCGGGTGAGTTCACCGGTCGCTTTAGCTGCCAGCGCCAAGCCGCTCGCTACGCCGTTGTGAAATTCAGGCCAGTGCTGGAACTCCGTGCCACTCGCGCCGCTCGCTGTTAAGTCCAACGCCACCACCGCGCCCCGCTGCTGAGGAAGACACCCCGCTAGGGTCAGCGTGGGTATTTGTAACGTCTCAGTCGGTCTGCACCGGTTGGTACCTAACGTGAACGCCCCCCTGCCAACTGCAAGACTCGCAGTTCGCGGCGCTAACGACCACAGCTTCTGTTGCTGCGCCACCACGGCTTCGGGGTCGCCTCCGTTGTCGGATCCGTTCTGGTCCAGGGAATTTGAAAGGGAAATCGGAGTGGGTGAGGCGCTTCCCAGTAATTGTCGGACCTCACGTAAACGGCGGTCCTTGTGGAACAACAAAGGGCCGACGTGTTTTTCTATGTGTGACATTCCATCTAAAAGTCCGGCCGTGTTTTTCGTGCCATCACCGGTTGCGACACCAGAGTCCCCCGCAGTTTCAGTACTGTTACCGCCGTCCCCTCCACCTTGGTCAGAATCGACGGTACCGCCGCGTTCATCGTAAGTATCACCCTCCTCGGTATCCCCAATTGAAGTATCACCAGGCACCAAACGCACGCGCGCATCCACGGTCAGGGGAGCAGCAGAGAGCGTCCCGGACCTACCAGAAGTCGTCTCGGTGTGACTAAATACCCCATCAGAATCCCGGGCTTCGCTTCTCGCCGCCGCGGCGGTGGCGAGGTCGTCCCGTCCCACGAGCGCGTACGCTTGCGGGGGCCACTTCTCGGGGGGCTTCTCCCTACACCTGCGCAACGCGTCTCGAAGCCTCAACCCCAACAACGACGGGACTCGGTCGAGCTCCGTTAACCCGAACCCAGCGTTGGTCATGGCAACTGTCGTGGCCGCGGCGATCCGATTGGCGGCGCGCTCGTCCCCAGTTCGGGACGCTTGAGACGCGCGCGCCGCGCCCAACGCGAAGGACAACACGTTCGCGGCCCACCGGATAGCAGGACCAGCTGGATGCGTTTGGGATTGACTGTTCATGTCCCGCTGACTGTTCATGCCGCGTAACGATTCGTCACCCGTCTCCATCGCACCCGACGTATCCGACAGGGACGTAGAAACTTCAATAATCTCCCGCAACACCAGATCCGGGACGAGCGATTTCCAAGTCTCTGTTTGTCCATCTTCGCTGAAAATCGACTCGAGCGCGCGAAACACGCACGGCGCTTCTGAAGAACCACCCTCCACACTCGCACTCCACGTTCCCGCCTTGGCCAACGTTCGCGCGGCCAGAATTGAGTCGTCAGCGTCCAGCCCGTTTCCATTTTCGCAACCGTCATTTTCTTTGATTTCCTCAGTCCACTCGAACCACGCGTCTCTAGCGTGGTGGTCCAGGACCTGGACCGCTTCCGCCGCCACCGCGACCGATATCTCATTTGCCGAGGAGAACTGCGCCGCACACGCCGTCGCAAGCCGCACACACAGCGTCCTCAATGGAAACAAACAAGTGTGCCGCAGCACATCGAGCTTACACGACTCGTACGCCGCGTGCGCAGCTCGCAAAAGCGAAATCGCGCGTTGAGCGTGAACTGAACTCAATCGCGGCGCCACGCGCTCGGAACGGGGAGTAGGAGTGGCTACCTTCACTGTAGACTGCTGACCTGTATCATCACTCCGTCCCGCTGCTAACGAAACGCTCGGATACGACGCCTTTGAGGCCAAGTGCATTTCGCTTCTCAGTAAATACTCCCACGCGGAATCGTCGTCATCGGAATCGGTTTCGTCGTGAGGTTTCGTTTTCGTATCTTTATCCATCCCTTTGTCACGGCCCAAGCTCTCGCACCCGCACCACGCTAACAGCGACTGGGATGCCCGGTCCCACTGCTCACCCGGGTCCACGGCTTCCGCGGCAGCGGAAAGAACAATCTCCATCGCTGATTGTCTTAAACCGGGTTCCAGGGTTGAGTCGTCGAGCGCCGCGCTTATGGCGTGCAGCACGATTTTAGTCACCGGCGATACGGGCTCCTGCGGAATTGTAAGTCGAAGAGTGGAACCATTAGTGAACTCAGCCGTGACTCTTGCTCCAACTGGAGAGTGTAGCGTATTGATACTCTCGACGTTGGTATTGTTTTCACCCTCGACGAACAACGGCGTGTCGTTTCGCCAGTTCAGTGCGGTTCGCGCGCCGCAGGCTAAGAGCATCCCTTCGCGCGTCACGAGCAGCACGTCGACTAACGGCGGCGCGCGCGACGCTTTTAGGGGAACCGCGGTCTTGACGTTCGCGTGCGTGAAAGCTATTAATGGAGGATATGAACCGTCGTTGGCACTCGATGAACCGTCAGCCTGAGAACTCAGGCTATACCCCCGTAGCACGTCGTCTCTCCCCAACACTACCAGCCGTTGCGAGCTTTTCCAGTCGTCGTCATTCGCGATTGCCGCGAAGGTGGTCGGCCGCTCAGCGAAACCCTTCGGTTCCGTCCACACCCGGTGCACTTGAACCCGCGCCGGCGATGTGCTCTGCGAGTCCTCAAAGCATTTATCCTCAAAGGAGTCACGTTCAGATGGATTTGTTTGTCCGAACATAGTGTTTGCGTCGTCCATGTCCATGTCTCCATCAACGTCCGCCACGTCAAACGGCGCGTCCGCAGCGTTTGGCGTGGCGCTCGTTGCCGGCGCGACTCGCCACAGCGAGTGCGACATTCTCGTAGGGTCGTGCGTTAATACGTAAACAGAGTCACTCGAACTCCACGCGATACACTCGGTCGGGGACGGTACCGACGGTAGCTTTGCGGAGGCTAGAGCGTCCAGAGAAGAACAATCTTTTTCGTTTCCAAGTTTTCTTGTATGAGTATTTAGTCTCAACGACCCAACCACCGGCGCCGGTTCGTCCAGCGGGTGTCCCAGCGCGAAGATTCCGCGTCTGGTTCGAAGTAATAGACCAAGCTTCGTCGGTTGGAAGTCACCGAGCGTGTCTCTGGGTAACGGAGACGTCCTTGTAACACCCCCTGGCGTGTGCGTCCACAAGTTTCTTTGTAAACGCACGCACAACGTCGGGGCGTCTTGTACTCCCCGGAACCAGGAAAACGTTTCGCAGAACTTATTGGAAGTTTCGGAGTTGACGTCATCATCGTCAGTACCCTGGTCAGCACCTTGTTGATTACCCCCATCAACCGCATTCTTTCCCTCCCTGCAGCGCGCTTTGAATCTCTCCGCTTTCACGAACGCGCAGCTCTCTTCGGGGAAGTGACACCACAGCGCTTGTTTTGCCTTTTCTCCATTTGGAAATTGCGCTTTCAGTCGAACGACGCCGCCCGAGCTCCAAATTAAGCTCGACCCGTCGAGGTATATTTCCTCGTCGTGGTCCATGAAAAGAGGGTCGCTTGATTCGTCCGATGCACCGGGAAACAAGTAAGTCTTTGCAAATCCCGACCCATTACTCAAGTCGTCTCTGGTTTGTATGGATTTCGTTCTTCGAAGCGAAAGTACCCAAGGCGCGGGTTGGCTTTTTTGACCATTTGCAAACGCCGTGTCGTCGGAGTTGTCAAATCCATTCAACTCATCTGATAGCTCCTCTGACTGTTTGCCCCTACTGAACTCCTCCTCCATCAGCGCTTCTTCCTCATCTAACGGTAACATGTCGTCCAGGGGTAGCAAGTCATCTGGGACGTTGAATCTGTTGGATTCTAAACGGCCTAAAAGTAAACCACTCGCAACATCTCTTTGGATCTCATTTTTCGAAGTGCGGACAGGACTAGGTACGAAAGATGTGTTTGACACGGACGATACGCCGCCGAAGGACTCACTTCCGGCAAAGGTTGGGGACATTGTTTCTACTTGACTGGTACCATTCGTTGCACGCACACCGTCCGCTCGTAATACAGACTCGCCGCGAGGAATAACAGCAGTGCACGTGATACCGCGGCTGGCCACAGCTCTTGTCCTCGCATCAGATCCACTCCGCCCGCCCGCTCCTTGAGACGAATCCTCGATCGTCAACCCTGCGCGTGTGTGAAGATAGTCAGGTCAGGGTGCGGGTGTGAGGGGTGAGAGATTAGGAAACCGGGAAAGTCGAAGCAATGTACGTACCCGAAAGCGCCTCGCCGACGCGGCGGGGGGGCGACGGGAGCGGCGCCATACCAACCGCCCGTGCGTCCAACTATGAGTTGACAGCTCGTCACTTCCAAGGTTCAAATTCTGGAAAAGTTTTTCGGGTGTTTTTTTTCACTCCAAGGTGCTGGTGTTGGCAGACCCGGCGGCACGAGACGCCTCCCCTCACGTCGGTGAGAGGGCGCGATGCGTCACCGCTCGAGCGTCGCGGTGGTGGAGTCGGACCGGGGCGAGCTCCACCTGGTGTTAAGCCCCGCGAGGAGCATCGATACGCACGTCGTGCGGTGCGTATCCACCCATTGTTCGATCCGACCCCGCGCCCTGCGAAAAGACGTCTCTAGATGGTGTGGTGTCGTGTGGCGTGGTTGTGGCCTTGCGCCATGTGCGTACCGCACCTACACATCCACGCCTCCGGCAAGCGCACGGCCTCACCGCACGCCCCTTTCTTCCGGGTTGAACCCGGTCTGTTTGATACAAGGCATCGAGTCCACGATCAAACGCACTTGTCCACATCTTCAACACTAACATTATTTCCAATCTACTCTCAACGTCGTGACTCGAAATCCCCTTACCCACCAACAGCGTGTGCCCCACAACGGGCGCGTTGGAACGGGGCACCACGCCTGGTGTCGACGTTTTCCAGAACGAGGAAACCGCGGTCGGGAGTTTAAAGAAACGAGGTTTGAGTAAACGCATCACGCGCGGGAGCGCGATTTTAGGATACGCGGCGTTCGGCGAGTGCGCGGTTGTTTTAGTCGCGTTGAAGGTCCGGACCGCTGTAGTGCTACCTAACGGCCACGAAGTGGTGACGGTAGTAGATTCGAGGTGGTTCAAATCAAAATTGAGGGACCCGACACGAAACATAACCAAAGAGGAACGCGTTCGCGTCGCGAACTTAACGGAAACGCCGATGGAGAATCTTTACTTTTACTGCGAAACCTTCGACGTCACCAGGCCGTTTTCGTTGTCCAGTGGTGTTGGGAACCCTGGGTCAATGCCTCAGGAAAACAAAGCGTCCACGTCAGCACCTTCATCCCCTAGCCCCTCGCCTTCGGAAGATTTAAACGCGACTTCAAGCAGTAACCAACTCCAAAAGAGCGCTCCGGATACGCAGTGGGTGTGGAACCGGTGGCTTTCGCGACAATTGCGAAAACTTGGAATCGAAAACGCGTGCCCCACGTTGCTACAGGGGTTGGCAGAAAGCAGACGGCTGACTGATCTGAAAGGCGTGGAGTACCGGATCGCGGTGTTCGGCAGACGAAGCAGCTCGCACCCGGGTACCAGGTACCTAGCGAGAGGACTCAACGGCACGGCGAATCCGGGGAACGAAGTCGAAATGGAGCAAATCGTGTGGCGAAGGGATTCCGAAAATTATGTCGAGACGTCTGAGTCTGTGAAGGGTGACGGTTCAAGTGCTCAGGGTGACGATGATAAAAATAAGGGCAACGCTTCAAATATCAATGGTGATGATTCCAAAAAGCCCAGACTGAAAGCTCCTTCGACGGACACGGTGCGGTGGTCGTCGTACGTCTGGCGAAGAGGTTCCGTCCCGATTCGGTGGCGACAAGAAATCAAGCAATCAATAGGGGACGCTGAGATTTTCGTCGCCGACGAGAACCCGTACACCGGTACTGGTTCGTACTTTTCCAAGTTAGCCAGGGGGTACCGACCAGGAGACGCCACGACTGCGGACGGGTTCCCAGTGACGTGTGTCAACCTATTGAGATGCGCGCCTGGGAAGCCAGAAGTACTTCTGAGTGAACATTTCCACGAGGCTGTCAGAGGTGTGCGTCGACGCGCGGGTCTTTCAGGCATTACTGTTCTAAACTTCGACTGGCACGGCAACATCAAAGCCTTGGGTGAGGCAAAAACCGTGGAAGGGCTTTGGAACGCGTTGCGGAGCTACTTGGTGGACGCGGGGGTCGCCACAGGGAAGTGCGGAGCAGTTGCCGATCACGGCGATACCTCTGACATGAAAAATCAAAACTCGAAAATACCGAAACAAACCGACTCGTACCAACGAGGGGTGTTGCGGTACAACTGCGCGGATTCGCTTGACCGGACGAACTTGGCGAGTTACTTCGCCGCAGTTCAAGTACTCGTGGAACAGTGTCGCCTATTGGATTTGGAAATCGTGGATAAAATAGTCAAGAGTAACACTACTCACTCGAAGAAATCCGAAACAGTGAGTGACGTTTTTCTTGACATCACCGGCGTGGGAACGTCAGCTGGAACGTCCTCCCCGCAATCCTCCGCATCAAGCGCGGCTACGTACGGCCGACGCGACGGCGCTTCTGCTAGTGGACCCGCGCCTCCTGAAGTCCTACCCACCGGCTGGGAATCCAGATACGACACTGTCACCGGCCGGACGTTTTACATCGACCACAACACGCGAACGACGCAGTGGAGCTTGCCGAGTGAGCATTTAGTCACGGGGGATGTCACTGGAGATTTACAAGGACCTGAGACTGGAACTAATAGGAGTCCAGACCCTATAGCTAACGATACGAGCACATCTTCACAGTCTCCAGGAGGTGCTGCTTCTGACACTAATCCATCAGATTCACAAACCCCGTGGCGCTTACTTCACTCGAGCGTCGACGCCGTTCGAAGAGAAACCTCGCCCGACGCGCTCGTCGCGATGTGCGAGATTTTCCTGGCGAATGGGGATCTACACTCCGCAGTTTACACTGCGTCAAGAGCGATACACACGCAAATATTTCATTTACTGGATGGGAGCAGCAGTTCCCGGAGTAAAATCTCCAGCGGCGGTCAGGGAAGCGCGTACGCCGCGGCGTCCAGTTTATCCAACCTATCGATCTCCGCGCAACGCCGGTTTCTGAACCTCACCCAAGACGCGCACCGACAAACGCAGTTTGAGATGTTCCTTGGGGTCAAGTTTGGGGTGCACTTTCCTTCGTTATCGTTGGGTGAAACGAACGATTCGGGTGGGTCGAGCAGAACGACTGGACAGACTGAAGAGACTCCTCAAAAGATTCTTTCTCAAACCGATGATTTACTGTTGCCTTCTAAAAGTTTCGTCGCGTCGCCGGCGCTTTCGGTTTCGAATTCCTTGTCGAACTCGTTCACCAGCGGGTTCCCTGGCATGGGCGCGGCGGAGGCGAGGGTTACGGTGACGCCGCCTTTATCCCGAACCTCGACGCCGTCTTCCGTTTCCGTGAAGGACGCCGCGTCGGCGGTTGTCGCGAGCCGAGGGCTGGACGCGACAAATCTCGGTAAAAATCTTTTCGACGACGCGTCAGGGGAAGATTCACAAAACGTACATTCAAACCACCGTAAAGTGCTTTCGCGTCCGCCCGGCGCGATCGTGCTGCGAGCGCCGCAACCTATGGGCAACCCTCTGGCGCCTCCCGAAGCGCTGCTAGGCGCCGCCACGGCGACGTGCGCCACGCCGCTGTGGGTGTCGGGCGGCGCGGGTGACAAAAGTATAAGTGAAGTCCCTGGTGTCACTGACAATCAATCCAATCACAATCAATCGGACGAACTTATCATTTGGCTTCGCGAGCCTGGTTTCGTGGATCGCGTGTTGTTCACGTCGCCAAGGGGCGCGCCGGAGAGCGTGTCACCCACGGCTTGTGACATTGAATGCGGTTGGAGTTTGGACGACATGAGGGTTGTTAAAAAGAACCTGTCAATTCCGAGAACGGCGCCCGGAACGTGTATGTCTTTTTCGCTTGGGAAAGATGCGAAAGTAAAAAGCGACGTGGCGGAACACTGGCAGTTCGACGATGACGTTTCTGATGAGCCGTTTTCTGAAATCACACCGTGCGGCGTTGTCCGCGTCACCTTCCGCAGACTAAATACTCATAGCGCGCCGGACGTCCCTCCCGTCACGGCGCTTCCACACGTCGAGATTTTAGGCGTTTCCAGTGGAGTTTTCAACCGCAGGTCGGTGGGTTCCCCTTCCGGAGATTCTACTGCAGAAACTTCAAACCCGGAAGAAATAGAGTCATATGAATCCGCGGTTCAAACTGTGTTACAGTCGGGTTCAGAAATGTCGCTGGAAACGAAGCTATCCCTGGAGCTGCACCGCGTGCGGCTTGGGCTTGATTCACGGACTCGCGACGACGCGCTTGCGAAAATTAACGTCGATCCAAAAACAATCAACCCCACTGCTGACCTTCTCGCGCGGCGCATCCGGGGCTTAGCGAACAGACTCGCTCATGAGCGTGCTGCCGCTGCAGCAGCCGCGGCGGCGTCGCACGCCCCAACATCGCGCCTCAGCGCCATCGCGTCGCTCTCGCCGTGGGAGCAGCTCATGGGCCAAGGTGCTAACGTGGCGAGGGCGGTGGGGGGGGTCGTCTCCGGGGCGTCAAGCGGGTCACTCGCGTCGTTAGTGGCTACTGGTAGTGGTAATGCCGAACCTTCAGGTACCATGAACCCTAACGACAGTGTGTCGGACCGAGTGCTGGACGTGCCTGGGTCGCCCACCCCGACTACGGACGTTGTTTCGAATTTAAATCGCGACGAAACCGACGCGCATCGATTGACGCGCGAGTCGGAAGATGCGCTTTTGGAGGAACTGGATAGGGCGGTGCGTGACTACCATGATTCAAGACGTGATACACTCAAACCCGAAACCGAAAACGGAAGTTCCACAAAACACACCCCCGCTGGTACGCCTGAAAAGCAAGACAGCGGTCATTCGCTTTCCCGCGCTGTCAGCGGGTTTACCGCCGAACGCGTCGAAACGTTTCCTGTTAATTTCGATTCAAAACATTCACACCCGACGTTGAAACTGTTCCGTGACGCGAACGAGATGGGGGCTCTTTTCTCGTTTGGCAACCGATCCACGCGACGGCTGGGCGGGGGGGTTGTGAGTCAGTCTGAACGTCACGCGACGTTCGTTTTTCCCGCGCTGGCGGTGACGCGCCGCGTGGCGCTTAAAGCCGGGAAGGACGGAGTGCCGATAGGAACGAAGTTTGTGTTGAGAGCGGGGAATGACTTGTCGAGTGTTACCAACAATGCAGTACAACCCTTGGTTGTGTGGAGTTTGGGCGCTCCGGTTCCGAGTGATACGGTGTTCGCGCTGGAGCTGGCGATGGACGGTACCGTACCCGCGTCGCGTCTGGCGAAGCTGGAAGTAGTGTTACCGAGTCAAGAATATATCAACGCCTCAACCGACCTATCCGCCGCCAAGTTTCTGGTTACCCCGTCGTTTCCCATGGACTCCTCTGAGGACGGGAAAGAGGGTGAGGATGGGAAATCATCGTCGATGGTAACAAATCACGATTCTTCCAGGTATTTCGACCCTGCCCGTGTTGTTGTTCTTGACCCAAGCGCACGGCCCGATATCGCGCGAGCGCTGGACGCCGCGAACGACAACGCGCCGGTGATTTCGCGAGTGCGGTGCGCCTTCGAGTCGTCACACTTCGGCGGCGCCATCGTGCACGTCGGCCCTGTTCTGGATTTGACTCCCTCTGACAATGTTACGGCGAAACAGAAACGGCTTGCTAGTGCTAGCTCATATATCTCCGGGTTCCGGGTCACGCCGCCTGACGCCTCGCCGAACGCGCCGAACTGGGCGGTGCGAGTCACAGCGCTGTACAGCGATTCGGGTGAAAACAATTTGAATGCAAAAGAAAGTAGTTCGAAGTCTTCCGGGAAACGCGACGGGTTCCTGGGTTTCATGGGTAAGGAACAGGGTGATAAACCTGACACTGCTACGGTGTCCGCGAACGACGGGCCGCCACCCACGGAGGCACTGCTTGCGTTTGACGCGGGGTCTGGGAAAGGAGGTGGTGACGCGACGGCTGATTCGTCTGAGAAAAATATTTCGAACAACAGAGACGCGTCTGCTGACGACACTTCTGAACCTCACGCGCCCGCGGTTCGCGTCGGAGATTTCCTGGTACCCGCGGTCCGAGGGGGGTTGCCGCTGCGGTTCGAGTTTCCAGCACCCGTGTCTGGGTTCAAACGGCTGGTGTTCGAGTCCCTGGTGGTTGGTGGAAATGTAAACACAGGAAGCGACAACAAGAAGGACAAACCGCCTTCATTGGTGGGAAGGATACAGTGTTTTCGGTTAGGGTAGACTTTTTAATAGACAATACCTACTCTACTCTACTCTACGGCGTATCTTTCCGGTCAAACTGGTCATCATCACTCAACACGATCACTTCTTCCTTTTCTTTTTCTTGTTTCTTTTCAGGTTCTTCCGCGGAGACGCAGAAAAACGAGGGAAAAATCCCATCCGCTTTGCCTTCCAAAAAGAACTCCTCGGGCGTGAAAAATTGAATGCCGATATTTTCCGCGAACTTTTTGTCGCTATCCGAGTGGTCGTTCGGGCGACCCGCCGCGTCTCCCACGTAGAACGACTTCGCGAGGTCAACATCAACATCCCCAATACACATGCTCACGAAGTAGTGCCACGCCCCCGTTTCCGGCTTGCGGAACCCCTTAGGGTCCTTCTCGGGGCCTTTCTGCGTGCCGCAAAAAAACGAAACGGGAAAGTTGAAATTTTTACAAAACGCGTCGACGCGCGATCGGACCACGGACGCGCGTTTGCCATCCAGCGCACCCTTTACGCCCCCTTGGTTGCTGAAAATAACGACCATGTACCCTGATGCGTGCATTTCGTCAATCTTGCTCTTCACGCTGGTATCCCACCAAAAAAAGTCGGAAATGTCAGTCACCATGTACCCGGGCTTGTTAGATTTGGTCTTCTGCAACGTGTCGTCAAGGTCGAAGGCTGCGATTTTTACGTTTGCACTCGATCTCGAATCAACTCGGGCCATGAATGAGTTATCGATCGATTTCCACGTGACGGTGCCGCTGGCACTGCCATCAGTTCGCGCGGCTTTGGATGCAGAGGTCGACACACCGCCCACACCACTCGGCGGGTCTTTGCGGACCAGGAATTTCTGCATGGTGAGATCCGAAATTCGCGGCCACGAACGTCCAAAACCGAAACACGATCGCGATTGGATTCGTTTTGTGTGCGTATTTAGTCGGAACGCGGAGACGACCGCGCGGGCCGAGACGAACACGGTGTGTGGGTGCGTCCGATGCCTCGGACCTCGAAACACACAGGGGACTGCGCGTGAGAAGAGTACGGTGCAGGTGGAGGGGCGATGAAGTATTTCAAAAATTGTGGGCACCCCTCGGGAAAAACGACGACGTCGACCGAAATTCCGATTTTTTTCTCTCCACGACGATGTCGTCTCCCGGTGCCTCGCCCCCCGCCCCTCAGTGCCCGACGCTCTTGGCCCACCGCCGCGATGCCGAGGCACAAAGCCAAGCCGCGGCGCAACGAATGCGCCGGTGTCGAAGCAAATGCGACGCCAGGGAGTGCGCGAGATGAAACACACCAATCGAAATCTAAAAAAGGCCGGGTTCGGCACCCGCTCGAGTCCTTCGTCGTGCCCGTGAAAATTAGTGGTCTCCTCCCAACTGACCGCCACATCGCACGGCTATTCAGTACGCGTATGACCGTGGCTGATAGCGATACCGTCATCGATGCGAATTCAACGCACGTACGCCTTCGCGCGGGCACAACGAACACTCGAGGAGTGGAGTGGGTGATGTGCAATCAGTCAGATGGTGAAACGAAAACGTTGGGGCCGTGGTGGGGGTTCACGCTTCCGTCGTCGTCCAGTGAAAAACATGAAATCCTCATAACCGCATTTTTCGTTCTGTGCAGAGAGGGCGTTTTCGAGTTATTACCGACCGTGTTCGATAACGGCAATGGACCTGCGCAATCCCGGTTGGATGTTTGTCTCACAGACGAGGCGTTCACATTCGCGCCGGTTCACCCCGAGGAGATTCCGAAAAAGAAAAGACACGCGAAGATGAGGGTATCGCTTAAGTGGCTGTGCCCGCCCACCGATTCTATTGCCCGGTTCGCAGCAGGGATACCGCTTGATACTGAAGATGAAGGTATGGGTACTGATGCCATTGAATCCGCAATTAACTCGTCATTAACCCTGGAACACCAAAGCACGCTTCAGGCCGTGTTTGCCGCCGCGAAGCCGCCGCGAGACGCGCCTGGGATTGTCGGTGATTTTCCCGGGCTCGTACCAACGCCGACTCCGTACCAGCGCAGGGCGGTGCACTGGATGGTACGGAGGGAAAAAGGTGGCAAAGATGCGCAGTGTAAGGCACCAGGGGCACCAGGGGCACCATTGTCTACTAATCCAGGGTCTAATACTCAAGAACATCCGGGACACCCGCTTTGGCACCCTTTGCGTTGTTACGAATCGAACGACAACAAGTCTGAAACACACCAACCCGTCTGCTACGTAAACTGGCACACCGGCCAGTTGAGTGTTGAAAAGTTCCCCCCCCCAAACGACGTCAAAGGCGGAATCCTAGCCGATGAAATGGGCCTTGGCAAAACCGTCGAGCTTTTAATGTGCATCTTGAAACACAAATACAACGGACCGGCGCCGATGGAAAACACGGTGAATAAGTCGAACTCCGATGACGAACTTAAACGCGAACCGGCTGATGAAAAAATAAATACCGAAAAGGATGAACCGAAAAACGAAAATACAGACGAAGACGAACCTGCCGAAATCATCGGATGCAATTGTGGCACAAAGACCCCGCAATATGACGGTTTGTGGCTCGCGTGCGACTCGTGTAACGAGTGGTCGCACGCGCGGTGCGTAGGGTACACCGTGAGTGTTGAGAAGAAACAACTCAAGAAGGGTATTGACGCTGAAAAAGTATTGAACGACGCGCGCGACGCCGAAGTGAGGGCGAATTATTATTACCAACAAGCTTTGGAACGCGAGGCGGCTGATTTCAACAACGGCCACGATTCGGATGAAAAGAAAGCAGACTTACACGTGAAACATGAAGGCACCCACGAAATGAACGGTAACGACGCGTACGAACACTCTGTTCAGAGTTTGCTTGAAGCGCTGAGGGTCGCCGAGAAAAAAACAGAGGACGCAATTAACGCTCTCGAAAAAGCCGAAGAAGCGCCTCACTTTGAGTGCGGGCGGTGCGTCGCAAAGCGCGCGGGTGCCACGGTTTCCGGCCCGTGCGGCGCCACTCTGGTGGTCTGTCCTTCCACGATTCTCAACCAGTGGTGCTCTGAATTGGATCGACATTGTGTGCCTGGAACTTTAAAAGTCGTCGTGTACGAGGGCCAGCCGCGAAACGCGAGCGGGCCGAATATGTTAAAAAAGCAAAAATCAAACGCCCCAACCTCCGCGTTCGATCTCGCCGCCGCTGATGTGGTGTTGACAACCTACGACACCCTGCGCAACGACCTGCACCACGCACCTGATGTTGATTTGAGTAACGATCAACGCTCCTCTCGGCACGTCAAGAAGTACGAAATCATCCCCACGCCGTTGACAAGGTTAACTTGGTGGCGCGTGGTGCTTGATGAAGCGCAAGAAGTCGAATCGTCAACTGCCGCAGCCGCGGCTATGGCCAAAGTTCTGCCCAGCCAACACCGATGGTGCGTCACCGGCACCCCCGTCTCGACCAGCCTTGATGATCTTCAAGGTTTGTTTACTTTTTTGCACGCGCCTTCTCCTTTGACGGATAATATTTGGTGGCGCAAAGTGGTTGTAAAATCTTTCGATTTAAATTTCGAACCCGGAAAAAACTTTCATCTCCTCGACATTCTAAAAAAAGTGATGTGGCGAAACTCGCGATTGGACGTTCAAGGCGAGATCAGTCTACCTCCTCAACACACAGTAACCACGGTGTTGCGATCATCCGGTATCGAACAGCACTGGTACCGGAAACAACAAGCGGTTTGCGAAAACGCGGCGGGGAAAGCGCTGCGGCGGGTGACGGGGGTTTCCGTCGGAAACGAAAGTATTGACGTGGATTCTGATTTGGAAGTCGGTGGACGACGACTTGGGGGAGCCGATGAGGATGCCGACGATGACGACGCATTCATCGTGGAAGACGGTGATGACGAAGACGATTCATCTTCCGATGAGGCTATGACTGATGCGAATGGCGACGAGACTAATTACGCATACAACGGGAACGTGGTTGACTTGACCAAAACCACCGACGCGGAAAATGACCGCCACCTCACCGCCCAAGAGTCCCGCAAGATACTACTCCCGCTGCTACGTCTGCGACAGGCGTGTAACCACCCGCAAGCGGGGACACACGGAGTCCGGAGGCTAGGTAAGGGTCAAAAGGGTGTTATCCATATTAAAGGGGGTGTTACGGGTCACATAGGCACTAGTGGTATCCACGCTGGGTCTATAATGAGCATGCCCCAGATTCACAACGTGCTTATTGAAAAACAAAAAATCGAAGCTGAAGAGGCTCAGCGGCTGGTGGCATTTACGTTGAACGCTTCGGCTGGGGTTGCGTATTGCAAAGGAGACTATGCTACTGCAGTTGGACACTATCGTGATGTTTTAAATATGGAACGGGAAGGGGATAAAGACGATGGATCTTCACCTCTTCGCCTCGACGCGTTACAGCGGTTACACGCGTTACACAACTTGAGACAAGCGCTTGATGCAAGTCAAGAGAAAGCAAATGGTGCTGGTCCTGACACTACTGTCACTGCTACCCCCGCTCCTACTTCTACAACCGGCATAGCACATACCCTTAACGACTCCAATCTGGAAAAGGACGCGAACACGGAACGCGAGAAGTACCTCGCACAGAGGGCGGGCGGCGTACAGGGGGCTGCCACAAAATTCGAGGAAGCAAAATCAGCGGTGACGACCTCGTTGAAGAAGTGCGGTGCTTCGAATTTAAACGGACCGGCGGGTGCGGTGTGGTGGGTCGAAGCACTTTTGGACGCATCCACCGCCCAGGACGGCGGCAAACAGTTCCTCGTCCGACTCATCGACAGTGGTTTGAACGGTTCCTGGCAGGGCGACTCGGTTAAATTCACCGATTTAAGCGGGTTCCAGTTCGTGATGCAACGCGAGTTGGAAAAGCTCACGGAGAAGCGAACCGGGTTTTTGGAAAACATGACGCTCTTAACTCGAATCACCAAAGACGCGAACGCGCAAGACGTGGACAACGCCGGGCGGTGCGGCATGTGCGTCACCGGGGGCGGCGAGCGGAACAACTTCTTCGGAAATGGTGTAGTCGCGAACAGTCACAGAAATGCGAACAGTCACGTAAATACTCGTCATCAAGTTATCTGCGTGCACTGCGAGGTTAGCGGGGAGATGAGCTCTTACGAAGACGTTGTGTTTGGCAGGCAAGCGAGCGATGAGCACGTCCGGGGCGGCGCGCGCGGCCGAGTAGCCCGAGCGGACGTCGGCGCAGGCCGGTCCGCGCCGAGTTCCGCGGAGATGGCGTTGAGGTACTTGCTGACTAAATACAACATGGTCAGTGGCAATAAAACGGCCAATAAACAGCAAGCAGAAGCGCACGTCCTTTCCCTTGAAGAGATGCGAAGAGAGTTTCAGCGCGCGAACGTTCTGCAGAAACACCAGCGGGACAACATGCACGCCTTGGACGAGCTCCAAATGGCGGTGACAAGGATTAGGGTGAGACGCGACCACGAGATTGCGTTAGGCGGTCTGCCCGACCCAGTTCCTGAACATTTAAGAGCCTCAGTGGTGCACGACTGGGAACTGGATGAGCTAGCGACTCAATACTCCAACGACCGCGTCGTTTATAAAAGCGACTTGAGGAAAGCGTCGAGCCAGGTGCGGTTTTTGGAACGCTTGAAAAGTGAAGACGACCAGATTGTTGAGTCCTCAAAATATTTAAACGCGAATGATTCGAACTCGCGTTCAACCTACGCATTCGAGTGTCCTGTGTGCCAGGAGGACGTGGACAAAAGCGTCGATACTAGCGAGCTGGCGATTCTGCCGTGCGGACACAAGTTGTGCGTATCGTGCGTCGATTCGCTAGTCGACCGCGCGCCGCTGCCAAATTCGAAACAAGAACCAAAGCGGTTCAAGTGCCCCACTTGCCGGGAAAAAACCCCGGTGGATGAAATAAACTATGTCTCGAAAGGCGGGTCACGGGTGCAGATGGAGAGGAAACCAGCTTATGGGCATTTAGTCACAGATATGGATACCGCAATCGGCACGGAACACGAACAGATAAATTTCGAAACTTCCATAAAAATAAAAGGCTCCTGGGGAACGAAAATCGAAGCTGTCACGCGGCGGTGTCTTTGGCTGCTGGATACCAACCGTCGTGGCGCCGATTCCGATAGTAAAATATTAATATTCAGCGAGTGGGAAGATGCTTTAAGGGTTGTGGCTGCGGCATTGAGAGCTAACAATGTTTCAGTAGCGCACCCGGGCGGGGGAGGCCAGAAACTGCGAGACGCGATTAGCGCGTTCGTGGCGAAAAAGAATGCGAATAATTTGGGTGAAGCGTCAATGCAGCAGCAGGCCAACATCGACGGTCCATCGAACGATGCCATATCAGGAGGATCGCTCCTAACCGGAAGCCAGTCTACGCACACGCAGATTCCTCAACTCTTCAGTAACAACCCCGGTAATACCCCGGGTAACACCCTTGAGTGTACCACTGACTCCTCCCCAAAAGTCCTTTTGCTTCCGTTGCGACGCGGCGCGAACGGCTTGAACTTAACGTGCGCGTCGCACGTCGTTCTTTTGGAGCCGGTGATGGACCCCGGGTCGGAGTTACAAGCCATGAAGCGTGTTGATCGTATTGGACAAGTTAAACAAACCTTCGTGCACCGGTTTTTGTTAGCCAACACCGTGGAGGAGAACGTGCAGGTTTTGTCGAAGCGAAGGCGGGACGCTTCGGGTGCTGAGATGAAAAAGAAAGGCCAGGGGAATTCTCACGGGTTGACGGTTGGCGAAGCCAAGTTGTTGATCCAAGGAGAGTAAGTAGGTTTAAAGTTGGAAACAAATACACAGACTACTATAGCTTACTTACATGTTGATACTCTAATCAATCTCTAAGTGCACACCCCACTCACGCACCAGTTCACGACGCCGTACTCCTTGCACCCGCGGTCGCACAGCCGTTCTAGGAATTCGTCCCGCCGGTCGGTGGGCACGCGGCCAATCTCTCCGTCGTTCGAGTACCACTCAACCTGTCCGTAGAACCCTTTCGCCTTTTTTAGGTATTCATCGCACTGCAAATTCGCCACGGGGCAGCACTGGTAGCACTCGAAGGACGCGGGCTCATCACTGCACGTCCCAGCGGCGCATGGAAGGCATGCTTCTTGCGACGTCATCCGGGGGTACGGTTGGTACGTTCCGGCGGGACAGGATTCGCACTGATTGGCGCCCGACTCGGAATACATTCCGGCGGGGCACTCTTTGCACTCTTCCGGTGACCGTCCTCCGAAGTCAGGCTGGTAGGTGCCTGCTGGGCACGCGGCACACCTTGACGCTCCAGCACTCGGGTCGAATTCTGTGCCAAACCCGCGGTACATCTTAGTAGTGGCTTCTCGGTACGCCCGGATGTCGGACAACGAATACGTCCCCGGCGGGCACAAATCGCACGGAACCGAGCGTCCCAGTTCCGCGTTGAACGTTCCTGGTGGACAAGGGTCGCACTGGGTCTGTCCATTTAACCGTGTGTACCACCCAATAGGACACGGCTCGCAGTCGTTCATCCCGTCCCTGAATTGCGCGGTACCGGGCTCACACGGTTCGCAAAGACACGAGTTCCACTTCATCTCTTTGCCCCCTGTTGACTGAACTGTGTTGGGTTCGCACACCGCACATCGGCTACCGCTGCAGCACCCGTTCCCCCGTCCGCCTCCAGCTAAACATCCGTCCTCGGAGAAAAACACCGAATCGGGGTTCTCGGCTTGGTACACCATGAAGATCGCCACGGAGCCTTGGAGGACGCAATCCTGTGCAGTTGTCGGTGTCAGTAGCGTCGAGGCGAGGCACACAAGGAACAGAGTCGTTACCATTGAACGAAATCCAGATGTGGTTCCCGTCGACGAACCTCTCGGGGTTCGTGAACACTGACTGTCATAAATCAACGCCTGCCCGCCCGCTGATACATCATCGCATATCATGGCGCGACCGCCCGCGCGGTCTCCTCGACTCGCACGCGCCATGCGGAGTGGCGTGCCGGGGGTTCGTGTTCGAGGGAAGGCGCTTTTTATTTCCGGGGTAACAAAAATTGATTTGGCCAAAATCTATTTTGCTTTTCTCGGGACGAACGACGTCACCTCAAAGCTTTGACTCCACTCTCTCTTGGCGTTGACGACCGCACTTCGTGGCGCGCGGAACGAAGGGAGCTGATCTTATCGTGTGTGATGGGGCGGTATAAGGGGTGCTCACACGGGAAGCAAAAAAGCGACTGCGTAGAGTGCACCCCCTGTCCCCACGGAAAACTGAAACGCAAGTGCGCGGACTGCAACCCCTGCCCGCACGGCAGGGTGAAATACAACTGCGCGCAGTGCACCCCCCGCCCGCACGGCAGGGTGAAAGTCAGCTGCGTGGTGTGCACCCCTTGCCCTCACGGCAAGCTGAAACACGCCTGTTTGGCGTGCACCGGTTGCCCTCTCGGCAAACGGAAGACTAGGTGCGCAGCGTGCAAAGCGTCACGCGCGGATCCTCTGAGTTCGAAGCGGATCAAGCGCGAGCCGGAGAGTTCACCGGAAATCAAGCAAGAGCCCGAGATTAAGCAAGAGCCCGATATCAAACGGGAGCCCGAGCCGTTCACCATTCAAGAATGCTTCGGCTTTGACAAGTAACGCGGTTGTATGATTTTGATGATTTCATTGTACGAAAGGTACACGTAACGCTTCTCTACCCTCTCGCCCTGACACCCACCGCGATTCGACTCACTCCCCGCGCTCCACCCCCACTCAAACAAGTCGATGCATAGTCAAAGCAGCAATCGCCACTCCCAACACATGTCGCATCACAACAACAAACCCCAGAGGTATCAGAAAACGTATAGTCGCACAGCCCGCAGATGTTGGGCGCCCGCGCGGCGCACGAACCTTCTTGAGCATTTGGAGGCGGCGACGGAGTATTCACAGGCGCCGTCGACGCCCCAGGAGGAGGTGGCGTTGGCGGAGGCCACTGCGAGCTAGGCGGCGACGGCGGGACCGTAAAGTACGCCGAAATAGGGGTCAACACCGGGGGGGGGGCGTTCGTCGTGGAAACAGGCGACGGCGGCGGCGGCGTGTTCAGCATCGTCGGTATATTCGAAACCGAGAATATATTTCCAGGCCCAGTGCTTGGTGCTGGCGGCGGTTCAGGTAGTAACACCCCTGTAGGTACCAGCGGTGCATCTACAAGGTGCACAACGCCATTACTCGCGTCCAAGTCAGGGAACACGACGATTGAAGGTAACAAAAAACCAACCGCCGCGGTGCGCGCTTCGTTCGGTGACGCGAAAGAAGTGACAGTTTCAGTTTCAGGTTCAGAAGTTTCAGAAGTGAACCTGTTAGCATCTGCGTCAAACTGACTGAAACCGCGATCGGTAAGCGCACCGAGCAGTATATCGTCGAATGCATGCCGTACAGTGCCTGTATCTGGTATAGTATCTACGTCCTCAACACGAGCAATATTTGGTTCCAGCGCGACGATCCGCGTGGGTCGAGCAGCGCACTCCTCTGACACGCCCGGTCGCGCGCGACACCGGGTCGCGGAAACAGGAGCCGTCGGAAACACGTGCCCGAACTTTGACCTTACCGTGATACTTGCGAGATTTTTCTTGTCACCGTTGTGTATGCCTTGGTAGCCTCCATTACCCATAACCCCAACCGCCGCAGATTCCAGAACCTTCCCGTCTCGAAGTCCGAACAGCGAATACGCGCCGCTAACCACGTGCAAACTCGCTACCTGTAAAATATTTCCCGAATCCGTTCTTGCCAACACGTCGCCCACTCGTCCGAACGAGTTGAGCCAAGCCACGTCAGTTGGGGCGAACAAAGTGATATCAGCCCTTGGCGTGTGCAGCGCATCAAGCAACCCCGCGGCTGAAAATAACCCAAACGTGGTTCGCAACTCAGGAGTCTCAGTAAGAACCGTGGCGACAGTTGGCAAGCAGCTGTACCAGCCCGGTACGGTTACGATTTTTAACTTCGGCGTCGATCCGATGAAGTCGTGGTCATTTTTACTATCCGACACGCCCGTGACTGGAAAAATAGGCACACACATGCGGAAATTACGCGCGTAACAGGTATGCTGTATCCCAAACTTGACGCTCAACGCACCGCATCGCCCGAAGTTACCTTCCAACGTCGGCGGCTGAATGTCAATAGCTCCGCCAATTTGGCGAACGTTTTGCAGTCCGTCCAAAGATTGTAATTGTGTGCAGTTGTTTCCTATCCGTAAGTCAGCATCAATGATCGTTAACGATAGAAAAAAGCTCACCGAATGTAACTTCGTGGACTGTATTCTAATTGATCTTGTCCTGTAAAGCCGGGTGAAACTCCCGCCGTTGACTTTAAAAAACTTAAAATTGTTTGCGAGTAAAAAGTCACCGATAACGAGTCGCATTTTCGTAAAGCTGTTTTTTATGGACTCTAGGGATAAGCAGCTCGTAATTGTGAACCCCCCTTGCACCACGTCTAACACGTTGAAAGATTCCTCTATTTCTTTCAACTCAGGGTTACCGTTTATTGTTAAGCTTCCGTCGACGCGTCGCAGGTGAGGAAAAGCCTTTTCAATTTCTTCCAACTTTTCGTTTCCTGAAATTGAAACGTCGCCGGCGATTAGTACTAAGTTCGGGAACGGATTCACGTTCTCCGGTTTCGTAACCCCCATCGCGACGTTTCGTATCCTCTCACCTATCCTTGGGTGTTTCGGCGCGATGGATTTTAAATTTAAGTTGTTCTCGATCTTTATCCCGAGTACCGTTCGCAGACTCTCGAAGCCCTGGAATTCTTCCACGAATTTATTCTCAGAAATCAAAACTTCGCCCCCCACTTCGCGCAACACAGGAAAAGCCCCGTAGCTGTTATCCCCTAACCGAAGCAGCCGTTCGTTGTTTACAATGATGACGTCGCTTCCCACTTCCAACAGACTGGGAAACACGGCTAGGACTACTAGTTTCGTGTTTTTTAAAACAACCGATCCGCCTACGCGTTCTAGGTTTACGAACGCTCCGCGAAGTGAAGTTTCTGTCGCGTCTGGAGTGACGACCAAGTCCCCCTGTATCTCGGTCAGCGGTGAGGGCTCCCTGCCGGTTGGTGTGCTATCCGTGTTTATTGCTTGGTACGCATCCGTGAACGCGGGTTGTAGGTCGCCTGTGATGCGTAACGAGCCGGCGATGGTCACGCAACGCGCCGCACCTGGGGAGGTGCTCGCGTCCACGTCGCCGAGGCACACGGTGGGTAGCTGTTGCGCGGGAAACGACGGTTGCGCATGGACGTCGACGCAGAGAAGGCACGAAAACAGAAGTGCGTGGCGAATGGTAACGCCAGGGTGTGTCAAGCCTCCCAAACGCATCTCACAAAGGGGGGCGGGTGTCTTGGGGGAGTGGGCACGAGTGCGAAACACGACACTTTGACGCGACTTGCGAAAAAACATTGCTTCAAATCCGACCGACCACAGCTTTCTTGGCTTGGCACCCTTGACTTCATCCTACTTATCGAGACCGCTTGCCCTCCCCCCACATTTCTGCGCGCACCACCCCTACCGCTCACGATGACACAACGTCAAGGCGGCATGCAGCTCGAATCGCTTTCCCCACAGCAGCTACAGGTAAGAGACGTAGTGCACTTGCGTTCGAGAGATCGTAGATGTTTGAAAACGAGCGGTCGCGCCTTTGAAGATCTTCCTTCCGATCGGGCACCTCGTATGGGCAAACAGTCTCTACGCATTCGTAGCATACAGTACCAACCTGTCCTTTTGCTCAACACTCATACTGTACCCTAACCACCCCCATTCCATACCAAACCATCCCCCCACCACACACCCAACGCAGGGTCTTTCCGAGCAACTAGAGTCGGATGTCAATCAGCTCACCGAGTCTTTGGCGAATTTACAAAAAGCCGTGGGCCGGTACCACACCAGCGGCAGGGCGTTGGAGGGGATGTCCGAGGAAACAGAAGGAAAGGAGATGCTGGTGCCGTTAACGAGTAGTTTATACGTGCCTGGGAAGCTAGGGGATGTGAGCCACGTGTTGCTCGACGTCGGTACCGGTTATTTCCTCGAAAAATCCCCAGCGGACGGTGTCGATTACTGCAAGCGAAAAGTGCAACTTGTTCGCGATAACATGGAAAAGCTCATCGAGGTTATTTCCCAAAAACGGAAACAAGCCACGCAGGTGCAACAGGTGTTCGGAGCCAAGATGACCATGATTGAGCAACAACAAGCCAAGGCGGATGAAATCGGAGCTTAATTTAGGAAGAGGCGCACAAATAATGAAATACATCGGCATTGAACATCTCTCATTCAAACACTCACCGGTCCTCTGGTCCCTCCGGCGGCGGCGGCATCTCCCGTTCATCCCGTGTGAAGTGCGCCAGGAACTCCGTGTTCCCTTCCTTGGCGCCTTTAATGGGCGAAACTGTGTGTGAGTGGTACACAAAACCCAACTCGTTCGCGCCTTCGATGACGCGTTCAATGACTTCCAAATGCACCTTCGGATCTCTGACAACCCCTTTCGATCCAATCTGCCCTCTTTTCGCTTCAAATTGTGGTTTAATTAACACGATCAAATCGCCATTGGTTTGCATGGTGGCTGCAACAGCTGGCAACACTTTAAGCACACTTATGAAACTCAAATCTAGACATGCAATCTCGACTAAATCGGGTAACGGCTGGAGGTACCGCAAATTAGTGCGTTCCATCACGACCGCTTTCTCGTGCGTGCGAATTTTTTCAGCGACTTGGCCGTACCCAACGTCCACGCCGTACACCTTTTTCGCGCCCCTTTGGAGCATGCAGTCAGTGAACCCTCCGGTGCTCAGCCCACTGTCCAGCGCAATCTTCCCTTCAACGTCGATTTCGAAAAAATCCAACGCCTTCTCGAGCTTCAACCCGCCTCTGCATACAAATTTAGGATTCTCAGCGATGATCTTCACGGTAACTGATGTCTTGACCTTGGTGCCTGCTTTTAACACGGGCTGGCCATCCACCAGAACCTTGCCTTGCGCGATCCAGGACTGGACTACCGTGCGTGAGTGTTCTGGGTGCTGCGTGATTGTGAGCTCGTCCAAACGCTGTTTACCCGGCTTCGGGGGTTTTAACGGGCGGACAGGAGGGACGTCGGCGGTCGCGACCCAGCGTGCATGCGCGGCGGCGGGGAAGCCCACGAGCCTTGCCACGGGGCGCTCGCGGCGGCACACAGAGCGCACCAACTGCGCGAGCGGCGTAGTAGCGAGCCGGGCGAGCGGGGCTGCAGCGGCGAGCATGCTCATGATGCGAACGAGACGACCACACGTCAGCAGGGGCAGCGCGTTGTGACGAAATCTCTCAGGAACTCTCTTCTGCACTTTTCGCTTTTTCACTTTTTCAAGAAGTAGGGATAGGTTTTGATGACGCTCGCCAGCTCGCCGCCACTCATCACTGTGCGCGCGCCCCGACCCAATATGTCGGGTGTCGCCGCTCTACGCGTTGTCTGCGTCCACGCCGACGGCGCGGCCACCCGCGGCGCGTCCGGTTCCAGCCGCGAGCGCAGTGCCCCCGCTGGATTCGCGGCGCGACCTTTTGGCCGCCGCCGCCGAGATTTCCCCATCCACCGCACCCGCACCGACTCCATCCGCGTTAATGTTGCGGAGAAGAAAGCGCAGGCTGGCGATGTCGACGAGGAAGAAACGCGGTACCGCGAGATGATGAAACAAACGAAAGAGTGGATGGCGTACGACCCTGACGAGGTGCCAGATTCACACCCGGCGCCGTGGGAAACGCACGTTCGAAACCTGATGGAAAACGGACCTTGGCCTTGCTGGAACGCAGATCTTCCCGAGTCGCACTTCGAACCCGAACCGGAGTTCGTGCCGTTCAACGAAGCCCCGACCGCGTATTCTCAGTTCGATGACAAAGCCAAGCTTTGGAAGGAGAAGGTTGTGGCTGAACGCGCGGAGATGACACGCGTCCGCCAAAGCGAGATTCGACAAAAAAACTGGATGGCCATGGACCGCGATATTCGTCTGGCGGATGTGCCGTCGTGCGACGAGAGCGGTTGGAGTCACGATAAAATCATGGACCTGATTGGGTATCCTGAAGAGGTACAACAAGCTATGGAAGAATACTCCGTGCACATTTACGACCCGCGGTTTCCAATCGACAACACCTGGATCGCGCCGCCCGAACCCGACACGTGGGAGTTTATTCGGAAAATTGGACACGCCGGTGTGGAGGGCGAGGACGAAGTAGACGTCGGCGACCGCCTCGCCGTGAAGAACGGCATCAACCAGCGGTACGACACGGAGGCCAGTGATGGTGAGTTCTTGAACCAGACCTCGGAGGCGAAGTTGGCGCGGGCGATTGATATTGGGGAAGAGGACGACGCGGATGAAGAGGCGGACGCGTTGGCAAAGGGAGAGAAGGAAAAGAAGGAGGAAGATTCAGATTAAGAGTAATCTTGAGAATTCAATCTATTGTAAACTATATCCTATTTATTTCAATCATCCCCTGCTACTCTTCAGCGCCTCTCTCCGCGCGTCCGCGAAGGCTTTGTACCCCACGCCTTCAAGGTCGAAGAACACGGCGTCCACCACAGAGCTTCCAGTTCGCTTCCGCAGTTCCACTTGCCACCCGGGTTGGATTGAGTTCAGGGGCAGGAACCGGTCTCGTCGGGAGGCGTACTCATCGGGCATATTGTCGATGGGACCTCGTGGGTACAAAACTTCGACGCCAGCCCCAGCGTCGGTATCCACACCTCGTACAGCTCGATCCGACCCAGGACCCCTCGCGGCGACTCGCGAGGAAACACGAGAGGGAACGGAAGATGAAGAGCCTTCGTCCAAAGCTGAAGCCATCTCTCCGGTGCTAAACACTCTGTCCCCCCCCGTGTCCACCAAAACAGCACCACTACTCGAGATATTGCCAGACTGATTGCCGTACACAACAGAACTAGCACTACCACCTTCGAACGATTCAGACGCGACCCCTCCCTCGTTGACGGCCATAGTAAGCACCTCCAACCGCCCGGTTTTCCCCGTCTTCTCGCGCGTGAACAAATCGCACAAGCGGTACGCGCTCGGATCCGCGGTACACACGATTTCAGACTGTTTGCCTGCGTCAGAAGTTGACGTGTTGGCAGCATTCCTCACTTGCTTCTCAATCACCGCGTCTAATACGTCTCCTCCCGACAGAAACGCAACCGTGTCGTCGAAGAATTCGTCGTCGACGACGAACTTAAATCGCATCGCCGCGCGTTTGATCGGAAAAACTTTTTTCAACTTTTCAATCGATTGAAGCGCTTGTTGCTTCGCGCTTCTCATAGGGTCGACTGAGAAGTGGATTTCCTTCAAAGCGCGTTCAATCATACCCGGGGGGTACGGGCGATTCGTACTCGGATTGACGCATTTTTCAACAAGCACGGTAACGACGTCTCGAAAGAGCACGTCGTACTCGTTTTTCCGTTCCTTTTCCGAGACTTGCAGTTCGCCCGAGTTTAGAATTATCTTCGTGATGAGACCTTCATCCTTCGTGCCGAAGGCTTTTGTGAGGTCTTCTTCTTTCGCCATGATGCCTTTACTCACGTTCCCGTACACCTGCGTGGTTTGCAACACGTTGTCGATGTCCTTCTCGAACCCGTCCCGCCACGCCACCACTGTGTTTTTGTAGCACGCGATTTCGAACCGCACGCCCGCTTTTTTCAACCGGACGACCGCGATGTTAGTCAGTTTTTTAATCCCGGTGGGCAAAGCGAGCTGGGTTTTCGAAGCGCGGCCGGACATTGTGCAAGGATGTCACGTCTTCACACTACTACCTACTACGCAGACAACCACAGACAGCCTCGTGAGTATCGACCTACGTAAGTGGTACCGCGTGTGCGCCCGACGCGCCGCCGAAAATGATGAAGCAATTTTCGTGGTCCCGAAAGTCGGCGGCGCCGGTGTTTCGTGATTTTTCGAAAGACATCTGGTGCGTACGTCTGTCACTCCTCCGTGCGCCTGGCGGCCACTGTGCGCGGTCGCCATGGAGTCGGGTCACAGTCGGCGCACGGATGACTCACCGACAACGACATCCGATACGGAATACGACTGGGTCCCGTACACCCCCGGCCACCGCAAGCGCAATGGTTTCATTGCGAACTACGAAACGTGTGTCGCTGAACGAAAAAGGTTTTCGGGAACCAAATGGTCAAAGCCCGTGGCGTACGCACTACAGTCAGACGCGTTCGCGTGTGGAGTGAATCGATCGCAGACGTTGCAATACGACATCAATGCCTATCTCATCCTTCAAGCGTTCATGGAGCTTATCGGGGAGACCGGGGAGTTGTCCACGATGCATGAGCGATGGGTAGATTTCGACCGAACGAAATCGCGAGTGGAAGACAAGCGGAAACTGTTAGAACCCCTCGCCGCGCATTCAGCGAAGCGAGATGCGTTCATAGAGGTTTATGACGCACTAGTGCGCCAGGTAGTGATACCGCAAATCGTCAAGGCACAAGAATCCGCATTGCCCTCAACCTCACTGCCAATAAATATCGTACACTACGCTTCCTTCCCGTGCGTGCGCGTTCAGCAGCCGTCTGATTTTCACACCATAAGAGCGCACGTCGACTCGATGTACGGCCACGGCCCGTGTTCCGTGAACTGCTGGTTGCCATTAACGGAGCTTGATACCACAGGCGGGAACAGCCTATTTGTAGAGTCCTTTCCTGGCGCGGAGGATTTCGAGCCAATACAAGTTAAAGTCGGACAAATAAAGTTGTTTGACGGCGCGTCGTGTAGTCATTTCACGGTTGCCAACACGAGTAACAAAACGCGCGTATCCCTAGACTTTCGAGTCGTCGTGGATGACCTGTTCCGGTTTACCGAGAATAATGATGAGAGTATTAAAAGTATTAAAACGAACGCGAATGACGTAGACGAGTCACTACACTACCGCGTCGGTGGGTATTTCTCGTCCGCTCAGTTGAATCGCGAGACGGGGGAATGGAAGCGAGTCACGAGCGGAAAGCCGTGCATCAAGCACGGGTTCCCGCATAGCAACAAGGAAGAAGTAGGGTAGTGAGGTAGCCGCGTAGTAATATCATAATAGCATGATAGCAATAGCAATAATTAATAGCATAACTCAATCTCACTCGGTGAGCAGCATCGCCCGAAACTCGGGGTACTCCAATTCACCGCTCCCGTCAATATCCACGCGTTTGAACTGCGCATCCAGGTTGTTCTGTTCGTACGCGCTCCGCGCCCATTCGTGGAACTGGGTCATGTACGAATCGCTGGACGGACAGGTTTCCTTCTCCGCGAACGCGGTGAGCTCATCCATTGAAATCGTCCCAGATCCATCGAGGTCGTACTTGAACAGCCACGCTCTCCAAAGATTCTTCAACGTAGACTCCAACTCGTCCTCCTCTGATCCCGCTAACTCCCGTCCGCTTTTACTTCTTCTTACCCTCTTAGACGCTTTGTTTTTGTTCCAGCTAGACGCGACGTGGTATCCAAAGTAAGAAGGACCCATGGTTGTTGCGAGCCCGTCAACAGCACTGTTCTCATCGATAGAAGGATGACGGCTCGTATCCGTCTCGTCATCGGTATCCCCGAAATCAGAACCAGCCACTGAGCTTTGCCCTGATCCACTTGGTTTCGAGCTGACGAAGGACATGCCCGAGAAGGCAGAGCCTGTTAAACTCAAACCCGCGAACCCCGTTAACCCGCGAAGGGACATACCGCTGCTCGTGGTTCTTTGTTGCGCCGTCATGCTAGGCGAGAGAGTAGCACTACCTGTACTGCTCACCGGCGCGGAAGATGTCCTTCGCTCGACCCTCATGCCTCCCTTCGCGGTATCCCAGGGATTCGAAGTATCAGCTTGGAACGAGTCGCTCTCTTCGTCCAAATCGCTCTCGGTGTCGGCGTCGAATATTTTGTTGACATCCAACTGCCCACTGCTCATCCTTGACACGTTCACATCAACCTCTTCCTGGTACGTCTTTGGTACTAAAACACCCTTGGTGTGCTCAGGGAAGGATACGCCATCAGCGCCAACAACGTCACCGGCGCCTCTACTGGAAGCTGCTCGTCCCGTCCCGTACCCCCCCCTTAGCTCGCCAATCTTCCGGTGCCCATTAGGCGCTCGCGAAAAGTCAAACCCGAAGAACGGACCGATAGGGGCGATGCCGCCTCGGGTCATCAACGTCGCAGGCACAGGCCCGAGCCCCAACGTAGCCGTACCAGGCGGCCGCGTACTCCAGTCCACCCGCGCATGGTCCGCAAACACCACCCCCCTTAAACATTCCGGGATCCCTTCCCAGCTTGCACGTGGCGCTAAGCACTGCCACGCTTTCCGCAGCGTCTCGTGGTTTTTATCCAGAATGGAAACGTCCACATCCTCCACGCGAAAACTTAGTTGATTATTCTCATCCCTCGGCATGTCCCTTTTGTTCGCGATGAACTTCTGCTTCCAGTGCCCTAGCGGGTCCTCCACGGAAGGGAACCCGCAAGCCAACGCGATGACACCTAAACTACAGAAATACGCATCCGTGACTTCATACAAAGCGTCGCTCGCGTACGCGCAAATCACATTCCACGCCAGGCTCGGATCTTTCTCCAAATTCATTGCGTTGATCTTCGGGTCGTCGCTCAATTGCCGCGCACTCAAGTTGTACATCAGCTCCTTGAGCTGCAGCTCGCACTCGTCGTCCGTGTCGTCCCTTGACGCGTCCTGGGCAATTATTATTAATTTTTTTGTATCGTCTTCTTTCGTTTCGTCGATTGCGTTAATTTTCTCAGCCGCTTTTTGAGCCGCATCTGAATTTAATGTGTACCTGCGAGCAGTCTGCGTTTTTTCTTTTTGGATGTTCGCGTTGTGCACGCGCTGCCACCACTCTAACGAGGCGACGGCGACGTCGGGGTCGGAGGCTTCTTCGGAAGAAGCGGCTCGTGGTCGTCGTCCTATCAGCCTCGCCAACAACCTAGGGCCCTTCAACTCATCGGGTTCGCCGTCCCACACCTCTCCATTGGTTTGCGCCGCGTGCTCCTCCACGCACATCTCGAAGAAAAGGTCCAACGCGTCTCGGTCCACTCGGCCGAAGGTTATCTCACGGCACACCCATGCTCGTGAAAACGCTCTGTGCACGGTATCTGGGTCCTTCGTGAGCCACGCTTGGGGAATGATAGTCACCTGCAAGCAAAGATGCTCGTTTACGTGGTACGAATCCTGGATCGTTTGAGGATCGCCTAAATGATGAAGCACGTCGATCCACAAATGGGTCCAGCCGCCCTTAGTTTGGGGGGTGCCAAGGCATGACAACGGTACCCTTGTATTAGAAACAGACGGAATCAACCGTCCGGGATCGTTCACAGCACAATCAAACTTCACGACTTGATCCGCCCTGTAACTAAGTAGCCGGGATTTCGGCTGGTGCGCGAATTCGTCGTACGTCATCGTCGACAGGAAGTGGTTCGCTAACGGTGAATTGTCCACCGCCTCGGACCAGCGCTTGTCATCGAACACATCACGCAACGGTACGCTTTTACTCGTGTCACGTCGTGCGTTCGTGGTCACCACGCGGACAAGAACCGTGGACTCGTACTCGCTCAGAAGATTATGAGAGGTCGAGGCGTTTGGGAAGCCTCTTCCCGAGTCACCCATGACGCCGATTCGACGATCCACCCGCCTCAAATCGACCCTAACAACTCCGACCCAGCACCGATCCAGCAACCTAGTGCCCCACCCACGTCTCCGCGGCGCGCGCCGCGGGATGGAGCGGGGACACGTCGAACTTTGGAAAAGCGACGAACGACAAAAAAAGTGATCACTGGGTGTTTTAGGCACTCGATTCATGAGTTAATGATGGTACAAATTCAACAAATAACTACTTTTTCGTGTTCTCATAATAAAACATGGATGCGTCCTTCTCCCTACTCTACGTCCCTCTCCCTGGTTCCTCCAGCCGCACCACCACCACCGCGAGGTCTTCCTTCGACCATCGTCTTCGTGCTAAATCTACCAAACGCCCAGCGCCAGTCGCGGGTGTCCACTTTTTCTGTCCGCTACTACTTCCGCTTCCCGTGGCAACCGCCGCCCCTTCATTCGCGTCAACGCATCGCCACACCCCTTGTGTCCCAACCACCGCGACGTCCCCCCCATCCCCCCTGATTTTCATCGGTAAAGACACATAAGGTACCGAGGTCAACCCCGGGACTTCGCGTTTCAGAAACGAATCCCCCAAAGTTCGGGTCACGGATAAGCCGCGGATGGTTTTTGATTCCGGCTGTAAGCTAGCGCCCGCTGATATCAATCGCGCGCGTTCCAGCTGGTCACTCACCAAGTGCTTCTTCGTTATAGGATCGCCGTACGCCTGTCTGTTCCCCCTTCCAACACCAGTCGCACACCTACCAATCACGATCTCGCAATCGCCCACGTTCGCGGTTTGCGAGTATAAATTGCCAGTCTCTTTACATCTCCAGACCAACAAAACAGCGACGCTACACCCTTCGTACTCGCATCTTATTTTTTCGTTCGTCTCCGTGAACGCGTCGCGCAGCGCGTTGGTGGCGTCACCTGGTGAGTTATTAGTCTCAACAGTACCTCTATTCCCACCCAATGGTGCCCCACCCCCGAGTCTTTTACTCAGCACTTCCGGTAAATGCTTCGCTGCTTTCTCTGCCGCGTCGGAACCGGCGTGTCCTGAAAACACGGCGAATACCGAAACGTCGTTCGTGCCTCGCAAAGGCGACTCGGTTAGCGAAACGCAGCTCATCTTCGGAGGTTTAATCGGATCGCTCCGCACTGCGAATCGCATTTGAATTTGGGATTGTGAAGTGGGCGGTTCGGATGGCGATGCATGCACCGCATCTGACGCCAGAACCACCCTGACGACGGGCGATTCCGTTCGTTCGCCTAAACGAATTTCGTCTCCATCCCTCAACGCCCTCCATTCAACGCGCTTCCCTCCCCCGCCCACGTGGTCGCCGTTGACGAAGGTGCCGTTGGTTGAGCCGACGTCACTCACCCTCCACTCCCCGATTCTTTGATGGCCATGTGGATCCACACCGTACAGATCTTTACTGTCATCGTCGTCTCCTAGAAATTCCGTGAACCAGGTCCACCTACACTCCGCGTGATTTGAAGAAACTTCCACGTTGCCCATAGATAAATCGTTGGAGTCGGATCGGCCGATAGTAACGATTTCCGTGGATACAGAGGACACGGTTAGACTGTCCCCTCGTGACATACCTGATACCACCTCCAAACGTAAACTAGGGCGACCGCCGGTGCTTGAAGGCGTTGGGTTTGAATTACTGGGTTCGACATTCTTTATGGGTCCGTCAGCGAGATATAGTTCCGTATCGCCGCGTGGGTCAGACTTCTTTTCGAATTCCTCATCCGACGACGACAACCGCGCGCGTCGTTCGTACTCCAGTCTCGACGGCGACAAGGACCTGGACTTGTTTTCGTTTTTGTTTCGTGAGTTACCAGACTGCGCGCCCATGCGCGACGGCGACGCGATGGATGTGCCGACGCCAGAAATGCCGGCGCGGTCAAAAACGTTTTCGACGGAGTGTCTATCACTGCTGCGTCCTCGTCCTGCACGGTCGTCGTCATGGGAAAATTTTGACACGTCCGACACGTCACTCTCCGAGTCGTATCGATTCAACGACCCGTCGTAGGAAGACACCGACTGGTTATCAGAATTTTCATCCGCGGAGAGAAACTCGTCGACGTCCTTTGACTCTTTCGATTCCTTTGAAGCAGACCCACCCACCGCCCACTCCTCGAATGACGCCCTTCTCGCCACTCCAGCAGCAGCCGCAGCTCCAGCCGCCGATACCATCGCAACGCTCGCCTCGTTCGCTAAGCGTTTTCGTTCAAGCTCAGCATCCATCGCTTCCCTCGCTGCTTGGCGTCGTTTGCGTCCCAAAAATTCAATCTTGCCCGCTTCTTCGTCGGAAGTCAGCCCGCGTTCGTCGTCGCCCATTTCTAGCGCCTTGCTTGCCATCTCGAATGCAGCATCCGCAACACTCTCAGGAGACTGCGTCAGAGACAGAACTGGGCTGCTTTGCGACCCAGATGTGGATCTATTCCGAGCGCTAATTTCGCCGTCGTAGCGTGTCAAGTTTCCGAGTCTGCTTTTCCCGAAAGATTGATTAGACTGTTTAGACTGATTACCCGTACCGTGTTCAGCTTCAAACTCCGAGTTCGCCGCGGAGTGGAACGAAAACGGCGAGTTTGCGCCGCTTAATGTGTTCGAGACTAACTGATTTGAGCTTAAATTGCTCGACAGCGTGCTTCCAATGTTGGCAAGCGCGTCGAGTCGTATCTTCTTTGGCGACTCACTCTTCGCCACTCTCACCGCCATCGACGCCACCGCGGCGCTCGCGGCGGAATCGCCCTCCGCGGCGAGCGCCATCGCGACTTCATCAAGCGCCGCGGCGGCTATTTCCTTTTCCAGCTCGATTGGCGCGGTCTCGCTGTACTCACCGGCAAGCCAGGTGTTGTCCACAGGGCCGTCTCGGGTGTACGCAACTGAGTTCGCGTTAGCGTTGGATTTCACATTATTAAATTGTCGTTTCGTGTTGTTCTTTTTCTTCTCATTCGCCTTCGCCTTCGCATCCGCTTTGCGGTTCACGGTGGCTTGCTTTTTCTCCTGTGCGTCCGCTTTGTTTGCTTGCTTAACGCGCTTACGCTTCGCCGCCGCGCGTTTTGCGCGTCGCAGCTTGCGTCGAATCGAACGTGTGATGCCCACGCCTCTCACCGCGTTGATGACTTGAGCCGCAGCGAACACAATTCCTGCTCGGCGGAGGAATGTGTCCCAGGGGACGCCGGTCAACGCGTCTCGCCACGCCATCTCTTCACGTATCGCCCGTGAGCAACGCCGTGTGCGTGCCGCGTCGACGAACTAACGTGACGCGCTCGTGGGACGCGCGCGAGCGTGTGACGAGCACGCGTGATGTTCAAACTTAATCCATAATTCGACTCCGATATTTTTGCTCGTCCGCTGCTTTTCTCACTTGCTAACACAGAGCGCGTCGCGCGGGGGCGGCGCGATGAACGTTCCCGTGGTCCGCGGGGTCGAAAGTGATGTGCGGAATCTTCATGAAGAATGGATAGTGGATCGGGACGTGGACTATCTCGTCTTCATCGGGGTTGATGGGGGAGGCACAAGCACGGAATGCCTTTTGAAAGTCGTCGATGTGGATGCCGAGGCCCTCGATCTGGACGATGAGAAGAACGTCGCCGCGACAGTTCGATGTCGGACCGGGGCCGCAAACGCCAACAGCGTCGGCATGGACATTGCGTACGCTAACGTGACGACCGCTATTTTTCGCGCGGTAGAGAAGCTTTTCGAGTCGTTCAGGCAGGTTTCGTTTGGCGACATTGGTTCAGGGTCCCCAAACGATGCAAAATCTTTGTTTTCAGACGGTCTTGTAACGCTCAGTGCAGACGAAGCGACGACGGGCGCGCGGAAACGAAAACAATCCACACATCAGGGCAATAGTTTCCGGTTCCGTCTCGCCGGCGTTACGCTCGGTCTCGCGGGTTGTGACTCCCCGGCGTCTGTGAAACTCTGGCGAGAGAAGCTGTTGGTCAGGCCCAATGATGCAGACATTTTTTCTGAGACGCTCGTCGTCGACTCCGACGCGGTCATCGCGCTCGCGCGCGCGACGAACGGTACAGCGCGCGGCGGCGCTGTTATCATCGCAGGCACCGGGACTGCTTCCTTCGCGGTGTCGCACGATGGTAAATCGCGAGCTCGCATCTCGGGATACGGACCCGCGTTCAACGATATCGGCTCCGGCCACTGGCTCGGCAGCAAGGTGCTCGAAAGCATTGCGCGCGCTCTAGATGGACGGGCGGCTAATTGGGACAATGAAAACGTTGCTGACGATCAATCAATCGCGCGAGCTGCTTTGAATCAACTCGGCATCACAACCACGACCAAGACTGCTGAAGGGGACACCTTCGATATTTTCGACAAGCCGTGTGTCAAAGCTCGTGATACTCGCAGGGAAGAAATCATCAAGTGGGCGTACCAAGACGGTTCCGCGCCGGCGTGGGACCGCGTGGCGTCGCTCGCGCCGATCATGTTCGCCGAGTGGAATGGAGATCGGGGGAGCGGTTATGCGAGTATAGTAATTGACGAGGCGGCCCACGGGTTGGCAGCTGCTTTATTTCATGCAATTAAGCGGTTGGCACAAAAAGGGCCTGCTAAAACTTGGACCGTCGCGCTCGTCGGTGGTCTGTTCACGGACCAGTATCACGACGAAGTTCATGAAGAGGTGACGAGATTGATGAAGAAATATTTCAGAGATCAACTCGTTAAGATCACGTTTTACGAAGACCCAGCCGGACATGGCGAGGACGCCGTCGGCGGGCCGAGCGCTGGCGCGGTTGAGATGTCGCTTCGATCGTTCGAGGAATACATAAAAAAGTTCCCGGGTGACTTTGCAAATGTATTGGCGAACCTCGAAAAAGCATCCGCCGCGTCGGCTCCGCCAGCCAATAAGAAGCTGGCCACCCCAGGGGTGGTGCGCTATTACAAAACCATCTGCCCACCATAGCCGTGCCCAAAACATTAGACGCTGTCGCGAGGGCGAGGAAAGCCAAAGAGGCTTCCGAATCCGAGGAAGTCGAACAACCTGAAAGCGAGATGCCTTCCGATGCTGATTTGCGATCCGCGATCGAAGCGATATTGTAACGCGTTGAGTTGGATACGATTTCCATGAAGAAAGTGCGCAGCGATCTGGAGGAAATGTTCGGCGTCCCGTTGATGGACAAAAAAACGCTAATCAAAGAAATCGTCAACGAAATCGTCGTCGCCGAATAGTATTAGCGTTGAGATAGTATTACAAAACCCCTACACTCACGCGTTCGCGTTGTCCACGGCTTGGCGAAGGCTTTTAATCGCCGCGGCGGGATCCGGGGCTCCGAACACGGCGCTCCCCGCGACGATGATGTTCGCGCCCGCCTTCGCCGCCGCGTCAATCGTGCTCGGCGCCAACCCCCCGTCGACTTGAATGTCCATATCAGGGTACCGTTCCCGTAACGCCTTGACCTTGGGCATCATCTCCGGCTGGAACTTCTGACCTCCGAACCCAGGTTCAACGGTCATCACGAGGAGCATATCTACAGGACATTCAGGGTCGTCGCAAATCGGATGCACCGCGGTGGCTGGCGTGCTGGGTTTTAATGCGACGCCTACTTTCATGCCCGCATCTTTTATTAATCCGCAAATCTTTTTAAGCGCAACGAAATCCTCCACCGCCTCGACGTGGAACGTGAACATGTGCGCCCCAGCGTCTTTTAACGGCTCTATGTACTCAGCGGGGGTGGTGACCATCAAGTGACAATCAAGGAATCCTTTTGTGTGCTTCGATAAGCTCTTCACGACGGGCGGGCCGAATGTCAAGTTCGGGACAAAGTGCCCATCCATGATGTCGAGGTGAAGCCAGTCCGCGCCGCCGTCCAGGACTTTCTTACTTTCATTCGCCATGTTCGCGAAATCCGCGGCGAGCAGGGAGGGGGATATCTTGCACGGGGGCATCGTGGAGGTTGTGAAGGATTGCCGTACGAGGACTTCCCGTGCGGGCACAACTTCGGATCTCGAAGAATATCATCGCTTTTTCTGTTCGTTGAAAAGCAACAACATTCCAGATTCCACAGCTCGTTTGAATCTGATCTCGCGTCCGGTGGGGCAGAACGCGCGGCGCGCCCGGTTGACGCCCTGCTGGCGAGCCGACCTTCGTGACATGCCGTCCACCACGAAGAAGCCCACCCCCGACGAGGATGGCCAATCGAAGCTCGCGGGAAACCGCCCGAAGCGCTGTACGGAATCTCGAACGTTAGAATCCCCGGCTTTTGTTGATTTCATCAAGCGTTTGCGGAACAACACGTTGGAGTGCGATGCGGGGGGGAAAGTTTTGCGGCTAAAGCGGTTCATCAGTGCGAACTCGGGGCCCAAGGTATTGCACGAAGTGTTGGACGCGCTGAAATTAAACACGACCGTAGAGGCCTTATACATTCAAAACTTCGAGAGCGGCTTTTTCGATGAGCACTTGGTTAAGCTGGCTGATGTTTTGCGTTTGAAGCGCATCTGGTGTCTCAACGTTGGAGAAAACTTCCGAACAAGCCTCCCTGCTTGGAAGCAGTTCACTGAGGACTTGGAGGACACCGCGGTGTCCCACATGTACGCCTCGGAACACCACTTCATCGGCACGGACGTGAAGCACAAAATGAAAGCCGCTATCCGGGAAAACCGAAACGCTGACCCGCCGATCACGAACCACTCGTTGGAAGTCATAATGCAGTGCGGGAACATGTGGTACAACCCCAAGCTGCCGAAGTGGGCGCGTGACATAAAAGGCGGGGCGCAGACGTTGATCGAAAGGCAACAGAACGCGTCAGCTGATTCGGCGATGTGTCAGTTAGTTGGGGGGGTGGCTGGAGAATCTGGGAAAGATAATTCAAAGCAAAAGGTGGGCACCTCCGCCGCCCGCGACGTCGAGTCTTTCCTGATCGCAAAGCGCAACCAGTTCCGGGACGGCAAACGGACGGTACGGCAAACGGAAGCGGGCGCAGCACACGCGCTACTGGAGTCCGGCAAACGCAAACGGGTGGAGAAGTTACGACGCGAACGCGTGGCGACGAAGAAGAGGGACGACGAAGCGTTGGTGCAATCTGAAACAAATTCCGAAACCGTGCGAGACGTTTTGAAACGGAGCGGCGGATCTGGGCTGGTCGGGTGGAAACTGCGAGTGTTTTGGCCAAGCGAAAGGCACTGGTTCTATGGGACCGTGAGAGCTTTTGACCCATATTCTGGAAAGCACGATATTGAGTACGAAGATGGGGATGAACAGACTTTGAACCTGAGGGGGGGGGTGGACAAGGTTGGGTTTTTGAAAGCGCCGCCGGTGAAAAAGAGTACGTCGGGTATTTCAAAAACACAAATGAGACAAGAATCGACGCCGACACGCGTGAGCAAACGGACGCCCAAGCGCCGGGCAGAGAGCCCCCCTCCCCCTCCTGGGGGGCTCAGGGGGTCGCACGGCATCAGAGCCGCCGCTGCTGTGAGACGACTGTCACGCATGTTGAAGAACGCGCCGAAACGGGCGCGGTCAGCGAGGTGATGGAATTGTTGTTTTGAAATCTAAAAGATTTACACAAATAGAACTACTCACGCCTACCATCTCTTTGACAACATTCTTCTCACTGTACGTCACCCCTCAGTTCACGCCAAACCTCATCACTTCTTCCCCGGCGGCGTCGCCGGGCCGTCCGCGACGACGGTCCAGCCTGACCTTCTGCCAGCGCTTCCGGGTTCGGACCACAGCTCCAGCAGCTTCCCTTTCGACCCGACAGCGTAAGCCTCCGGGAGCAACGTCTCCATGGCTTTGTACACGTGTTTAGGGATGGCTCGGCGGCCGCTAGCCGTGGTGCACGTAACGTCAAGCGTACAATCCGCGTTCCTCTGATGTCGCAGCTCCACTTCCTTGGCTTGGGGGTACGCCTTGACGTCGCGTCTGAACATGAGCATGGTGCGGTGCGACCGGCATAAATGCTCGGCGTTTGAATTCGCAATCGTGTTGTTAGGCCGCTGTTGCACCCAAGTCAGGTTCTCAACGTAGATGAACTGTTTAGCCAGCATAATGTCACAAACAGCGCTCAAATTCTCCTTCTCGATCCACATGAACACGAACCCGTAGGGGGCGAGCTTTTGGAAGGGAATTGTTGCGATTTGAGTTACAGTTACGTTGCCCGAATCGGGATTCAACGGCGCCGCCCACGGGGGGTTGCAATGCACGGCGAGGAAGTCGGTGCCAAGCTGAGTCAAATCCGATTGTAAAATAGGCATCGTTTTCTCAACACAGTCGGGTAATGCGACCTTTTCTTTTGTTAATTCCTCTTCCGGTTTAAACGGCGCAACGACTCGCCCCCAGCTCACGGGAATGGGATACGCGGGCAACTTCAAAACGTTAGGCGCTGTTGGGTCGACGACTTTCTTTTTACGCATAAGCATCTGGTTGTCGCTGTTGTACGCGGTGATCATGTGCGACTTTTGCGGCTTTGGTACCCTAGGAGCTTTCGCCTCCCGGGGGCCCTTAGCTCCCTTCAGCTTCCGTTTCTTCTTCCCCCACCCGCCGAAGATGTTCTCCACGTCGATCTGCTCGTCGACGTCGTCGTCTGAATCGTAAAATTTCGCATCTTCGTCATCGCCGTACAGCTCATCCGCCAAAGCACGTTTCAGGGAGAACTTACTCGTACGCGCGAACACCTTCTCCAACAAGGCTTGGTCGAAATCCTCGAGGTCCGCGTCGTCAGTGGCAGGGTCAGGGGCGTCAGCGGCATTGTCGTCGCCTCCCCCCTCACCACCCTCCCCCCCATCCTCCGCCTTCTTCGCCTCTTTCGCTTGCTTCATCTCATCCTGGATCTTCTCCAGCTGCGCGAACTTGGCCATGATTTGCTCCGGTGTCTCGTCCTCTTCGACGTACCCGACGTAGTGCATCGCGCTGGGCTGGTGGCCACCGCCGATCGCGGTGTTCTTCGCAGCAGCGCGGCGCGGGCGCCGGCCGGTAGCTTCGCCCTCAGCCATGGTAACGGGTAGAACGTGAGGGGTGTGCCTAGCGATCTGGCGAGAACAACGAGGTAAAGTTTTGAAATCGAGACGCGATGCGAAAAATGCTGACGATACCAGGTGAGAAAAAACGAAAACAACGATGTCTTTTGATATGCACCCTACTCTCCCTTACTCATCCATGTCCGCAATCTCAAGCGCGAAGTCATCTCGTACGATGGCTCCCGAGTTTTTATCAGTCGCGAGTTGTTGAAACAGCTCACCGAACTGCATCTGATAGACTTCTTCCTCGTCTTGTGTTATGCATTCCACGTCGGAGAGAGCGGTACTGACACACAAAAGCGCGTACCCTTCGTCCCTGTACTTCTTCGACAGCCCTAACGCTTCAGGCTGCGCAAGTTGACCCTTGGTCACCTTCACCGCGCATTTCGTGCAGCACCCCATGCGGCACGCGTTCGGGAGTTCCCACCCGTCCTGCTCGGCTTCGAACAAGACGTACCTGTTTTCGGGAACGTCCACTTCCAAAATCTCTCCAGTCTCGTGGTCGGTCACCTTTACTTTGTGCCGCACGCCAGTAACTTGGTCGGACGGCAAACCAGTCCACGCGAT
>MDSY01083841.1_pt1 | contig 64888 bp, 61 predicted proteins | sample 811131 | NCBI WGS metagenome assembly MDSY01 (sample SAMN05326643, study PRJNA326480) | marine metagenome | isolation source: seawater | place: Atlantic Ocean: South West | collected 2010 | reverse complement strand
TGGGCATGGCCTGTTGTAATGGCATTACTGGCGGAATAGGAGGCTGCATAGGCATGACCGGTTGCATAGGCATTACAGGCGGAATAGGAGGCTGCATGGGCATGGCCGGTTGCATTGGCATTACTGGCGGAATAGTAGGCTGCATGGGCATGGCCGGTTGCATAGGCATTACGGTTGAAGCCGGAGGTCTCGCCATAGTCCTTTGAGGCAATCCAGTAGGTGGTCTCGTTGGAATTGGAGCAATGCCGGGAGGGCGCTGTATAGGCATTGGATTTATTCCAGAAGGTGTTTGCATCAAAACGGCTCCAGAGGGCCTGGGTGACGAATGATTTTGTTGGAAATTAGGTGACGAATTTGGTCGGATACTACGATTATTCTTTGTCTTCACCGGATTTTTTGATTTACCCTTTATCAAATTAATTATTTTACTCTTGAAGGATTCTGGAAAATCGCCAACCTGGACAAATTTCGGGCGATTGAATCTAGATATCATTAACAATTCAATACCCTTCTCTGTCGAATAAAGTCCAATTCCTATGAATACAAAAATTAGTCCATATGCCCAATAATCTTCTAGAATAATTTCAACAAACCCTCGCTCTGCGGGAATAATGCTAGAAGGAAAGCCCAAAAGTTCCATAACCGGAGTGATTGATATTAATGTAATTGCTCGCAAGCTTGCAACGAAGACGAATGCGCTTAGCAGAGATAATCTGATTTTGCGTTTATGAGCATTTATACTTTCATTAACAAGCGACCTCCTTTTTATTTGCTCCGCACGTAGCTTTTCATTGTGTAATGTTTGTTCTGCCCGTATGCGAGCATTCTGCATGTGAATCTGTTCATTTTGTACAATTGCAGATCTTTTTTGTGCTCTACTCTTGAATAATCCAGTGGTAGATTTCATGTTACTACCAAGTGATTGAAGTTGAACAGTCTTCAGTGGCCTCAGTATTCCTGCTTCATCATATACTTCATGGGCTTTCACTGCAACTACCTCGTTAGAGAAGCGGTCTACATCATAACTAATCTTTCCGAATTTTGGAATCTTGTAAGATAATTTCCCCCCAGATGCTAGAATCAACATTACTAGAGCAGGTAATGCAATATCAATCATTCCAAACATAAGTAATATCGTTGAAGAAACTAGTATAGTAAAAAATAGTCTATTGACCCTTTCATTACGAACTTTAGCAGTTATTTTGGATATTTTTTTACGATTAATATTCAATCGGAAATTAATCCAAAGTAGTGGGATTATTACAACAAAGAACAAAGTCAAAATTATCTCAAATAGAGTAAAATCGAAAATTTCGTCTAATGTTGCCACATGCCCGCCAAAAAGTAGGATGTTTTAGTTCTAACTTCAGTCAAGTAGTAATTGCCTCTGCGGCTTGCAATGAAGACGAATGATGTATAGGGGACCCCTATACAATGCCTGTGTTCGCATGGGTACCCTTGTTGTCGCTTGCGGTTACAACAGAGCTTTTGCTTTGTGCATGCTTTGAAGATGAATGAGGGACAATGGCACATTAGGGTTCATTACATATCACAAATTTATGTCACACTGCCAATTTCCTGAGAGATATACCCCATCTCCATATGCGTATTCAACCTCTGATGGAGTACCGGTTGTTATGCATTCAAGATCAGAATAGAATGTTGGACTTTTTCCAAATAATTGATTTTCTAAGTTGTATACATCGCTTTCAAATGCAGATACTAATACAGAAAATGAAGTACCATCTTCGTATAATTGTGATGTGTATGTGCTAGTACATTGAATGAATGTGGGGTTTACTTCGACACAGTTTGCGTTGGTACCTAGTCTGAGTTTTGTAATATCTTCTGTAATCAATTGGAGTGAAGGGTCCCTAGAATAGGTTCCTTGTGGCAAAGGTCCATCACAGTAGTATTCTGCTTGTCCATACTGATCGGTTTGTGTCGAATCTGTATAACCAACTCTAATATTTGAAAATCTGCAAGTCAACTGATCGAAATTGTTGTAACCTTGTAGGCCTTTCATATGCGATTGAATCTGTGTGAGTTCATTATCAAAGAAATACCATAATTCAGAGGTTGTTGGTGTTGTAGAGTAAGCAACACTGGATAGAACACCACTGCAAGTAAACCTCGGATTTGTATCAATTACCGATAGAGTGCAGTCATTTACACTCTGGAATTCTGACTGAATCAAATCCAAATCCAGATATGTGATTGAGTCTACTGGCGGGAAAGTTGTCGTAGGGTCGGTTAGATTTGGAAGGTCATCAATCAAATCATCAATGTGTGAATGGAATCCATCGTTCAATGTTTGATCTGTAGCGAAATAAGCTACTTTAGCGTCGAATGCCGCTATGTCTGAGAAATGTGCATACCGCAATAATTCGATCAAATCATCCAAATGATATTGGTGAAGGTAATCGAAAAACAAACAACTGTATCGATAAAACTTCCAGCCATGAGAGTAAGTTGATGATACAATTTCTGAGATATCCATCTTATCTGTACCATCATTAGAAACCTGTTGAACTAATTTAGCACGAACTGGTACGCCTTCATCATCGGTACTCCAAGTTAGGTATTCTGCTAAACCCTCATCCAGCCAAGTCGTCCTGTCATTGTCATAGATTGATCCTGAGTCACCCCACATGCCCTCAATCAAATGGCGTCCAACCAGGAAATGAACATACTCATGTCTAAACAATTCTTCTAGAGTGTAGATACTTTCTTGAGACGTTCTTTGGTAAGTGAAAATCTTGCCCCAATGTTCTATGTACATGCCGCCATTGTTTGTTCCTAGACCATACAAGAAACCTTGGTAAGTAACATAATCAGCTCTCGAACCATAAATTACGACTGTCAGAACGTCATTTGGATCGTTATCCACAGGCTGGATTGTCATAGTGAGGCGATTGAATTGTGATTGGACTTCTTTAGCAGCGTGATAGAGAACTTGTACATCTTCAACGTTAAGAGGTGTTTGAAATACAATCGTTCCATCGTCAAAAGAATACTCATTAGGGAATAACTGTGACTCTAATATTGGGACCACGTCATCAACGCAATGACTGACCGCTGGGTGAGAACAATCATAGTAAATATCCAAGATTTTTGTTGCCCACAAAAATGGGACTGAAAATAGATTAGGTGAGGCTGCAAGATGAGTAGATTGAGCATCAACTAGTATCGAAAAACCCTCTGCATAATAACTTGGTAGATAATTGTAAGAAAATGAATATAGAGAGAAAATCGCACAATTAACAACCCAAGTATGTCCTGCGTCTTGGAGTACAGAGTTTGCATCAACCGCCAATATCTCTAGATTATCTGAAAGTGATGGCATATCAGGAGATAATCTGTATTCGGGGCGCCATGCTTGCCTAGCAATCGACATCAATGTTGTGTATAACACAGAACCCTGAGCGTAGTTTGAATCAAGTACAACTGGGTCTGAAAACTGTTCCAAAATATCTACATGTAACCCAACAATTAGGTAAGACAAATCGTAAATATCTGCAATGTTTACAAATTGGTAGACAATTGCTCCAGCAACTGCATTAATTAGTAGGAAATTCGCGTTATTGCCGTAACCTGTTACCATCTGCTCTGCTAGTAGGTGGACATTGTTGGATAAAGCAGGGATAGAATTGTACCATTCATGGTAACCTGCTATTCTAACAAACATCATCAATTGCATATGTGCATCAGTGTTCGTGCCGTCAAAAGTTGGTTCCAGATTAATTAATTCTTGATAAATATCTGCAACATTTTGTGAATTCATCGCATCTGACACAGCAGTATCAAGGTACCAAAGATATCTAAGACATGCTGAGTCAACTGTAGCGAGGTAAGAGATCAAGTCTGCTGAGTTAGGTGTAGGCACCAAGTCTGACGATGTGCAAGTCGGTGTAAATGAAATTCCTCCCGGCCCTGATGGACCTGCTGGAGCTGAGTCTTCAGTAAACCGTATCGGAGAGGTAAACGTGTCTTCAACTTGTCTTAGCATAACACAATATACGGCTTGATTATTACTTCCAAATAGTAAAGTAAGTTCTGTATTTTGATCACTACTAGATTTATTCCAACTGTAGGTTGTGTGCTGAGAATCCACTAAACTATCCATATTACTCGGATGGCAGTAGTCTTCTGCTGAATCTGATGTTGTACTAGAAAAATCCATGCAACTATCGGATATGGATGTTATAGTAGCATTGAATTCACTAATTACAGAATTATCTGTAGTATTCTTCAGGATTTGGCTATATTCAATATTTTCATGACCACAGATTGAATACAAACTCATCTCAAATGTTGCAAACTCTTTGAGATTTAATCTGTACATGTCTAAATTGTCTGTTTCATTTAATGTTCCTGAATACCATTTGGGGCTTACTGGTACATCTAGAACATTTACTTCTGAATCTAGTGCATCTCTACTGTAAAAAGAATCCAATCCCCATTCAATAATGTCACTTTTTGTGCTTGAGCTATATTCCTCAGTTTCCAAATCGTGATGGTCTCCGTGTCCGTTATCATTTTCCATAGGTAACGCCATCAAGCCATTTTCATCCGGCAAACCGATATCGAGGCAGTTCAAATCAGAGTAATCAAAATCAACACACGATTCGTTAACTCCTTCATCGCCTTGAGACCCTTCGTTTAAATCTAAGCAGCCTGCTAAAGGGGCAAGCAGCAATATTAAGCATAGAGTCAAGGCATTTTGTGTAGTAGCCATGATAGTTTGGAATAGTTGTAATTATGTAAAATTTTTTGAATTATACTTACTTATCCAGAAATAAATTATTTTGAATTGTTTAAGAGTACTAACCAACTATTCATGCGAATGTAGTTGGTATTTGAATGGACTTTGCGTTGGTCATTTTAGACGCTACCCATGCGACTACCATTGATACAGAGGGGGGCACTCTGAATCGTTTGTATGGAAATCTTCATCGAGCGCAAACTCATGAACCCAATTATGTCACAAGACGAAATAGAGGAAATGATTGGACTGTTGAGACAAATTGCCAAGTCCTTGGCAACTCTGGAAAATTGCACTTATGAGACTCCCCACGGGAGGTCCTTTAGAACAAATTGGGAAAAATGAAAGGGGTTATCACAAAACACCCTGTACCATTTCTATCAATACAGTGGGCTTTCAGTAGGCCCTTTCATTGCCGGCCCTCTCGAACAATCTCAGATCGGAGCTCAGAACTGAATTTGGACAGCTTCTCTTTGAACTGGGTCGGTTACTTCGAATAGCTCACGGCGCATAGCGCCCTTCATTCCTGCTACAATGCTTGTTGGAATCATCTGAATTGCAGCATTCCAATTTGTTGTGCTAGCATTGTAAAACTCCCTGCGGTCCGAAACTTGATTCTCAATTGACACGAGTTGATTTTGGATGTTGACAAATGAGGTGTCGGCTTTTAGCTCAGGATATTGCTCGGCTACCATATTAATTCTTGGCATCAGGCCAGCAATTGTGCCTTCAGCAGCACCGATTCCTCTAACATCTCCAGAAGCTAGAGCTCCGGCAGCGGTTTGCCTTGCTAGTGCGAATTGTTCGAATATTTCCTTTTCGTGAGCAGCATATCCTTTCACGATGTTGACAAGATTTGGAATCATGTCATATCTCTGCTTCAATAATACATCAATGTCAGACCAAGATTTGTTGACGTTTTCTTCCAACCTAACCAGTCTATTCCAAGTCGAAATAAACCAAATCAGTAAAATTATGACCAAAACACCAGCAATAGCTCCAATAACCAAACCTGCGCTCATGTTTGTCCCTTAAGTAGTAAGCATTTCAATTATTCCCAATGCAATTTTTGGAATTGAGTTATCTTCTAGTCCAAACTTGGAATGTCATGTCGTGGTCATCTTTTGGACCTGCTTCCAAAAATTCTTCATCTGTAAGTTCGAATCCTTCTCCAGTTATGTCAGGAAAGAAAGTGTCAGCATTCTCAACTCTTGTATTGATAATCGTCCTATAAATTTGGGACACGTGAGGTAAAAACAACTCATATATTTCTCCTCCTCCAATTATCCATCCTTCCATTTTGATAGCGTCTTCAAAATTGATTATTGTAATATCAGAATGTTCATTTCTAGATAGGACAAAATGTTCTCTTCCCGGTAACTTACCTGGAAGTGAATCCCATGTTTTCCTGCCCATAATGAGGTTGGACCCAATGGTCAATTTTTTGAAATATTGCAGGTCAGTTGACTGTCTCCAAGGTAAGTCTCCATCTTTGCCGATTGCCCCATTTCTGTCGCAAGCAACTATCATTTTGAGCATGTCTATCACACTGCGATTGGGGCTTTGATGTGGGGATGGTGTTCGTATCCTATAACTTCGATATCTTCGTAAGTGAAATCATCGATATTCTTTATTGCGGGATTCAATTTCAGGGTAGGTAGTGGTTCAATTGGTTCACGCGATAGCTGTAATTTTGCTTGATCCAAGTGATTATTGTAAAGATGTGCATCTCCTATTGTATGAACAAATGTTCCGGCTTTTAACTCACAAACTTGTGCCATCATGTGGGTCAACAACGCGTAAGAGGCAATGTTGAACGGTACACCTAGAAATACATCTGCGCTTCTTTGATACAATTGACAATTTAGTTTCCCATTTGCAACATGGAATTGAAAGAAAGCGTGACAAGGCATAAGTGCCATTTCATCCAATTCACCAACATTCCAAGCGCTGACAATTATTCGCCTTGAGTCAGGATTATTTTTTATCATATCAACAGCCTGATTTACTTGGTCGATGACTCTGCCATCTTTGGCTTCCCATTTACGCCACTGCTTTCCATAGACCGGGCCTAGATCACCATTTTCGTCTGCCCACTCGTTCCAAATTCTAACTCCGTTTTCTTGGAGATATCCAATATTTGTATCACCTGCAAGGAACCATAGTAACTCGTGAACAATAGATTTCAGATGAAGTTTTTTTGTAGTAACCATAGGGAATCCCTTTGAAAGGTCAAATCTCATCTGATGTCCGAATACAGACAATGTGCCAGTACCTGTTCGATCGGATTTTTCCTCTCCCTCATCCAAAATTCTCTGCATTAAGTCAAGGTATTCCCGCATCAATTTAGATGGGGATTATGAAAGCCTTTGAGGATTTTCACGGAGCGCCCTGATTTTTTATCATCTGCATGAAATCGTCTGTGAATTTTCTATACATTTCTGCTAACGCTTTTTTGATTTCGTGCTCTTCCTTGCTGGCGATTTCAATTATGGTGCTCACCTCATAATTTTCTCCTAACCATTTCCACCAGGTGATTGGAATTCCATAAGAGATTTCTACTTTTTTCCACAGTCTAGGAAACTTATGTTTACCCGGGGTCATGAAATCTCTAGTACCCATTAGGCCAATCGGGACCACTGGAGTATCTGGATGTGATGCTGCAAGTCTTGCAATGCCCGTTTTGCCAGGTAGTAGGTATGGTGGATGCTCCTTTTTCGATCTTGTTCCTTCAGGAAATATACCCAATGCTCTCTTTGCATGAAGAACGACAGCAGCACTAGAAAGCGCTTCTGCTCCACCAGTCTCGCGGTTAGTTTCGATTTGTCCAGTAGCTCTCATGAAAGATGCTAATGCAAAATTTTTGAAATGCCCATCTTTAGCAAGGTAGTGTGTTTTCCTCCTAGATGCGAGTATCACAACAAGTGGGTCTACATGCGATAGGTGATTAGCAGCAAGAATTGTGGCCCCGCTCTTAGGCACATTTTCGATGCCATGGATTTTTACTCTAAGTAAGAATCTGAGCGGTGCAGATAGAGTCCATCTGAGAAATCCATACGATTTATCGCCCGTTATTCTCGCATCTTTTGGTTTAATTTTCCAATGACTTTCCAACGCAAACCAAGCTTGCCTCAGGTCACTCATCAGACCTCTCGATAACTAACATGTCTTTGATGGTTACTTATCAACAATGCAAGGGAATGATGAAATGTAACACTAAATGAGCAAACCCCATGCGTCTGTTAGTCTTGGTCATGTTGCTTACAGCAACCTTGGCCCCTCCTGTACTGGCTGACGTTCAGTGGGAAGAGGATGGGTGGTTGGCAACTATTGGATTAGAGCACGTTGAGAATGGCAATGAGTTCGGTTGCTATGGAATGCCTAATTTAGCATGGAAAGCTGATCCGGGTGCTGTTGCAAAAGAGTGCATGGATTACATAATACCGAGAATAGATGCATCGAAATGGGGGAATAATCCACTTTCAACATATACTCCAAAAGACCTTACAGAAGCACAACACACAACCATTTCAAAGCAAGGTTTTGTCGTTCATGGAGACAAGACTGGCCAATCTGCAACAGCATGGCATTCTTCAGAGGATATCCCGGAGTATGAGTATGATTGGTTTGACTTAGGCAGAAGGGGCGGATCTTTAGAGAAAGGTATTGCAGATGTCAAAGCTCTGGAATCAGAATTAGATAAAGGTGGTTTAGTAAACATGTATTGGGTTGGCCGTATCGATGGTATCACTGTAAGACATGATGCTGATGTTCTCGAAATGCTCTCCCAGCGAACTGATGTTTGGTTCACAACATGGGGCGAGGCATACTCCTACTGGTCTGTTGAGAGATGTTATGAGTTTGATCATTCAATTAATTCTTCAACTCTATATTTTGAACATATAGACACAATAAGTTGTAGATCTGCTACTAACTCTTGGAATATACCGATTACTTGGATTGCCAATATATCTGGAGCGACTGTTACTGAATCTAACTTAGAAGAAATGACAGTTGAAGACTCTAATACAATAGAGGGGTATCGCCAAGAAGGAGAATTATTGTATTTTAGTGTCCTAATGGGCAAAGAAGTTCACTTTAATCTGACAGATGAGATTGATTACGATATTGTTGGCAGAACTCAGTTTTTCAACAACAAAACTGCCGCGTTGACTATTGCCGGACACTCAACAACCGACCTATTTTTGTGGTCAAAGAGATTTGTTGATGATGACTTTTTGAGGTTCACCTGGTTAATCACTCCTCGTAGCTTAGATGAGGGTTTAACCTGGTTACCATACGCAGGTGTTGGAGTATTATTGGCTAGCATCTCGGGAATCTGGCTACTTCTAAAGAAAGACTCCTATGATTATGGTAAAGCCGAAGATTTGATGCCTGATACTGCGGAGGGTGAGGATAATGGATGAGAAACTGACTATCGACCCGTGGGGCTCATCACAGTCAACTGATTACTCACGAATAATTGATCAATTCGGGCTCTCATCACTTGATGGTCTAGCAATTGAGAATCCTTCAAGATTGCATAGAAGAGGAATCGTATTTGCTCACAGAGAACTCGATTTGATACTAGAGGCTAGAAGAAAAGCGAATCCATTCGGTGTCCTTACAGGGTTAATGCCGTCTGGTAAAATGCACCTTGGACATTCAATGGTAATTGATCAGGTGAAATGGTTCCAAGATAGTGGTGGTGATGTGACAATTGCGGTCGCAGATTTAGAGTCAAATGCTACCAGAGGAGTGTCTCTAGAAGAAGGTCGCAAAGTTGCAAAAGAAGAGTATGTCGCATACTATGCTGCATTAGGACTAAACCCTGAAAAGACCTCTGTATATTTCCAATCCACGAGAAATATTGTCCAGAAGCTTGGATTCCAATTGGGTAAGAGAACGAACCTATCTGAGTTTGAAGCAATCTATGGGTTTGATGGCTCAACCAATCTTGCCCATGTGCAGGCACCATTGGTTCAAGCAGGAGATATTCTTCATCCACAGCTCGACGAATACGGAGGCCTGAGACCAATAGTAGTTCCAGTTGGAGTTGACCAAGACCCACACCTCCGCTTGACTAGAGGTCTAGCTTCTAAGACTAATTGGTTTAATGTTAATCAAGCCAAAATGGGATTGCAAGTAGGTGTATCAATACAGGAAGAGAACGAAAGGAAGATGGGAATCGATGCAAGTGGTCGAGTGAATAAAGAGATCAGAAAAGATGTATTTTCAAAGATAGTTGAATCAATATCAAACCTCGGTTTCTCAGATATACAAGCAAATCCAAAGCACGGCACAGTCAACATTCCCAGCGCTACAACAAGGGATAGGGGCTCAATCAAAATGGCACTATTACAATTAGAGCGATCAATGGGTGGATACGGGCTTCTCTCACCATCTAGCACTTATCATCGATTTGCAGTCGGTATGACAGGAGATAAGATGTCTTCTTCAAAACCAAAGACTACACTATTTTTGAGTGATGACGCAAAATCTGCGGAGAAGAAAATCAAGAAATCATTTTCAGGGGGTCAAGCCACAATAGAAGAGCACCGCAGGTTAGGAGGAGATCCAGACAAGGATGTAGCATATCAATACATGATGTATTTCTTTGAGGAAGATGATGCATTTTTGGCAGAAATCAATCAAGGTTACCGCTCAGGCAAGATATTGGCTGGAGAGATGAAGCAAATGTGCATCGATAGGGCTTGTGAATGGTTAACTGAGTTGTCAGAAATGAAGGACGAAACAGCTCATCTTGTAGATACTTTCTTTCAGTAATTAACTAAGATAGACGCAAAGTCTCGAGATTTTGCGGCGAGAATGTTCTAACTTTGAATTTCTCACGCAGCGCTCTTCCAAGTTCATTTGCCTTGAAGAAATCTCCATGGTGGAAAATCACTTTCTTCGGCCTTGGACTCATTTGTTCTACGAACTCAATTAATTGTCTTCTGTCAGAGTGCCCGCTGAAACCATCAATTGTTGTCATTTCACACCCTACTTGGACTATTTCTGTCTGCCCGTTTACAAGTAGTGGAACTTCAGTGAATCCTTTTTGCAATCTCCTTCCAAGAGTCCCTTCTGCTTGATATCCAACGAAGCACAAGGAATTTCTATTGTCGTGTGCCCAATGCTGGAAATAGTTGATAACAGGTCCAGCATTCATCATACCACTTGTTGCAAGAACAATACATGAACCACTATCGGAAATTATCGATTCCCGCATTTCTCTCCCCTGAACAGGCCTAAACCAATCGCTCGTGAAGGGGTTGTTTCCATCATCTTTCAGTATACCTTTACGTAATGATTGTGTCAAGTAATTAGGATGTGAGGCGTGTATTGCAGTAGCTTCTTGAATCATACCGTCCAGATATACCGGAACAGGTTTCACTATGCCTGATTTAAATAATTCATCAATCGCAATCATGACTTCCTGTGATCTTCCTACTGCGAATACAGGGCAAATCATTTTGCCGCCTCGTTTGATCGTACGACTTACAATATCTTGTAACTCCTGATTTGCTTCTTCCCTACTAGGCTGAAAATCTCCATCGCCTCCATATGTAGATTCGAGAATTAAGGTTTCACATCTTGGAAATCTACTGCTTGCGGCATCAAATAACCATGATTTTTCGTATTTTTGATCACCAGAGAACACTATGTTGTGTTTTCCATTTCCTACATGCAAATGTAGTGATGAAGACCCTATAATATGGCCAGAGTTGTGGAATGTCAGTTTCATATCCGGAGCTATGTCTACTGTTTGACCCCAATCAACGTCGATTACATGTCGCATACATGTTCGAATGTCTTCCATGTCATAGGGTGCACGTCTTCCCTCCGCTCCTCCAATTTTGAGATAATCTGTTTGTAGTAATAACATCAAATCTCGAGTTGGTGGTGTACAATATACAGGTCCATCATAGCCATACTTGAACAGAACAGGTAGCATTCCTGCATGATCAAGATGAGCATGAGTTAAGATTACAGCATCTAATTTTTCTATTGGTAACGCTTCTGGCGCAGTAAAATATGGCATTGGGTCAGAATCATTTGCAATATTTACACCAACATCAATCATAATTCGGCTCTCATTTGTTGTAACTAGGTGACATGCCCGTCCTACCTCACGATACGAGCCTAAGCCTGTTGTTCTTACCCAGAACGAACCCGGTCGCTGGGGACGATATATGTTAAGACCAAAGTCCTTCAACAATTTTCTCCTTTCTTTAGCATGGGATGCTCTGTATCCTCTGATATCATGAATCGTCTTTGAATGAATTGCAGGTGTTCTTTCAAATTTAACAAGCCATCCACAATTATCTCTTATCGACTTTGCATTTACTCCTTTTCTGCCAACAGCGTCACCTGGATTGTCGCAAATCACAGTTACCTCACAGTAGCACGGGTCAAAATATATTGAATCAATACCTGCAACATCGCTAATTAATTCTCTGATGAACTCTTCAGTTTCATTCTCACTCTTCATTATTGATTGATGAGGCCTGAGTACAATTCTGCGCTTTATTCTCTTGGCAATTTTACCAATTAGTCCCTCTCCGCCGCCAAATAAGTCAGGAGTAGGTGTGATTATTGCAATATCACCAGCCTCTAAATCGACATCGTAGTTTATGTCTTTTGGGACAATTTCTGCAATGGCATCTTTCATCTCTTTGAAACTAAGTCTCATCTTGGTTACACCCCCATTTCACCGATTGACATAGTGAACCTCTGATTAGAGGGTTCACGGACTAATCCGTGAGTGGAGTTAGATTAGATTCACTTTTTCAGTGCAGCAGCAATTTCGCTTTGCTCAACCGGGACGTAACCATCCTTCTCGGTTATCACAGCTAAGTCCATGCCATTGCCAGATGCAGCATCTCTTTGGGCTGACGCAGACAAAGCGCGAGCGGCTAGAGCAACTGCTTCTTTCCTAGACATTTTTTCGCTAAATCCGTCTTCCAATACACCATACATGTAAGGAGATCCAGATCCAGTCGCACAATATACATCTGGAATTGAGCCTCCAGCAGAATCTATTGAGTATACAGATCCTCCATCGGAATCAACTCCAACAATTAACAGTTGAACCCAATGTGGGCGGCCTGATAGAATATTTGCAGTCAAGGTTGCGGCACCCTTGACGGTCATTGAGTCGCCTCTTCGAAGTTCAAATAATGATACTTCAGCAGCAAGTGTCCTTGCAAGAGATTGAGCGTGTCCTACTAAACCAGCTGTGGTCAGGGCTAAGTTGTCTCCAATCTTGAATAGCTTCTGAACGCTTTTGTTAGCGACGAAGTGTCCCATTGTTGCTCGATGGTCTGCTCCAACTACAACTCCTCCATCGAACGTGATACCGACCGTACTTGTTCCTGTCTTGACTGCGCCTGGACCTTCTTGCATATTTTCACCTTCCCAAGACACCCGCACATTAGGCGGGGTTGTCCCTGCCTCTCGCGGGACCCTTATGAACCAACCGTCATTCCATGTAAACATGAGCGAGGACATAAACAACCAAACTTCGCTCGACTCTTTTAGTGGTAATGCTCCCAGACGGTTGAACCTGCCCTCAGAAGAAACTAGCGTTTCGAAGGTAGTCTCAGATGTATCCAATAGATATCACGATTTAGGTAAATTATATCCAAATGCACCAGTCCCTTCCTCCCCCAATGGTCTGGTTATTCACAGAGCAACCTTACACGATCTTACCGGTATTTACAAGCTAATGGATTGGTTGGCTGATGGGGAAGCAGTTATTGTGCGAATGGAAAAGTTACTGAGTCGAGATTTAGAGTTACAAAAAGCAATAGAGCAGTTGAATCAATTCATTCTTCACGACATTGGTGGGCAAATAATCAGGCTAACAGAAACTAGGCTGATGTTACTCCCTCCTGGTTGCAAGGGTGTAAAGGGTGTCGATTCAGAGGCTTTCGCAATCGACGACCCAGGCTTTGATTAGGTGATTCCATGGAACAGGTTCCAATCAGTCTGCCATGCCCTGTTTGCAAAGAAGAAGGCGAAGTCAATATGATGACTCACATCGATGAAATCCCATATTTTGGAGAACATACCCAAGTTACGATAATGTGCAATTCATGTGGATGGCGTCAGTCAGATTTCATACCTGCCGAGGGCAAAAAACCGGGAGGTTGCTCATTGATCATAAACAAACCAGAGCATATTCGGTCTAGGGTTGTTCGCTCATCATCATGTACGGTCCGAATTAAAGAATTGGATTTAGAAGTTAAACCCGGGTCGTCATCCACAGGCTATGTATCTAATGTCGAAGGTGTGATTGATAGGTTCATGGACGTCATAGTGATGGTGACAAGGCAAGCATATGTTGAAGATTCTGATATGTCAGACATCAAGACTCTTGAAAAAATGCATACAACATTACTGGAATTAAAAGAAGACCCAATTCCAACCCCAGTAACATTAGAATTCCTGGATCCTAATGGTCATTCCCAAATCCTGCACGAGGATGCTGTCATGAGAGAGTTGCTTCCAAATGAATTAGACGATTTACCAGTTGGTCCAGAATCGCCTGTTTTCGACAGTAATGATTTATCTTGACTACAACATAGGTAAATCGATTCCTGAGTCTAGAGGATCTGGAAGTTCCTCTTGAGTATCTTCGACATGTGTGGTGATACTATTTTTTTGAACAGAAATAGGAGTACTTTGTCTTTTGTCGTCTTTGTAAAATGAAATCAACTGGAACACCAATAGGAAAAGAAATCCCGCCAGCATAATACCTACTGACACAAACCAATCCTCGCCTTTGGCAATCGAAAATCCCGTTATCAGTGCGAAAATGACAAATGCTCCGACTAACAAATGCAGCCGGAAATCGCTTCTCATGGTTATCAATTAACCATCGCCTTGATGAACCTAATCCATTTTAGGTGTCAATATGTATAGTTCTAACGACAAGTCACGCTCACCGTCCGCTGCCTGTCCTGGCTGGCTTATGACTGCGGTCGCTCCTTGGGGTGAGAATGCCGAAGATGCTTATGACCAAGGTCTTGTTGAAATGGGGTTGGGAGATTCACGTTTGATCGAAGTCCAAGGTGCGTTCTTACCAATGGGATTTGAAGCAACACCACCTCAGCCTCTTCCCATGGGATCTCTTGTAGAGTGTCACCTAGCCGTAGCATATGCCTACGGCGGTTCTACGGCATGCGCTGGAGTTGCTTGGGCAGCCTGTACAACTCCTGAAGGTGAAGAATGTGCAGTGGTAGCAAAAATTACAACAGAATTAGATTACGAAGAGACCGAAACTCTCCTAAAGAGAAATCTACAACGAAGGCTTGCAAGTAGGGATCTAGAGGTTCAGTCATTCGACATTGCGGTTGACGAAGTGACAGCAGCACAAGACCACTATGGTGTGGCAATGGCCGCGCTTATATTGCCCGAATCTTTGACAATGTCAGGAGGCAAGAATGTGGGCAGGGTCAGGACAGGCCTTACTAGGCAAGCAACAGATGCCATGGAATCAGCTTCAAGGAGGGTCGACACAAAAGCACCAGCTGCTCCTGCGATGCGTCCTGGTGGAAATAAACCACCAACCAGAGGTAGCACAGATTTTACACTTTGAGGCGAGGACTTGTATACAGTTGTGCGCTGCTTTTCTTGTGGCCGTTGTTGGGGCGTGAAAGGTAAGGCTAGAAAATGTCCACATTGCGGAGATCAGTCGGCAAATAAATTGCAGATTGTGTCTGTTGTGGACAATGCAAGTGACTTACAAAGAGAGGTTGCAGCGGCTAATATGCCTGATAGTCTAAAGAAAGAGCTGGAAGACAGACTTCCAGATGGAATAGAAGTAAATAAAACTCCTTCAGCATTACAACTAATGGCTTGTATTCGAATTGCTGCGGTGAATGATGTTGTTACTCTTGAAAGATTAGGAGGGGCGCTCAGAGGTAAAGGTATCAGAATTGATCCAGAAGACGTTGCTGAAGAAGGAATTAGTCAGGGTTTACTGATGAGAAGTGGTGACAACGAATTTATCTTACTTCAGTGACATTCAAGAACTAAAACATAGGCGGCTGGTTGAAAGGGTCTGTGGGTTAGCTTGGCCTATACTCGGGCGTTTGGGACGCTTGGACTCCAGTTCAAATCTGGACAGACCCACCATCATTCATCTCTCTCATGAACCCATATTAGGTGAAAACCAAATTTGGTTTTGATAAAACAGTCACAAGATTCTATCTCTTGTTTCCACACCTGTTTTGAGAAACTAGGATCCATCTCTCTTTCATGAAATCTTCCTAAGTCGCCTTTTTTTTCAGCAGTTGGGCATTTTGAATAATCTCGGGCCATTTTTTTGAACACCTTTAGTGGTTTTTTAGCAGCCATAATCTCATTCAATATGGTCTGCGCTTGAGATTTTGAGCCTACTAGTATGTGCCTCGCATGAGCATAGCGGCCTGGCGGTCTCATATTGCAGCCCTCGAAATGGAGTATACATGAAATCTATCGATGATGTGTGTTAACAAGAAAATGAAAGGGCTGTAAATCCAACCAGCTAGATATGTTATCCATATCAAACCCAATAGAAAATTAGGCGACGATAGAGTATTCTGTATAATTCGGGTGTGTAACCCAATTAGCAGCATCATTGCTACCTTTGGCATGAAACTGTGTAATCTAATACCACTTTTTTGTCCTGAATAAATTGCCTTGACAGGAACATGTTTGATTTTGTAACCCTGCTGGCTCAATTTCATCAGCCACCAATTCGGATAGCCATAACCTTTCCAAGATTTACTCCAGTCCCAATTTCTTAGCACTTTGCTACTTGTTGCAGTATAACCACACTGTGGATCTCTAATCTTTTGGCCGCATGCAAGTGTAGTCAATAAACCTAGTAAAAAGGTCCCAAATTGTCTCAGAACAGGCATTTTTTCCCGACGGTCTAGACGCTCACCTTTCACGTGCAGAGATTCGCAATCTAGTATCGGCTTTATCAGTTCAGACATGTCATTTGGATCCATTTGTCCGTCTCCTGCTACTACAACAGAAATAAAGTCTGAGTCAAACACTTGCAACAGGTGCTTATGGCCTGCATCTATTGCAGCTCCAACGCCTTCTCCCTCTAATCTAATAACCTCTCCTTGTGTAACTAAACTGGCAGTACCATCTGTCGATCCGTCATCGATTATCACAACTTTATCCACAAATTTTGGTAGCGTGGAAGTCACATTTGCAATGTGCTCAGATTCATTGCGAGCAGGTATAACTACTCCAATCCGAGTGTTTCCGAGCATAGTTGCGCCAGCAGGTTTTTTTTGAAAATGTAATCTCTCAAGAAAACAAATCTTCAAATCCATTTCTTACAAGAGGAAATCATGCAACCATCAAGAATCACTTTGGTTATAATTTCGCTCTTGCTAGTGATTCCCGGCTGTGTAGCCCCTGAAATTACCCCTGTTACTCAAACAGAGAATATTGATTCTGATGATTCAATTCCCGAATATTTGAATCTAATAGCTCAAACCGCTGGTAGGGATATTGACCGAGGAGAAGACCTGAATATACTCACAGATGCTAACGGTGCAAATACAATGATTCTTTGGGTTTCAACAGGTTGCTCAGGTTGTCATGATTGGACTGAATTTATTGCGAATCACATGAGAGACGGTAACATTTCAAACGACACAAGGATAATCACAGTCCACAGATATCCATCGTTTGAAACCCGGGAAGAAGTCATTGATGTATATGCATCAGAAAACAAAACAACAGAATCTCTTTGGCCGGTAATGATACCAGTGAAAGACCAGTCAGCTATCGATGCTGAGAAGAACAAAGAAACAAACATGACCTACTCTGAGGCTTTTGAGAATCCCGCAACTCCTTCGCTTACTATTTTGAACGGTGAGGGTAAGACCATTTGGAAGAACAAAACGTATTGGGCCAATCAGACTGTGTTCGATGATGCTATGACTAATCTCTAGATGAACATAGTAATTCACTTAACTAAATGCCATCATATTCGTTCTGCCTTCCAAGAAGTTCATTGCTATGAATGTCAACGGATAATCATGAACTCATTGCGTGTTGTATTAATGGGCAGCGATTTTGAGTTGCGTTTGGTGTCGTTAGTTGTGCGAGCAAGAGAAATGTGTGAAGATATTTTGATACTTGATTTAGGGAGTAACGATTCAACCGTTGACCTTGCCAAAGAAGTTGGCTGCAACGTTGTGAGGTTTGATGGAGATGTCTTTATTCCAGAAATCGCAAAGGAAATACTCAAAGACAATCCAAATCAACAAACACTGTTGATTCACGTAAATGACAAATTCAAATTAAGGGACTTACCACTTTTGTTTAACAGAACAAGAGACAACTGGGACGTCCACATGTCCTTTTCGACAGAAATTGAAGAATCTATTGATCCTAACAAGATTAAGTACTCCGAAGGCGAGATTTCACACTTGTCTGCTTCCAAAGACGGTTTGACTGCTCTTGCAAAAGCTAGTATTTCAGATACGCCATTAGACTTGAGTGAAAGTCTAAAAGTCAGAGTTTTGCATTCAAAACCTCCGCCCAATGTCCAGCAGAGAGAGTCACTTGCTACCGCATCCAAATTTGCCCAATTGTTCTATTGGATGTTGGAATCACGCCATCCATTATTGCTATTCGGAATTCCCGGATTAGTTCTGTTTATCGTAGGCTACAAATTATCTGATAACGTTCTTGATTCTTTTACGGAGTGGAATCAGACAACAGTTGGCGTTGGCATCGCTGTTATTGGTGTAACTCTTATGGGCTTATTCGCAATGATGGTTGGATTGATTCTTTACATTATGGGAAAGCAGGTCAAACAAATTCAATCACAATATAATCACTGGCCAAAAAGTGAAGAGGTGTAGGTATGCAGTACTTGATCTGTTTTGACATGGATAGAGTTCTAGTAGACTATATGTCAACATGGCAATTTGTTTATGACAAATTAGGAATCTCGAATAAGGAAGCATTTGATTTGTATAATCAGGGAAAACTAGACGAGTGGGACTGGTTGAAAATGGATCTAGCTTTGATAAAGAACACTCACAAAGAGATTACTGACGAGGTGCTGAGAGATATGTGCAGTGACATGCCATTGATGAAAGGTATTAATGAATGCTTGGAGTGGGTCGTATCAAATGATAACGAGGTTGCAATTATCAGTGGAGGTATGCAAGAAACAGCTAGAGAAATTTCTATGATGTTTCCCACAAACACACCGTGGGTTCGCAGATGGGGAGGCGTTAACCGTCATCGGGGTTCAGACACCAAATTCCACATTTTTACTAATGGCTGGTTGGAGGGTAATGATGGTGGTATTGAGAACTATGGCCGATACCAAGTTCAAATGAATGGAAAGGGTTCAATCGTCAAAATGTTACAAAGGAGATTATCCATTCCAAAGGAAAGAACAATTTCTATTGGTGACAGTGCTGGAGACATTAACATGTTCGAAGAAAGTGGATTGTCAATTTGTTTCAATCCTTGGGATGAGAAACCTGTATCGGTTGCAGATGTGACGATTAGGAGCAAAAATTTGTTAGATGTTCTTGATGCAATAAAATCCTACATTTCGCAATAAAGCAGTGGCTAAAACGCGAATTCTTTCTATAATAATAATAAATACTGGGAAACTAATTATTAGGTTTTTTTAAAATGTTAATAATTTTGGGCAGAGCATGACCGATACAGTAGTTGCGAGTGACGAATCAAATCAGGCCAAAGAAATCGATCTTGAAAAGGAGTATGACGTTATCATTGTTGGAGCTGGTGCTGCGGGTGTAGGTGTTGCAATAGCATTAACACACGTTGGCATTGAAAACTATTTGATTGTAGACAGAGATTCAGTTGGTTCCTCTTTTGCTGAATGGCCAGAGGAAACTAGGTTCATTACTCCCTCTTTTCCGAGCAATTCAATTGGTATGCTGGACTTAAACTCAATAGCGATTGGAGTATCTCCTGCCTACACCATGAGGGTTGAACATCCAACAGGTAACGATTTTGCCGAGCATCTTAGGAGTCTTTCACAATTTTTTGAATTGCCAGTTTTGGAAAATACCAACATTACAGGGATAAATAAAATCGATAACATTTTCAATGTAGAAACGGAAGACATTTCGCTTAGTTGCAAGAATGTAATTTGGGCTGCTGGTGAATACAAGTACCCTTCAACTGGAAATTTCGAGGGTAGTGAACATTGCGCACACACATCAACAGTTGATAGATATGGTAATCTTGAGGGTGAGGATTTCATTGTTATTGGTGGTTATGAAAGCGGAATTGATGCAGCTTATCACCTCGCGAGAAATAATAGGAAAGTAAAGGTATTCGACATTGATTGTCCATGGGGCGAGCACAGTTCCGACCCAAGTATAGCACTCTCAACATACTCATTTGAAAGAATGCGAGACGACAACTTTGGCAAAAATGTTGAATTATTTGCCGAGACAGGAATTAGATCAGTCCGACAATCCAACAAAACATACGAAGTTGTTACCCTGGATGATAAGGTATACACATCTTCTACGAAGCCGTTGCTTGCAACGGGTTTCGATGGTAGTCACAAATCCTATCCGTACCTGTTCGATTCACGAGAAGATGGTTTCCCTCTTGTAAATGATAATGATGAATCAACAGTAATGCCCGGAGTATATCTTTGTGGCCCCTCTTTAAGACATGATAATCATATATTTTGTTTCATCTTTAAGTATAGGCAGAGGTTTGCTGTTGTAGCCAAAGCAATCGCAGAATCGCTCGGTTTGGAAACAGATGATTTTGTTGAAGCATATCGTTCGTGGGGTATGTATCTAGATGATCTTTCGTGTTGTGGTCAGGAGTGCTTGACATGTTAGACACAGAAAAAATGATGAAATTTGAATGGATAGGACAGACTCTTGCAAGTCTTTGCTGGATAATTAGCGTATTTGTTTACGGTTATGCGAACGGTGACACTCTTGACCTATCAACTGGGGACTGGTTACAATTAGCAGCAGCGTCCTCTTGGATGCTATCTAATATTGCATCAGTAATCTCTACGAATTAGAATAGAGGCGTAACTAGGGAGTCACTCTTCTAGAATCTCTAGGGAATGGAATAACTTCTCTGATGTGGTCTGCTCCAGAAAGCCAAGAGCAAACTCTGTCTACACCCAATCCAAAACCTCCGTGTGGGACTCCTCCGTAAGTTCTTGTGTCAATGTAAAACTGGTATGGCTCTCTTTCAACTCCCTCTTCGTCAATTCTGGCTAAGATTTCTTCCTCAGACCAAGTTCTTTCTCCTCCCCCGATTATCTCTCCATATCCTTCTGGGGCTAGCAGATCATGGCACAAAACATAATTCCCGTCATCAGGGTCTACTCTGTGGTAGAATGGCTTTGCAACCTTAGGATAGTGAGTTAGGAAGTGAGGGACTTCAAAGTCTTGTGTCAACACTTTTTCCTTAGAGTAATCTAAATCTTGTCCCCACTCAATATCAATTCCAAGACCTTGTAAGGTCTCAACTGCTTCGTCATATCGAATTCTTGGATAAGGGTTGTCGGCATATCTCGCTAGTAATTCGATATCTCTATCAATATCACTTAGTTCACTCTCACGCTCGTCGATTACAGTCTTAGCAATGTGCCTAACTAATCCTTCACCATGAGCCATGATTTCAGCATTTGACGCCCAAGCAACTTCCATCTCTGCATGCCAAAATTCAGTTAGATGTCTTCTTGTCCTACTTTTTTCTGCTCTGAATGATGGAGCGATTGTGTATAATCTTTCTAGGGCAGGCATGGCAGCTTCAGCATAAAGTTGCCAAGATTGAGTAAGGTATGCTTTCCTGTCTGGGTTTGCTTCATTAGGGAAATATGGGACCTCGAATAAGGTACTACCGCCCTCGACTGCACCAGCAACAAAGTTTGGTGCTTGATATTCTGTGAAGTCTTTATCTCTGAAATATGAATGAATTGCTCCAAATACTGACGAGCGAATCTTCAGCATGTTTGTCATACGGCTGGTTCTAAGATACAAGTGTCTATTGTCAAGTAAGAATTCGGTTTCTCCACCGTCAGCAGCAACCATCGCTGATTCTGTTATTGGGAATGGAGAATCTGCTCTTACACCACCTACTAATTCAGCATCTGTAACAATCAGTTCGTGACCTCCAGGCGCTCTTTCATCAGCATTCACAGATCCTTTCAATACAAGAGATGCCTCAATCAGAGCACCTTTAAGTGATTCAAAAATTTCATCACCAAGATCTTCCCTTTTGGCGACACATTGTATGGTTCCTGTTGAGTCACGTAAAACAATAAATCTAATTTTGTTTGAACCACGTGTACGCTTAATCCAACCCTTGAGTTCTACCTCGCTTCCATCATGCAATCCGGCTTGGACATCACCTATCCAATACTCCTTCGCCATGAAGAAGGCTACAAGTTAGTTATTTTCAAATCTCGCTTCATTGAACATACAATAAACCTCAACGATGGAATTCAACATATACCAAATCTTGAACACAATCAATCATCTTGTTAATTCATCAATCAAAAATGTGATTGAGATTATCTTGCTCTGGATTTTTATCCCTCATTTACAATCCTGTTTGTTTATGACTAGTCTAGAGGAAACTATCAAACGCTAATTGAATTTTCTTGGACTGTGTCGAAGGTTGTTGTGTATGCAATAGGAGGTAATGCACTTGCTTCAGCGACTAGTGACAGTTCGTCAAATTCGAGCCTTATTCTTGCAAAAGTGATGAGTGATGTTGTAGATTTACTGGAGGCTGGTTGGAATGTCATCCTAACTCACGGAAATGGGCCTCAAGTTGGACATTTGATGTCGCTAGATTCCTCTATTGATATGCATGAATGGGTCGCAGCAACTCAGGGTATGATTGGTCATTCAATTTCGCTCAATTTAGATTCTATACTGCAAAAGCGCAACAGACCAGAATCAACCTCTGTTATTCTGACGAGAGTTGAGGTGGATTTAGGTGACTGCGGGTTTAAGTTTCCAACAAAACCAGTTGGCCCAATTTTAACCAATAAACAGGTTATGAGCGAAGATTGGGATATTGCAGAAACTGTTAACGGCCCAAGAAGAGTGGTAGCTTCACCTACTCCTAAACAGATAATTGACTTGAACGTGATTCGAGAATTATCTGATAAAAAAGCGATAGTAATCTGCTGTGGCGGCGGAGGAATTCCGGTTATCAGAGTCGGCCCATTTTTGAAGGGTGTTCCGGCAGTTATAGACAAAGACCATGTTAGTTCAAAGCTTGCAATTGAGTTGAGGGCTGATGCCCTAATAATTTCAACAGCAATAGATGCAGTTCGCACTGATTTTGGGTTACCCTCTGAAAAGATTCATCGAAAATTGACTATCGACGAGGTTGAGAGATACATGACTGAAAGTCAATTTCCATCTGGTTCTATGGGTCCAAAACTTTCAGCAATGGTTGAAATGATCAAGGAATTACCAGATTCTAAGGTAGTATTGTGTCAACCTGGAGACGCAATCAAGGCTCTGAGAGGAGACGAGGGGACAACATTGTCAATAAACTAACATCCAACCGTAATTTCGGATTAGATTAAATACGACTTATTTGACGAATGTATGGGCCTGTAGCTTAGTCAGGTAGAGCGATGGACTCTTAATCCATCGGTCGCGGGTTCGAACCCCGTCAGGCCCGCCAACTTTAGGCAAGTTTTCCATTTGGATTCAGTATCGTTTTGACACCATTATTACCTGCTAAAACAATGGCATCACACATGTTTGTGAATAGTCCGACTTGAACGACACCTGCGATTTTTAATATCTCAATCTCTAGTGATTCAGGGTCACTAATGTTTGGACCCATGTGGGCATCAGCTATCATGTTGCTGTTATCGGTGAATACTGGACCATCGCCAGCCATTCTTATGTTTACTCTGCAATCTAGAATCCGATTAAGTGCTCTGACTGTGGCTGAATGTGAAAATGGAGTAATTTCAATTGGTAAGGGAAATGCTCCAAGGGTTGAAACTTTTTTTCTTTCATCAGCAACGACCACCATAATTTTACTTTCCTGCGCTACAATTTTTTCTCTGAGTAAGGCTGCTCCTCCGCCCTTTATTAATTGGAAATCGGGGTCGAACTCATCAGCTCCATCAATGACAATATCTAATCCGTCTACATCAGATAACTCAAGCAAAGGAATGCCACATTCAATAGCTAAATTTTCGGTTACGATACTTGTTGGTACTCCTGTAATTTGCAAGCCTTCTTCTCTGATTCTGCGACCTAATTCAATAACTGTGTACTTTACCGTAGAACCGGTGCCCAACCCAACCTTCATACCACTTGTAACAAATTGACATGCCTCAACACCAGCTTCCCTTTTTAGCGCCTCAACATCTGCCATGTTGCCTTCTAGTATTCACAGGTCAATAAATAATATGAAGCGAATGTCTGAAGTGCTTTGATGTAGTCCCATAACCATGGCGAGGAAGCATCTAGCAATTTTCCTTGTTCTAATCTTCTGTGCCATGTCCTGTCTTCCCTTCGTACAATCATCACCCAATAAAGAAGTTGATGTCGATATCGGTATAGGTCCAAATGGCATATCAGATCAATACACTGTATCTGTTCAAGATGGAAAAATAGTCTCCAATATATCTCTTAAATTATCGGAAAATCCTTGGCCAGTCAATGAAGTGACAACTTGGAATGAAAATACTGATTGGGCGTCAGGGTATAGCATGGATGGCATAGATTACAATTCTTCAGGGCTCCGTGTCCTACCAATGAGTTACGAGTGGGATTTTGAAGGTTCAGTTCAGGGGTGGAATCTTGATACTCAGGGAGGCTGGGCTCACGGATATGATTCTTCATTAGGTTCGGTCAGTGGTGTAAAATCTGGCTCGTCTGCAATCTACACATACAACGGTAACTATCCAAATTACATGGGTGGGCCTTATTGGGCCACTTCTCCAATCATTGACTGTTCTGCTTGTTCTGGAACTTGGGATCTAAAATTTTGGAAGAGACTTGGAGTGGAATCCTCTTCATATGACAGAGCATATGTTTCAGTAAAGAACGGTAATAATTGGGTCAATGTATATTCAAATCCATACGGAACTACAAATGATAATTCGTATATTCAATCTTCATATGATGTAAGCAATTACGTAAGGGGTAATTCAGCGTTTCAAGTTAGATTTGGTCTTGGAACAACCGATGGTTCAGTTACCTACACTGGCTGGAATGTTGATGATGTGACATTGGAACCAAGAGGCAATACAGGAACAGGTATGGCCAACTGGACCAGCCAATCTTTTGGGCCTGAAGGTCTAGTAAAAGGTAAACATGGCATGATGTCAATAGATGCGACAGTTACTACTGGTTCATCTGTGAAATGGACGTTAATAGATGCAAATGATGGCTCAATAATACCTGGGTTTGAAAATCGTGAAGATATGCAAGCAGACCTCTCCATAATTGATGAAGTAATACACCCAAGTGTCAGATTGAGATTAACTATGGAATCCACTGGTGAATCTCCTGTGATTAATTCCATTAAGGTTGGAGGGGGAATCATCGAGTCTTTTAGCACAAATCCAAGCCAGATTGGCTGGTCTGGTTTTACTTCACATTCAAATGGCGTTGTAAGCGGAACTAATTCTCTTCAGTCGCCAGAGTGGAGATTCAATACGCCCTACAGCGGAATACAGTTGGATTGGATCTCGACAGGTTCAGGAAACCTTCAAGCATGTTTCCTTAAATTACAAGATTGTCTTTCATCAGGATGGGTAAATATTCCCTCTAATGGGAAATATGAACTCAATTATGCTAGTGTCTTTCTCAACCTTAGATGGCAAGGTAGCGGAAGTTATACCTTTGATGAATTATCAGTAGATTTACATCGACAATCATCGCCTACAAATACAAGGATTGACCTAGGGCTAGATGGTGTTTACGAATGGACAAATTCTCATGAATTTGTAGGCCCATGGGGACTACAAAACCTCTTTACTAACGGCAGAACTAGTATGCAGGCTAATTTGAGTTCAGGCTTTTCGGAATCATTTTACACGTATTTCCCTTATTCTTCAAGTCAGTCATTACCTAACGTTGAAGGTTCAAATTACGAATCAGCAGGAGCATTTGCATTTACATTGATTCCAAAAAATCATCCAATGTCTGATGTTGAAATCTCATTAAATTTCGATGGCAATAATATATTTTCACAAAGTCTCGGTATTATATCGCAACCGGTAAGAATAGAGCTGAGCGACTCTCAAATGAATTCCTTATTTCAAGAAGCCAACACCAGAACAGCAGAAATTGATATTGTTAGTGATTTACAAGGGCACGAATTAGAAATAGCTGTAACATCATCATCGGATGGCCCAATAATTGCCTCAGGTCTTTCGATTCCATACAGATATGATGCTCAAATATCGACTGAAGAATCGATGGCAATAGTTTCTGCGATTAATGCCCAATTAAGTCAAGCATCATCAAAATCTGGTCTCAAGACAATATCAATTCCAGTGATAATGGATAATCCTGGTAGTGTCTTACTCAAGGAATTTGATTTACAAACGATTCTAAGTCCTATGCCGTTATCCATTGAGATGACTAATCAGACAGACACTCTTGTAGCGGGTAACAATTGGTATGAGTTTAGTTCAACTTTTGACTTATCAAACCTCCAAGTTTCGAATGCACAAACTCATTTTTCTAGTGAAGTTTGGTCTTCGATATTTGTTCTATCAGGAACACAGTGGACAAGGTCTGTTCACTGTAATCTTACAGGAGCCACGTGCATGACCGATCAAGGTGTTATATTGAACAATTTTAGTTTCGAATTTAATGGGTCAAAGGTTACTTTCTTTCACCGATTACAAATATCGTCATTATGGCCTGATGAAGAGGCTCTCATAATTTCCAGCTCCATAGATATGGCAGGGGTGTCCTCCCAGCCAGCCCAAATTCGATTTGGCTCAGGATGGAGCATGGGAGTCGAACAGGATATTGATGTCGTTGATTGGTATTTGTCTTTCTCTGAAGAATCCAGGTCAGATTGGGAGGCGAAATATTTCGATCCCTCAAACCCATGCGTAGTAAAAATCGAATTTGCATTTGAAGATTTAGAAGACTATCCTCGCTCATCATCTGTAAAAATTGATTTATTTTCAAACGGTATTTTGGTAGACACAACTACTGAGATATTGGACGGCATTGCGACCTTGGAATGCACATTTGACTCTTCGACTGCACCACTTGACCTTTCGTTACAGGTAACTCCTTTTTCTGGTCAAAATGTCATTTGGAAAGTTCCTAGTAATGCAACATTCGTAATAGATGATGTGTCTCCAGTTTTGATTAGTAGCAATGTCAATACGCTTGACCACAGAGATTCATATCAACCCCTATATTTGTCCTTCGAGATAGGTGACCGACCTGTTTTACCTCGTCATGCGATATTACAAATCAACTCCACATGGGCAGGCCAAAATAGCATTGAATTGAATTTACCCACAGACCTCAATGTAACAAGTGGAGAATATTCAACAATTTTAGACCTTAGCGGGGCAAGCGTTGGTGATTCAGTTTCTGGCTGGTTGGAAGTGTATGATCCTGCAGGACATCATTTAGAGGGTTCGGGTTCAGTTTCAGAGCCATTATTTATGATCCAACTAGGTCCAGATGGTTCTCCAAGTGTGATTGAAGAAAATTTTGAATCTACCACTCTGAGTGGTTGGTTACATCCCAATCAAAATTATTCACTAAATATACCGCTCCATGACATCAATGGATATGGAGACATTAATGAAATTAGCATTGATTTATCGACTGATTTGAATGATAATTTATTGATAAATTGGTCTCCTGCTGACGGTTGCACATCATCTACAACAAACATAATCCTTCAAAGTTGTGCAATCAGTCCAAATACTCATCATTTTGATGCCTATTTTGACTTGGAAGTTGTGTTTTCATTGGGTTGGGCGTTTAATCCTGATTCTTCAATCGAGAGGAGGTCTATGGTTAGTGTAACAGATGATTCAGGGCAGTCATATACCAGTGTAATTGGAACATCTTGGAGATATTCAAGTGAAATGGAAATCGATACATCAAGTGTGAATTTCAGTGAGTCATCAGCATTTGTTGCCCCTGGTGAAACTAATACATTGTCCGCAGAGGTAATATGGAGTAAAAGTATGAAACCAGTTAGCTCGACCGTCGAAATTGTTGCGTTTATTGATACACTAGAGCAATATGGAATCTCGCAAAATGGAAAGGCTGAAATTCTCCTAACTGCTCCTGAATTGACCGGTATATATCCAATAACTTTAGACATAATCAACCTGCCTGCAGGAGGTATTGATCGAACTGACGAGAAAAATGTGGCCGCTTGGATAGTTGTTGATGGACACATACCAAAAGTCAGCGAACTATTGTCCCCAAATCCAGAGTTGCTAGTGCAGGAAAGAGATTGGAACAATCTAGTCTTCGAGGTCCTTGTTAACGAAACACAGGGACTTGATATTGATACCATGAAATTACAGTGGATGCTATTGCCACAAGGCATAGCAATACCAGATTTTGCTTTGTTAAGCGGTAACCAATCAATGAGTTTGATTGCTGGAACCGGTGCGGGTGTATCCATTCCGTTGTTTGCTGCGTTAGACATAGATTCCAAGATACCGGAGATTAGTCGAGATACATCTTGGGATCTGTGGGTATGGGTCGAGGGTGAAGATTTCGCAGGACAACAAATAGACTCTAGCTTCAATAGCCGTATCAATCCACTTGCGATATTCCAGCTTGCAAACCGTGAACCTCACTTCAATATCGATTCTGATGATATAGTAATATCCACACAATATCCGAGCATAGATAATCCAGTGATGATTAACGTTACCGTCCAAAACACAGGTATGGTGACAGGTTCAACAAGGGTCAATGTTGAGGTAATAGAGGATGGGAATGAGAGAAGATTAATCGATTCAATAATGGTTTCAGTCCCTTCACAATCCTCAGTATCGTTTAATGTAAAATGGATTCCAGAATACTCTGGCGCATCATGGGTCGAAGTTACGACACCAGATGGAATATCAGAGAGAACATTACCTTTGCAAGTTGATGAAGGAGATTCAGAATACGTCATAGAAGGCCTAGAAGGCGCTAGCACACCCATGCTCACAGGATTTGGAATCATAGTATTCTTGATGGTTGGCTTACTTGGTTATCTGATTATATCAAACAAAGAAGGTGAGCACGATGATGACTTTGATTAAATCAATGATTTGAAATGCAAAGAGTAATTCCGGGTCAATGGAGGATGCAGGAGGACTGCTGACAGACCCCGAGTCTGAGGAAAGTCCCCTCTCCACAGTGCGAGTGGTCGACACAAGTTGAGATACAGAAATGGATCGGTCAATGGTGCAGAAACGAACGATATGTGGTGTGTACGATGAATCCGAAGGGACGAGATTGCCATAATGTCGATGAGACGAGCAACCCCACTGGAGCAAGTCCAAACAGTCCCGTTAACGTTGCACGCTTAGGGACAGGTAGGATGCTTAGTTGAATGCAGTCACCGAAAGGGAACAGAAAGGGGCTTACTCCCTGCATTCTCCACTTTTTGCTCATTCGTTGATTTGAAAATTATCATAGATGTAATCACACAGGCAATTGCTCCCCAATAACCGTAAAATACCCATCCATAATCATCTAAATCCCATTCATCAGAAAGTAAGCAAACAAAATACCAACTCGCGAGATAACCAATGTAAACCATAATGCCCGACATAATTCCATACGCCGCTGTTTTTCCAAAGAAATTACTTCTTGCATGAAGTTCCAATGGTATGAGTAGCGATGCTGACATTGTGAAAATGAATACAATATCTGCTATCAAGCTCCAACTCCAAATGTGCCATGGCAAATCCAATCCAAAGTAGTCAGGGATGAAAATATTCGTTCCGATAATGTTAGCAACGAGTATGAACAAAATTAATTTTAGATACGTATTGATGTTTTTAAAATCTACATTCTTGAAGAAGTTCTGCATAACATATCTTCATCTTGTTGTGGAATAAAGCTTTATCCGGTATTACTCAATAATTGCGTCAACAGGTTTCATATTCTCATCAGCAAGAACAACACCTTCACCGAAATCTATGAACCTAGATTCTCCTTTTATTCTTCTCCTAATTACATGTTCAGCGGTAATACAAGCTGGCAGTAAGAACACGCTTGTCAAGAATGCAAATCCTATCAAGAGCATCATCAAAATGAAGAAATTAACCAAGCCAGGGAATGCTACAAAGAACCCCGCACCCAAACCTGCTACGGTTGTTGCTGTTGTTTCAAAGATCGTTTGACCAGTTTTCTCTACTGCTTTAGTCATCCCGACAGCAGACTCCCCTTCTTCTTGGATTCTATGCATGACGTGTATGGCATCATCAACACCTATTCCAAACACAATAGTACCTATCATTGCAGTGAAAATATTCACGTTTACATCACCCGAACTCATCAATAGTGGCTGCCAGATTATTATGGTAGCCACGGGTATCATTGTAAGCACACCCAATCTGAAGGATCTAAATACAAAACAAAGCACTATTGTAAGTATCAAAAGCGTGAGCAATGTTGTGTAGCTTTGTGTTTCATGTATTCCTTCATTGATGTCCAAACTCACAGGCAATCCTCCGGTTAAAGGAGATACTCGGATACCTGGTTCGTTCATTTCCTCGCTCAACTTTAGATCAATATCATCTCGTAGCAGACTTGCATTGTCAAGATTCATGTAAGGTTGTGTTACGTATACCAATGCCTTACTTCCGGCTTCATTACTCAACATCCATTGAACCTCTTTTGACAAGGTATCGTAAGCAACATTGACCATGTCCTTACGTAAGTGTTCTCTTCCTTTTCCATCTGTTGAGGTAGCATCCAAAAGCATCCAAGTAGCGCAATTTGGTTCGTTTGATTCCCAGCATTCTTCATGCAATAATTCCCACAAGGACCCTTCATACAGTGAAACACCAGTTGTTGGTTCTGTTAGCGAAACAGGAATGGCCTCTAGGAACGTAATCAAACTCGTAGTGTTTGTGTAAGGTATCTCAGCAAGTTTATTTTCAACCAGGTCCATAGCATCAAGAACCGCTAAGGAACGTATTTTCATTTCCTGATCATTTACGTGTTCTGAAGCGTCGAATATGAAGAGAGAAGTCTGTCCACCTGAGAATGTTTGAGAGTATTCAACCATTGCTTCCATAGATGGTATGTTGTCTGGAGTCTGATCTGAACCAGTAATTGGTTTATCCAGTTCATCGAGGTTTGTCAGGCCAGCAAACGTGATTAGCCCAGCTAACATTATTATGACTGCGAAATTTTTTACAGGAACTCTTGAGATAGTTCCCCACATTGGAGGATTAGTTCGTTTGTTGAACTTTAGTAACCAAATTAATACCGGAACCAATATCATCGAGAAGACTAATGTTGCAATTATTCCTGCTACCAAGGTCATCCCGACAGAGCGTATTGGTATTATTGAGACAATATTGGGCAAAATCAACACTGAAAATCCAATTACGGTTGTAGCAGCCGAAATCAGTACTGCAATTCCAGTTGTTCTTGACATTTCCATGACGCATGATCGGTAAAACTCTGGATCCCATAAGTCTGGGACTTCTTGTAGAACTTGACCTTTCCTTCTTCTTATTTCATTATCCTCAACAGCTTTATCGATGCGTTTACGTCTAACTTCTTCTATACGATTGACCATGTGGAGGGCGTAATCAACACCCAGGCCGATTAGTATAGGGAATGTTGCAATTATCATCGGAGTAAGTGTCATTTTAAGCAAAACCGATGCTCCAAATGTGACGGCTAAGGCCATTACGATAGGGGTTCCAGAAATTATCACTACCTTCCAAGAACGGTGCAGTAGAGTTATTATCAGCACGGTCAAAAATAATGAGATTGGCATCATGTTCAAGAGGTCCAAATATATGGCGTCTGATACATCTTCCAGTATTTTTGACAATCCCGTCTGTGTCATGTCTGTGAAACGATACTCTGCTGGCCGGTTTTCCACGGCAATGATTTTGTCAATGTGTGCGAAGAATTCTTTGTAATCACTCCAAATTCCTGTCTCATTTATTTGATTTGCAGATATCATTCCAACTAAGACAGCAGTGGTATCCCATACTCCGTCCCCATTTGTGTCTTTGGCGAGAGATTCGAGCGACCCATTTGATTGATTCACTATTTCATCAATGCGTTGCTGCTCATTTGGAATAGCATACAAGCCTCCGTCTCCTCCTGGAATTTGGTTTAATGCATTGCAATCGATAAGCTGAGAAGTTAGCCTTTCCCCAGGATTCTTACACATTGCTGCATTAAATCTTCCATCACTAGAGTTGATTTCCTTTACAATCTGGGCAACAGAGATAATCCAGAGCACACCATCTTCTTTACCATGATCGAGTTTGTTCCAGTCTAGCCCTCTCTTGGTCTGGCTATCATCTCTATTTTCATCATCACCCTCTATCCAAGATATCTCATGTAGTATATCGACATTAGTAACATTATAATCGTCGCCAAACAATGCTGGGTCGTCAGCATTGGGGGTTTTGATGTAGATAAATCCGACATCCGTTGACCACTCCTCTCTAACCTCAAGCAGGAGGTCGGTTGATTCAGCCCCCTCTGGAAGGAAGACTTCTACATCATCAACAATTTGATCCTGAAAATTTGTACCGATATTACCTAGCCATGCAGACAGTATGATTAGCATCACTAGAGTTGTTTTGGGTTGAGCTAACACTTGAGTGTAGGCACCATCCAGTAGGGAGTCCGTTTTCTCTCGAACTCTCTGTGAATATTCCCCAAACAGTTCTTTGTAACCTCCCATGTTCACCTGCATGTCAATCAAACCCATGAAGGCTATGCTAGTTCGATTGCAATCAAGCAAGTCCAAATTCTTTGATCAAAAGATGCCTTAGGAAGTTCCTTGCGGATTGCAAAACAAGGCCTGTAGCCATCATTGCTAGTCCTAAAACTCCAATCCATATTGCAGTTAAACCGGGCCCCACAAGTGCATCAACAGAATCCGATATGCCATTTACTGCATTCAATGCCATCGCCGCCCCAGCAGCGAATAATCCGAATCCAGGAAGTCCTAAAACCAGCAATGGTTTCTTTTGGGACAAAGATAACATTGCCCAAGCAAGCACTGTAAACCCATGCGAAAGTGCGGTAAAGTTACTGCCTTTGGGTACGTCATAACGTATTACTGTGGGAACTTCAGTTATCTTCAAATTCTTCTCATGTGCGTCTTCTAGCATTTCCAGAGATAATTCCATACCCTCAGAATCGAATCTCAACCTTTCAATAGCAAGTTTTGAGAATGCCCTAAAGCCCGACTGAGTGTCTTGGATTTCTAAATCACTTGACAAGTTAGATGCTGCTGTGATCACTTTTATGCCCAGCCTTCTATATGCTGGCATATCTTCACTTCCACCTCCCTCAACAAATCGGCTACCAATGACGAAATCAGCATCTCCGTTACCAATAGGTTCCAACAACTTTGGGATGTCAGATGGTAAATGTTGACCATCGCTATCTAGAATTATCAGACAATCAGCTTCTAATTCCCTAGCCTTTGCGAAAAGTGATTTCAAAGCCCCGCCGTAACCTCGATTGACCCTATGTCTATGCACCAAAGCGCCGCAAGCTTCTGCAATTTTTGCGCTTGAATCTGATGAACCATCATCAACACAAATCACGCTATCTACGTAACGTTTTACTTGTGTTACAACAGAACCAATAGTTTCTTCTTCGTTATACATTGGTAAACCAGCAACGATTTTTTTTAAACCAAAACTGGATGTTTCCATATATATTCGTATTATCTAGACCAATATATGTCATTCGGCGATATTATCGTAAATGTTGTCTTTATAATCCTATAACAAGCATTCGGACCTGTGATCCGAATTACCTTAATCGCATAGGTGATTGATCGATGTAACCGCTTTTGTTCCTTGTATAAGGTTTGACATAGCATTCAAACTAACTATCAATTGAACGTAAGTCTGACCATCACTTGTTACGAAGGTTGCACAATCTTGAAACGCTGTGGTATTAATGGAAAGCTTTACTGCTTTCCCTGCGTTAGATTTTCGTGCAAACCCGACCAACTTTGTGTTTGTGTTTTCATATTCTTGCTCGTTTGTTGTGTTGTTTTTTGTCATTTTTTCAACTCCTGGAACTTGGTATTATTAGTGCGCCGTTCCACTCGCATTGATACCAAAAATTAGCCAAAACACATAGAAGATATTGTTGACAGGTCTGATGAAAGTGAATTTATTATGTTACACTGAATATTAAATTATAGAAAAGTTAGGACTTAGACATGCGAGCACTTGTAACCGGTGGGGCTGGCTTCATCGGGTCTCATTTAGTAGACAGGTTGGTATCCAGAGGAGATAGTGTTGTTGTAGCTGACAACCTCTCCTCAGGTGTCTTAGACTTTATACAGGCGCACATTGATTCAGGAAACGTTGAATTCCATAATATCGACTTAAAAAATCTGGAGCACCTTATTCCACTGATGGATGATATTGACATTGTTTATCATCTTGCCGCCAACCCAGATATTAGGCTGGGAACAAGAATTACAAATACAGACCTCAATGAAGGAACAATCGCAACTTACAATGTGTTGGAATCTATGCGAATAAATAATGTAAATAAAATCGCATTCGCATCATCTTCAGTTGTTTATGGAGAAAATGCACCTATGCCTACACCTGAAAATCATGGCCCTTGCATTCCCATCTCTTTATATGGCGCATCTAAACAAGGCAGTGAAGGACTCATTGGTGCATTTGTAGGGACATTTGGACTGCAGGCATGGGTTTTCAGGTTTGCAAACATAATAGGTGAACGTGGAACGCACGGAGTAATATTTGACTTTATACACAAACTAAAAGCTGATCCAAATAGATTAGAGGTTCTAGGAAACGGCTTGCAAGAAAAATCATACATGGAAGTTGGTGACTGCGTAGATGCAATGCTACACGTTGTTGAAAATACAAACGAACCAATGAACCTATACAACCTAGGTTCAAATGACACATGTAGTGTAAGAAACATCGCAGCGATTGTCATTAGAGAAACAGGCTGTAAAAGTGCTCAGATTGAATACACTGGTGGTGACAGAGGCTGGGCAGGGGATATTCCAAAAGCAATGCTAGACATAAAACGCCTGCAAGGTCTTGGTTTTGAGGTCAACTATGATAGCGAAGATGCTGTGGCATATACAGCAAGAGTCCTGATAAAGGAAATAATGGGGTGATGTTTTGATAGGCAAAAATGAATGTAACGAAGCGGGTGCAAGGTCAGATGGATTAATCATTGTAACAGTGATTTTCGTTGTGGCTTTTACATACATCGCACTTACTACTAACCCAGTTTACACTGGCATAGGTGTAGGTGATAGAGCTCCTGATTTGAAAGGTAAAATTTACGACGGTGATGGTTGGGTTGATTTTGACCTAGCTGATAACATCGATGACGAATGGTCAGAGGATAAAGGAGGAATATGGACTATGGTGGAGTTTATGGATACAAACTGTGGCTATTGCCAAACCGTTGCGCAAGAGGATTTCCCCACTCAACAAAATCGGTGGTTAGGAGACAATCCTACACGGTCCACTCCGGGCAATGTAAGCGTAGAATTTGTTGCTGTATCTATCTCGCTTTGGGATGAAAATACTGAGGGTAAAGAGTATGGTAGAGATATTATCATAAAATTCAGAGAGGATTTTGGTCACGAATTCCCATACATGGATGCACAAGATAACACATATCAAGATGATTGGGGTAAGTTGGGAACTCCTACATATTTCCTGATTTCTCCAGACGGGATAATTCAGTATGCGACACCAGAAGCTAACCAAGGATATACTGTGTGGGAAGCTATGGACGATTTAATCCCAAGAGGTGTTGTTTGATGGTTGCTGGCTTAGAATGTTTTGATACTGGTCTAATTCCTCACCTAACTATCCTGCTTCTAGGAATAGGTTTCTTCACGCCACTCGGGCAAAGTATGGCCATAAAACCACTGTTAACCAGATATCCTTCACTAGAGACTAAATTTGGCCGCTCAATTGCTGGATTAATACTGATTATGTTTAGTGGTTTTACAATTTCAGCACATACACTTTGGATGCACAACAAAGCCCAAGAGATGGGAGGAGGAGCGTTTTGCTCTGGTGGTGACGTTTGTGATTGTGCGAGTGTGATTGGTAACAATGACTGGAACACAATGCCGTTTATTGGTTTACCCTGGGGCCTTTTAGGCATGATCGCTTTTGCTGTGTTCCTATGGATAATCATATCGATAGCTAAAGAACCAACAGCAAGTTGGGTTCAAAGCAATCTAGCATTGGGACGAAACTTTGCGATTTTTGGAATTCTGATTATACTATACTTGATGTATGCAGAGTATGAGATAGGGAAAATTTGTCAGTTCTGTACTGTTGCACATATTGCGCACGTAACCGGAACAGTTGGACTATTCAAACTGTCTTCGATGCACCAAACAGGTGATTGGCCGAGTGGAACAAAGAGTTTTACAGGTGACACTCAAAAGCGAGAAAGAAGAAAGCGTGGAGGCTATGTGGCTCCAAAACTATCAACAGAAGAGGAATGACCATGAGTGATTCAAACAATTGGCTAGGATTTACCTTAGTCTGTCTTGTGTTGCTAATTGGTATGCTGGTGATTGAACGAGATCTCGATTCTAAGGAAGATAAATCATCTGAAGAAAATGACAGCCAATACTCCAGCACTGCGGATGCAATACACCCTTTCGGAGAGTACTGTTTGACAGAGCATAATAGTTCAATGGGGATGCATATACATCCGTATCTTACCATAATAATAGACGGTGAAGAGTACGAAATAGAGCAAAATGCAGGAATCTACACCGATATTTGTCCAGACGCTATGCACATGGTTCATACCCACGATACAAGTGGTAAGCTACACGTTGAAAACTACACAGCAGAAGATGTCCCCCTGGAAGTGTTCTTTGATGTATGGGGGAAGCACTTCAACGAAACGGGTATCTTTGATTTGCGCGATGGAACCATAGAAATGACGGTTGATGGAGTAGTTAACACTGATTATGAAAATTTGATTCTTGCAGACAACCAGAATATTGTAATCACTTACACATCAAATTAAGGTGAATATATACCTTCGAAAAGGAGGGCATCTGTGTAGGTGCTTACAGGTTCAATTCTGTGGACAGTGACATCAACTCTGTCCCTATCTTGATAGCTGTGTTTGAGCTCTTTTAACAACTGACTGTGTACGTTATGGATATCTTCAGCCCTAATCAGTGTCAAATGGCGTTGCTCTCTCCCATTATCCTGGACTGTAAATTCTACCATCCATGATTTAACACCACTACTATCGCTATCACCTGCTGATCGATGTTCTGGGTTCATGGTGTTCCTATTGTGGCCTAGCCTTATCAAAGATTCGGTAATAATGCATCAAAATGGGCTGGAATTCGGTGAAATAACCAAATTTCAAACCCAAAAAACCATATTTTCTTTATTCTTCTTCCGGAATTAGGGATTTTTCTGAGTGAATAAATACCAAATAAACTCCTAGGGTTAAGAACAAAATAACAATTATGAGTAGATAATTTTCATCACCATCCTCAAAATCTCGATTTGATATCTCTACAACTCCCCAAGGCTCACCTCCCTCAGCAGGTTCGTGAACCATTACTACTGACCAAACATCTGGCAATGTAGTGTCACCGTAGTATGATTCATTTCCATTTGTGTCTTTGATTATCAATCCTATTAGGACTCTATCTCTTGTTTTTTCTCCAGGGTTTTCTGCATCTATTGGAACTTTTTTCTCGTGCTCCAAAATCATCAATGAGATTTGACCTTCCTCTGGTGTGGGCAATAAGAATGTGTCATTTGAAAATTCAAAATACATATCATCAGGGCTTCCCCTCTTATTTTCTTGTGATAATATCCTTTGTTGGACATCACTCCATGCATCGTAACCTTCAGCGGTCTTCAGGCCATCGACAAAGAAAGTTGGAGTGCCATAAGTGCCGTTATTGTTTAAATTCTGATATTCGATTCGTTTTAAACTGGCATCATTGGCGAATACGTCATCTACGTGTATACCCACTATCGTGGTCCTTGCGCCATGTGATTTGGCTACTAGTTCCAACTCAGGATCGATTTCAGCACAACTTTCGCACCATATTGCGGTTCTTTCCTCAACCAGAATAGTCCTCTTGAGATAGTGTTCCTGCTCGCTGTCATCAACAAGTGCAGAGGTGGATGGAACAACCAGAAGGAATAATGCCAGTATAGCACATAGTTGTCGCATCACTTTAGCGCACCTAGAACTTGTGCATGAAGTTATCATTAAGATAATTCCTGATAGCATCGAGGAGAGGGGTTTGGTAGATCGCTGGGTTCAAGATCATCAGCGCGATGCATGGCGCAAACAGGCCAAATCTAGCGGTTATAGAGCAAGATCCGCATTCAAATTGAAGCAAATACAAGACAGACACAAGATAATCAAAGTCGATGACAGTGTATTAGATGTGGGCTGCCACCCGGGAGGTTGGAGTCAAGTCGCTGTGGAGTTAGTGGGGGAGAATGGTAAGGTTGTGGGCATTGATCTACAAGCATGTGTACCCGTGGAAGGCGCAAATTTACTTGTGGGAGATATAACTGAAAAATCATCTCAAGATAGGGTTCTTGATTCGATAGATACTGAAGTCATCGACGTAGTAATATCTGACATTTCCCCAAATATTACTGGGAAATGGGATATTGATCAAGCTGTTTCGCTTATGTTGGTTGCAGAAGTCTTTGATTTTGCTTTACCAATATTGAAGTATGGTGGACATTTTGTTACGAAACTATTCCAAGGTAGTGGGGTTGAAGAGCTGATTGCGTTAGTCAAACCACACTTCCAAACTATCAAGAGATTTTCACCAATGGCAAGTCGCAATTCATCCTCAGAAGTATATCTAATCTGTAAATTTCATACACCTAAGCGTGGTCCGGATTGGATGATTACTCCTGCGTTCGAAAAATCCTTGGAGCATAGAGAAGGAGGTCTGAAGCCAGCAGACGATATTGAGCCTGCTAAATCCACTTTTACTGTAAGGCGAAAGTCCACTCCTAAAGAGTGAATTTTCATTTTTACATAGGCCTTGAGGAATCCTTTATCTGGGTTGAAGAATTTGTTTCGTTTTCATGACATCGAGTAATCACATACCACGAGTTTACGACCAGACAACTAATTCGATACTAAGAAATATGAATAATGTTGATATAAATAAATCTCAGAAAGCCAACCGCCTCTTGGTTACACAACTAACTCCTGGTAAGTCAATCTCGAGATTAGAACTAGTAGTTCTACGGACTTATCCAAGACGGCTTGTGAGTTCTGCGAATTACACAGGCCAACTGGCTGCTGCATGCGGAAGAGACGAAACGGGAATTGTAGGAATTGTGTTATGGGACAATCAGGTAGACAACGTAAAAACAGGTGACATAATACGAATTGAGAACGGCTGGTGTCGGACCAAAAACGGAGAGATTGTTGTGTCTACTGGAAAAAATGGAAAATTAACAATCATAGATTCCTAAATTTTCTCTCACGCAACCATAAAGAAGGGGAGGTCGTGGCATGGCCGTTACGAGGTGTCGAATTATGACTGAGCGAGCAACTGTATGCACAGCCTCCGGAGTCCCTCTTGTGGATAAAGGTTCGACCACTTTTCCCTGTCCAACATGTGGAGCGCCAATAGGCCGAAGTCCACGATGTCGCAACCAAGGAGTTGCATATGTCTGCCCTTGTGGATTCCAAGGTCCATAATAAAAAGGTGATAATATGGGAATGGTAGCACTAACATACAAAGTTATGCCTGATTCAGACGTCGAAGATGTCACAGCCGATGAGATAGCCCCTCAAATTATGGCTTTGAAAGATGAAACATATGACGTTCAACTCTGCGAGACGAAGCCTCTAGCCTTCGGTCTGAAGTATATTCAAGTTCATGTTGTAATGAATGATGGTTCTGGATTATCGGATATTTTTGAAGATAAGATGCGCTCAATCAGAGGAACTGGAGAAATTGAAGTTCTCTCAATGGGACTACTTTGATCAATACTAGAGTTGCTTAAGTGGCACTCGCATAAACTCTCTCAGCAGTGTTGTTGCATAACTTCCCGATGGTAAAGTGAATCTGAATCTTATACACGCACCGTCAGGGTGCCAAAGCTCTCCATCTTTCACTCCAGATTTCCATCTCTCTCCCATCGTCTCCTCTCCGGCAATTGGAACTTCTTCGAATTGAAAATCTTGAAAACTCGTGACCATTGCCCGTCTCGTTCCTTTAGTAGTCAATCTTCCAATTTCTTCAACTCTCCATGACGTTTGGGATAATTCCATAGAATCAATAACAGATTTTTCTATTTCGCTAAATTCACCTTTTGGCTTCATCATTGATGTCCCAGGTAGTTGGCCTGTAATTGCTAATCTACCTAACTTACAATTTCTTGAAATTCTTTCTAGGGTCCTAGATTCAACAGCAACCATAGTTGATGTTTCTAATTGGCCATTATCGTCAACTCTTCCTACAATATCACCATCTATTGGTGAGGATAGTGAAATATCATTGTCCAGTCGTGCTTTTATGGTCTTGTTGAATACAACTGATTGAAGTGCATGAATTGTCATAAGCTGCAAATTATTAGGTAGTCGACGAAATGCACCAACCCAATCATTAGGTTTTTCTAAAATATGACGCATCATATCTCTCTCAAATCCTAACCAGTGTGGTATTATATCCAGCCCTTCTTGCGTAATTCCATTTTCTCTTACGTGCTTGCGGAAGTTTGAAACTTCTTCGTTCTCATCACCTTCAAGTGTCAGATAGGTCATAACTGCACTTTCCCAATTGTTGTTTATGACTTCCCTTCCAACAATTGGTGTCACTGGTCTTCCTGAACCGAATCTTTGTGGTCCAATCCAGTTAGGAAACAATCCATTGCCTAATTTTTCTTCCATTGACTGTTTGATTGTATCAATTCGTTCGAGAGCTTCCTTAGCACCGATTGGTTGACCATTTTCATCACAACAACCTCTCACAACAATAGTAAATCGATTTCCTTTGTGATTTCCAAACCCGATTTTCTGGTGAGTTCTACCTAGAATCTCAATTTCAACATCAGTCATTTCCACTTTTGCAACTCTTTTCTGCGGTGCATCTATGACGAAGATTTGCTTTGTAACCGCCCTTTTATCTTTGGTCCCAGCAAAGAAAATTCTATTTCGTGAGATACCACATGCTTTAGCTAGTTTTCCAACAAACCTGTTGGTTTCCCAGTTTGTTAGGGTAATATTTGCGACCGTGAATCTGCCTCGAGGATCGATTTTGACGCTAGTAGAAATCTCGTCAACTCTAAAATCAGCTATTCGAGACTTTAGGACACCACCTATACCATCGCCATCGACAGAATAGCCTGTTAAGCCGATAGAATCAGCGAGGCTATCCTCACCATACATGAATTACCCAACTCAGAGTTTTGTTTTGGAGAAATCACCTTTGATATCTCCAATCAATTTTTTCAGTAAGTCGGCTGGATTAATGCCCTTGTTTGTTCGAATAAAAAATTCAGGCTCATCCAGGTCTGGATGTCCTGGGAAGTAATTTGCATAGTCAACCCCTTTGTCGCTGTTTAGTCTTTCGCGCAATACTTGGAGCGATGTGTGTGTCTCTCCAATGAATCTCACCCTTAATTCGGAGTCGGTCTTTGCTAACACTTTAACAGGCATATGAACGACTCCCCCGTCTTGCCTCCCATTCATGAACCTTTGGCTTGTGAGTTGTATCGAGTGTTTTGATTGAATTAAGATAAAATCAACATTTTCTTTGTAAATCTATCCGGCTCGCTTTAGTACTGATTCCTACCCCCGGCAATTGTGGGTTCGGAATCGATTGAGGATAGGTTCCGGAGCCAATCGGAAAACTTCCGTAAATTATCTTGGCCGATTTTGATTTTCTCAATAGCGGTAACTGTCGGCTTGGCAGCCGATTTAGCATTCGTTAATACTCCATCATTCCACACAGATCTTTCTGATTTTGCTCCAGAATCCGAGTCAGCTGACGCTCATGAAAGAATAAGTAAGCATTTCACCAACGAAACTAGGCCGATGTTCATTCACGTAACCCGAGATGATGGCGGAAACGTTCTAGATTTGGCCTCAATCGTTGAAATGGATGAAGATTTAGCGAAAGTCAAGAACAAAAGTAAGGCAATGCAGGATTTTGTTGTTGACTATATTACTGCACCTTCTCTTATTCAGATCGCATTAGATGAGGAGGCCAATGGGACAGTTTTGTCAGATGTAGAATCATGGGAAGAAATGATAGATTTGCTAATCGATGTTAATGAAACCGACTGCCCAGGAGATGTTTCTAAACAAAGAGAAGTTGCTCAATTCATCTTGGACGGGATGCTAAACAAAAATTTCGATGGAACAGATATATGTCTATGGATTCAATCAAATGGCGAGAGTGGTTCTCCAGTTCTCTCTGCCGACTCGACCCTTTGGATACTACAGGTTGACCCAGAAATATCCAACGAGGAAAGAAAGTCTAAACAAAATCAAATTAGGGAACTCTTCGAAGATTTGAGTGAAGAATCTGAGATGAATTACGGGGTAGCTTCGCTCGACCTAATATCCCACGACATAGACGAGGGAACATTTGACAATCTTGCAACATTAATACTGCTGGCAGTTTTGGTTGTTGTATTACTCCTAGCAATATCATTTAGGAGCGTGAAAGGGGTAGTGTTTCCTCTGGTTGGATTATCTTCAGCCTTGATTTGGACATATGGGTTCCTTAATCTAGCAGGAGCGAGATTTACTGCACTTGAGGTTGCAGTTGCCCCACTAGTCTTGGGATTAGGAATAGATTATTCTATACATCTGCAAAGGAGATATAACTCCTTTAGAAGCGAAGTTTCTGACGCTTCTAGTGCATGGTTGGGGGCTTGTGCCAAATTATCCACACCTCTCGGTTTAGCAGTTATAACAACAGTTTCTGCATTTTTGGCAAACATAATCTCACCTCTACCTCCATTAGAAACATTCGGAATCGCACTTGCGGTCGGTGTTATTTCTGCATTCGTAAATGCCACGGTAGTCGTCGGTGCCTTACATGTTGTTTTAGATTCTTCATCGAATGATGTAGTAAATGAGCCAATTCGGATGCCTAAATTGGCAAGCAAGGTAGTTGAATTACAGCGATCGCAACAGGCTATTGTCTTGATTATGGCCCTAATAATTACAGGCGCTGCAATTGTTGGTGCAATGGGTCTGGAGACTGAATTTGACTTGTCTGATTTCCTAGATGAGGACATGGAGATTATGGAGGTCAGAAATCAACTAGAAACCGAGTATGAAAGTGCTGGTTGGAAAGTAGTGTATGTCCTCATGGAGCCCTCGACTGGTAAGGTATCAATCTCAGATGATAAATCACTTCTGACAGAAATGCGGGGTTTACATAGTGATTTAGCAAATAATCACGACATTGTCGGTGGAGGAAATTCAGACGGCAGTCCTTCATATGAAGGTCCTTACAAGGTATTGTATGATGCAGTTGATAATGATAAGCAATTTGGAGAGAGGTATGGGTTGGTCATATCTAAAGGGCGTTTGATTGACAGTTCAAATCTAAATTTGGGTGGTGCTTTCCAAGAATTGTCAATGAATGATTCAACAGCTGACCCATTTACAAATGACTCTTGGGCTGATAGAGTTTCAAAAACCGTAAGTCTAGATGGAGAAAGTATAGTTTTCATCCGAATAGAAATTAGGGTAGATGCATCAACATCTAGTGATACCAGCAGGGTTGTTGAGTGGTTTGAAGAAGAGTTGGGTAGCGAAGATGATGACGGAAAAATGCGGAGTGAACTTTCAGGAGTCGCTGTTATTCACGTAACTGGAGATTTAGTTGCCCTCCAGAATGTCCTAGACGGTTTGAATTCCTCTCAACTTTCCTCCACTGCCATATCATTCACAGTTTCGTTCCTTGTTCTTCTCCTACTAACACGAAGACCAGTCCCTGCATTAGTCGTACTTACACCGGTTGTTCTTGCCACAATATGGGTTGTCGGTTCGATGGTCCTCTTATCTCTAAAATGGAATGTGTTAACAGTAATGGTCACCGCATTATCATTAGGTATTGGAATTGATTACGTTATACACATGTGGAGAAGATTTGAGGCTGAACGAGAGAAAAGGGAGAATATCTGGGATGCTCTTGAGGAGACTTTATCCACAACAGGAGTGGCATTAATTCTCTCTGCTGGAACAACTGCGCTAGGGTTCTTGGTTCTACTACTGTCTCCAATGCCGGTTGTTCAGCAATTTGGACTGGTAACGGCATTAACTGTTACATTTTCGTTAATTCTCTCAATAATCGTTCTTCCTGTCCTACTATTAATGGCAGAAAATAGTTCAATTACCAGTGAATGAATCTATTATCGAATTCATTTCCAATCCTTGTTCACGGCTTATTAGGCACAAAGATAGCCACATAGTACAATATCTCAGTGCTTTCATTTTTCGTTCTCCTCTGCGAATTATTTCAGTTGGTGGTATGTTTGTTTGTTTTGAAATATATTTTACGAGTCGTTTCTCAACTCTAGCTCTTGGGTCTAGATTTTCTTTTTCAATTATTGCAACAGTCTCAATATTGTTGGCAGAACTGGTAAGATCACTTTCTTTTTCATCACTAACATCTAGGTCGTTGGCAGTAAAAACAACGGGATTAAGCAATCGAGATGGTCTTGGCTGCCAACCCAAAGGAGCAACAATTCCCTTAATTTCACAATTTGGCGATAGGACTCCTTTGTCATCAGAAATCCATCCAGAGTAGACCAGTGACTTGATAGCATTGTGTGCAGTTTCTGTATCCATCCATCCCATATCAAACGACAGAATCCGTTCTAAATCGTCGATTGTTTGTTCCTGCCCTGTTCGAAAACATATTGCCAAAACTCTTTGGATATCATCAAAATTATCTGACATATTATCACCCAATTTTTGTAAATGAACCATCGTTTTCTAATCGCCATTTACCTATTCCCTTACCTGTGTAGAGAGTTTGTTCTGTTGAGTAGATGTATTCTCCCCCGCCTGGCAAATTTTGGTAAGAATCAACTTTCAAAACCCCTTGTTCTGAACCATTGATTGATTCCAGTTTTTCAATAGCAGAATTAAGTCCAATTTTATCTAAATTAGTTTCTGCATTATCCAACTTTTTAGGAGGGGGTCCTTTGCGTGGTTTTTTGCTAGGTTTTTGGTTTGCTTCTTTTTGATTATCGAATACAATCCTTTTTTCATCTTCTAAGCCTTTTTTCAATTTTGTATTGCGCTGCCTGCGTAATAGAACGATTACTGCAAGGGCAAAAAAAGAAATCGCAGATATGAGATATATGCTGTATTTTTCATCAGCATGTTCCGTGTATGTCTTTGAATACATATTGTCGTTTTCATTTAACTCCCAGATATTTTGTTCTTCATCTACAACAACCTCAAGTTCCCAATCTCCTTGTGGGACTTCGACCAGAACACGCTTTACTATTCCTTGACCACTTGCAATTTGTGCCTGATTATATCTGCTTACAAGTGTTCTTTCGCCATTTGATATGGTATATACTGACACATTGAATGAGTCTTGTAAACTTTCACCGGAGTTCTGAATTGAAATCTCAACTCTAATGTCTTTACCAGCCTCGATTTTTCCATTAATATCTACGTGCGCTAATTCTATGTTAGGTCCATCATTTGACAACGTAGTAGATAGCCAAGGTGTGTTTTCAATAATTAATGATGGGTCCACTAATTCAAAACCAGCATCATCAGAACCAGATGCCCAACAATCCAATTTGGCCTCAGGTGATAGAAGAGACGGGTCTCCTAGTTCAGAGAAGTCAAATTTGTATGAAAACAATGTTTTCCCTTGAAACAATTGTTGAGGAATCATTGAAATGGTTACAGGCTGCCATTCAACTTCTGTTGAAATCACTTGACAGGTTAGATTCAGTAAACCATTCCACGCAACATTTTCTTCAATCTTGACAGAGATATCAACATTCTCAAGATGGTATCTTGAAAGAGTCCCTATGTTAGGAGGCATTATGATTGGTGCTGCGTCGTCAACAATGAATATCGGTACATCAAAACTACTAATTTTGTTTATGTTTAAAGGATCCATAAAAGATATGGTGAAATCCATCAATCCACCAGAATTTGGCATTATTATTGTGGTATTTATCACTCCATTTTCTACTTCCAGAGATCCACCTCCGAACCAATTCTCTCCTTGCAATGTTCCTGCCCAAGTCATGGATATAGGCCCATCATATGCAACTCCCGAAACAGAGTGATTTAACATCCCAATTAAACGAATTTCGTCCCCAATCCTAAGTATTGATTGATTTGTTATTTCTGAGTTTTTTGGGGCAGTGTCGTCTTTTAATTCAAATATTTCTAAATCAAAATCGTTTGAGAAGTTCCAAAGGTTTTGGAATGACGTTTTACTTATTCCATCTTTATCTTCAAGGATTACGTCGATATTTCCTTCGGTTAGAATTGTTATATCAATATTCCAATTAGCGACCAAAATAACCGAAATCACCATATTGTCATTTTGAATTCTATGATTACATGATATTTCCCCTGAATCTACTCTACTATCGAGCACAGAACATGTAGAATCAGCTACATTATATTTAACACCAAAATCAGAATCTCCTCCTAATTCTATTGTCATAGAAATAAGGTCACTGATTCCATTATCATCACTTATTTCAAATTCGTAGTGAATATTTCTGGAAACTTCCCATAAATCACTTTGACCAATGTTGTATATTTGCTTGACAACGGAATTTTTTGCATCCCTTGTCTGATATGAAATTGTATCATTCATAACAGGATTGCCTACTTTATCCATACCAAGGATCTTGAAATGAACAAACTCCCTATCTTCATTAGAGTCGTCAGATTGTGTTGTATTGAACCACCAAAAGTTTCCGGTATTCTCTAGTGTGAAATTTACGACTCTGTATTCAGTATTCTGTGGTATACCATCTAGCGGCATACTGTTCGAACCATCATCTAGTCCTTCAACCCAAATTAGCATTGACAAATTCTCATGGTCGAACCCTGAGTTATCTGCAATTGTAACTGAAATTTGTCTGTTAATTCTACTGTCTATGTAGCTATTGTCCTGCGGAATGGTATTTACCAATTGAGGATTCATATTATCCAAGACCAAGTGTGAAGAACTATTGTTAGAGATAATTTGTAAGGGATGATCACTTCGTGCTTCCATGTTTATGCTTACCTCGCCAGAAATGTTTGATGGCAATATCCAGGTAATTTCTGTTGTATTTGCAATATTCAATTCTGTCCATGGAGTTGTCAGATTGGTGTATCCTGAGTAATTGTTTGCCCCCATTTCAACCTCCCTAATACTGAAAGTCAATCTCGTTTGTAATCTCCCACCTGACAATTTGATACCTGAGGAAATAAATTCATGATCAATTCCGACAGATAATGGAAATCCTCCTGTAACAGCATCACCGTTGGACAACCCGCCTAAATTCGCAATGCGGACTTCGAGTATTCTATCAACAGGAATTGGATTTGGATGTAGGTATTGTGTAACTCTACTTCCTTCAGACACAGATTTGAAGCAAAGATAGGAAATTCCAGTTAGGTCACCAAAATTTAGGGACCAATTTATTATCGTCTCGCCGTTTAAACTTGAGCTGATGGTTCCCTGACCACTTGAAAATAATCCTTGGGTGTCTGCCAAACTTGACGTATTATTTTCAAAATGAATATTTGACCATGGTCCAATAACAGCTCCACTGTTCATACATGATGCAACACTCAGAGAGTAGTTCCCACCTGTTAGTAGATCGTGTGTAGTCTGTATGTTTACTGTCTCAGCTCTGGGATGAATTATCTCAGGTAATGAGCTATGGAATCCCGCATGGTCTGCTCTAATTTGCATTATATCTAGATCGGGTTCATCCCAATTTTCCATATCATATACAGTCATCATTATGCGATATTGGACAAAATTAGAATTTGTATCCAAGTCTATGTCAGTAATTCCAATTGGATAAGTTGAATTTATAGATCCATCAACACCTTTCCAAAGACTCGAAGTGACGGAATTAGAGTCAACTCCATATCTGTATTGGAAATTAATATCTCCTCCAAAAGTGTTGTTTCCTAACAATGTAAATTGGGCAAGGTTCGCATTCGAATTGGGGTTTGGTCTTAGGTCAATTACCGGCGAAGTAATTAATCCAGTGTGTGATGAAGAAGAGTTTTGGTATCCATTTTCATCTGAAAATGTTTGGCCCCAGGAATAGTATGGGTATGATGACTTTTCGCCAGATGCCCATACTATACTTCCATTGAGTTCTTCGGCAATAAGATCAAAATGTCCACTTGATATTGAGTTGGCGTCTTGACGCCATGTATTCTCTATGGGATTGTAATGGTAAACAGTCTTCTTCGTTCCCCCATTAAACCCTCCAATCAGGACAATTTCATCGTTCAAAACGGTGCCAGCCCATCCAAAAATTCCTATAGGTAGAGAACTTAGATTAGTCCACGTGTCATTGGCAACATCATAACTTTCCACGTAACTAAGACCTTGCCGATTCCATGTTTGTGTTCCTTGAAATCCACCTATTGCATACAATTTTCCGTGGAAATTGATTAATTCAAAAGAAGCTCTTGCTTGAGTCATATTTGCCATTCTTGTCCATGTATCATTCTGTGGATTGTATTCGTATGTGCTGTTTGTAGCATCGTTAGCGTTTGCATTTCTTACACCACCTGCATAATACAATTTCCCAGCAAATTGGGCCATTGAACCTAAACCTCTCTCATTATCTGCCGGCATTGATGTTCCATTTGTCCATGTTTCGGTCGTTATATTGTAAATCTGCACACGACCAGATGGCACCTCATAGGGATTAGATCCTCTATTCCAATCTCCAATAACATATATCGAATCTCCGATTACTTCAGCCTCACAATATTGCTGTGGAGTTGGCATATTAGTCTGAGCAGGCATCCATGATTTGTTTGCATTATCCATTTTTTCAATTAAATCGGCTGCGACCTCATCACCGGATTGACTTGGGTTTGGGTCCATTCTTCCACCAATTAGCCATACTTCTTCTAAGCTCTCTATTGCCACAGAGCAAGCACCAGTTCTGGCTGTTGTAAGTCCGTAAAATGGTGTATTCCAAACAATGTCTGGTCGTGAGATGTGACTTTCTCCATCAGCAGAGGTGTAAATATTATCTTGATAGAAACCAGATTGATTGAACTTGTCGATTTCATGGAATGTATGTTTAAACTCCTCCGGTTGGAAATATGTTTGTGTAGAAGTCCATGGCACTAGCATTAGTAAAACTACGGTGAGTGCTACCAAAACGACTCTGGCCATATGGGGGCGTACGCCTAGAGAGGTTTGATAATTTTGTGAATATTTTCAATCAAAAAAGAGGAGGGTTCATTTCCTCCCCTACTGTCCGACCCACGTCATGTCAAGGGACTATATTGCTCGCGACCCTCGTACAGGTCAGCCTATTGACGTTGGAACTAGGCGAGGCAAGACCAAGAAAAGGTCTGAAAAAGAGGGTCCTTGGATGGCAATACCGCAACAAGCAGTGATACCTCTAGCGACAGGTCAAATGGAGACATATAGAGTCGGTTGGATGGAAAAAGATTACCATATGGACCGATTTGATGCCATAAAAGCATTGTCAATATTATCTGGCACTCTTGCATATCAAGGTCACAAAATTCTGCTAGATTGTTTGATGGACAACGATCCGAAAATACGTATTGCAGGATTATTTGCCCTACCTAGGGTTGCAGAAACATGTCCTGATGAATTATTCGATCACCTTTCGGTTTTACTTGATGATAAGGACTCTGAAGTAAGGAAAGCTGCTAGTGAGTGCCTAAAATCAGTTGTACCGGTTTTTCCATCTGCTACTGAGAGTACGCTTGCTTTTGAATTAAGACACCCTATGAAACAACGTAGTAGTGCTGCATTTGCAGGTCTTGGTGATCTGTGTCAAACATGGCCACAAGTAGCATGTGATCACATCGATGAATTATTGCAAGAAGATTCAATTTACTTACGCCGTAGCGCAGCGGGTCTGCTGCGAAAGGTATTGTCCAAAGGTGGTGCAGCAGCATGGGATCTAATTGGTTGGGCGTTGGAAGACGAAGATGTAGAAACACGACGACAGGCAGCGAAATGCCTAACACCACTTGCACACAAAGAACAAAGAATTGCAACAATACTTGCGGAGAGGGCAATATTAGATTCTGATTCAAAAGTTATGCTATCAGCAATACGATGCGTGGAAGTTCTTGATACCGATCACGGAAGAGCGAGAGATCTAGTTCTAGCGGGTTGTAGTCACAAGAATGCAAGTGTTAGGCTAGCATGTGTGAAAATTTTGCCTCGGCTGATGGGTGATGATATACTAAGGAATCATTGTAACGCACTGCTAAGAGATGAAACCGATGAGAATATTCGCAAAGAATTGCAACAGATGGCATTTGACGCACAAATTGAAGGCACAGAAGCTCAAAAGAATGCATTCCTTGCACCAGCCCCTAAGGTGCCTATGATCGATAGAGAAATTGCTGAAAGTCAAGGAAAATCCGTGGGCTTGGAAGAACTTCCGCCATCAGAGCCAAACTCACGTGACTCACGACATCGTTAATAGGGAAATGCTGGTCGCCGAAATCGCTCAAGGTGATTTGACTATGTCAGAGGAATCATTCAATGATAAAGAACAGCAATTCAATGACTTGTGGGACGGTGTAACTCCAAAAGGGATAAATCGAAACAAATCATTGAAATTTCGTCAATACATGTTAGAGCACGTTCGTCAAATGAAGAGACCGTTAACACGTGGAAATGCTTTCAAGTACTGGATGGGTATTTTGAAGGCTGAAGCAAAAGATAGTGAGAACTTCTGATTTGGATAAGGGGGTCACTACTTACCCCGGTGACCCAATTTGCACAGGGGTTAAGAGTTGACAATATGTTCACAAAAACGAAATTCTCGAGTTTTTCACTCAATCAGGATTTAGTCACATCTTTAGACTCAATAGGATGGGATTATTGTACAAGTGTCCAAAAGGAAACAATCCCCATTGCTCTCTCGGGTAGAGATGTAATTGGGCAAGCTAGGACAGGATCTGGAAAAACAGCAGCTTTTGGGTTACCTATCTTGAATGCTTGCAATCCTAGTGGCGGTTTGCAAGCATTGATTTTAACCCCAACAAGAGAATTGGCAAATCAGGTTGCTGAAGAGTTAAACAACATTCAAGGCAACTATGGAATCAAAATCCTAACAGTTTACGGTGGGACAGATATTGAAAAACAGGCCCGTCAGCTGAAAGCTGGCGTAGATGTAATTGTCGGCACACCTGGAAGGGTCATGGACATGACTGAGCGAAAACATATCAACCTAGACAATCCGAAATATTTCGTTCTTGATGAGGCAGATAGAATGCTGGACATGGGATTTTTCCCAGATATCATGTGGGTTGTAGAACGCATGAAAAACCGTTCACAAACACTTCTATTTTCTGCTACATTTCCACAAGAAATCATCGATTCAGCTAATGAATTTATGAATGAGCCAGATTTTGTATTAACTAATACGGAGCAACTTGATATTCCTCCAATCGAACAGTATATTGTAAGAGTAGGCAGATCAAACAAGTTATGGGTTGTCGGTCGATTATTGGTTGGGATGGATGAAGATGACCAAACTATAATCTTCACAAACACAAAAAGAATGGTAGAGTTGCTAGTTCAGAGATTGAATAAACATAGATTCAATGTGGAGGGATTGCATGGGGATATGTCACAAAATCAGCGTGAAAGAATCATCTCTAATTTCAAAGATGGTAATTCGAGTGTCGTTATAGCAACAGACGTGGCTGCTAGAGGTATCGACGTTGATGGAATTACTATGGTAATCAATTATGACGTTCCTGATGATGTTGATAGTTATGTTCACAGAATTGGTAGAACAGGAAGAATAGGTCGTAAGGGAGAGGCTTGGGCATTAGTGGGAAGAGACGATGTTCCCCAAATGGGCAAAATTATTGCAACTCATTCACTTGATGTGTCCGAAGTTGATGCTCCAGAATTGCCAGATGGTGTGGACCGAGATCCTGTCAAGAAACAGGAAGATAACTCTGAGGTAGCAGATGTATTTGGCATGGTTCCAATAAAATTGGAAACGACATCACTTTCCAAAAATCAAATTGTTAACCAAATTGTTAGTGCGCTAAATTGTGATGAGTTAGCGATTGGTGACATATCATTCGATACTGATTACACAATTGTTGAAGTTCATTCAAAGCATGCTACACTTGCTATAAAATCACTCAAAAGTAAAGACTTAGAAGTATCAGTCTTGACTAATTAACTAACCTTCTTCATTTACTGAAGACTTAGAATTGGATTGTTCAGTTTCAATTGTTATAATTGTTGCCGCAATTCCTAAGATTCCTACGGTTGCAAGTGACCAAGCGGTCTGTATTTCTTGAGCCCATTTGTCGTTTGCATCACCACAAGCAACAGGATCAGAAATCAAACCTTCACACATGTCTTTTGTTTCTTTGGCCTCCATTGCATCATCATCAATTACTACCCCGATCACCGAAAATAAAATCAGAAGTATTGATGATAACATGACAGTTTTTTGTAATGGGTCCCATTTTTTCCTGTAAATGAATCTCCACTTATTTTCACTAGCTAACTGCTCCTGTTTTATCCTATCTCCACCGTTAACCCATTTGAACCAAATTAACCACATAATTACTAGAACAATCAAGAAACCCCATTCGTACACAAAAGTATGGAAATCATGCATAGGCTGTTCACACCCAAGCATATTTGGGTTGTCGGCACACCCATCTATTGCGAGAGGATAAAGAACAATTAGCCTAATTATGTTCAGGACATAAACAATGCCACATGCCACAATTGCACTCTTTATACGCAATCTTTGCGGAACTCCTGTTGTCATCATGATTAGAACGCTGATAAATAGCATTTCATGGACTCCTGCGCACTCATCAGATACATAGAGTCGAACTTGATCGTAATAGAAGTTTTCGTGACGAAGAGTAACTAGTGTTGTCCAGCCATTGTATTCAGATAGTGATGCTGAACCACTACCATAAATCAATTCAGTTAGATGATACCAAATCCAAGCTTCAGATTCTTGAATAAAGCCGAGTGTGTTTGTTGGTTGTGTAATGAACCAATAGAACAGTTCAACCACCAGTAATGCGACTGGAATTCTGAGATATGCGAGCGAAAGTTTGCCAAATTCACCCCAAGATAAGTCATCAGGCTCAGAGTTGAACGGCTCAGACCCCTCGCCCATGCAGGGGAGTAAGTCACCTCATTCATGAAACCTCACTTGTGGGAGGATTGAAGTTGCCTATCCCATCGGATTATTTGTGGAGCCGACTCACAAACTGGATGTTTTGGGTCATTACTGCCCTGTCCCCGTAAATCAAGCAAGAAATGCTTTGCAAAAACTGAAACCAGGAGAGATACTACTTGTTGTTGCAGATGATCCTGAAACAACTCATGACATTCCGTTACTGGTCAATAGAATGGGGCATAATCTCCTTGTGACATTAGAAGACTCAGGAGAATTTCATTACACAATTGAGGTGAAGCAATGAATCTAGATGAAGTACCCAGCAAAGCGCGTCTACCAACAAAAAATGGTGAGTTCAATATTCGAGTATTTCACGAAAAGGAAACAGGATTTGATCACGTAGCATTGTATATGGGTGATATGTCTGGTCCTGACCCTGTATTGATGCGAGTACACTCCGAGTGTTTGACTGGAGACGCATTTGGCTCACTTCGTTGTGATTGTGGTCCGCAATTGAATGCGGCCCTTAATGCAATTTCAGAGAAAGGTTGGGGCGTATTGCTCTACTTACGTCAGGAAGGAAGAGGGATTGGTTTACACGCAAAGATACAAGCTTACCATCTTCAAGATCATGGAGCCGATACACTTGATGCTAATCTGATGCTTGGTTTACCAGGAGACGCTAGAAATTATCAAATGGCAAGTATAATGTTAAAGGCTCTAAATGTCAATGATGTCTGCCTTCTATCAAATAATCCTGATAAGGCCAAACAGTTAGAAAAATACGGTATAAGAGTTTCACAAAGGGTTCCTTTAGTCGTTGGAGTCGATGCTGAAAACGAGGAGTATTTGAGAACTAAAGTAAATCGAATGGGACATGAAATTGAGTTTGGAGATGAGTGAATGGTCAAAATAGACGCAACTTATGATGGAAATTTGCGTTGCACCGCCACACATACAAAGTCTGGGGCTACATTATTGACAGATGCTCCTACTGATAATAATGGTAAAGGTGAATCATTTTCTCCTACTGATTTGCTAGCGACCTCGATGCTTAGTTGTGTTATGACTATAATCGCCATAAGAGCGGAAAAGAGGGGAATTGATGTCAATGGTATGAAAGGAAGTGTGAAAAAACACATGGCAGCAAATCCAAGGAGGATAAGTAAGTTAGAGGTTTCAATCTCATTACCTAGTGGCTTAGATATTAAAGACCGGGCATGGTTGATAAGTGAGGGATGCAATTGTCCTGTTTGTTTTTCTGTAAGCGAAACAATGGAAGTTGACATAAATTTTGACTAGAGCAATATTGTAAATGTGTTATTACATTGAAACTGATGACTAAACTTTCAATAATTTTTAGACTACTTTCAAGGGACACATTTGAGACATGTTAGGTGTTGGACATGTCATGGGCAAGATACTAATGATCACAGCAACAGGTGGTACGAATCACGAATTAGCAAAGAAATTTGCAGACATGTCAGTTGAATTGGGTCACGACGCAGATGTCGTAGACTTATCGGAGATAGATTTTCCAATGTTCACAATGGCTCGCTCAAAGGAGTTAGATGTTGTTCCGGGTATGGCAGAATTAAAACAGAAAATGGGCGAATCAGAATCATGGATGATAATTGCACCAGAATACAATGGTTCCATGCCGCCGACATTGAACAATGCAGTAGCATGGTTGTCAACAGAATGGAATGACTTCAGAGCTTTATTTAATCGTCGAAAAGTTGGGCTTGCAACACATAGCGGTGGAGGAGGAGCTCACGTAATTATGGCTATGCGTCAGATGTTTTCTTTTCTTGGTTGTATAGTCATAGGACGAAGTTGTATTGCAAATAAAAATAAGGAAGCAAATCCTGAAACTATTGAAGATATGCTAAAACAATTGCTAGATTGATTAACTCAGGAGGCAGACTTATGAATAATAATGAATGTTACATTACAACTCTTGGAGAGGAATGGGAACGCATAGAAGATTGCAATGTTCACATGAATGTTAAGAGAAGATTGCAAAGGACAGTGATAAGAGGTCATGAGGGAGATGATTTGCTTGATGAAGGCGCTGAATCTGCGGTTTATACGATAACAGGTAAGATGGGAATGGACCAGTATAAGAGAATACTCAATATCTTCAGAAGAGATCAACCCTACTTTCACGATCCGTTTGAAGATAGACAGATGAAGGCCATATTCGCAAGCATAGATTACGACAGCAAAACCGGGGAATTTGAATTTATATTGTTAGAGGATGCTGAGAAAGAAGAAATAGTTTCGTGATTTAAAACAACTCTACGTCGATCCCAGAGATAGGGATGTTACATAAACTAAATCAGACAGCTCTCGCAAACATCAACCAGCCTATGTTCATGATGAGCGCTGGGAGAGCTAAGAAAAATATTGTTACTGACATTGGGAATGCTAGCACGAAGTTGGCCATCAAGAAGATGGTTACAGAGAGCATCATGATTTGGATGGCTCTGATAACTCCGGGAGCATACTTGACCATGAAATTGGTATTCGATTCGACCTGCGACATAGAATATGATTAGTAGGTGGGTATATAATGGGCTGTTTATTTCTTCCTTTTTTTTAGCTAGAACAAGACAACATAGAGCAACCAACGCGATTTTTTGCCCACTCTGGTCTCTTTTGATAATAATCGTTTTCAAATTCTTTCTGTTCTGAGTACGGGTTCTTTAGTAACTGATACAAATCCTCACAAATTTTGTAATTCTCATTTTCAGCAGCATCTATGGCTAATTGTGCCATCCAGTTCCTCAATACATATTTTGGGTTAGAGTTCAGCATAGTTTCTCTGTCTGGACTTGCTTCGACCCTTAACCACCATTTCTCTAACCAGTTGTTCCATTCCTCAGCAGGTATATTTTCAAAATCATAGAATGCAAATTTCAATTTCTCTATGTTTGGCTTTTTTATGTGACATAATTCTCTGAAGAATATAGTCATGTCAGTATCACTTCTTTGTAGCAAATCATTGAGTTCAGTAATGAAATTACTATCAGAATCTTGAGGGTTAGATATCCCTATCTTGTCCATCCACATCGATTCACTTATCGACTCGTAACTTGAAACGTAGTATTCCAGGACATCATACAGTTTTTCCGGGTCTTTCATCATAGGTGAAATAGATTCTAAGAATCGCGCAATGTTCCATGCACCTATTTCCGGTTGGTTACCATAACGATAACGTCTTCTTCCTGAGTCTGTTGTATTGGGCGTCCAGTTCAAGTCATAATCCTCCAACCAACCATATGGACCGTAATCAATGGTTAAGCCATGTATGGACATGTTGTCAGTATTCATTACTCCGTGAACAAATCCAACTCGCATCCAATGAGCAATCATTTCGGCAGTCGATTTTGCTATCTCTTTGCACCATAGGATTATGCTCTCATCATTGTCAACATTATGATTGTTGAAATGAGTTTTGATAGTGTGATTTACCAGTTTCTCTAATGTTTCCTTATCTCCTCTCAATGCGTGAATTTGAAAACTTCCGAATCTGATAAAACTTGGTGCTACCCGACAAACTACTGCTCCCGGCTCAAGTTTACTATTTCCATCATACATTATGTCTCTCAATACCATTTCTCCTGTGGTTACTAGGGATAAGGCTCTAGTTGTTGGTATTCCCAGGTGGAACATCGCCTCGCTGCACAAAAACTCTCTAATTGAAGATCGCAATACAGCCTTGCCATCAGCAAAACGTGAATACGGAGTCTTACCTGAGCCTTTTAGCTGTAATTCAAGAACTCCGGATTTTGTATCAACCTCTCCAAGTGTTATTGCCCTTCCATCGCCTAGTTGTCCTGCCCAGTTCCCAAACTGATGCCCTCCATAGCGCTGAGCATAGGTATCCATCCCATCAATTGGCGTCCCGCCGGAAAGAACTTCTTCTTCCCTAGTATCGAGATCTAAGTCTCTTGCGACTTCTTCTGACCACATACGCATTTTAGGTTCCACAGCAGGCGTTGGCCGTACTCTCGACCAACATGCACCAGGAACCTGTCTGGACTGACCACCAACCTTTGGATCCCCTGGCGTTTGTGTTAGAAACCTGCGTTTCCAATTCAAGTCAGCCAACTTGCCCATGAGATAACCTGCGAGACTAAACTTTTCAATGTGTGTAATCATAATATTCATTTCGATTAATTATGACGCCATTCTATGACCGGCACTGTCAAATTAATCAAAACCACGCTTCCGGGATCTTGGAAAGAGTTTGAGGTGAACATTTTTTCTCAATCTCTTTTGAGTGCTGGTGCTGCATGTGTTTCACACTCAAGTGTAGTTTCAATGTATAATTGGGATGGCAAAGTGGTATCAGAAAATGAATGGGCCATTGAAGTAAAAGTATCTGCGATGCTTATAGACAAAATAGTTGAACAAATATCTGAATCACATCCTTATGATATACCTCAGATATTAATCGGGGATTATACAACATCAAAGGGTTATTTTGATTGGGTTGAGAATTGTTTTCATGACAAATAGTGGAGCAGGTGTGTACAAACGGGCGACCCCTCGCCCACCCCGGATAACACCTACCCCGCTTCCGGAGCAAGACTCCCTGAAAATTATGTGATTTAAATCTCAACTACGAAGGGACCGATGCACAGGCTTCATGATGTGCTTGAGTGAATTTGTTTTGTGTTCTAAACAACAGTGCTATACCATTCTGCTGAAGGCTTATGCCAATCCCTAAACTGATCTGTTTCCAATAAAATTTGTAATCCATCTCCATCGTTGTAGTTTATCCATTCTAGAGTGTAATTGATGGTTAACTCGTCTGTTCGAAACGTATCATCAAAAAGTGTTTCCTCAAAAATAATTTGACCATCTTGCGTCCATTGAAGTTTTACCCTCAGGTGACAATCTTGGAATGGGAATCTCGAAGAACATGGTTCACTACTTCCGTCGTGTTTAACCGTCACAGAACCATCCATAATCACTGAAAGAGGAGTTGCCTGTAAATCAATTAGAGTATCCTTTGCGGTTGGTGCACAAGTGCATTCCATATTATCAGCTTCAACTACGCCTTTCAGATTTACAGTAATCTCAAGTTTGTTTACTACTAATGTATCTCCGCTTAGTATTGTGGCAGTGACGATGTAAAATCCTGGTTCTTCGTATTGGTGGGAAATAATTAGCCCGATACTTTGACTGCCGTCACCAAAGTCCCATTCCGCCGATTCTGCATTACCTTGAATCGAAAATACAAATTCGTGTTGTATGTAAGTGACAACCTGCTCCTCATTATTATCACCATTATCTACTTCAATTAGTTTGTAATGATTTGTCCCTTCAGCAAAATCTACTTTTGCTACAACATTATTTTTTGAATTACTAGCCTCTAGATCAAGTAGAGAGTAAACAGCCGGCGCAGACAGTAAAGATGCAACGATTGCCCCCAACAAACCAATCTTTGCAAGTCGCCCTATCATAACATCATTTCAACGAGCAAGTATTTGAAGTGGTGTTTTAGATTAATCTCGACACAACTACATAACAAACATATTTGAGATATGACTTACTTAGTATACTTATGTCACAACTCCCTTTGTTTGTTTTACCCATGGTTCTTTTCCCCGGTGAAGTGCAGGAGTTAAGAGTCTTCGAGCCAAGATATCGCCAGATGCTGGATGACTGTCTTCTTGAAGATTTGAATTTTGGTTTGATAATGAATAATCCTATGAATCCAACTAACCACTGGGATGGCCCAATGGATTATGGGTGCGAGGCAAAAATAGTCCATCACGAGACTAAAGGAAGTAATCATTTTTTGAAGATTATTGGTGGTCGAAGGTTTAGAATAAAACAGATTATAGAACCTGCACTTCCACCTTTTGACCACCCTATGATGGAACCAATTGCAAATGAGGATGGTTATTTACCAGATCTTGAAACAATAATCCAAATGATACCAGATGAGGCTTCGCATTCTAAATTATACATCAGTGCAGAAGTAGAGTATCTAGATAATCTTCCAGAACTTTCACAGAAAGAACAAAATTCTCTTACCTCTATAATGCAGGAAATTCTGAAACGTATTGGAGTAATGATGAACATCGATAACGAAACAATCTCTGAATGGATTGAACAATCTCCAATGATTCAAGTAATAAGCGAAAGTTCTGAGTCTGTATATTCTGTAACGTCGCTTGTAGTTCACGACTTGCACACTAGACAAGACATTTTGGAAAGTGAAAACAGTCAGGATTCAATTTCTATTCTAAGAACTCACTTGTCTGCATTTAGTGAGGAAGAATGAGGAATTAAGAGATATGTGAGTTTTTTTGCCAAACTAGCTTAGCTAAATCCCAAGAGACATCGGAAATATTCCTTAATGTTTCCCTGATATTATCGGCGTCTTTATCTATAGAAACATCAATTGTTTCTGCAACAATAGACTTTGAAATATTTTTATTTGGGTTTGAAATCAATGATTTTTCCAAGTTGCTTGTATCGTTTGAATCTGAGTTTCTAAGAATCGAATCAAACCTATCCCTTACCCAGTAGGGAGCGCTTCTAATGTCAATTCGAGAAATCAATCTATTGGGAAATTGGTCGCCTGCAGACAATTCAACGCTCAATCCATTATCCTTCAATACCCGAGCTGCATATGCCTGGTTTAGTCCATTTCCTGTGACAACATAGTGTTGGTTCTTCTGAGAATTTAGTCTGTCAACATGTGCGTAGTATTTTTCTGTATCCAGTCTTGATTCGTGGGTTTCTAGGTCTCTTTTTCGAATAACTCCCATAACAGGTATACTTGGATGAAAGGCTCTATCGAATAATCCATGGCACCATTGAACCCCAACTATTGACGAGGGATCTCTTCCATCGAGAGCATACTTATCATTTAGCATTTGACAGATTAGAATCGAGGTTTCTACATCTGAAGTCCAGATAGGAAATGCCTTGCCCCACGTCATTCTAAGGTTGTTATGTAATTCTCCGTGTCTTGTAAGTGATTTTTGACAATAATTCCATAGCTTATTGCTAGATTCAGCGTATTCTAATCGATGTAGTGGAATTATTGCAGGTCTAACGTCATCTTCAGTTTCTCTCCATGAATCAAGTGCCCAAGTGGGGAGGTTCTGAACACTGTGTGGATCGTTACAGGCGTATACGTGATGCCATGCGTGTTCCCTGAAAATCAGTAACTCATCAAGATATTTATCGGCGGCTTTGGTTCCTAGAGCAGACGCTTCTCTTGCAACTTTCATTGGAGAAAGAAAACCATAATGGAAAGCGTATGACAACCTAGAAACACCTGCGGAATCAGCTGCGTTGTTTCTTCTTCTAGCATATCCTCCAATACCTTTTGCCAGATATTCAGACCATTTCTCTAACGCAGCATTCTCTCCACCTTTTTGATTCCAAACGGGGTAAACAGTTGGGTCGATTTCACACGATTTCAATAATTCAAATCTATTCATTTTATCGTTCAAAATAAGGTCGACATCAATCGGTTCAAATGGTAATTTTCCTGAATGATTTTGGGCAACTCCGTTAACTTTTGGCCATGGTCTATCCAGCCTCTTCTTCCTCATTTTTTTGGTAGCACTGCGAAATTTGAATGGTCTGTCGACTGATTTCCCAAACAAAGGCATAGGTATTACACAATGGCAGTCTACCTCTAAAACAGGACAATCAGAATTTTTTGCTAAGTTATCGACCCAATCTTTCCAAGGGGGCATCGGAAATAAGTCTGTGATTATAATCGCTGAAGTTTTTGAAAGTTCATGTAAGACTTTTGGCCGATAACCTTTCCTTGCTACATGCAAATAATAACTCACATCATTTTCCTTGCAGTTCTTGGCCATATCAGAAGCTGCATCGAGTAACATGTTATGGTGACGAATATTTGAATGCGGATATCTCTCATCCACTCCCTGATAAACGAACATTTCCAAATCGTGATGAATAGCGATGTGCTTTGCAATATCGATAGCGGGATTTTCATGGAATCTGTGTGATGACTTTAGCCAAACAACTACTGGACCATCCATCCTAATTTCCTTGATATTATTTGCAAGGACACATCTTTCCGTCAAATGTTCCGGCAAAGATTCTAGCATGACGTTTGCTAATTCTAATTAGATATATACCGGTGTATATATCCAAAAACAAATTACTCTTCAGATGTTTGTGAACCAATTATTGGTTTGAATTCCTTACCAAGGGTAAGACTGATTTGTAGGACGGATGCCGCTAGAATAGCTGCTAGAATAAATAGCGTAACACCGGAATAACCACTAGTGCTAATTGCTACTCTGACAATAACAGCGGACAATATGAACCCGGTATTTCGGGCTAGGTTCAAGAAATCAGTTGTGTGTCTGTATGATATCAACAGAATTAGTATGTCCGACATAATTAGTATCGTAAAGAAATTCAAAAAGAACACTTCTCTGTTTAGTTCACTATCTCCATCCATTACTCCTGTGGTCCAGTTGTATAAAGAAAACCCAGCAACAATGATGAATATTACAACAAGAATGGAAGCTAAATCTCTTTTCTGCTTAACAAAATTATCAAGATCCTCGCCGTCATAGAATTTTACTGGCGTTGCTGCCAATCTAAATCTAAAGAATAAAGCAGTTGAAAACAAAACAACAAATGCTAGAGCCTCAGTGGCAATAAAGTAGATGTCTTTATCGAAAACCGTGTCAGCATTTGGCTGAACATCTGATAGATTCTTGAAGATGTCTCTGACGACAAGTAATGTTACAACCTCAAATTGTTTACCGATTGAGTTTGAAAAAGATTCTGGAATTACTCTGATTAGTTCATAAACCTCGTATGCCAAAATAATAGAAAACGGTGTATACAATGAGTCTAGATATGAGTCAAACAAGTAATTTGTATTCTTACTTTCATAGTAGCCCATATCATATGAAAAACAAAATGTGAGGTGAAGTAAAAATCCAAACACAGCGAAATTTATGGATAGTTTTCTTAGCAAAACGTCGGTAGCATCCCCGAGACACAACCTGTGTAGTTTCTGGGTTTGCATATTTTAGCCTCCACAATTTGTAACATAAACTAGTGTTATTTTCCACAGTCATTATTTGAACAATTAATTTTCAGTAAATCATTTAATAGATTTATATTTCAGAAGATGCTTCATCCATTTTATTTCTTAAAGTTGAACCAACAACTATTGCAGCTGATATTATTATAAGGTTCTTGACTATGTATTGGCCTTCGAGTGTTAATCCAATTGGGAAGTCAGTAAAACAAACCTCAGGAAACAGAATCAAGGGAAGAAACGTTCCAGGCATCTGGATAAAAAGAAGGAATAGGGCTACACGAATTAGAGGCTTAATACAAATCGTGATGCCAATAACAACCTCCCATACTCCTAGTATCGGAACAAATGTTTTGGGATCTTCGAACCAATAAACAGTATTTTCAACTAATTCTTGTGCAGGACTTAGTCCAAGAGGTTTCAATGCTCCAAACCAGATGTAAATTATTCCAAGTGAATATCTCAGTAGTGATATACCCCATTTTTCCATGAAATTTGTAATCATGATATCGACCTGCTCAAGCCGAGTATTCATCACGTCATACGTACCCATGTTACCCAGAACGAATTGAAATCATATATAATGTATCGTTCTTTCATAGAATCTTAGCATCAGGGCACTCAGCGATGTTATCGAATATTAAGACCGTTTTTTCAGAGAAGTGCTCGTACCGGGATTTGAACCCGGGTCGAAGCCTCGAGAGGGCTTCATGATGGGCCACTACACTATACGAGCGACGAACAGGCGACTTGTCACCCGTATTTATTCTGAACGGAGAGTAAAACTGTTCAGATTCACACTGATGTGAAAGTAAAAAATAAGCCGCAGTATCTCTTTTGCAAATATTCACTTTCACAAACGACTCTACATCTTTCATTCATATACTGGCCCTGTTCAGTTTCAATGCATGAAGAACAAAAAAAACTTCTCAGATATGGTCTCCACAGGGGAGAAGAAAAATATGAACAAACTCTATGAGACACACATCGTTTCTAGTGACGGCAACTGGGATTGGCAGCCATTGAAGATAGAAGCTCCAGTGACATGGAAGAACTTAGCACGCCGAACAAGAGGTGAGGCTTGATGAGTAGAACTTCTAGACTCAGGAATGAGATTGTTGAGTATTTAGAGAAAAATGGAATATGTAACACTAGTCAAATTCTTGAACACGTAAACAAGCGTTTCCGATGGGGTGCTACAATGAACCAGGTCGGAAATGTTCTTGCAAGAGATCGCAGAATTGAGAAATTAGGACTCACCGAGGGGACAACAATGGCTGGTTTTCGTGAAAGGGTCTGCGTTTGGGCTTTAGCAGCGAACTAACCATTTACCACTTGCATCCCCCATCGGTCTGATGTGGCGCGAGGTCATTGAGCTATCAAGACCAAAAAATGTTGTTCTTGCAGCGTTGACAGTCCCTTTGGGCGCTCATCTATCCCTCGGTGATGCTTGGGATTCCCAAGCTATTGGCCTCGTGGCCCTTCAGACCACTTCAGTAATGTGCTTTATTGCAGCAGGAAATACGTTCAACGATATCTCTGATTTTTCTATAGATAAAGTTTCTAAGCCTGGTAAACCACTACCATCAGAGCGAATCAGCATCAGTGTAGCAAAGAGGACAGGGATCTCGTTTTCCTTAATCAGCCTAGTCTTGATGATATCTGGAATATTCTTAGTAGAAGAACCAATCCCTATGATCGCGATATGGGTAGCCGCAGCCTTCTTAATGTTCACATACGATTTTGGGCCGAAAACCAAAAATTTTGGATTGCTAGGAAATATTGCAATATCTTTGATGGTTGGAGCAGTTATTGTGTATGGCGCTGCTTCAGTTTCAAATATCGCAACACCACTTGTGATATATGCTGCTGTTGTTGCTTTCTTCGCAAATCTTGCCAGAGAGATTGTCAAGGATTGCGAAGATATCGATACAGATGAGGGCAGGAAAACATTACCAATGCGCATAGGCTTAATGAACGCAAGAGCAATCGCTTACGTGTTCGTTTTATTGTCAATGGTAGTTCTCGGATTAGCTCATCTTTACGGACCATTTGAATACCACCACATACTATTCCACGGGCCAGCAATATTTCTCTTATTTTCTTTAAATGGGCCGTTATTTAGGGGCGAGGACCTCAGGGCACAACAGCAAATTCGACTTGGAATGTTTCTAGGCTTACTTGCCTTTGCTGCCCAAGTAAGCATTCTTTGATCTAAAACCCAATACCCATCATTTCGCCCATTGCTGACCATGCTGGATAATCAACTAAGTATGAAAGTAGGCTCATTTGAGCCCACATTCTATTTTCGGCTTGATCGAAAACTATGCTATTTTGGTGGTCCATTATGTCGTCTGTTACCTCGTCACCTCTGTGTGCGGGCAAGCAGTGCATAAATTTCCAATCGTTGCTTGCATTATCAACTAGTTCGGAG
>MDSY01065589.1_pt1 | contig 64939 bp, 73 predicted proteins | sample 811131 | NCBI WGS metagenome assembly MDSY01 (sample SAMN05326643, study PRJNA326480) | marine metagenome | isolation source: seawater | place: Atlantic Ocean: South West | collected 2010 | reverse complement strand
CTGCGGCTTCACCCAGATCCTGTCCATGGGCCGCCGCAACAAGATGACCGGCACCGCCGAGCAGTTCCAGTACATCCTGCGTGACGAGTCCATGCACCTGAACTTCGGCATCGACGTGATCAACCAGATCAAGATCGAAAACCCGCACCTGTGGGACGCCGCCATGAAGGATGAAGCGACTCAGATGATCCTGCAGGGCACCCAGCTGGAAATCGAATACGCCCGCGACACCATGCCCCGCGGCGTACTGGGCATGAACGCAGCGATGATGGAGGACTACCTCAAGTTCATCGCCAACCGACGCCTTACCCAGATCGGCCTGAAAGAGGAATACCCGGGCGCCACCAACCCCTTCCCCTGGATGAGCGAGATCATGGACCTGAAGAAAGAGAAAAATTTCTTCGAGACCCGCGTGATCGAGTATCAAACTGGTGGGGCGCTGACCTGGGATTGACCCTCCCCCCCAGCAAAGAAGCCCGGCATTTGCCGGGCTTTTTGCTGCCTATACCTCTAACTTTGGCTCAGCCAACCAAACAGACCATGGCCCTCCGGCCTCCAGTTGCAATTCAAGGAGGTCATATGTCTTTAACATATCCAAAAGGCCAGAATGACCATATTTTTGAGGCGAAAAAGATGGGTCGGTGCGTTTAAGGTAAGCGCCGAGAGGGCCCAAGCCTACTTTGCCGTCAGACGCATCACTTGCGAGCAACCCAACCGCCTCAACAACAAAGCGAGGACGATGTTTTGTAGTGGGCCTATTTATGTCCTTACTTGCGTCCCTACTTGCGACCTGTTTGGGTTGCCTGGACTTACAAACCGACTCTTTCAAAACAGGACTCTTCTCTGCGGAATCCACAGACGCATCGTCCTCAATCTCTCCTCGCGTCCACTCAAAAAAAACATCACTTGCGTTGCGAAGCGCCTCAGGCGTTTTGCCTTCACCAACAATGCAGACACGCGCCCCTCGCTCTCGAAGCTTTCTGCATAAATACGCGAAATCGGAGTCACTGGTTACTAAGCAAAAGGTTTCAGCTCGATGGTCAAACATCGCCTCCAGAGCATCTAGCGCTAGAGCAATATCAGCGGTGTTCTTGCCCGCCGCATACTGAAATTGAAGGTGAGGAGTGAATGCGAGACGCACTAAGGCGTCCTGCCATCGATTCGCCAGAGTTGCATGGTTTCCATAGCCCCGCCGCAGAACTACTCGCCCAAACTGAGCAGCCATCCGCAAGGCATAAGAAAGAATCTCCGGAGCAACGTTATCGCAGTCAACTAGCACTGCGACAGAGACATCTGCGCCCCCGGCAGGCGCGGGGATTACATTTAGCTGATTACCGTTAGCCATAACATCCTTGTCAAAATTTAACCTTTAGCATCGATTCTTTTACCACTGGCCAAATACCCTAGCTCTAAGTACGGTTATGCAATATTCGAAACAGAGTGGACCCAGTGTTTTAAAGCTAACCCTACCTCGGCCAAAAGTCGACTTTAATGGCTCGCTGAAACAGCGCCCATCGAATTATGATTCAACGCTTCACCCCCACCACCAACGCATTCCCGGATGTCCCATTCCACGGCACCAGCCGCTGGTAATCGTGCTCCAGCAGCTGCACCTCAAAATACGGCTCAAGCAATTCAAGCAGTTGACCGAAGGTAACGGCAACCATCGGGTGCTCGTCTTTCCAGAGTTGGGTGCCTTGCGCGTCGGTGCGCTCGATGCGCAGGCGCAGGCGCTGTTGTTCGCCCTCCCCTGCGTAATACCAGCCCGAGCTGAACCAGAAGGTGGCGTCCTGCTGACGCACGGAATGGGACACAAAGGAGCTGTTATCGATCTGGCTTTTGTCTACTGCGTTGAAGCAGAACACGCCGCCATCGGCCAACGCAGCATGGACACTGGCGATGCAGGCGCGTAGCCGTTCGATGCTGCCGCTGTAATGGATTGAGTAAAGAAAGCAGGTGATCAGGTCGAGCGGCTGCGTGGCGCTGAAGGCGCACATGTCCTGCTGAGAGAAGCTTGCCTCAGGGCAGCGCTGCTGCGCCAGGTCCAGCATTGGCTGGTTGATATCCAGGCCGCTGCTTTGAAAGCCCGCATCCAGAAAATGACGCACGTGGGGGCCGGTGCCGCAGGCCAAATCGAGGTGGCGTTTGCCGCCGTTGCCAAACAGCTGATGGATGCGCTGCACGCACTCGCTTTGCGCTTGATAGTCGATATCGGCGCACATCAGGTCGTAGTAACCGGACAGGTCGGTATAAATGGCGTTGTGGGACATGATGACCTGAGGCGTCAATTGCGGTGGCGCATGATATATCCAAGCCACAAAAATTCACCCATAAATCCGCTGGTCGGCAGTCGTTAGAAAGAGCCTGCATCATAAAGTCTGATAGGGATACAAGTGCAGCGAGCAGACGCACTGGTTACACTAGCGTCCTGCCTTAATACCCACATGACGCGCAAGGACACCCAAGCCATGACCCAAGACCTGCTCTCCACTCCGATGCCTGACGCCAACGGTTACTTCGGCCCCTACGGCGGCCAACTGGTACCGCCGGAGCTGAAGCAGGCAATGGACGATATCGACAAGGCGTATGAAGAGATCCGCCAGTGCGAAGACTTTCAGCAGGAGCTGGCCAGCCTGTTTGCCGACTATGTGGGTCGCCCCAGCCCGATCTTTCACGCCAAGCGCTTGTCAGAAAAGCTCGGCGGCGCGCAAATTCACCTCAAGCGTGAGGACCTCAACCACACCGGCGCGCACAAGATCAATCACTGCCTGGGCGAGGCGCTGCTGGCCAAGTTCATGGGTAAGAAAAAGGTGATCGCCGAGACCGGCGCCGGTCAGCACGGTGTGGCACTGGCTACCGCCTGTGCGCTGGTAGGTATTCCCTGCGAGATTCACATGGGTCAGGTGGATATCGAGAAGGAACACCCGAACGTCACCAAGATGCGCATTCTCGGCTGCAAGCTGGTGCCGGTGACCCGCGGCGCGGCGACCCTGAAAGAAGCGGTCGACAGCGCCTTTGAGGAATACCTGAAAAACCCGACGGACTACATCTACGCCATTGGCTCCGTGGTTGGCCCACACCCCTTCCCGAAAATGGTCCGCGACTTCCAATCGATCATCGGCAACGAGGCACGCGAGCAGTTCCTCGCCAAGTACAACCGTCTGCCTGATCACGTTGCTGCTTGCGTGGGCGGCGGCTCTAACGCCATGGGCATGTTCACCGCGTTTCTCGGCGACGAGAGCGTGCATCTGGTCGGCGTGGAGCCGGCAGGAGAAGGCCTGGACAAGGTCGGCCGCCACGCCGCCACCATGTCGGTGGGCAAGCCCGGCGAGCTGCACGGCATGGCCTGTTACGTGCTGGAAGACGAACAAGGCAACCCGTCTGCCGTGCACTCCATCGCCTCCGGCCTGGACTACCCCGGTGTTGGCCCGCAGCACAGCTTCCTGAAGGACATCGGCCGCGTCGATTACCAATCCGCTACCGACCAGGAATGTCTGGACGCCTTTATGACCCTGTCGCGCACCGAAGGCATTATCCCCGCGCTGGAAAGCGCACACGCGGTAGCCTGGGCCATGCGCGAAGCAGCCAAGCTGCCGAAGGACAGCCATATTCTGGTCAACCTGTCCGGTCGTGGCGACAAGGATGCTGACTACGTCGCCCAGAAGTTGGGGCTGTAAACGCTCCAGAGAGGGGGGCGGTGGACACGCCTTTGGCTCAGTCCACCTACCCACAGCCCAACCTTAGGGCGGCCTAAGCGCAGCGTGTCCGCCGGCTGACTCGCGGTCAAACGCGGTCAGCTTTCACAGGGTACACACCCCGCCCGGCACAGCCATCACCCAATCTCTCACCGCTTGAATGACCGGCTCGCTCTTGCGGCTTTCCGGGTAGACCAGATAAAACGCCTTGACCTTGATCTCCGGTCCAAAGGGTTGCACCAGCCGGCCTGCGGCCAGCTCATCCTCAATCAACTCCCGGCTCATCAAGGCCACGCCCTGCGCACCCACCGCAGCCGATACCGCGTGCGTCTCATCAGAAAACACCAGCCCGGCGCTGACATCCAACCCCGGCACCTTGGCCAGCTTTTGCCAGCCGGCCCAATCCACCGGCCCAGTGCCTGCTGACGGGCTGTGAAAATGGATCAGCGGGTGGTTGGGCAAGTCATTGATGTCGCTCAGCCCCAACAAGGGGCTGCAGGCTGGGATAAAGGTATTGTCGAGCAGCTTTTCCGCCACCATACCGGGCCAGCGGCCATCGCCGTAGCGGATGGCGATATCGGCGGTGACACCATCCAGCGCGACGATGTCGTGCGAAGCGTGAATACGCAGATCGATGGTCGGGTGGGTTTCGCGCAGCATGCACACCCAGGACAGCAGCCAGCGTGAGGCAATCACCGGCGTCGTGGTCAGGGTGACCGCATGGCGTTGCGGCGCACTGCGCAGGCGCTCAACCGCAGCGCTGATGCTGTCGAACGCCCCCTCCAGCACCTCTTTGAGCTCCCTGCCCGATGCAGTCAGCTCCAGCTTGCGCGGCTTGCGCACAAACAGCGCTACGCCAAGCGACTCCTCCAGCGAACGAATTTGATGGCTGATCGCCGTGGCAGTAACCGATAGCTCTTCGGCTGCCCGCTTGGCGCTCTCGTGCCGGGCTGCCGCCTCAAAGGCGCGCAAGGCCGACAACGGCGGTAGCTTTCGCTGGCCCATGGATGAATTCCTTTCAGCTGAACATCAAAATATTCATCGTTTGTCGCCCACATGGCCCGAACCTAGGCTGAGTGTGTTGCCAATTTAAGATGAATTCAACTTCAGGAGACACCACATGCCTCACATTCTGCAACTGGACGCCAGCGCCCGCCCCGGCTTTGCCGGCAAAGACCTGCACGGCTCCCACAGCCGCAACCTGAGCCAGCGTTTTGTCAGCCAGTGGCTGGCGCAGCGCCCGCAGGACACCACCACCTACCGCGACATCGGCCAGCACCCGCCCGCCTGCATCAGTCATGACTGGATCGCCGCCAGCTTCACCCCTGAGGCGCAACGCGAGCCCTGGATGCATGAGACGCTGGCAGAAAGTAACCAACTGGCTGACGAATTGATTGCGGCCGACATTCTGGTCATCGGCGTGCCGCTCTACAACTTCGGCATGCCCGCCGCGCTGAAGGCCTGGATCGATCAGATCGTACGCCCGGGCAAAACAGTGGATATCGACACCAGCAAACCGGAAGACCCGTACACCCCACTACTGGCTGACCGGCCGCGCCACGCGGTCATTCTCACCGCGCGCGGCGGCGTAGGGTTTGGTCCGGGTGGCGAGCTGGAAGCGCTCAACCACCTGGAGCCTGCGCTGATCACCGCACTTGGGTTTCTGGGCATTACGCAGATTCACCAGATCGCCATCGAGGGGCAGGAACTCGGCGGCGAAGTGCTTGCCAACTCGGTCGCCCAGGCCAATGCGGCAGTCGATGCACTGGTGCAGCAGCTGCAGCAGACTCCACAAACAGCGCGACTGGCGGAAACAGCCTAAGCGCCGCCAGGCAGTGGTTGGCTGCATCGCCAGCCGCTGCCTGCGGCAAAACCAGGGCGGATTACCTCTTGTAAAAAGTGTCCGTTTTGGCCCTTTCCGTACCCGGCATACATCCTGCTAGACTCCATCAATCAAAATGAGAGAGCTGAGCAGCGGATGCAGTGGACTTCAGCCCAGATAAGCACGCGAGGCGCCCGCCGGGGCTGCTGGCTGCTTACATTCGCGTTGCTCGCGCTCTCACCTGCCAATGCGGCGGAGCCTTGCCAGAAAAGCCTGCGCTGGAACGATGACCCGCCGTACAGCATGCTGCTGGCAGACGGCAGCGTGCGGGGCATCTCCATCGACACGCACACCACCGTACTTGAACGCCTGGGCTGCAAGACGGTGCTGCGCAAACTGCCCTGGGCCCGCGCCCTGAGGGAACTGGAGACTGGCAGGCTGGATATTCTGCACGGCGCATTTCGCCGTCCTGAGCGCGAGGTCTACGCGCACTTTTCCGGCCAGATCCTCCCCCCGGCGCGCAACCTGCTGTTTGCCCACCCGGACGCCATCGCCCGCTGGCCGGTCAATCGCCTCACCGACCTTGCAAGCTCGCCGTTTCGCCTGGGCGCGCAGATTGACGTGCAATACGGCCCCGACTACCAGTTGCTGACGCGCGATGCCGACTACGCCGGGCGTGTAGCCATGGTCAACCGGCGCAAGAGCCTGTGGTACATGATTGCCAAAGGGCGTATCGACGGCGCCATTGCCGACGAGCACACCGGTGCCTGGGAGATACAGCAACTGGGCCTGGCCGACGTCATCAAGGCCACCCACATTGTGGTATCAGACGAGGCAGCCGAGGTCGCGCTCAGCAAGGCGTCCAACGACGTTGCCTTTATTGCCAGCTACGCCGCCGCCCTGCAGGACCTGGTCAACGACGGCACCTACCAGCAGATCGTCGAGCGCTATCTCACGCCCTGAAGCCAGCGCCAGCAGGCCACAGAATCCGCCCTGGCAAACCCCGAACGCATCACATCCCCGCTCTGAACTGATTGGCAGCTGAACGCCGGTGGCCCATGGTGCAGCATTACCTTCAGAGAACCGTCAGTCCATGCCCCGCTACCGCCGCGCACGCGTCCCGGGTTCCAGCTACTTCTTCACCGTCACCCTGCACGACCGCAAGAGCGACCTGCTGGTGCGTGAGATCGACCTGCTGCGGCGCTGCGTGCGCGCAGCGCGCGATCGCCACCCTTTTCACATTGACGCCTGGGTAGTGCTGCCGGACCACATGCACTGCGTTTGGACCCTGCCACTCGGTGACGTTGACTACTCGCTGCGCTGGCAAGTGATCAAACACAGCTTCTCAAAACGCCTGCCAGCCACGGAGCCGCGCACCGCAACACAGCAACGGCGCGGCGAGCGTGGTATCTGGCAACGCCGCTACTGGGAACACCTGATTCGTGACGAAGACGACTACCGACGCCACCTGGACTACATCCACTACAACCCGATCAAGCATGGGCATGTGACGCGACTGGCCGATTGGCCCTATTCCAGCTTTCACCGCGCGGTCGCTGCGGGGCTATATCCAGCCGATTGGGGAGACGCGCCGGATGACGAGGCGCTGAGATTAGGTGAATAAGGTGTGTCGTTGACGGCGGAGAAGCCTGCGGCGTGCTCCACCAAAACCACCGCGCCGCGAACACGCGGAGAAGCCGTTGGCGTTCTCCGCCCTACCCGTAGCGTGGAGAATCGCGCAGCGTTCTCCACCAAAACCACCGCACCGCGAACACGCGGAGAAGCCTGCGGCGTTCTCCGCCCTACCCGTAGCGTGGAGAATCGCGCAGCGTTCTCCACCAAAACCACCGCACCGCGAACACGCGGAAAAGCCTGTGGCATTCTCCGCCCTACCCGTAGCGTGGAGAATCGCGCAGCGTTCTCCACCCAAACCACCGCGCCGCGACCACGCGGAGAAGCCTGTGGCATTCTCCGCCCTACCCGTAGCGTGGAGAATCGCGCAGCGTTCTCCGCCAAAACCATCGCGCCGCGAACACGCGGAGAAGCCTTTGGCGTTCTCCGCCCTACCCGTAGTGTGGAGAATCGCGCAGCGTTCTCCGCCAAAACCATCGCGCCGCGAACACGCGGAAAAGCCGTTAGCGTTATCCACCCTACCCGTAGCGTGGAGAATCGCGCAGCGTTCTCCACCAAAACCATCGCACCGCGAACACGCGGAAAAGCCTGTGGCATTCTCCGCCCTACCCGTAGCGTGGAGAATCGCGCAGCGTTCTCCGCCAAAACCATCGCGCCGCGACCACGCGGAGAAGCCGTTGGCGTTCTCCGCCCTACCCGTAGCGTGGAGAATCGCGCAGCGTTCTCCACCAAAACCACCGCGCCGCGAACACGCGGAAAAGCCGTTAGCGTTCTCCGCCCTACCCGTAGCGTGGAGAATCGCGCAGCGTTCTCCGCCCTACGGTTTTTTGCGCCAGGCGGATCGTGGGCGGGAGGGTTGCAGGAGGGGGTTGGCTGTGGCGTCGTCATTGCGGGCGACACTGGCGGCCGCCTTGGCGCGGGCGGCGTGGAGTTTCTTGTAGCTCTCGATCAGACGCAGGTGGCGGTCCAGCCCATCCAGCTGCATGTTGGTTGGCGTCAGGCCATAAAAGCGCACGTCGCCCTTCACCGAACCAACAACGGCGTCCATCCGCTCGTTGCCGAACATGCGCCGGAAGTTCCGTTCAAAGTCGGCCAGCTCCAGCTCGTCGTCCAGCAGCACCTCCAGCACCACGTTCAGCGCCTGATAAAACAGGCCGCGCTCCACGGTGTTGTCGTTGAACTGCAGGAAGGCTTCCACCAGTTCCTTGACCTCTTCAAGCTGCTCCAGCGCCAGATAGATCAGCAGCTTGAGTTCAAGAATGGTCAGCTGGCCCCAGGTGGTGTTGTCGTCAAACTCGATGCCGATCAGCGTCTTGATGTCGGTGTAATCATCCAGCTCGCTTTCTTCCAGCCGCTCAACCAGCGCCTGCAGCTGCTCATCAGTCAGGCTGTGCAGGTTGAGAATATCGGCACGGAAATCCAGCGCCTTGTTGGTGTTATCCCAGATCAAATCCTCAACCGGGTAAACCTCGGAATAACCCGGCACCAGAATGCGGCAGGCGTTGGCACCCAGGTCGGTGTAGGTCGCCATGTAGGCTTCTTTGCCCAGGTCTTTGAGAATGCCGAACAGCGTATCGGCTTCCTGCTGGTTGGAATCCGCCCCATGGCCGGAGAAGTCCCACTCAACAAAATCATAATCGGCTTTGGCGCTGAAGAAGCGCCAGGACACCACACCGCTGGAGTCGATAAAGTGCTCAACAAAGTTGTTCGGCTCGGTCACGGCCTGAGACTCAAACGTCGGCTGCGGCAGGTCGTTCAACCCTTCAAAACTGCGCCCTTGCAGTAGCTCGGTCAGGCTGCGTTCCAGCGCCACTTCAAGACTCGGGTGCGCACCAAAAGAAGCAAACACACCGCCGGTGCGCGGGTTCATCAGGGTCACGCACATGACCGGAAAGCGGCCGCCGAGCGAGGCATCCTTCACCAGCACCGGGAAGCCCTGCTCTTCCAATCCCTTGATGCCGGCAACAATGCCCGGATACTGGGCCAGCACCGCGTCCGGCACATCCGGCAGCGCCAGCTCACCTTCCAGAATCTCGCGTTTGACCGCTCGCTCAAAAATCTCGGACAGGCACTGCACCTGCGCTTCGGCCAAGGTGTTGCCCGCGCTCATGCCGTTACTGAGGAACAGGTTTTCGATCAGGTTGGAGGGGAAGAACACCTCCTTGCCGTCGGACTGGCGCACATAGGGTAGCGCACAGATGCCGCGCGCGGCATTGCCGGAGTTGGTGTCGATCAGGTTCGAGCCACGCAGCTCCCCTTCCGGGTTGTAGATATCCAGGCAGTAGCTGTCGAGCAGCCCAACAGGCAGGTCATCATTGCGTCCAATCTTGAACCAGCGCTCGTTGGGGTAATGGACAAAGTCCGCGTTGGCGATATCTTCGCCCCAGAACTGATCGTTGTAGAAGAAGTTGCAGTTCAGCCGCTCGATGAACTCGCCCAACGCCGAGGCCAGCGCCGCCTCCTTGGTGGCGCCCTTGCCGTTGGTAAAACACAACGGCGACTGCGCGTCGCGGATGTGCAACGACCAGACGTTGGGCACGATGTTGCGCCAGGAGGCGATCTCGATCTTCATGCCCAGGCCCGCAAGCAGCCCCGACATGTTGGCGATGGTCTGCTCCAGCGGCAGGTCCTTGCCGAGAATGCGCGTGCCCTCACCGTTGGTTTGTACCGGCATCAACAGAGACTGGGCATCGGCATCCAGATTCTCGACCTCTTCGATGACAAAGTCAGGGCCGGTCTGCACCACCTTCTTGACCGTGCAGCGCTCAATCGAACGCAGAATGCCCAAACGATCCTTCTCGGAAATATCGGCGGGCAACTCGACCTGAATCTTGAAGATCTGCTTGTAGCGGTCTTCCGGGTCAACGATGTTGTTCTGCGACAGACGAATGTTGTCGGTGGGGATATTGCGGGTATTACAGTAGAGCTTGACGAAGTACGCCGCGCACAACGCCGATGACGCCAGAAAGTAGTCGAACGGGCCCGGAGCAGAGCCATCGCCCTTGTAGCGGATGGGCTGGTCAGCCACCACCGTGAAGTCGTCAAACTTGGCTTCAAGTCGGAGGTTGTCGAGAAAGTTGACCTTGATTTCCATGGGGCACCAGACGTAAGAGCGGGTTGGTAAACCCGCCATTATCCGGCTTTTGTACTGAATGTCATGTTGCGCCTGCACCCGCGCGACAAGCCGCAGGCCAGCGCGCTGGCGCCAGGGCTGACGACAGCTGTCAGCCCCGGCGCCCGGCTCAGAAGCCGATGGTGGCAGACAGCAGGTAGGTGCGCGGCGCTGACAAGGTCAGACCGGCAGCACTGTCATCCGATGCTCCGGCCGAGATCCAGGAGCGGTCATCCAGCACATTTTCCACGCTGGCGCGCAGAGTCACGTCCTTGCCGGCGGCATCAAAGGCGTAGCGGGCGCCCATATCCAGGCGCTCCCAGCCGTCGATCTTCTTGCTGTTGGCCTGATCAAGGTACTGCGAGCTGGAGTGAATGCCACGGCCAGTCAGGGTCAGACCGCGCACCGCCGGCACATCCCACTCGGCGCCCAGATTGACGCTGTACTCAGGCGTAGCAGGTGCACGGTTGCCGTCCTCGGTCGGATCGTTGGTGGCGGTCAGTTCACTGTCGATATACATCAGGCCGCCGAGCAGACGCACACCCTGCCAGGGCTCACCAAAGGTGCTCAACTCAATACCGCGGTTCTCGCGCTTGCCGTTGGGGCCGAACACGCCGGTGGCGGCGTCGGTTTCATAGGCGGGCTGACGAATGCGGAAGGCGCTCAGGGTGACGCCAACGTCGCCGCGGTCATACTTGGCGCCCACTTCCACCTGACGGCTGACAAAGGGCGCGAAGATTTCATCCTCGTTGATCGAGGTAGACGGGGCGATCTTGCCCTGGCTCAAGCCCTCCATGTAGTTGGCATAGACCGACAGCTGCGGTGCCAGGCGGTAGACCACACCGACCGAGGGCGAGACCTTTTCCTCGTCGTAGGCGGTTTCACCCTTGATGCCGTTGCTCCAGTCGTCCACCTTCACCCGCTGCCAGCGCGCGCCTAGGGTAACCAGCAGGCGGTCATCCATAAAACCCAGGGTGTCGGCCAGCGCGACGCCGCTGAAGCGATTCTCGGTATAGACCTCGTTGTCGATCCGGGTTGGCGCGCCCGGTGCCGGCGTCGGAACAGGGTCGTACAGATTGCTTGGAGCGCGGGCGTAGCGCGCGCCGCCGTTGGTGAAGTCCATGTAGAAATAGCTGGCAGCCAGGTTCAGCTCATGGCTGACCGGCCCGGTCTGCAGCCAGTTGCGCAGGCCGGCTGTGGCCGTGCGCACGCTCTCATCGCGGGTAAAGTCGCGTGGCTGCACATTGAAGTCACCGGCCTCGTTGATGATCGAGACGTTGTGACGCAGAAAGTCGTGGTTGCTCTCGCGCACGCCCGCCGCGCCATAGAACAGCAGGTCCTCGTTAATGTCGTACTCGCCATTGAACGCGGCAAAAGTGTCTTCAGTACGGGCCTTGCTCCAGGCCTGCGCGTAGTTGTCATCGACCCGGTCGGCATCCGGAATCGGCGCAGCTGCGCCAATCAGCACGCGCTCCTGCGGTGCATCGGTGTCACGCTCGGTGTGGCCGATGTCGGCGCCCAGGCGCAGGCGATCGCCGCGGTAGTCGAGGCCCAGTACCGCCATCTCGCGGTCGACGTGCTGGTGGTCCCACTCGGTATCGCCTGCCTGGCGCACGCCGTTGAAGCGCAGGCCAAAGCGGTTGTCTTCGCCAAAGCGCCGTCCCACGTCCAGTGCGCCGCCGACCTGGCTGTTGGAGGCGTAGCTGCCGGTGAACTCGGTCAGTGGCGTATCGGCGGCCCGTTTGGATACCAGATTGATGCCGCCACCCACAGCGCCGCGCGGCGAGATGCCGTTGATCAACTGGCTGGGGCCCTTGATCACATCCACCCGGTCAGCCATCTCCATGTCGATTGAATAGGTCGGCAGAACACCGTACAGGCCGTTGAAGGCAACGTCGGTGTTAAACAAACTGAAACCGCGAATGGTGAACTGCTCAAAGCGGCCACCAGCCGGGTTGGTGGAGCGCACCGAAGGATCGTTGGCAACCAGGTCCAAAAGCGTGCGGGCATTCTGGTTCTGCGCGGTTTCGCTGGTGTAGGTAGTTGCACTGAACGGGGTTTCCATAAAGTCCCGCGAGCCCAGCATGCCTTGAGACGTCTGCATGGTGACCTGCCCACCCGCATAGCGCTCACCACCGGCCAACTGCGGGCTGACACCCACCACCGTAATCGGGGCAATCTGCAGCGCCTCACCCTGCGCTGGTGCCGCGACCAGCGTATAGCCGCCAGCGCCCACCGGTTGAATCTGCAGCCCGCTGCCCTGCAGCAGGCGCGCAAAGCCCTCCTCAACGCTGTAGCTGCCAGACAGCCCCTCGCTGCGGCGGCCCTGCATCAGCGCCGGATCAACCGACAGGCTAACGCCTGCCTGACCAGCAAAGCGGGTCAGCGCCGCGCCCAGCTCGCCGGCCGGCACCGTATAGCTGCGCCGCTCCACCTCCTGCGCATAACTGGTGGAGATTGCTAGCGGGCTGACGCTCAAGCCCATCACCAACCCCAGATGCAACAATGAACGCAGGCGCAGCGATGCACGCTCGGTCGATACTGCAGACATAAACCAGCTCCTCAATTTTTGCTTTCTCACCGCTACTGACTGGCGAGCACAAAAAAAGGGACAGGCCTCAGCCATTTTCTTGTCTGGGCGCCAGCGACACCCAATAGCGGGTGCGAGTCTGCACGCTCAGCGGCAGGCTGGCCGCCAGCAACGCCAGCGCGCGGTCGGTGTCATCCAGCCGGAAGCTGCCCGTCACGCGCAGGCGCTCCAGCGCCGGGTCCCAGCGCAGCACGCCGGGGCGATAGCGGCGCAGCTCGCGCAAGAAATCTCCCAGCGGCTGGTTGTCGGCCAGCAGTACACCCTGACGCCAGTCAGGCAGTGTCGGGTCATAAGGCGTCCAGCCGGATAGCCCGGCCGCGCTTACCGACACCTGCTGGCCGCCCTCAAGCAGCTCGCTGGCACCGGCGCTGGCGGCAAGCTGCACCCGCCCACGGGCCACCGCGATTCGGCAGTGGTCATCAAACCGGCGTACGCAGACTTCAGCGTCACGCAGGGTGAGCACGGCCTGCGGCAAGATAATACTCAGCGGCTGATCGCCAGCGGCAGACAACGCAAGCTCGCCGCGCACCAGGGTCAGCCGTAGCTCGGCCAACTGCAGATTCACCGCGCTATCGGTGTTCAGCTGCAGCTCGATGCCCTCGGTCAGCGGCATGCGCTGCTGTTCGCCCGTGGCGGTGTGTACATCTGCAGTCCAGGCCTGTACCGGCAACTGCCGCGCCACCAGCCAGCCCGCAGGCAGCAGCGCACACGCGCCCAGCACCCGCTTGACCACCACCCGCCGGCCCAAGTCAGGCCGATCCAATGCAGCCAGAGACAGCGCAGCGGGCAAGCCGGCAAAGCGCTGCCGCAACTGCAACGCGCGCTGCCAGGCGTGCTCGTGCTCGGGGTTGCTGCTGCGCCAGAGCGCCAGACGCACGCGATCGTCTTCGCTGCAATCCTCCGCGTCCAGCAGCGCCAGCCAGCGCGCCGCAGCACGGGTAATATCACGGCGCTCGGCCTGGGTCACACCGCTCATGTCAGCTCCAGCAACAGGCAATGCTCGTAGGCTTGGGCCATGTAGCGTTTTACCGTGCGCTCAGATACCTCCAGCCGCGCGGCAATGTCGCGGTAACCAAGCCCTTGCAGCTGACTCCAGAGAAACGCCCGCCGCACGGCCAGCGGCAAGCCGTCCAGCAATTCATCCAGCGCCTGCAGGGTTTCCAGCAATACCCAGCGCTGCTCTGGTGACGGAGCCAGCTCCTGCGGCAGTTGCTGCAGTGCGTCCAGATAAGCCTGTTCCAGGCTGCGACGGGCGTAAAAGGTGTTGAGCAGGCGCTTGCCAACCGTCAGCAGGTAAGCACGCGGCTCGCGAATATCCGCCACGCTCTGGGAGCTGGCCAGCACTTTGATGAAGGCATCCTGGCTCAGGTCAGCCGCATCCCAGGTGTTACCCAGCTGACGGCGCAACCAATTCTGTAACCAGCTGTGATGGTCGCGATAGAGCGTGTGCAGGTTCTGCTGTGTGGCTGGCGCGGCGTCGGTCATTGGCGGTCAGGATCAGGGTGGCGGGCAAATGAGATTGATTGTATTTAACAAATACCATCAACTGCAATGCGCAAGACGCCCAAGCCCCATTGCACTGGCCGCGCAAACCCAGCACGATAGCCACACGCTCCCACGTGCAGATACGCCATGACCACGACGCCTGCCACACGCCAACCCTGCCCGCCCGGCACCTGTGATTGCGACCGCGACACCCTGGCCGAGCAGGCCAATGCCGACCCGCGCATCCTGCTGCTGACCCTGCATGAGGAAAAGCGCCTGCTGGCCCGCCTCGAAGCCATCAGCACACTGGAAGAGCTGGAGCGCATGCAACTGCGCATGTACGAGCAGCTGGGCATTCGCCTGGCTATCGACACTGGCTTTGGTGAAGTGCGCAGCGTGCGCGGTATCGGTATTCGACTGCTGCCGCAGCCCGGCCTCTGCCGCAAGACCCGCAAGTCCATCCCCGCCGCCATCCGCCGCAGCCTGAAAGAGCATCCGGAAATTACCTTCGCGCTGCTGAACAGTCAGGACTTGCTGCGCGACGCCTGAGCGCCGCCGGCAACACAGTCGTGATGGGGCTACCGCGTTACAGGGGAGCCCCGAGTAAGGCGCAAAAAAATATCGGCGCACGGTAGCAGATCAAAGCACTCTGCCACTATATTGAGCGGCATGAACCCAGCGCCTGTAATTCCCCACGACAAGCTATTGGATTTGCTGCTGGATGTCGTCTGCGTCGTCAACAAGGAGGGACGCTTTTTATCCGTTAGCGCGGCCAGCGAACGGGTGTTTGGCTATACGCCGCAAGAGCTGATCGGCCGCACGGCCTTCGAACTGATCCACCCGGATGACCGGGAGGCCACCCGACAGATCGTCGAGCGCATCACCGCCGGCCAGCCCTCAAGCGATCACGAGAACCGCTACATCCACAAACAGGGCCATATCGTCCACATCATGTGGTCAACCCAATGGTTCGCAGCCGAACAGGTGCGCGTTGGCGTCGCCCGTGACATCACCGCACGAAAACAGGCCGAGGCCAGACAGGCTGCGGTATATGCGGTATCGGCAGCGGCGCACTTGGCAGAAACACTGCCCGCACTGTATCAGCAGATGCATCACCTGATCGCCCAGCATCTGCCGGTCCAGGCCTTTTCCGTTGCCCTCTATGATGCCGAACGGGATCAACTGAGTTTTCCGTACCAGGCGGGTGATGGTCTGCCGGCGCCTGCGCCTGCGCCACTTGCCGCCTACCCGTCGCTGGCACGAACAATTCGCTCATCCCCCCACACGCCCAAGACAGAAAACAACGGACAATCGCCTCAGCTCTGCGTCCCCCTGCTGCACGACGGCGTGCCCATTGGCGTACTCGTCGTGCAAGGCCGGCGGGGCAGTCCAGTCTTCAACGCACGGGACACCGAGTTTCTGAACTTTGTCGCCAGTCAGCTGGCCACCGCCATCAGCCGCCACCGTGCCCACGATAAACTCTCCTTCCTCGCGCAACACGACCAGCTGACGCAGTTGCCCAATCGCGTACTGCTCATGGATCGCTTGCAGGGCGCCCTGCTGCGCGCGCAGCGCACTAGCGGGCAATTGGCCGTGCTGTATCTGGACCTGGACAGCTTCAAGCAGATAAATGACACCTACGGTCATGGCGTTGGCGATCAGCTACTGCAACAAGTCGCCGTCAGATTACGCCAGAGCGTACGCGAGTCCGACAGCTGTGGCCGTCTGGGTGGCGATGAGTTTGCGGTCCTGCTCGACAGCATTCGGCAACGGCAAGACGCCGCAAGCGTAGCGGAAAAGATCCTCAGCACGCTGGCAGCTCCCTTTCTGATCGAGGGACAAACCTTGATCTGCACACCCAGCGTCGGCATCGCGGTCTACCCTGATCACGGTCAGAGCGAACGCCAGCTGATGCACCACGCCGACAATGCGATGTACGCTGCCAAACGCAACGGTGGCGCCGGCTACGCCTTTTCTCCGGACGCGCCAGCCTGACGCGCGAGAAAGCCCAACAGCGCCTCAACAACGGCCGCTGGCTGCTCCTGCTCCACCCAGTGCCCTGCCCCGGCAATCAAGTCGACGCCGCGCAGGTCAGTGCATACCCGGCGCTGCATGGTCTCAAGCGCGCCCGGACTCTGCCAGGTGCCCCAGTCACTTGCACCGGAAATAAAGCAAGACGGCACTGTAATCTGCCGCCCCGCAAGCAGCAGCATCTCAGCCTGCGCCGCAGTTGACCCAAGCGATCGGTAGCACTGCAGGCCGCCCTGTAATCCGGTATCGGCAAAGATGCCCGTATAGACTGCCAGCTCCGCTTCAGTCAGCCAGCCACAGGCAGCCACCTCAGCCGCTGACGGCATGGCAACCGCGACTGTCTCAGCCATCGTCTTGCCCTGCTCCATGATGTAGTAGGTCGGCATGGTGGCCAGATCGGCCGCACTCGCCGATGGCAGCGGCGCTGGCTGGTTGCCCGCCCAGTCCGCGCTTTTCATATGGAAGTAGGCGCGCAAAAAGTCGCGCAGTCCCTGCTCGCACGCCAGCATGTGAACATTGGCGTCGGGCTGGCTGAAATACCGCTGATAGTGCAGACGCGGCGGATCAAGGGCAGCCAGGTCAGCGTGCACGCGGGCCACAGCCTGCGCGCCGTCCCGCCCGTCAAAGCGAAAATTGGGCGGGCCCGGATAAGGCGCGCTCATCATCGCGACCGAGCGAAACACGTCCGGACGCGTCAGTGCGCAAGTGCCCGCCACCGGCGAGCCGATATCATGGCCCACTACCGCCGCCACCTGGTCATAACCCAACGCGTGCACCAGCCCCAGTGCATCGCGTACCAGGTTAAGAAAACGGTACTGACTGATGTCGCCGTTATAGCGCGCATCACCGCCCTCGGTCATGCCGTAGCCACGCTGGTCCGGCGCCACCACGTGATAACCCGCCTCGGCCAGCGGCAACATCACCTTGCGCCAGCTGAACGCCAGCTCCGGAAAACCGTGCAGCAACAACACACACTCGCGGCCCGGCTGCTCAAAACCGGCCTCCAGAATGTGCACGTTCAGGCCATTACCGTTGTTAACCTGGCGGGAGCGGATACCGGGCGGCAATTGCGCCAGCATTGCAGCGCGGGCAGCGTCGCTGACCGGGCGGGCGTTGAATTCGGGCATGGGGCCTCTTGTTATTTTGCATGCGGAGCGGAGCTAACACGCTAGCCAGCCGCACTGAAGCCGGTCAAGCATTGCCAGCGCCGTTCAAGCTGCCGAATACAGCGGCATTGCCCAAAGCGATATCGCAGACGCACAAAAGCCGCCCGAAGGCGGCCCTTGCAGTACCTCTCGGAGCCCTATCAGGCAGCCGCCAGATCAGACTCCGCCTCAGCCAGCATGGCAAACTCTTCGTCCGCCGACTTGGCAACCAGATGCTGGCGGCTGTAACCGAAGTAATACGCCGTACCGATGACAAAGAGCCCCATGGTGAAGAAAAACGCGCGGGGGTCAAAGGCGTAGACGCCGGTCAGCGCGACTAGCGAGAGCACCAGCGCGATACCCGAGGTCACCACGCCGCCCGGGGTCTTGTAAGGGCGCGGCAGGTCGGGTTGCTTGACGCGCAGCAGGATATGACTGAGCGCCATCAACGCGTACGACACGGTCGCACCGACGACCGCCATGGCCAGCATCAGGTCGCCCTCGCCGCTCAAGGAGGCGATAAAACCGAAGATGCCCGGCACGATCAGCGCACGCGCCGGCACCTTGCGCTCGGTTGTCAGCGACAGCGACTTGGGCAGATAACCCGCGCGAGACAGTGCAAACACCAAGCGGCTGTAGCCGTAGATGATCGAGAAGAACGAGGCGACTAGACCGGCCAGGCCCAACACGTTGACCAACGTTGCCAGGCTGGCGTTACCGGTTGCATTCAGCGCATCCACCAGCGGTACCGCGCTTTCGCCCATGGCTTGTGCGCCGGCTGCGCCCGGCACCAGCACCACGACCAGCAGCGCGGTAAACAGCAGAAAGACCATCGCACCGATGATGCCCTTGGGTACGTCCTTGCCCGGGTCTTTGGCTTCTTCAGCGGCCAGCGGTACGCCTTCAACCGCCAGGAACAGCCACATGGCAAACGGCAGCGCCGCCCATACGCCGTACCAGCCCAGCGGCAGCATATCGCTGGCACCGGCGGCATCGGTCGTGGCGATGTCGAACAGGTTGTTGATGTCAAAATGCATGATCAGCGCCACGCCAGTGGCAACGATGGCGAACACCGCCAGACCGCTGATCACCATCATCACTTTCAGCGCTTCACCCACACCCGCCAGGTGAATGCCGACGAACACCAGATAGAAGATCGCGTAGACCCACGGCCCGTTAAAGCCGAGCAGCGCTTCTACCGCAGAACCGATAAAGATAACGATGGCCGCCGGGGCCAGCGCGTACTCGATCAGCACCGCCAGGCCGGTCAAAAAGCCACCGGTTGGCCCCATCGCCTGACGGGCAAAGCTGTAACCGCCACCCGCTGCCGGAATGGCCGCCGACATTTCCGCCAGTGACAGCACCAGCGTCAGGTACATCAACCCCATGAGCACGGCGGCAATCGCAAAGCCCGCCCAGCCCGCCTGCGCGATGCCGAAGTTCCAGCCGGCAAAATCGCCGGATATAACATAGGACACGCCAAGACCGGCAAGCAAAATCCAGCCTGCTGTCCCGCGCTTGAGCTGCCGTTTGGCAAGGTACGCCTGATGATCGTTAGACATGAGAAAGCCTCAGTGATGTTGCAGTTGTGAATGACGCCTCCCCGACGTCACTCGGAAACCAGAAAATTGCGGCTGCTGCCGCCGTGTTCGATCACCGCGTCTTCGGTGCGGTCCTTGAGGTTCACCCCCGAGAGCTTCAGCCGCTGCGCCTCACGCAGCAGATACAGCGCCCGTTTGGCTCCCTCTGCGTGCGGCAAGCCGGCTGGCCGCACGTTGGAAATACAGTTGCGTGAGGCATCGGTCAGCCCTGGTTTGGGTGCCCAGGTCAGGTACAGCCCAAGGCTATCTGGCGAGCTCAAGCCGGGCCGCTCGCCCACCAGCAGCAGCACCGTGCGCGCGTTGAGCAAGGCGCCAACGTCATCGCCAATGGCAACCCGGCCCTGCTCGACCACGGTCAGCGGCGCCAACGAGCAACCCGGCAGCTCGGTGACCAGCAGGCCAACCAAGTGCTGTAAAAACGGCACGGCGTTTTGCGCAATCGCCCGGGATGACAAGCCATCCACAATGACCACGGCCAGATCACTGGGCTGCTCGCAGCCCAGCTCGACCAGCCGCTCGCGTGAGGCGTCGTCCAGTACGCGCCCCAGGTCCGGGCGCTGCAGATAGGTCATGCGGTCGACGGCCTGGCTGTGCAGCCGGATCGGCTCGCCCAGTGCTGCCAACTGCGCATCGGCTGCCAAGTCATGGCACAACGCGTCGATATCCAGCGGCAGGTGCACGGCATCGCGGGCTTGGGCGTGGGACAGCTGAAACGCCAGCAGCTCGCTGGTCGGCAGGCTGATGCCGGCGCGACCCAGGCCAATGCGCGCATCGGTAAATTCGCGCAGTCGACGCCAGGGGTTCTCGACCACCGCGCCCGGCTGGCTGCCGGGCTTGTCGCTCGATGCGCTCATGCTCGGCCTCCCGGCAGCGCCTTGAGTGAGCGGGCGAAGGGCTCGGGCAGCGCGTCGTGCAGAATGTGGCGGTCGGCGTCGCGCATGATCTGCATGCGCGTCAGCCACTGCTCAAACTCAGGCGAAGGTCGCAGCCCCAGCGCACGGCGCGCGTACAGCGCATCGTGGAATGAGGTGGTCTGGTAATTGAGCATGATGTCGTCCGAGCCGGGAATGCCCATGACGAAGGAGCAGCCCGCCACACCCAGCAGGGTCAGCAGGTTGTCCATGTCGTTTTGATCGGCTTCGGCGTGGTTGGTGTAGCAGACGTCACAGCCCATCGGCACGCCGAGCAGCTTGGCGCAGAAGTGATCTTCCAGCCCGGCGCGGATGATCTCCTTGCCGTCGAACAGATACTCCGGGCCGATAAAACCGACCACCGTGTTGACCAGCAGCGGCTTGAACTTGCGCGCCACCGCGTAGGCACGGGCCTCGCAGGTCTGCTGATCCAGGCCGTGGTGGGCGTTGGCCGACAGCGCACTGCCCTGCCCGGTCTCGAAGTACATCACGTTGTTGCCGGCGGTACCGCGCTGCAAACCCAGGGCCGCCTGCTGCGCCTCGGCCAGGGTCGCCAGGTTGAAGCCAAAACTGCTGTTGGTTGCCTCGGTGCCGCCAATCGACTGGAACACCAAGTCCACCGGCGCACCGGCCTCGATGCACTCGATGGTGTTGGTCACGTGGGTCAACACGCAGGACTGGGTCGGGATCTCGTATTTCTCGATCACCTCGCCCATCAGCTTCATCAACTTGATGGCCTGCGCCACGTTATCGGTAGCAGGGTTGATACCAATCACCGCATCGCCGTTACCGTAGAGCAGCCCGTCGAGGATGCTGGCGGCGATGCCGTTGACGTCGTCCGTCGGATGATTGGGCTGCAAACGGGTGGACAAGCGACCCGGCAAACCGATGGTGTTGCGAAAGGCCGTGGTCACATGGCACTTCTTGCCAACCAGAATCAGATCCTGATTGCGCATGATCTTGCTCACTGCCGCCGCCATTTCCGGGGTCACCCCGGCGCGGATCGACTGCAGCACTTCCGGGGTGGCGTGGTCGCTCAGCAGCCAGTTGCGAAAATCCCCGACGGTCAGGTGCGATATGGGGCCAAAGGCCGCCGCGTCATGCTCGTCGATGATCAGGCGGGTAATTTCATCCGCCTCATAGGGCACCAGCGCCTCGTTCAGAAAGGTCTTCAGTGGTACCTCGGCCAGCGCCATCTGCGCGACCGCGCGCTCTTCAGCAGACAGCGCAATAACGCCGGCGAGCCGATCACCGGAGCGCTGCGGCGTAGCTTTGGCCATCAACTCGGCCAGATCGCGGAAGCCGAAGGTTCGGCTGCCCAGCGTGTAGCGGTAGGTGTAGGTCATAGTGTTGTCTCGGGCATGCAAATTGCTGCGAATCAGCACGCAGGCACGGCTGATCAAACGTACCAATGCGAGGGCCGTTCCAGCGCGCTATCAAGATTTGGCAAAGCTGATTTTTGCCTCAAGAATCAGACTACTGGCAGCAGCCAAAACCCGGAGGCCGGGTTAGCATGCCGCCCTCAACCCACGCGAGCGCTCGCCCATGCAGCAGACCACCGAGCAAAGCGCACCAGGACGGAGCACCCGTGAGGCACAGGATGCCGACGAACACGCCCACAACCTGACCAACTGGCAGCAGGAGTACGACCAGTTGAGCGGCGGGCGTTTTTATGGGCGCATAGATGAAGTGGCGCTGGACGGCTGCCAGCTGTTCAAGGAGCACTCCAACCGCGCCCTGAGGCAGCAATGCAACGTATGGAAGGACGCCCTATGGATCGGCATCCCGGCGCGTGCATCAGACTGCCGCATCAACGGCCTCAGCGTTGGCACCGACCAGTTGATGTGCCGCCCGGGCGGCCGCGACTTTGAACTGATGACGCCCGATGCCTTCGACATCTACGGCATCGTCATCCGGGAAGAGACCCTGCTGCGCGCCGCCGAGCGCGAAGCGCGCGTACTCGATCTGCCATCACTCGAACACAGCCCACGGCTAACCGTGCCGCAGGCCCAGCTTGATCAGGTGCGCAGCCTGCTGGAGCAGGTGCTCTACCGTGACGCCCAGGGGCTGGACAGTGAACACCAGCAGCAGCTCGCCAGCCAGGCCCTGCTGCAGCTGGTCACCAATGCCGCGCAACCGGCTGCCGCGCCCAGCTACGCGCACCGGCGCAAGGTGGTCGAGCAGGTCAAATGCTATCTGGCAGAACACCCGGACGCGCCGCTGAGCATCCTCGAACTCTGTGAGCGCGTACACGTCAGCCGCCGCACCCTGCAGTACAGCTTCGAGAGCATGCTTGGCATCAGCCCGCTGCAGTTTCTGCGCAGCGCCCGTCTCAACCAGGTACGCCGCGCCCTGTGTGAGCCGCAGCAAAGCAGCCCCATCGCCAGCATCGCCGCAGAGCGCGGCTTCTGGCATCCGGGGCAGTTTGCGCGGGATTACAAAGCGTTGTTTGGGGAAAATCCGTCGGAGACGGTAAAACGGAGTAGATAAGCCAAGGTCCGGCTCAATCCGCTGCGGGCTCGGCAAGCAGGCCGGCCACCAGACTGTTTGCCTGATACGACCAGTCGTTATTCACAAAAGCCCACAGCGCAGCCATGCCGCCCGCAATAGCAACACAGCACATCAGCCCGACATTAAAGCGATACCTCAGCCGCCTTTGTGTTGATGCCTCGTTAGTCACCTGCAAACACAGGAACATAAGTGGCTACAGCGGCGTATTTCTCGCCACCATAAACACCTCGTCAGCTGAATACAGATCAGCAATGGTAGCGACCACCTCTGCCCCCAGCGCGCTGCGGTACAGCTGCTGTGCATGATTGTCGGCCCGCGTAGTGACGATGATGTGCTTCAGCGCAGCGCCCTGGTGCGCCAACTCGGCCTTCACAAGCGGCAGCGACTGATCAATCAACGCCGTGCCAATACCCTGCCCATGCCGCTCCGGCAGCACCGCAATCTGATCCAGCTCCAGCACCGCCTGTTCGCGAAAGCCGCTCTTTTGCGCCCAGAGGATATAGCCCGCCAGCGCGCCCTGCACCTGCGCAACGTAACAGAGAAAGCGCGGGTGAGCGGCTAGCGTTGCCGTGAGCCACTCAAGCGAATGCTCCTGCCGCACAAAGGCCAGCCGGTGCACGCCGGCTGCCAGCTCAAGGTCAGCATGACGCATAGCCCGGACCGTCACGGCCACCTTATCCCTGACGGTCATCGCTACAACCAACCCTGTTCACGGGCAAAGGCTATGTCCTGCTGCTTTTTAAGGCGCTTTTCGTTGTCTTTTTGCAGCGCGGCATAACGCGGATGCTGGGCAAAATACGGCCCCAGCAGGCCGTCTTCATGGGTAAAGGCCATGGTCCAGGCCATGTTTTCCGGAAACACGTACACATCCTGGCCAGTGAGATTCTCGGGGCGCAGATCAGTCAGCATTGCCGGCTCACCGTCATTCGGCAACAGGATATAGCGCGCCGCCACGTGCAAGGCGTACGCCTGCAGCGCCGCCCGCCCTTGCAAGGCCGGGTAGCCGCCACCGCTAAAGATGTGCCACTTGTAGGCCTTGGTATTCAGGCCCAAACCATTGCGGCAGAACACCTCCAGCCACGCACGCTCGATGGCTTTGGACTCATCCCGGTCGAACGTCTTCAGCACCTGCCCCGGCGCTATATCGTCGTGATCCACAGACACTCCCTTATCTCTCAAACGGCCCAGCAGCCCATGTCATTCAGGCGTTGCAGGCGGCGTAATACGGCCATCGCTGAAGCGGCGCAGATACGGCAGCAGCACACGCTCATCGCCGTCAGCCAGCTTGGCGATGATCATGCCTTGATCACCGTCGCGGTGGTTAGGGCCGCAGCTGCTGAATGCGTACTCCAGCAAAAATTGCTGCCCTTCATGCACCTCAACCCCAGAGGTGGTAACTACCTCGACAATCTCCGCCCTCGCCCGCCCGCGGTCCACCTCAGACAGAACAACACGCGCAATCACATCTGCCTCAAGCGGCGGCTCAGGCAGGGCTTCATAAAACAGCGTATTTTCAAGGATATGCCCCCTGCAGGCGTGCACAGGCAGGGCGAGAAAGCAGACGACAAACGCAATCAGCAAACGCATGGTTCCCTCCACGGGTCAGTAGTCTTGCCCATTGCCAGCTTTGGCGGCGGCGCGCCAGCGGAGTAACCCCAGCGGCAACCAGACTGCAGCCAGTACACACAACTGGTAGTAGGCCAACCTATAGGGGTGCGCCCAGGCCCCGGTATAACCAATCGCCAATGCCGTCGCGCTCACAAAGACTACGCTCACCAGCACGGCCGCGCGCACCGCAAACCTGGGCAACACCAATACCACCAGCCCCTCAAGCACAGACAGCACCACAAACCCGGCGCTCCACAGCCACAGCGTCAGCCCCCAACTGTAGCCACCTCTAAACGCCCTGCCTGCCCCCTCGGCAACCAGGTGGCCAAGGCTGTACAGCGCCACAAGCATAAACAGCCGCAGTAGGGGCTGTAGCAATAGCAGGTTTAGCGGGCGCAAGGTCATGGGGCGTCTGGGTCTCGTTTTGCATCACCGTGCCCGGCACCGCCAACAGCGGTCAACGGCTAGCCTCCAGACGAGCAACGCAGGCGACCGGTGGTCGAGCCAACCTGTGCCCTACTCGTCACTGATCGGCTTGAGCGCATAGGCCTTGTAGGTTTCTACAAATTCCTTTGCTGCGGCCAGCGTGTCCGGGTACGGCACCGACTCCAGCGAATCGCGTGTTGGGCGTATCTTCTGAAACCGAAAGCCGTGCTCAAAGAGGTAGGCCACCTTCTCCCACTGCTTCAGGTCGTTCTTTCTCGGCGCCTTGAAGTGGCGACCAAAATTGTAGGCCGCCCCACCGCACTCGGGGCACACAAGCTGACCAGGGCAACCGTCCGCCAGATCGAACTCGCGCTTGAAGGATTTGCGGCAACCCAGACAGGCAAAGGCCATGTTATAGGGTGTGGGCATAAAGCCTCCTGCTGCTGCGCCCCGAAGGGCCAGCCTTGGTGCCTGTTTAAACGGAGAACACGATCTTGTTGCGATCCAGATCGCGGATGTAGGCAGAGTATTTGGGGCCGCGCTGGCCTGGCTCTCCCTCGCAGCTGCCGCCCAGGGTCAGGGCTTTGGCATGCAGGCGGTTAACTTCATCAGCAGAGCCCACGTTCAGCCCAATCATGGTGCCGTTGCCATTGGTGGCCGCCTCGCCGTTAACCGGTTTGGCCACGGCAAAGGCAAAATCCGGCCCCTGCCAAAAGGTCATGCGGTCGGTTGCGAGCACCTGACTGAGCCCGGTGCCGTCGAACAGCGCGTCGTAAAAGCGCACCGCGGCGTCCATGTTGTTGGTGCCGAGCACGCAATAGTCCAGTTTCATATCAATAACGTCCTTTTCTGTTTTGTTAAATACGCAGGAATAACTGAGGCTTCAGCGCCGTTCGGCTGCCGCTATAGGCCGCCGCCCTGACGCATGAACAGCTCAATGCTTTGCTCTTCACGCTTGCCGTCGAGCAGCCACTCTACCAGCCACTCCGTCAGCCGTTCTCCCCTCTTGTGGATAAACTGGTTGCTGACCGGCTCATCAATCCACTCTCGCTGCCGCACCAGCACCAACGGCTGCTCACTACCCGCCGTCGCGTCACTAAAGGCCTTGGCCTGCTCGTAGGTCACAAAGGCGTAGTAGTAGATCTCGCCATCAAACTCGTCGGGCGCACCCTGCCAGGGCCGGCACCATACGCGGTACTCCAGTACATCATCGTAAAAGTAACCGCCGCCCGATTTGGTGTGGGCCGGATAGGTGCCTACCAGGGCGGAGTCTATTGCTGCGGGGTAATGGCTCATGCGCGTCCTGCTGCCAGATGGGTTGTCCTCGCCAAGCGGGCGTGTGACAGGCGACGGGTAAACTGACCTGTGCCCGCTGAGGCGTCAGGCAGTATACCTGCCCAGAGCACCACCCGGGCTTGGCGCATTAAGCACGGCGGCCGCTGTGGTAAAGTGGCCGCTTAATTCCACCAGGTAGCCCCCATGCTTATATACATTTTCATCGCCTGCGACCGGCTGGATGAAAAGCAGGAAAAACAGCTCAAACAGAATCTGCCAGCCCTGCAAGCCGCGCTACAGACCTACGTTGAAGAAAACGAAGCCAACCGCGCCGAGCTGATCAACGATTGCAGCAGCGATGACTGCGAAGACTGGCAGCTGGGCATCAGCCAACCGGTGAAAAAGCACCCCCACCTGGCTCCCGCCGTCAACCTGTTCAACGGCCTCGCCCAGCAATACGACATCGACTGCGAAGTAGGCTCCATCGAAGACGGCGAACGCGAGCCGGTCAGCTACTTTGGCAAACATGAAGGGCAAGGCGACGCCTTTTTGATCGCCCAGTATCTGGGGCTGTAACGCGCAGCAACTGCCGGTTACTGCCCCAAGCGAATGCTGGATACGCCGGGGTAAGCGAACCGGCCCGCGTTAGGTCATCCCTGAGAACTACCAGCCTCAGCATCATCAGCATTGCGGCCTCGCCGGGCCGCAGCAGCACGCTTGAACAGCCGAAACGCACCGATACCCGCAACAAGCGCGAACACCCCAAACGACAGCCCCAACACCCCATACACATACTCACTACCCGCGTGGTGAACCGTCACCCCGTCAAAGTAGCTCCCCTGCTCGTTGTACGGCATACCCGCCTTGGTGAACGCATAAGCGCAGAGCAGCGCTGCCGAGATGCCGAGGAGCAGTGCGAGTAAGCCTGAGGCGGTGGCGAGGATGCTGAGTTTGGCGGTGGTTTTCATGGGGGGCGCAGTTCTAAACCGCCTTGCTATTCGCAAGGCGTGCCAACAGGATCGCCACCCCCAACCCTCTCTGCCCAAAAACGGACCGAGTAGTTACGCAGCTCCCGCTTAACGATATAGGTTTCACCCGCTTCAGCATCCAGCAACAAACAACCGTACGAACGCCAGTTACGGTGAGCCAACTGGACAACGATTTTGTGAGAGCCCGGGGTTACTGACAACGTTTCGGGGTGAAACTCATTACGCATAATGTCGAAAAGGTCTTCATCATCCAAAAAAATAAAATACATTCGATAGTCGAGCCCGGCAAAAATACCGTGGTCTCGCTCCGTGTCGGCGATGATTACAGCGTGGCTAGAGCGATCCTGTTCATTGACGCCCATCTGTACATGATTACTCGATGCACAGCCTGATAAAAAAACCAGCAACACAAAACTAAAAAGTATCTTCATTTTTACTCCACTTCATTAGTGCGAACAGCACCATTTCATTGCCTTCATCGTTTCCACCCTCAGTGCAAACTATCGATGCGTGTCCACTGAAGTGGGGGAAAGTCTAGATCCGAGTACAGCAAATTGTTATATCACCAGGCTTCGGGGTTTTCACACCGAGGGCAAACATAGGTATAAGTATCTCCCCATGAAATCATATCTCCATTTGGCCATGGCATCCCACAAATATCACAATCCACTTCAACTTCTTCGGACTCTTCGTTTCCGCACCCTTCAAATGTGCACCTGTACCCTGTAGAAGAGTCGTTATTTGGAATCATGGTGCTATTACCGCAGCTCGGGCAATCGTATACGTTCTATTCAATGAACATTTGATGCTTTGGCCTGACACCAGAAAAGAGTTCACGCTTTGCGTCTGCGACGGTTTGGTTCGCTTCGGCTAGCAAGTGCGAGTACTCATCAGCCAAAACTTCAAAAACATGAAACCGCTCTTTACCAACCTCGGACTCAAGATCAAACAATGAGAATATATCTGCAAACTCAGCCAAACCTCTAATTAGGCGTCCAATGCACAGACGTACTTCTTTAGGAGTAAAATCAAACTCAAAATGCTCAATTGAATTCCTCAAACCCTTCATCCAATTGATATCATCAACAAAGTCCTGACCTACAAACTTATTCCCAGTTATTTTGCACACCTCACACATTGCAACAGATAGTGCCTGCTCCACCGTTACTGTGTGAGGGCATGGATGCCCTTGGACAAGACTTTCAAGATCAAACCCTTCTCCCTTTAGGGCTGTGAAAGCAGATAACAAATCGGACCCATCAGATTTGGCTCTTTTTGCTACCTCTTTAAAACACTTTGAAAACACGAGGAATTCATCCAGCGTTTGAAGGTACATCTTTAGAACCAGCTCAATACAATGGGCAAGATGAGTAATTGCAAATTTAAATGACTTTGTGTCACCAGCTTGCCCTTGCTCGTACTTTGCTAGAGCCTCATTAAAACTATCAATCGCATTGGACTTAATGTCGAAACTGAATTTCACGGTTCGCTCCGATCAAGTGATATAACGCCCGAATCACGCGCCGATTTGGAGCCGCGAAGCGGTGGAAAATCGGTCGCTGCGCAGCCAATTGTTAGAAAAAAGTCTGCTGTCCGGGAACCCCAAACATAATCTCGCCAGAGCTATCGAAGTGAAAACCGAGTGCAACAACAAGTCGCTCCGTAAGTAAATAAAATTCATGTGCTACAGCCAGTGAAAGTTGAGCATCGGCCACGCTGCAAAACTGTGCTCGATGAGCTACAGAGTTCCGCACTTTTTGAACTAACTCTCTCTCTTTCCACAGAGACATCTCTGACTCGGGACGACTATACTTTGCAGCGCCCTCTTTAATCTCCACGTACTCTTCCAATATTTTAAATATAAGATCTTTGAACCGATCCACTCCAGTTTGTTTAGTCAAAACAGTTGCGATTAGCTCTGAAATCGATTCACTGTGCACCAAGCCGGAAACAATGGGCTTAAGAATAACGGCCTTTAAAATCACCTCCGTGGAGATCGACGAATAGAGGAGCGAGGCCGTTGGGTCTTTGTCTAATAGGCTTTTAGAAGTTTCTAGAAATGTCAACGCATTGACGGCAATGGAAGAGTTACGTTCATAGTATGACTGAAGCCTTTCAGTTATGAACTCTTCAATCGCTTGGTCCCGATGTTCGTCGTAAAGCTCTTCTGCTAGTGAAGCAACAAATTCATCATATGCAGCTTCCTGCTGGGCTTCCTCATAGCTCATAGACATTCCGGAAACACCCTCTTTCTAACGCCCGCATTTGGCGCAAATTGGAGCGCAGCGGAAACTTACAAGAAACATGCACTTGTTATTAGTTGCAACCCAAAAGTTTAAGATCAATTTTCAGTCCATCTCTAGCTCTTACAGCCACATAAAAAGCCTTATTAAGAGCACCAATTAACTTCTCCTCTCTTGGGTCAATTTCTATAGCTGCATAGTGCCCAAAAGTAAGCTCGAACAGCAGTCTCCTCTCGTTAGAACGGCCCTCAAAATAATCCACAAGCCATTTCAATTGGACCTCTATCGACTCGCGTAGCTGCGGGACAACTTTGCTACTGGCAACCGCAAGAGTCGCTAAAGCCACTTTACACACCACCGCTTTTATATCCTCATCACTCACTTACTCAGGCCTCATAACGCCGCCAGCACGCGCGGCGTTAAGTGACGGCGAAGCCACAACAAAAAAGCCGTCGCTGTGCCTGGCCTTGTTAACTTTTTGCGCTTCAGTTTGATTTTGCAATTTTTAGCGCCCTTTCACACGCTCCCGATTCCGACACAAAAATCTCTGTCGATTTTATTTGGCCTCTCTCGTGGACTTCCACCACCCACTTGAGCACACCAGCTTTGGTTATTGCAAGGTCCATATCAGGAGAAAGTCTGTGTCGATACTTTTCACTATCGCCAACGTAGGGCTTTAGCTTTGGGTGAAGTACGCTGTAGAGTTCTGCAATGTTCATAATAAAGTTAACGCCTAGCTTACCGACCCAGTGGAGCTAGCTTGTGGTAAAGTTTGCGAAGCAAACCACAAGCTAGCGGAGCGTAACTGGGTCCGCGTACAGCTACTTATTAGCTGATTCCAGCGCAACGAGAGCCCACTTTGTATATTCGGCACCAGACGAAAAATTTGTTTCGATAATCTTCTTTAGAGTTACGCTATATATTCCATTGATTTCAGAATGCCTTACTGCGTCTAGAGACTCGTCCAGAATCTTTCCGCTGTAGTCTTCATTATCACTCAAATGACGCACTCGATATCGTTTAGTCTTGACATCCAAGCCCAGTAGCTCGGCCTTAAAAGTAACTGATTCAGACATATCGATATCTATTTTGCTAACCAGATCGAATGCCCTTTTGATTTCCTGTTTAGAGAGCAACAAAACTCTACCGCGTTCGCTATTAGGTGACCCCCAATGCAGCTTCATAGGAGAGTCTAGTTTTGAGACCTCCCTTAAAAAGGAACGATACTTGGATGCAACCCTCCCTTTTAATTCATGAAGCTTATTGCTGATATTATCTTCATTATCCCTAGACTCGATTAAATCCGTTAATTCCAGAAGAACATCGGATGCCAATGAGCTATGAAACAAATCAGACGTTGACTTAGATTTTAGCTGTAGCCCGAACGAGCCTTCAAAAATCTGAGTGGCTCTAAATTTTGTTGCTTCGAGAATATCAGCAGGGATCGCGCCTTTTAGAGTGACATCGCCCTTACAATATTGCCCAAGCGCATTGGCGAGGTCTTGAAACGAAGTAAGTATGCCGCCCAAACCTCTTGCGTCAATTTCAGGAAGTTTCGTGTCCCAAGGGTAAAAATGAAAGTTATATGTTTCTCTTCTTGAGCCCGCTGCCGCAAGATCGGCATCAACAACTCCCAAACCGAGATGAACGCCGTCTTTCGATTCCAGATAAGCAGCTTCATCTGGCAAATCTTCTAATGGTATTTGCTCTGGGAAGACATGGCGCACAGTGGACTCTCCATAAAAGTTAGATTCAACCTCATAAAGGTATCCATCCTCGGGAGATTGAAATGCTGCTCTAAGCGCAACACCTTTACTTACGATTGTGGAAAATCTATCTGCTGAAATAGGTAGATACAACCACTTGTAACTTTCGTAATCATCAAACACCGATAATGCTAGATACTTTGTGCCGGAGTTATTCACACATGAGAAAAGTCGCGGAATATCATAAAACTGAAAGACAGTTTCAAGACGCAATTTTCCGAGAATTGTGTTTTTTGGAAGGTTAAGCATGAGCCACCTTCGAAGTATCCATTGGCATAAACATTTCAGCTAATTCTTGGGCGCTAACAAGTGGCCACAGCGTCTTGTGATTATAATTGTTTTTCGAGGGAGTGGGCGCAATCACACCAAATTCCGAACCTAGTTTAGCGATACAAAGCTTCTTTTTCCTCAACGCTGGCACCAATGATACAGCAGCTTTACAGTCCTCTTCTGAAGTATAAATAGACAACCCTCTAGCTTGACATGCCTTTTTACCCCAATCCTCATCTGGTTTTAGCTCATAATAAGACAGAAAGTCCCTGTGTTTTGGGTTTATTCTATTGGTGAATCTATACACCACACCCGATACATCTTCCGCATCGTCCGGTGGACACTTCTCAGGATAATGATCTGGCCACATTGAGATTTTCTCTTCCACCTTAAATTTATTCCTATACGACAGCTCGGAACTGCCACCAGCTAACGCCCGCATTTGCGGCTGGTTTGTAGCGCAGCGAAAAACCAGTCCGACAACATGCGCTTGTTAGGCATTTGGATCTTCATCGAAATCTTTTCCAGAAATAAAGAGCTTCGATGACTCTTTGTCTACAAAAATAAAGTCTGCGTCATTGGTTAATCCGCCTAAGTTTCTGTCCCTGCCTCCCTTTATCTGTCCATGAGGAGTATTGAAAGTGATAGCTTCCCCGATAGAATATGTATATCTATCGAGCTTTGAATCATACAGACCATCAGCACCTTTGGGGTATTGGCTAAATTTAACGGTGTTGTAGTTTGGCTGAAGCAGACTTACAAATGCCTTCTCTGCGTCTGCAACAATTTTCTTATGGTCATACCCAAAGTCGAGGTCAATATCACTGTCAGGACCAAAAGTAGTGACAAACAATGGCTCTAAACGAAATAAAAACAGGAAGATCTCGTCGGTAACTCTAGCCCCAGGGTATCTCTGAGGTTCATTTGCAAGTACATCTAATCTCGCATGATGGCCATTTTTAATTAGGCGCTCATACGTATCGCCTTTTTTAGCTATTCCGACATAAAGAAGGTCGTAACAGAAGAGATCTTTATAATTATCTAAACCAGATAGTCCTGTAATGTCCCTTGAGCGATGCCATAAAATATTTTCAGGAGTAAATCTCTCGATAAGATAATTATCGCCATCCTTCTCATAAAATATTTCAATAGCTTCTTCGCCAGCCCCAACACCAAATTTATCTCCTTCATAGTTCTCTACAGCTTCAAGGCGTGGCACATCGATTATTCCAGATCCTTTCACATCGTCACCAATGCAAAGGTCAAAGCTAATAACCATCGTTTCTTCGCAAGCAGATAAATTGACGAATTTTGATTTAACCTTTCCGCCAATCATATAAAAATCACTAGCCCGCATAAATTCGGATGCTGGCTGATCCTTAAACCAATAAGCTTCTTGGTTTGAAATAGGAGGAAAAACAAGCTCTAAAAACGTGCTTTTACCTCGATTTGTCCCTGACATAAATTCACTCTTGTAATATCTTGATATGGCTGATTGATGTCTAACAGCTGATTGGACCGAAGGCTTCATCATTGCATATCAGTGACTTCTTCATAACAACGCCTCCTTCCACAGATCAGCATAAAAATTTAACAATAAAAACAGCCAGCTACCGCCATCCAATTAACCACGCACGTAATAACGCGACTTCCTCTTTTCGTGCTTTCAATAACCCTGTATGGCATGCCGCTCGACATACCATGTGGGCATTTAAAGTGGCTGCACATTCACGATACCTCTGCATTTTGGATAGGTGCTGCAGCCCCAGAAGCTGTTGCCGGCGTTAGTGCCTTTACGCGCAATGCGTTTGATCATGCTGCTGTGGCATAGCGGGCAGGTTGGGTCTTTTGCGGGCTGGAGGGCTGCGGTGGGTGTACTGGGTGATGTGCTAGTGGCCGGGGTAATGGGGGCGCTTGGTTGGGCGCGGAGCATCAGGCGTTTGAGGCCGGCGCCGTCGATCAGCTGGATATTGCGGCCCTGGGCGAAGCTTTTGGCCTCCTGGGTGAACTGACCTGAGGTGACCACATAACCACCCGCGGCGCCCTCGGCGGCCATGGCGCCGAAAAACTCGCGCACCACTGGTACGCCCACCTTGAGCGAGCGCCAGTGTTTGCATTGCACCAGGTACTTCTCGTTGTTCTTACGCAGGATCAGGTCTACACCGCCGTCGGCGCCCTGGCCGCCGGTTTCGGTGATGCTGTATCCCTTGCGGCGGAAGGCTTCGCCAATGAGTTGCTCAAATTGCTGCCAGCTGAGGCCGTCGATGGCTTTGCCGGGTTGGGTGGCGGCGGTGACGCTGCCCAGCAGTTGCTTGCGTTTGTAGCGCGCGATAACCGAGCCAATGGCGCCCAGGCCGCAGGCAATGGGGATGAGGTATTGGCCGAACAAGGCAAAGGTGCGCCAGAGCTGCGCGGTGAGAATGCCGCCCATATCGCCTGGCTTGATCGCCGCAGGCGGGGTAACCGGTGTGGTGGCGATGGGGTGCAATATCAACCAGCTGACCAGACCAATGACCAAGCTTGCCCACCAGGGCAGACGTGACAGTACAACGATCAGGTCTTCAAATGCAGAGGTCCTTCTGCGTGCCATCCTTTGGCTCCTTTAACTGGCTTAGTGCCATTAAAGCCCTATCCTGGTGCGTGGTAAAGCAGCTTTTAGTCTGCCCCGCCCCGCTCTGCCGCCTGTGTTACCGCATGCAGCACAAAGGCCACGCGCTCCGGCACGCTGCAACAGGGCACGTCTACCACGTCATAGCCCCAACGCAGGTACCAGCGTTTGAGGTTTGCGTACACCTGTTGGGCTTCGCTAAAGGTCTGGTCTCGCTCGCCGTCGGTTTGGTAGATGGCCTGCCATGGCGGCAGAAAGAACACGGTGCGGTTATAGGGGTAGGCGCTGCATTGTTGCGCTACGGCTGCATCGTCCATGGCGCCGGCGACGTGCAGCATGTAGAGGGCGTCTACCACGCTGCGATCAAAAAAACATGGCGTGTCTAGGTTCTGCGATTGTTGATAGCGCTGCGCATCCTGCTGGAATATGGCCTGGGCGAAGGCGGCGGGCTCGGGCCGTGGAGCAAGCCCGGCCTGCATCCGGCTGCGGATGATGGCGCGGGCCGACTCGGGCACCACCGGGTAACCACGCTCAGCCAGCGCTGCAAGCAGCGCGGACTTGCCGCCGCCGGGGCCGCCGGAGAGCACAAAGCGGTTTGCTGCGGGCATGGTTTACTCCGCGGCACTCAGCGCTGCAGCGGCTGCGCGGGAACGGCTGATGGCCTGGTCCAGCTGTGCGGTGCAGTGATCGCGCGCGGTCTCAAGCGCGGCATCATCCACCGATTGCAACGCGGCCCGCCGCGCAGACAGCTCGTCGGCCTGCAGTGCAAAGGCATCCACAAAGTCCGGCCCTAGCGCGGCGATATTGGTGCACTCCGCGCCGCCGTTGTAGGCCACCAGTTCGGTTAGAAAGAGCTTGGGATGGGCTTGCGCTACCTGGCCCAGCGTTTCGTTGATCCACTCGGCCACGGCGCCATCTGCGCCGTCATACAGGCGGAACAACTGCGCGGTGGCAGAGGCTTCTCCGGCCAGGGCCGGCTCGCGCGCTGCGGCAACATCCTGCTCGGTTACCGCTGCCCACGCAGGCGCACACAGGGCTGCGGCTAGCAGCGCAAAGGTTGGTTTGTTCATGGACGATTGACTCCTGCGCGGCGCTCAGATGGTGTTATCGAGTGGGATGGCTTTCTCGGGCACACGCCAGAGGCGCACACCGTCGACGACCATGGTCCAGTCGCCCTCTACCTCGTGTGGCGGTTCGCTTACCTCAAAGCGCGTGGTCAAAAACAGCAGGCCAACAATAAAGTCGTCGCCCTCAAAGCCCTGCATGGGCCCATTGATGGAGGTGGTGCCGCCGCTTTTAAGCCGCTCGTAGGCGACGCTCCCGTCTGCCAGAATCAGCAGGCTCATCTCTTTGCTGCGCCATTGGCCCACGTAGTCCAGCCGGTTCTCCGGTAGCGGTTCGGCGCAGCCAGCCAGCAGCACGGCCATGGCGATCACCAGCAGCCAGTTTTTCATCACGATTCTCCGTTGCGTTCAGGGCACCGGGCAGGTTACCGATTTGCTGGCGTGCGTGCCTCCGACCAGACCGCAAATTCGTTACCGCTTGGCTCGCAGAAGTGAAAACGGCAGCCGCCGGGAAAGTCGAAAATCGGCCGGACAATCTGCCCGCCGCACGCCTCGACCTTCTTTAAGGTGGCCTCTATATCTGCGCTGTAGAACACCAACAGCGGCCCGCCGCTGTCTGTTCGGTTGCAGGTGTCAGCCTTGAAGAAACCACCATCCAGCCCCTGATCGGAAAAGGCCGTGTAGTCCGGGCCGTAATCGACAAAAGCCCAGCCAAAAGCAGCGGTAAAGAAGGCTTTGGTGGCGGCCAGGTCCTTTGCGCCCAGCTCGACGTAGTTCAGTTTTTCATGCTGATGCATCGCGGTCCTCTCCTCTCCCATAGTTGAGCGCCGCCGAACAACGCGGCGGCGTGTTGGTGCGCCTCAGACCAGCACAGGAGGCGGCTCCGTTACCCGTGTTCAGGTGTGCGCTGAGCCAAAAAAGCGCGAGCGCTTTTGGCAAGCGCCGGCAGCTGGCCAAACTCACAGTGCAGCCGGGTTTTGACCTGCCATTCCTCGGGGCTGCCAGAGGGATGCAGCTCAAGGTTGAAGGTGACCGACCCGCGCCAATCGCAGGTAGCAGTCAGTTTGAACTCCCTCTCCATCGACGCCCAGCACAGCGGCTCTGACCAAGGCCGAGTTTGTGCGCCCAGCCGCTCGAACAGGCGCGCTAGCCCATCGGCATCAGTGTAGGCCCAGACATCCTGATGGCAGGTGAGCGCGCTGGATGAAAACGTCACCTGAAAGTGATCGCCGTTGCGGCTGTGCAGTAGCAGCTCTGCGTCGCTTGCGGCAGATTTGATGCGGAAGGTAGTCATTGTGCTCCGGTCGGTTGTTGCGCAGTTTGCGTCAGCTCAGTTCTCGTCAAACAAGCCTTCGAGGCGCGGCATCTCCGACAGCGCTCTTTCACGATCAACAATCGCCAGCCCGGCAACCAGGTTGATGTGCTGCCTGAGGTAATAGGTTTTGCCCGCTTCAAAAAGCGCTTCTACCTGCGCCCCTGACCCCAGCTCCAGCGCGCGCTTCTCTGCCGCAATGCGATGCATGCCGGGCGGTAACCGGTATACAACATAGGCGTCGTCATCCAGGTCATTGATGCGGCAATGGTCGATGGACATGGGCGTGGCATACAACACGCCGACCATGGCGCCAGGCCGATAGATCACCAGGTTGGCAGCCTGCGGTCCAGACGCCGTGGGCACACTGCACACTGGCGAAACCGTTGAACACCCCGCCAGCAGCGTGGCTGCCAGCGCCAGCACAGGAACCTTCCATGCCATGTTGTCTTCTCCCTGTTTGCTCTAAAGAACCCGCAGCCACCGCTGCCGGAACCCGTTATGTCACCGTACCCGCGCTCCGCGCTTCCACCAGAACTTGCGGCCAAAGCGGTAGTTATCGCCGTCGGTACTGAGCACAAACACCTCACCCGGCAGCTGAATTTCATCGACCAGACGTTGCCCGATAGCGTCTACCTTTTTGCGACGATACAGCCCCCACCAGCGCGTACAGGAATAGCCGAGCACAAACAATGGGCGCTCGGGGAACAGCGCGACGCGCTTGCGCAGCAGATAAACCCGGCGCAGCCCCGGCATGGCGCGCAGTTGAGCACGCAGTGCGGCAAGCTGCTCCTGGTCCAGCCCATGAGGGTCAAAGGTGTCTTTGAGGGTGATTTGATCGCGCTCGGCGCGCGCCCGCTGCAGCAGCTCGTGGCGTTCCAGCAGGCGGTCATGCCAGGCATGGGCGGCCTGCTCTCGGCCACGGCGCCAACAGTAGTCACGCAGCACTTCATAGCCGCTCAGCTGCGCGTCCTCATCCAATTCGGTGGCCTTTTCGACCAGGGCGAGGCCTTCATCATCATCGCGCTGCAGCAGTCGCAGCCCCAGCGCGTAGGAGACTACCGGCTGGTCCGGCGCCTGTGCATACAAGGCTCTGAACAGCGGCAAAGCGGCGTCTTCCCCGGCGCCGTACTCCTCGGTCAGGCAGGCGTGATCATAGCCATCTTGCGGGCTCAGCTCGGTGCCCTGCTGCAGCAACGCATCCAGCTCGCGCAGGCGCTCGCGTCCGCGCGTAGCGGTTTGGTAGCGCTCTTCCCAGGCGGGCAGTACGGCGGCCTCCCAGCGACAATCCAGCTCCTCGGTGATGGTCGACAGCGCCGGGCCGAGCAAGCGATCTGCACGCGCATCCGGGCCGGGCAACGATAGCAACGGCCCCTGCTGCAGGGCGCGCAGGCGGTCGGCCAGCGCGGGGTGGGTGTCGTCTGAGCTGGTCTCGCGCTGCAGCGCGTGTTCAACCCAGTCAGCCACCGGCTGGTCCTGCAGGCCACCGGACACCTTATCGGCCAGGCTGCCATAGGGTGCAAAGGCCGGGCGCGGCAGGTCGCTTGCGCTGCGATGGATATCGCTCCAGTAACGCTCGTCCAGATAACGCCCCACTACGTTGACGGCCGTGAGCGCCTCGGCAATGGCCTGCGGCGAGGTCAGGCGCGCCGCTGCAGCGTCAGCCTCATACTCGTTGGCCCGCGCCAACGGGAAGGAATAGGCCGTAAAGTACGGCACATACCAGTTGAAGAAACGGCGGAACAGAAAGGTGCCAAAACGGCCCTCGCCGACCAGCGAGTCGATCAGGCGATGCCAGCTCAGGCGCAGCCGGTAGATCCAGTTGGATACCCGGCCATGGCCGCCGGCAAGGTGGCCAAACTCGTGCGCCAGCACCGCACGGAACTGCTCCTCGCTGAGGGTTTTCATCAGCGGCAAGCCGATCACCAGATAATTGCGATACCAACCGAATACGCCGAGCCTGGGTGTTTGCACCACGCAGGCGTTGAAGTCGTCGGTAATCAGTACACGATGAAAACGCGGCGCCTTCAGCCCCTTGCGCAGCTGATTTATCATGGCAAACAGCTCTGGCGCCTCTTTCTGGGTTACCCGCCGCCCCTGCGGAGCATCCAGCTTGACCCACAATGCCTTGAGCACCATCCACATCAACACCAGCAGCCCCAGCGCCAGCTTGGCGCCCAGTGCCTTGAGCGCGACAACGCTGATCACCGAGGTCAACAACAAGCCGACCAGCATAAAGGCGATGTAGCCGTAGCCCAGCAACGCCAGCGCCAATACGCGCATCTTGTACAGCCACGGGCGCCGCAGCGCCTGCGCTTCCAGGCGTGCTACCAGTTGTTCAAACTCCCGGTTGGTCATTGCGATGAACTCCCTTTATCGTTTTTATCTGGGTAGCGACGCGCAGCAGTACGCCACACCCGAGGCATCGCGGTGTGGTGTGTGTAACGGAGTGCAGGGTGAAGTAGAAGCAATGCGCGCCATCCCTGGGCCTTGGGCAACGGCTGCCCACCCGGCGAAATTACCGCGTCCGTGCGGCGGGGTAAAGTGGCGAAGCGCGCGGACGATTAGTCCCGGCGCGCGCTCCAGGCGCGGATCATGCCGGCCTGAAAGAACGGAATCGGCGCGGTAAAACCGGCCTGCCGGATCAGCGCCTCGACGTTATCGGCGGGCAGTACGGCAACGTCCTGGCGATAGGTCTGCTGCATCCGCGCAACCACTTGGGGCGTTACCGGCTCGGCCGAGACAACCTGCGCCCAGAGCGTCATCAACCGCGCCTGCTGTTGCGGATCGGCGCGGGCCGTAAGGTCGGAGCTGGCAAGAATGCCGGCGGGCTTTAAGCGGGCGGCAATCTGGCTGAAGAACTCGATGCGCGCCTTAGGGTCCAAAATAAACTGCGAGACGAGAAAGCTGGTGGCGGCATCAAATTCCGCCTCTTCCGGCAGGCTGTCGAGGTAACCGGTGTGAAAGCGGCAGCGCTCGGCAACGCCCTGGGCCTCAGCGTTGCGGCGGCACTCCTGCATCATGGCGCTTGAGGGCTCAACCGCAGTGAAGCGCCATTGCGGGTGACGCGCGGCCAGATACAGCAGCTCCTGCCCGGTGCCGGCGCCGACACACAGCAGATGGGCGTTGTCGGGTAACTCACTGAACACCGACTCCAGCAAAAAGTGCAGACAGTCGCGGATGGGCGCCTGCCGCGCCCACTGCTGATCATAGCCTGCGGCCTGTTGATCAAAGAGTGCTTCCAGTTCCTTGCTGTTCATGCGGCGGCCTGTGCTCCGGTAACTGAGTGAGGGCAATCATCACCCGATTCAATCACCATACCGCAGCTGTCAAGGCTCAGCCTGGGCTTGGCGGCAACATGCCAACAACTAAACCCGAAACCCCTGCGCCAGCGCCTGCAGCTCGCCCGCCAGCTGCGCCTGACTGTCGGTGACTTGAGAAATTTCCCGCGAGCCGTTGAGGGTTTGCAGGGAGGTTTCGCGCACTGACGTCATGCTGCGGGAGATGTCTCGCGTTACGGCAACCTGTTGCTCGGCGGCGGAGGCAATCTGCGAGGCCATGCCGGAGATGCGGTCAACGTCCTGCAGAATGGCGGCCAGGGTGTCTTCGAGTTTTTCGGCTTCATCAGCACTGAGGTTGGCCAGCTTGTGGCTGTCGGTCACGGCGCCACGCACGCTGTCGGTGATATCGCGGAAGCCGCTGATCATGCTTTCGATTTCGACGGTGGAGTCGTGCGTCTGACGCGCCAGGTTGCGTACCTCATCGGCAACCACGGCAAAACCGCGCCCGTGCTCCCCTGCCCTGGCCGCCTCGATGGCAGCATTGAGCGCCAGCAGGTTGGTCTGATCGGCCACCGCCTTGATCACGTCGATCACTCGGGTGATGGACTCGCTGCTGGTTTGCAGGCGCTCCATCTGGCCGTTGACCTGCTCGATGGCGCCCGCCAGGTGACGAATGCGGGCAACGCTCTGCTGCACCACCTGCCGCCCGGCTTCATTGCGCGCCGAGGCGTGTTGCGCCGCTTCGGCTACCTGCTGGGTGTTGCGCGAAATCTCTTCCGAGGTGCTGGACATTTCTTCTGCAGCCGCTGCCACCTGATCAACCAGCGCCTGCTGCTGGCCCACCTGATCGGAGTTCTGGCTGGCGGTGGCACGGGTCTGCTCGGAGGCTGAGGCTAGGCGCACGCTGGTTTCGTCGATCTGGCTCAGGGCACCGGAGAAGGTTTCGATCAGCCCGTTCAGAGCGCTGCCAATCAGCCCCATCTCGTCCTTGGAGCACACCCGCGTGCGCACAGACAGGTCCTTGCGCTCCATGATCTGACGAAAATCGCCCAGCAGTTGGTTCACCTGCCCGGACACGCCCATGATGATCAGCAGCGCCAGCAGCAGCACCGCGCCAATCACCACGCAGCCAATAATGGCAGCCCGGCGCAACTCGGCGTGGGCACCGGCAAGCACAAGCTCGGTACCCTTTTCCATATCAGCGGCCAGTTGCTGCTTGAGCTGATAAACACCGGCCGCAGCATCGCTGGAGCTGTCAAACCATTCGATGTTGGCCATGCCCAGAAAGCCGTATTCGGAGCCGATCAGGCGGTCACGCAACGCCACAAAGGCCAGACTCTCGGGGCGTTGCTGCAAGGCCTCCAACTGCCCTTGCAGGGAGGGGCCGATCAAGTCCGCAGCCGCGCCCAACAAGGCCTGACTGCGCGCCCCGGCGCCACTGACCTCGCTGGCGAGCGCCAGCGACACCCCGCCATCGCTCAGCACCTGCGCACCGGCTGCCATCTCCCGCGCGCCCCATTCGGTTGCCTCGCTCAAGGCCAGAAAGGCGCCCATCATGCGAGTGAGCCGTGGCTCGTTGGAGCGCAGCAAAATCTGCGGAATCAACGCGAGCAAATGCTCCACCGCTGCGCTGTAAGTCCGATAAGACAGCTCCGGGTCTACGTCCTCACGGATCACCCGCTCGCGCAGCGGTGCCAGGGCATCAAGCGCCTCGTTGATGCGCGCCAGCTCGCCGGCAACGGCAGCGCGGTCGCCGCCTTGCAACTCGGCCATGCCGTCACGCAGCGCCGACAGGCTGGCATCGGTGGCGGCGCGCTGCCCTTCCAGCCGTTCGACTACGCGCCCGTCTGCTCCGCCGGTAGCAATAAACAGCGCGGTCAGCCCGCGCTCTTTCTGCAGATTTTCCAGCGCCGGGTCGGCGGTCAGCACCAGCTCGAACAACGCCCGAGCCGACTCGGTACTTTGCAAATGGGTGTAGCGATCCAGAACGGTAGAACCGGAGAAATACAGCGTGCCCGCCAAGGCCGGCAGGATGAGCAGCAGCAACTTGCCGCGCATGGAGATGTTACGAAGCATGGACAACATGATGACAAACCCTGAGGAAAACCTGACTGATTGGACAGATACCTCAGCAAGAAGAGTGCCATCACTTTGCCACGCAGCCATGCGGCCTGCGCGGCTCAAACCGGTACGTTGCGCACCAGTTCAGGGCTGATTTGCCACATAACGGGCAAAAAGGGACCGCCCTCGCCAAACAGGCCTGATATCAGGGCCGCGCTTTACCCATCAGCTCAGCCAGCGCCGTGTGGCCGCCGCGCGCCAGCCCGGCAGCGGCGCCCGCAATGTCCTCTAGCGCCTTGTTCTGGCTCAGCTTGAACTTGCCCACCAGGCGATCAATCTCGATCTCTATGCCGACAATCGCTGCCAGCATCTCGCTGATGTACTCCGGGCTGGAGTCGGTCATCTTCCAGGGGCGCTCCTGCTGGCTAGCGGTCTCGTGCTGACGTGTCAGACGCGCAACCAGGCCGCGCACAAAGCGCTCATCGTCACGCAATCGAATGCGGCCATGGGCGTGGACTACCTGATAATTCCAGGTTGGCACCTGTCGGTGGGCTTCATGTTTGCTCGGATACCAGTTGGGCGACACATAAGCCTGCGCGCCCTGAAAAATCACCAGCACCGGCATGCCATCAACAATCTGCTCAACCAGCGGGTTGGCGCGCGCCAGATGCGCTTGCAGGCTGCCGTGCTCGCCCTGGTCTGCCAGCAGCTCAAAGGGCACGTGATTGGCATCCAGCCCATCCGGCCCAGTAGTCACCAGCGCACCAAGCGGGTTTAAAGTGATCAGGGCGTGCAGCTCGGCGCTGCGGGTTTCGGCAAAGTGCTGTGGCAGGTACATGGCGATTACGATGACATCCAGTTGGAGAGATTTTGATCCAGATAATACAGCCCCAGCATCAACAGCAACCAGAACACACAGCCCGCAGCGGATTCCAGCCAGCCAGGATAGCTACGCGGCTTGAACCAGTGCGGCGGCCACAGGCAACGCAGCAAGCAGCGGCCGGGAATGCGCAAGCTGATGTCGAGCACAGCACCTGCCTCCAGGATCAAGCGCCCCAGCAGCAAGAAAGCCCGCGCCAGCACCTCCAGTAGTTCAAGCATCAGCCATTACTCCACGCTGGGCGCAAACTCGGCATAGCATGGCAGCCCATCATCGATCTCGAACCAGTTTGCCTTGTGGGCAGTAAAAAAGTGCGCCTGCAGCCGGGTAGCCAGTTCGCCGTCCAGCGTGCCAGCACGCACGCGCAGCACGCCGGGAATACGCTCGTTACGACTGAAGATGGGCGAACCGCAACGGCTGCAGAAGCAGCGCTGCTTGCCCGCAGAGGAGCTGAAGCTGCTCAACAGCGCCTGCCCTGCCAGCAAACGAAAGCGCGACTCGGCAACCGGGATATTGGTCGCAAACGCCGTGCCCTGCGCCTTGCGGCACTGGCCGCAGTGACACACCTGAATGGGTTCCAGCGGCCCATCCACTTCAAAGCGAATACCACCACACAGGCAACTGCCGGTAATCATGCGAACGCCCCTGTTCTGTCATTGAGCTCAAAGCAGCGAGAATACGCACTATTGCATCAGCCAGCCACGCGACCTGTTGAACAATCTGCGCCCGTTCTCGTATTACATTCTGTGCTTGCCCGTGTTCCTCAAAGGCCCCGGGCAGGCTGCTCTGCAGGCCTGATACGCGGTGCAGCAGAGCCTGGCGCAGTCAGCCTTTCTGGCCGTCGGCGCGCCAGATCAATCTGGCAAAATCAGCCTCGCCTCGGTAAAGTCATCAGCCCCACGCCGCGCTCTACCACCGAGCGTTGCCCCTCCCCCAGCTCATCAGGAGAGTCCATGCGTCTGTGTGTTTTCTGTGGTTCCGCCCCCGGCAACCAACCCGAATATCTTGCCGCCGCCCAGCAACTCGGCACCGCGTTGGCCGAAGCCGGCATTGGCCTGGTGTACGGCGGGGCACAAGTCGGCCTGATGGGCGCAGTCGCTGATGCGGCGCTGGCCGCTGGCGGCGAAGTGATTGGTGTGATCCCGCGCCACCTGGTCGAGCGCGAACTGGCCCACGAAGGCCTGACTACCCTGCACGAAGTCGGCTCCATGCACGAGCGCAAGGCCATGATGGCCGACCTGTCTGACGGCTTTATCGCCCTGCCCGGCGGCGTCGGCACCTTTGAAGAGCTGTTCGAGGTCTGGACCTGGGGCCAGCTCGGCCACCACCAAAAACCCTGCGCCCTGTTCAACGCCGCCGGCTACTACGACAAGCTGATCGAGTTTCTCAACCACGCCGTACACGAAGGCTTCATGCGCCAGCCCTATCGCGACATGCTGATCGTCGACAACCAAGCAGAGCCCCTGCTCGCCAAGGTCCGCGACTACACACCGCCCAGCGTCGCCAAGTGGGTGAAGACCGGGCAGCGCTAACCAGTACCAGGCTGCCCGCCACAGAGTGCGGCGAGCAGCCTGGCTGAATACCTCTCGCTCCGGCTATGATGCGGCCTGAACCTACTCCCCAGCACGGATGCCCGCATGACTCGATGGAGCGAACAACCGCCCAGCCCGGATTTTATCGACCTTACGCTTGAGCGCCTGCCGCCTCTGCTGCTCAAACACTCGACCCTGCTACTCAAGGTCATGCCGCCGTTTCTGGGCTTCCTCCTGTTCTTGCAGTATTTCTATCGCAATCAGTTTTACCCCAGCTTTGACCTTTTTCAGTTCTCTTCGCTGCTACTCGCCGCAGCGTGTGTGGGCGTGCTGATTGTCGGCTACATAGTGATACTGCTGACCTTGCCTGGCGTTGTGATCTTTCACGGTTACATCAACAATCAACAGATCCGAAACGGTATTCAGCAAAGCCTGCCCGAGGCCGATCACCAAAGACAGAACAGAGCACTCGAACTAGCCGCGTTAACCTACTTCGCCCCCTTTGTAACAGCCGGCCTGCTTTTCTGGCCAGCCCTATATTGGCTGCCGGGACACCCTGTGAAGCTGATAATTGGCATCAGCCTCCTCGCCTGCGTGCCTTATGGGGTGCTCATCGCCCTGAGATTCAACTTACCCAAAAAGACGTCCCTGAAGTTCGTATGGACTGCGTTCTTTGCCGCCATGCTGTTTATTGGTTTGACCTTTCAGGTACTCAAAGGCAGTGCAGAAGCTTTGGACCGACTACCGCTCTGGTTAATGCTGGCCGCAACAGTCCTCCTGATCTGTCTCCTAGCAGCCATCGCAAGCATCTCCGCCCTTGCACATTTTGCGGGCTGGAACGCCAGCCTGCTATTTGGCACCTTTTTCGGCATCCTGATTTGCGGCTTCAGTGGGCTGCTGACCACCCTTCCGGAAACAGTGGTCCGGGCCGTCGGACTGGGTGGGTACGAAGCCAAGTCGGTAGAACTGGACCCATCCTTCTGCGACACGGGAATAGGAGTCCGAAACGACCAAAGCTGCCGGTTGGAGTCGCCTGACATCGTTTGGTCCCTCGGTGAAACGCTGGTCCTGCGCACGGCTGGCGATGAACCTGTGCAACTGCAAATTCCTGCTCATCTGGTAAAGGTCATCGTCCAAAACCCAAACTAAACTGCTGCACAAATCTTCCAGACACCCGCAACCACTGCGTTATGCTGCACTGACACCCGTCACCCGAAGCCGTGCGCATGAACACCAGCAACTGGATCGATCTCAAGCAGGATGCCGATACCGGCATTGAGACGATTCGCGCTCATTTTGAGGGTCACGCCTACGACCCGCATTGGCACGACGCCTATCTGGTCGGCTTTACCGAGCAGGGCGTGCAGCGCTTTCATTGCGGGCGGCAGCGCTACGACAGCGTGCCGGGCAAGGTCATTCTGATTGAGCCGGGCGAGGTGCATGACGGCGAAGCGCCGACCGAGGATGGCTTCACCTACTCCATGCTGTATCTGGACCCGCTCTGGGTGGAGCGCGAAATGCGCGGCTTGTTTGGTGATGCGCCCGAGCACTGCGTACCGGGCATGAGCATGACGGTAGCCCAGTCGCCCGAGCTGATCTTCGCCATCGCCAGCACCTTTCAAACCCTGCATCAGCAGGAACTGCGCATCGTGCGCCAGACCGCGCTGGACTACCTGCTCAGCAATCTCTCAGCGCACACCCACTGGCGCAAGCGCACCGAGGCCGACCCGCGCATGCCGCAAGTGGCATTGCGAGCGCGGGACTATCTGCACGCGCACATGCACGAAGACGTTGGCCTGAATGAGCTGACCGCCATAACAGGCGTTGACCGCTTTCGCCTCAACCGCGCGTTCAAGGCGGCATTTGGCATGGCGCCGCACGCCTACCTTGTTCAACTGCGCCTGGCTCAGGCGCGTCGGCAACTGGCGGCCGGAAAGTCACCTGCCGAGGTGGCCGCAGGGCTCGGATTTGCCGACCAAAGCCACCTTGGCCGTTGGTTCAAACGCGCTTACGGGCTGACGCCGGCGCACTACCAACAGCGCTGCACGGGCCTTCCAGACCGGCGCTAAAGCGCGGCGCAGACTGACTCTCGAATCCCCCTTCGGGAGAACCCGCCTTGATTGCTCTGCTGCCCTTTCTGGTATTTGCCTTTGTCGCCTCCATCACCCCCGGCCCAACCAACCTGCTGGCCATGAGCAGCAGTGCGCGCTTCGGCATGCGCGCCAGCCTGCCCATTGTCTTCGGCGGCTGTATTGCATCGGCGGGGCTGGTCTTGGCCGTGGGGCTGGGCGCCGGCGCAACGCTGCTCACCCGCCCGGAGATCGCCAAGCTACTGGGTTGGGCTGGCGCACTATGGCTGAGCTGGCTGGGCTGGAAAATTGCCAGCGCCGAGGTTGAGCTGACGACGAATACAACAGCAGACAAGCCGCTCGGCGCGGGGGCTGCTGCTCTGATGCAGGTGATCAACCCCAAACCCTGGACAGTCGCGCTGGCAGTGGTCGGCGTGTTCATGAGCAGTTCTGGCGCACCGGCCTGGCTGCTGGCCCTGCTGTTTCTGCTGATGGCCATTCCCTGCATGCTGCTGTGGGCGTGGCTGGGCATCCAGGCGCGCAGCTGGCTGCATTCAGCCCGCGCGCTGCGCCGCTTCAATCAACTGATGGGGGCGTTGCTGGCGGGTTCTGGCTGGCTTGGTCTGCTCGGCTAAGTTCCGTCATACGCTGATAGCCTGACTGGCTCAGCAGCACCAGATTGACCGTGGTGGCGTAGATCTGCCCGCTGGCTTTCAGCGCCTCGATCAGCGCCTGGTGCTGGTCGGCCGCCAGGTAGAAAAAATCCTTCCCCTCCTCCAGCTGTGCCTCGCAGCGACGGAACACCCGAAACGCCGTGCCTTTAGGGGTGTGATTGAGTTCGTCGAGCTGACGCAGGCTCAAGGTATCGGTATCGGCAAAGCGGATGGGCTGCATGTCTGTCCTGATCACAATCAATAACGGGCTCCGGCAAAGCGCTATGCCGGAGCCCGAAGGCTACCGTACAAACCTCATATCAACAATGTTGACGTTAAAATTTATCCGTGCCAGCATCATTGCCACCCGCTTAAGCCCAAACCGTTGCGCCAATAACAACAAGGAGCCCGCCATGACCCGCCACGCCGCACTGCTGGTTACCAGCCTGCTGTGCTCAACCGCGCCCAGCGCCTTCGCTGCAACGAGCAGTTGCAACGACGTTTTCCCGGATCGCGCAGCCGCCGCTGCCTTCGTCAGCCAGTGGGCCGCCGACTGGAACCGCATCGACATTGCTGCGGTGGTGGCTCACCTGAGCGACGACGCACGCATGCGCAGCCCGCTGGCCACGCGCCTGACCGGCGACCCCGTGGTGACCGGCCGAGACGCCATCGCACGCTACTGGCATAGCGCCTATGGCTCGCTCAGCGAACCCAATCTGCAGGTAGATAGCTTTGCCTGGGACCCGGCCATCTGCCGCTTGAATGTCTGGTGGACCGCCGATACCGGCAGCGGCCCGACCCGCGCCAGCGAGTTCATGGACTTTACCGCCGATGGGCTTATCCACTACGGCGAAGCCTTCTACGCCCAGTGATCAGGAGCAACACCGCATGCAGGAACTCATGGTGACAGCCCCGGGCAAACTCGCCTGGATAGACTCCCCCAGCCCGCAACTCGCCTCACCTGATGGCGCGATCGTGCGGCCCATCGCTTCGGCCAGCTGCGATCTGGATCGGCGCCTGATTGCCGGTGCCACGCCATTCAAGCCGCCCTTTGCCATTGGCCATGAGTGCGTGGCAGAGGTACTGCAAACTGGTGAAAACGTGCGTAGCGTGCAACGTGGAGATTCAGGGAAGCGCGGATTAATTCCGCATGCCTTCTGGCATTCAGGCTGGACCGCAATCAAGGCGTGGTTTCGAAGGCATGTCGGGACCTGTCGAGAAATCACAACGCAGAGTGCGGCCCAGCCTGAATGCCCCGTAGGGCGAGCGCTCAAGCATGCATCTGCTGCGTTGCGCTGCTTGCCAATAGAACCACTATTGGCTGCACATCCCGCCTTGCATCTGCACGCTTGAGCACTCGCAGAAGGCGTGTGGAATTGATCAGCGCTTCCCTAGTCTGTGTGCCCTGGAAGATCGCCTGCGGTCAGTGCGCCCAGTGCCTGCGCGGGCTGTCTACCGCCTGCACAGCGGTGCAGAAATACGCGGCCTATGGCGTGCCCGCCGGCGGGCATTGGGGTGGTTTGTTTTCCGAGGAGGTCTACGTGCCCTTTGCCGATGCCATGCTGGTACCACTGCCAGAGGGCACCAACCCGCTCGCGGTGGCCAGCGCCAGCGACAATCTGACCGACGCCTGGGTCGCCGCCAGCACACCGATCAAACGGTATACCGATGCCCACGTTCTGGTGGTCGGCGGTACCGAAAGCCTCGGCGTGCTGGCCGTGCAAATGGCACGCGCCGCCGGCGCCGGCCAGGTCGACTATCTGGATACCGATGATTACCGCCGGGCGCTGGCCGAGCTGTGCGGTGCCAATGTAGAGATTGGCGCACACAGCACGCTGGATGAACGCTATGACGTGGTCGTTGCCGCGACCCGTGATGAGCAGGCGCTGAACCGCGGCCTGTTGGGGCTCGCGCCCGGTGGACACTGCTCCTGCATCGGCATCATGTTCGAGCCACCACGCATCCCGCTGTTCGGCATGTACATGCGCAACGTGACCATGTCGGTCGGGGCCTGCAACGTGCGCCCGCACATTCCCAAAGTACTGGAATTAGTGAACAGCCAGCAGTGCGACCCGATGCTGGTCTGCCCGCAAGTCGTCGACTGCGATGACGCGCTGCAGGCGCTGATTCAGCCCACAGCCAAATGCATCATGGTGCGCGAGCGCGTCACCACATCCCCGCAAACCTGAACCGGACATTCGCCATGAAACTGCTGTACGCACAACCCTCTCCCTTCGCTCGCAAAGTCCGTGTCCTGGCCTTTGAGCTGGGGCTGCATGAACAACTGGAGCTGACACCAGTCGCCGTGCTGCCGACCAATGAAAACACCGAAGTCACCGCCCACAACCCGCTGGGCAAGATCCCGGTCCTGCTGACCGATGACGGCGAAGCGCTGTATGACAGCCGGGTGATCTGCGCCTACCTGCAGCAGCTCGTATCCGGCAGCAGCCCGGTTGCCAGCAGTGCGCACTGGCAGCAACAAACGCTGATCGCCATGGCAGACGGCGTGATGGAGGCCACGCTGAGCATCCGCTACGAACAGGCGATTCGCCCGGCCGACAAACAATGGCCAGCCTGGACAGACGGGCAGCTGGAGAAGATCAAGCGAGCGCTGGCCGTTCTGGATAGCAGCAACGCGCTCGGCCAGTCCGAGTTCACAGCAACCCAGGTGGGCATCGGCTGCGCCCTTGGCTATCTGGATTTTCGCCTGCCAGATCTGGGCTGGCGCAGCCAGTTCCCGGCACTGGCCGCGTTTTACGCAGACTTTTCCCAACGCCCATCCATGCTCACCACACAGCCGGCCTGATTCCGCCAACTACCGCCAAAGGACAATGCCATGACTACCCCAATACCGTCTGCACTGCAGATCATGCAAGACCTTGCCGCCCGGCGCGCCAGCGGCTCGCCGATCGGCGAAACCATGGGCCTGATCGCCACAGCCGCAGAGCACGGCAAGGTTGTACTGCAGGCCACGCCAGACCAGCGTCACCTCAACCCGGCAGGTGCGGTTCACGGCGGTTTTGCAGCCACCTGTCTGGACGGCGCGGCGGCGCTGGCGCTGTTTACCCCCCTGCCGCTGGACGCGAGCTACTCGACCGTGGATCTGAATGTGAAATACGTACGCCCGCTGACAGCAGGCCAGGCCTACAAGAGTTGCGGCTGGCTGGTCGAACGCACTCGTTCGCTGGCGATCTGTGAGGCGGATATCCGCGATGACGACGGCAAGCTCTACGCCAAGGCCAGCGCAACGCTGATGGTGAAGGAACGCTAGAGCCGGTCCGCCAACGACTGCATGACGGCGTACCAGCCGTGTTGCCCCTCGGCCGATACCCGATTCAGCGCCTCACCGATTGCCTTGCGCTCCCGGTCTGAGGCCTGCTGTTCCACTTCCGCACCCTTGTCGGTAAGGGTCAGCAATTTGAAACGGTGGCGCTGCGGGTCACGCGCATGCAGCACCAGGCCGTCGTTCTGCAGCTGGGTCAGCGGCCGGTGCAACGCCTGCTTGCTGATGCCTAGGGTGTCGGCAAGCGCTCCCACCGTAATGTTCTCTGCACGGGCAATCACGTACAGCACCCGGTGGTGCACCCGCGACAAGCCAAGCTGCGCAAGATAGCGGTCAGCCTCGACCGTCAGCCCGCGGAAACCGAAGTGCAACAGCTCCAGCGCCTTGTCCAGCTCATGCAATGGCGACATGGAAACCGCCGCCGCGTTGCCCTTACGTTGAATAACCATGAAATCGCCTGATAGAAGAAATAGCGCCACGGCGGCACGCCCGCCTCTCAGTCGCGGCCCGTTCTATTATGCTTGGCCGAAGCATTGCAGCCCCGCAATCAAGGGACTCTGGGTAGCAGCGCAACACGACACCTCTCATAAAGACTTATGGCGCTCCCGCCAAATCGCTATACTCGCCGCCCCACATCCGGAGAGAGCGCCATGAGCAAGCAAGACGAGCAACGTCTGAACGATGCGAACACCGAGCAACCGGTTACGCCGTCAGCAACCGGTCTCGGTGCCCTCTTTGCTGCAGCCGGCAAGCAGGCCGGTAAAGCCAACGCCCCCAAGCAGGGTAAAGCCGGCTTTGACCCGCACACCAAGCGCGTGCACATGCCGCCCCGCGGCACACGTCGCTCGATGGGCAAGCGCTGAGCAATCAGCGCCTGCCAGCGCTACAACGGCAGAGCAAAATGGAAGCTGGCGCCCTCGCCGGGCCGTGAGGTCACACCGATGTGCCCACCGTGCAGCTGCACGACCTCCTTGCACAGCGCCAGGCCAAGGCCGGCACCGCCCTTCTTGCCGCCCCCCTGAACAAAGGGCTCAAACACACGAATCTGCTGGCTGTAGGGGATGCCCTCACCGGTATCGGTGACGGCGAATACAATCCGCTTGCCATTACGCTGCACCGATACCGTAATACTGCCGCCCACGTCACTGTGCCGCAACGCGTTGCCTACCAGGTTGTCCAGCACCCGCTCCAGCTGCAGGCGGTCAAGCCGTGCAACCGCCACTTCCTCATCAATTTCTTCGTGCATGCTGATGCCCTGCTGCTGCGCTTGGGCCTCGAAACGTGAAACCACCGCCCGTACCAACTCGCGCGGATCGCAAGGCTCAAGCTCAAGCTTCTGCAAGCCATTCTGATAGCGCGAGAAGTTGAGCAGGTCGTTGATCAAATCCACCAGCCGGCGCATTTCTTCATCGACGGTGTCGAACAGATCCTGCTCGCGACTGCCCGGCATGAACTCAAGGCGTTCCTGCAACAGGGCAAAGGCCATGTGCATGCCGGTCACCGGCGTGCGCAGCTCGTGGGAGGCACGCAACACAAACTCCCGCCGTACCCGCTCGAAGGCCCGTTGATCGGTAACATCACGCAGCACCATCACCGCACCCTGCACCCAGCTGTCGTTGCGCACCACCGGGGTCAGGCTGTAGTCCAGCAGGCGCGTCTCACCCGACACCTGAACAGCCAGGTCTTCCTGCTCGCTGCTAAAGGCGTTGCCGGCCAGCACTTCACGCACCTGCTCATCCAGCTCCGGGCGGCCCATGGCCATCCCCAGCGACTGGCCCAACTCGCGCGCGTCCCAGTTGAGCTGGCGCCGTGCAACCGGGTTGAAGTGGTCCACCTCACCGTGCTGATCAAGAATCAACAAGCCGTCATCAATACTGTCGAGTACCGCCTGCAAACGCCGCTGCTCCGACTGCAGAGCCTCCAGATCGGTACTCTTGAACTGACGCAGTGCCTCGGCCATGGCACCAAAACGGCGGCTGAGCGCCGCCACCTCGTTGACTGGCGAGAGCGGCAACATCACGTTGAAGTCGCCTTGACCAATACGGTCAGCAGCCTGGGCCAGGCTCTCGATCGGGCGACCAAAGCGCTGGGCAATACTGTGAGCGGTCAGCAGGCCCAGCAGCAGCACGGCCAAGCCAATCAGGCCCAGCAGTATGGCAATCAACCAGGCGCGCTGGTGGGCTGCGGTTTCAGCGGCTTCGACATATTCGAGGTAGCGGTTCTGCACCTCATTGATACGGTCACGCATGGCCGCCACATTGAGGCTGAGTGTGCTGTCGGAAAGCAGGTCTCGGCGCAGCGAGGTCGGACGCTTGAGCACCTGGTCATAGACCGAATACGCGCGCCTGATCTCTTCAATGGCCTGCCGGTCGTCATCGGTTCTGGCCTGCTCGCCGGCCTCTGTCAGCCACTCCTTGAATATCCGGTCTGACTCCTTGAGCGCGGCAGAATCAAAGTCTTCGGCCAGCAGCATGGTGACCTGACGTCCGATTTCCTGACGCATGCCCATGGTTGCCTTGAGGATGCCGATGTTGCTGCTGACACTCAGACTCTGTGACTGCGTGAGGCTTAGTACGCCAACCATCCCTACCAGCAAGCCGACCAGAGCAACTGTCAGCAGCGCACTGCTGCTGAAAAACAGCTGGCTGCGCAGCTTCATAGGCCGAACTGCTTACGCTTGCGATACAGGGTAGAGGCGTCAATCCCCAGGGTACGGGCCGCCTGCTCCAGTGTCGGGCTGGAGGCCAGCACGGCTGCGATATGCGCCTTCTCCAGCTCATCCAGACTCAGGCTTGCGCCCACCCGCGGCGCGGCGTTGTCTTCCGGTTCGGCGCCCAGGCCCAGGTGCGCCACATCCACCCGTTCTTCATTGCAGATGATGCTGGCCCGCTCGATAACGTTGCGCAGTTCACGGATGTTGCCGGGCCAGCCGTGGTTGAGCAGCGCGTTCTGTGCGGCTTCGCTGAACCCGCGCGCCGGCCGGGCATACTCCTTGACGAAGCCGGCCAGAAAGCGATCGGCCAGGGTGAGGATATCGTCGGTACGCTCGCGCAGCGGAGGCAAGGTCAGGGTAATTACGTTGAGGCGATAGAGCAGGTCTTCGCGAAAGCGCCCTTCCTTAGCCATCTCGGTCAGGTCGAGGTTGGTTGCCGCCAGAATGCGGACATCCGCGCGGCGCGTTACCGGGTCTCCGACGCGCTCGTATTCCTTGTCTTGAATAAAGCGCAGCAACTTGGGCTGCAGGGTCAGCGGAAAGTCGCCGATCTCGTCCAGAAACAGGGTGCCGCCGTCGGCCTGGCTGACACGCCCCAAGGTGCTCTCGCTGGCACCGGTAAAGGCGCCCTTGGTGTGACCGAACAGCTCACTTTCCATCAGCTCGGCATTGAGTGACGGACAGTTGATGGTGACGCATTCCTTCTTGGCCCGGCGGCTCCAGCCGTGAATCAGGCGGGCCAGCTCGCCCTTGCCCGTACCCGATTCACCCAGAATAAGGATGTTGGCGTCGGTACCGGCGACCTGACGCGCGGTTTCCAGCACCGCCATCATCGCAGGGCTCTGCGAATCGCCGCTGACGCGGGTCTGGCGCACCTCTTCTTCCAAGGTTTCCAGCCGCGCAGCCATCTGCCGTGCTTCAAGCTGCTTGGCCGCGGACATGCGCAACTGGTCGGGGCTGCAGGGTTTGACCAGATAATCGGCGGCGCCGGCCTGCATGGCGTCGACCGCGGTATCCACTGCCGAGTGGGCCGTCACCATTACCACTCGCATCCAGGGCGCGATGGTTCGCATGCGCGCCATCACATCCAGGCCGTTCTCCTCACCCAGGCGCAGGTCCAGAAAGCACAGATCAAACACCTGACTGTGCAAAACAGACTCGGCCTGCATGCCATTACTGGCGGTTGCAACCAGATAACCCTCGTCTTCGAGGCAGTAACGGAAGGTACGCAAAATTGCTGGCTCGTCATCAACCAGCAAGATCCGTCCATTGCTTTGAGTTGCATCCATAAGGGTTGTCTTCTCCGGGCGCTGATCCCACCGCAAGGCAGTCGTGCAAAATGCATGGCCCACCGGGAGGCATCTTGCAAACTGCATGCAAGGCAATCTGCTAAAACTTTATAAGTTATTGATTTTTATTGAATTAAAAACTGGAAAAACCCTGGCACGACGCTTGCTCTAGTACTACTACAAACCAGAAAAAGGCGAGCCACAAGCCAACCTTTATACGGATATTGACTGGAGAAACCGTCATGCGCAGCGCCAAACCCATCGCACTGCTTAGCCTGTCCACCGCCCTGTTCTGCTCACTGTCAATGAGCACCCAGGCACACGAGCCGGCCCTAAGCATGGAGCCACACCAGGCCACGATAGTTCAATCTGCAGACGACAGCAGCATCGTCAGTACTCTGCAGTCACGGTTGACTTGGCATGGTAACACGTCCGGCATCGACATCCGTGTGGACAGCAACGAGGGTGTTGTAAGGCTAAGTGGCGTGGTGCCCGAGCGCGGCGACAAGCGTGTTGCGGTAGCAACCGCCCTGCATACGCCAGGCGTTGTCAGCGTAGACGCGAGTCAACTGCATGTAGGACGAACTCAGACGGTAAACGAAGCACGCTGGAGAAACCCAACACTCCAAGCCGCCAACCGACTGCAGCTGTAATGCGATAAGAAGGAAAGGAAAAAATCATGCCTCTGGAGCCCAAACCTGCGATTTACTTTCATATAATGGAAGCCACTCGACCTGGAGCTTTCGATAACCAGCTAACTGAGCGTTTTACCGCCGTACCGAGGAGATCCCCCATGTACAACTGGGCCATCGCCTTTATTGTCATGTCGCTTGCCGCCGCCGTATTTGCCCTGGGTGGCTTCGGCGCCCCCTACGACCAGTTGGGCGCACTGCTTAGCCCGCTGTTTCTGGCGCTGTCTGTGGTGTCTGCCGTAATGGGCAAGCGCACCCGCCACCGCCAGTAACCCCGTTGACGGCATCAGCGGACACGACACTCCCGACATTCCAGCAGTTGCCCCGCGAGCTGCTGCCACTGGCCAACCGCTTCTACCGCAGCCACCATCGCGGCATGAAGGCTAACGGCCAACAGCAGATTTGGGTGCTGCGCGCCCCCGACATCTGCGCCTGCCTGTGCCTGCAACCCGTTGAAACGGGTCACTGGCTGACCGCCTTGCTAGTAGCACCTTCACTTCGCACCAAGGGTTTGGGCAGCCTGCTGCTAAGACAGGTACGCGGTGAAGTCGCCGGTCCCATATGGCTGTTTTGCGCCCCGTCCCTAACCTCCTTTTACCAGCGCAGCGGCTATGAACCTGCTGCGCAGCTACATGAATCACTCAACTCGCGCCTGCAGCGCTATCAGCGCAGCAGGTCGCTGGTAGCCCTTGTGAGCCTGCCGAGCTGAGCCATTTCGGCCCCACAGTGGCAGCCTGCCACCAAATGCACCACCGGCCCTTAAACTGCGCACCACAAAAGTGCGCAAGCAACGTAACCACCTGCCCCTGAACGACCACCACTCACGCAATAACAACGTAAGCAATTGATTTAAATAAAAAATAAAAAACTGGCAAGCTAAATGCTATGTGAGCAATGCCAACGCACTTAAATTAAAAACCTACGGGGTATTACGTGATGATGAAGAAAATCGCAGTTGCCGTTGCTACCGCCAGCACGCTCTCTTTTGCAAACATGGCACACGCCGAAGCCTTTGACACCGCCATGGGCGAGTTTGACGTCAGCATGACTGCCACCCTGGCAACCGACTACATCTGGCGCGGCCAGTCGCAAACCGACGGCGCCGGCGCCATCCAGGGCAGCCTGGATATCGCTCACGAAAGCGGCCTGTACATTGGCGCCTGGGCATCCAACGTCGACTCCGCCGACTTTGGCGGCTCCAGCGTCGAAATCGACTACTACGCCGGTTACGGCGGAAGCATCACCGACGACATCAGCTACGACCTGTCCTGGACTACTTATACCTACCCGAAGAACAGCTCCATCGATGTTGAAGAAGCTCTGGCCAGCATCAGCCTCTACGGCCTGACCCTGGGCGCCAAATACGCGTACGACCCGCAGAGCGCACTGTACACCTACGTAGGCTATGACTTCTCCCTGCCCTACGACGTGGGCCTGGGCCTGCACTACGGTCTGACCGACACCAAAGATCCGCTGAATGGCGTTGATGGTGACGAAGAATACGGCGACTGGGCCGTTACCCTGAGCAAAACCGTTCTGGGTCTGGACGTAGCTCTGATGTACAGCGACACCGACCTGGGCAACGACTGCGCCTACTCCAGCCAGGATTCCTGTGACTCCAACGTCACCCTGTCGGTCTCCAAAACCCTGTAATACCCGGCCCGGGCTAGCACCTCCCCATCAGGAGCTGTGCCCGGGTTGCTGTTCCGTCAGCATTGCACCGCCCCTTTCGCGCTGTTCCACGGCAGCTCGAAAGCGGCGGTTTTTTTTGCTTACGCGCAACAGGTCGGGGCTGCTTCAGAGCGGCGCGTTATTGAGAGCGCTGATTGTGAGGGCTACCCAAGCTGACGCGCCAGGGCGCGCGGGCGCCTTTGGCTTTATCCGCCCGGACAAGGCACAAAAAAACCGGCCATAGGCCGGTTTTTCGTCATGCGCTCTTGCTAGGCGCGCGGCAAGGTAACGCCGCGCTGGCCCTGATACTTGCCACCGCGATCACGGTAGGAAGTTTCGCAGGACTCGTCGGATTCAAAGAACAGCATCTGAGCCACACCTTCGTTGGCGTAGATCTTGGCCGGCAGGTTGGTGGTGTTGGAAAACTCCAGAGTCACATGCCCTTCCCACTCCGGCTCCAGCGGCGTGACGTTGACGATGATGCCGCAACGCGCGTAGGTGCTCTTGCCCAGGCAAATGGTCAATACATTGCGCGGAATGCGGAAGTACTCGACGGTGCGGGCAAGCGCGAAGGAGTTCGGCGGGATGATGCAAACATCACTCTGAATGTCGACAAAGCTCTTGTCGTCAAAGTTTTTCGGGTCAACGATCGCCGAGTGGATATTGGTGAATACCTTGAACTCGTCGGCGCAGCGCACATCGTAGCCATAGCTCGACACCCCGTAGGAAATGACACGCTCGCCCTCGGCACCGCGAATCTGGCGCTCGACAAAGGGTTCGATCATCCCCTGTTCCTGGGACATGGTGCGGATCCAGCGGTCGGATTTGATGCTCATGGCGGGTCCTGAGTGATGTGTACGAAAACGAGCCAGCATGTTACCGGGTTATAGGCAATGACAAAAGACCGCCATCAGTCGTCGCTGATGCTGATCTGCGGCATGTCACCGCCACCGTTCAAGGCAACAATCCGCGCAGCGGCGTGACGAGCCATATCCTGATAGACCATGCTGATCTGGCACTCCGGCTCGGCAACCACCGTCGGCTTACCGCCATCGGCCTGCTCTCGGATCATCATTGACAGAGGCATGGAGCCCAGCAGCTCGACATTGTATTGCGCCGCCAAGCGCTCACCACCGCCCTCGCCAAACAGGTGTTCGGCGTGCCCGCAGTTGGAGCAAATGTGAATGGCCATATTCTCCACCACCCCCAGCACCGGAATGTTCACCTTCTCGAACATGCCGATGCCTTTCTTGGCATCCAGCAGTGCCAGATCCTGCGGCGTGGTGACGATCACCGCGCCCGTTACCGGCACCTTCTGGGCCAGGGTGAGCTGGATGTCACCGGTGCCCGGCGGCATGTCTACCACCAGGTAGTCCAGGTCATCCCAGGCGGTCTGCGTGAGCAATTGCATCAGCGCACCGGACACCATCGGGCCACGCCAGACCACCGGCGTGTTGTCATCCACCAGAAACGCCATGGACATGACCTGAATGCCGTGGGCGCGCGGCGGCACAAACCACTTGCCTTCGCGGGTTTCCGGCCGCGTGCCTTCGGGCAGGCCCAGCATCAGGCCCATGCTGGGGCCATAAATGTCGGCATCCAGCACACCGACCTTGGCGCCCTCTCGCGCCAGTGCCAAGGCCAGGTTGGCAGCCGTGGTGGACTTACCCACCCCGCCCTTGCCAGAGGCCACAGCAATCACGTTTTTGACGTTGGCCAGTGCCGCGACCTGCCCCTGCACCGCGCCTGCTTCAATTTCGCAGCGCACGCTGACCTTGGCCGAGGTCACGCCATCAACATTCTCTACCGCCATTTGCAGCATCTGCGCAATGCCGCCCACCAGGCTACCGGCCGCATACCCAAGCACCAGCTCCGCCTCAACCTGCCCGCCGCTGATCTCCAGACGGCGCAGGCAGCCGCAACTCAGCAGGTCGGTTTTCAGGTAGGGGTCCTGGTATTGAGCCAGAGCCTGTTCAACGGCAGCGCGATCTAGGGTCGACATGACGGAGTTCCGAACAAGATAAAGAGGACGCTATGCTACCGAGCAGCACAGCCCAACGCAAAGCGGCCCGCCGGTAGGCCGGCGGGCCGCTGCTTACAACGTGGTAACGCGATGGATCAGGCGGCGTCGGCTTGCGGCTCGGCGTCGGCCTCTTCAGCCTCCTCGCTCGACTCCTGCTCAGCCGGCGCTACCTTGGCGGCATCGGCCTGCTCAACCTGCTCGATCAGGGTGTTCATCAGGCGAGTTCCGCGCTCACCCACCATCTCGGCGAACACGTCGCGTACCGGCAGACTACGCTCGCGGAAGGCTTCACGCTCTTCGGCGGTGAGGTACACCAGCTCGATGTCGCTGTTCTCGGTGATGATATCCAGACGCTCGGTGTTCAGGCGGGTCTGCACGTCGTGAATCCACGGCACCAGCTCAACCACCGCTTCTTCGACAACATCCTTACGCTCCTGACTCAGGCCGTCATACCACTCGCTGTTAGCCATGAAGGTGGCGATAAACTGCGCCTGATTGGCAAAGATCAGGTAGTCCTGAACCTTGTAGAAGTCCATCTCCTGGTGAGCAAATACCGGCTGGATGTTGCCGTCCAGCTGGCCCAGCTGCATGCCGCTGAACAGCTCACCGTATTCCATGGTGGTCGGGTCGGCGCCGTAGGCGCTGTAGGTTTCGCGCAGCAGGCGGTTATCCATGGTGCGGATCGCCAGGCCGTCAAAATCCTCAGGGGTGCGGACCGCCTTGTTGGCACTCCAGACCTGCCAGCCTTCCGGCACGATGGCGAGCGGCTGCAGGCCGCGATCACGGTAGGAGGCAACCAGATCCTCGTTCTTGCGGAAGGCCGGGTCGTTGAGGATCTCGGTGTTGGTCTTCTCGTCATCGGTCAGCACAAAGTTCAGGCTGAACAGCTGCGACTCGGGGACGGTACCGCCCAGAAAGCCGGAGCCGAAGGCAAACTGCACTGCACCGGACTGCACCTGATCGTAGATGTCGGTCAGGCCGCCCAACTGGCCGTAGGGGTAGAGTTTGACCTCAACCGCGCCGTCGGTCTTTTCCTTGATCAGCTCGGCGAACTTGGCGCCGTATTCGTATTGCACACTGCCATCAATCTCTTCCAGGGCAAAACCCCATGTTTCGGTTTCTACTTCGGCAGCCGCGGTCGGCTCCTCCGCTGCAGGGGTGGTATTCGATGCCGTCGGTTCTTCCTCGGACCCGCACGCTGCCAGCATGATCGCTGCTGCACCAATACATCCATTGCGCCAATTCATGGAACACTCCTTATCAACTGTTCTGGATTCCTCACGAACCTTAACACAGCACAACCGCATGTCCACGCCGTGCAAAAGGCTTTTATATGGGTTAAGGTCAAAAAAGGCGCCGAAACTACGGACCAGATCGCATTCTGACTGCAGCGCCCAAATTGCGACGTTTGCAGAACCAGTCAGCGTAATTGAGGTCCGATCGGTCAGACCGGAGACGACAGCCACACAGGACACATTGCATGCCCCAGCCAGCCGAGCCGTCGGCAAGCCACACGAGCGGCTCCTTGCTGCTACGTCTGCTGGGCGCGGTAGACCGCGTTACCGAGTGGGTAGAAAAAATCATTCTGGGCAGCAGCGTGCTGTTTCTGGCCGGGTTGCTGATCGTGCACGTTCTGGGCAGGCAACTGTTCGGCAACGGTGTCACCGGCCAGGTTGAGCTCACCCAGATAAGCCTGGTCATCATGACCTTCTCGGGGCTTGGCTACGCTGTGCGGCGCGCGCGCCACATCAGCATGTCCGCCTTCTCCGACCAGCTCAGCGGCACGCCGCGCAAGGCGCTGATCATCTTTATTGCCCTGGGCACCGCCGCCCTGATGTTCTATCTGGCCTGGCACGCTGGCGACTATGTCCTCAGCATCCATGACCGTGGCCGCACCTCCTCCGCCCTGCAGATTCCGCTGTGGATTCCCTACCTCGCGGCCCCCGTCGGCTTTGTGTTGGCCGGCATCCAGTTTGTGCTCACCGCCGTGCGCAACCTGACCTCACGCGAGACCTACCGCTCCTTCTCCGAGAAGGACGAATACGACGCCATTCCAGACGACGGCGCGCTCTGACCAAGGCTACGGACCCATGCTTACCCTGACCTTCATTACCATGATCGTGCTGCTGGCATTGGGCTTTCCAATGATGGTGCCGCTGCTGGTCGCCGCGCTGATGCTGCTGTTTCTGGTCATCGACCTGGGCAACGTCAGCCTGCTGATGGGCCAGATGATCAGCGGCGTGCAGTCTTGGGCACTGGCCGCGGTACCCCTGTTCATCTTCGCCGCCGACCTGATGACCCGCGGCCACACAGCCAACCGCCTGCTGGACCTGGTGCAAAGTTTTGTCGGCCACCTGCGTGGCGGCCTGCCGATTACCACGGCCGCCAGCTGCACCCTGTTTGGTGCGGTGTCCGGCTCTACCCAGGCAACGGTGGTTGCCATGGGTGGGCCGATGCGTCCAAAGCTGCTGGAGAAAGGCTACTCGGACAAGTTCAGCATTGCCCTGATCATCAACGCCAGTGACATTGCCCTGCTGATTCCGCCGAGCATCGGCATGATCATTTACGGGGTGATCTCCGGCTCGTCGATTGGCGATCTGTTTATCGCAGGCATCCTCCCCGGCCTGCTGATTCTGCTGCTGTTCTCCATCTACTGCTGGGTGGCCTCCATCCGCATGGGCATTGCGCCGGAGCCCAAAAGCGATTGGGCTACGCGCCTGCTGGCCCTGCGCAAGGCGCTGCTGCCGCTCGGCTTTCCGCTGGTCGTGGTTGGCGGCATCTACGGTGGCCTGTTCAGCCCGACCGAAGCAGCCGCCATCGCGGTGCTTTACGCGCTGATTCTGGAGGTTGTCATCCTGCGTGCGGTGAAGCTGCGCGAGTTGTGGGATGTGGCGCTGTCTACCGGACTGATCACGGCCGTAGTGTTCATCCTGGTAGCCGCTGGCAACGCCTTTACCTACGCGATCTCCTTTGCCGGTATTCCGCAGGCCATCCTCGACCCGGTGATTGCCAGCATCGGCGATAACCAGACGGCCGTACTGGCCCTGATCGCCGTGTCGTTTTTCATCGGCTGCATGTTCGTTGACCCCATCGTGGTCATCCTCATCCTCACACCGCTGTTCAAACCTGCGGTCGAAGCCGCCGGCCTGGACCCGGTGCACGTTGGCGTTATCGTCACCCTGCAGGCTGCCATCGGCTCGGCAACGCCACCCTTTGGCTGCGACATCTTTACCGCCATGGCAATCTTCCGCCGCCCCTACTTTGATGTCATTCGCGGCACACCGCCCTTCATATTCATCCTGCTGATAGCCACAGTGTTGCTGATACTCTTTCCCGAGATATCGCTATGGCTGCCTTCGCTCGCCCAAGACTGATTACAAAACGCCATCAAAGATGGCGTTTTTGTCCTATCGAATTCTCGAGTCAGCGCCGATATTCTGACCGTTAACGGACTATTTGCTTTTTTGCCTCAGCCCATCGGGGAAGCGCATACCGTTACAACAACAATTAACGCGCCCAGGAGGCACCCATGATGTCAGAGCAACACGCCGAGGCGCTTGCGCCCGCAGCCAAGCCCGTCCTCGCCCGCGGCCGGCTCGCACTTGCCGGACTGATCATCTGCGAACTCTTTCTATTTGCTGCCATCCTGCTCAGCACAACTGGGGTTCTGTTCTGGGCAGCGCTCGCCATGCTGGTCCCGACACTGGCCTTTACCTGGCAACTGCAAGGCGGAGCCGGCAGCAGCAACGCGCTGGAGGCCAGCCTGCAACGCGTCAACGGCAAGCAGATAGATCTGCGCCTGGGTAATGAAAAACACAGCGATGACCCCGCCGTTCAGGAGTACGCCAAACTCAACGAACGCCTGCGCGCCATCATGCTGGAGCTGCAGGAGAACAGCCTGGGCACTGCGCTGGCCTCGGCCAACAGCCGCCTGCTGGCAGAACAGGCAGCGCGGGACGCACAAAGCCAGCAACAGGTCTCCGAGCTGATTTTCCATGCCAGCGAACAAACCACCAGCGCCCTGCAGGACATCTCCCATCGCGCCACCGGCGTGACCGAGGTCAACACCCGTAATCTGGAGTTAGCCCGCCAGTCACGTGAGCAAATGAGCGATGCCCGCAGCAAGATGCAGCAGATCAGCAACGCCATGGGCGGCTTCAAGGACAACGTCAGTGCCCTGAACGACACCTCGGCCAAGATTCGCGACATCCTCACCACGGTGCAGGACTTCTCCGCGCAGACCAACATGCTGGCTCTCAACGCCGCCATTGAAGCCGCCCGTGCCGGCGAGCAGGGTCGCGGCTTTGCCGTAGTAGCCGATGAGGTGCGCAACCTGTCGTTCAAGGTCGGCAACGCCGCCGAGCAGATCAGCCAACTGATGGGCCAGATGAGCGACGCGATGGCCGGCGCAGACGCGCAGACCCTCGACATGCTGGAGCAGACCGAGTCCACCGGCACCGCCGTCAGCAGCGCCGCCGACCAGTTCGATGCCATGGTCGACGACTTCCAGCGCGCCAACGACGATCTGCTGATGGTCAGCAGTGCCCTTGAGGAGCTGACCGCCACCAACGCCGAAACCCTGCAGCACGGCGGCGAAATCCGTGACCTGAGCCTGACCATCAGCCAGCACATGGCCGCATCACACACCCAGGCTGATGCGCTGCGGGACAACACCAACCTGGCGCTACGCTCGCTGGCCGGTTTCCGCCTGGGCGAAGGCCAGCTTGAAGCCGTAACCGAAATGCTGATGGCCCGCCGCAAGGAAATCGAAAGCCGACTCAATGCCCTGGCCGACAACGGCGTTGACCTGTTTGACCAGAATTACACGCCGGTGGCCAATACCAACCCGCCCAAGCACGACGTGCGCTGGGCCGACGCCTTTATCGAGCGCATTCGCCCGCTGCTGGACGAGTGGGACAAGGGCGGCCAGGACGGCATCGTCTACACCGCCGCAGTCAACGAGCGCGGCTACCTGCCGACCAGCCGCAGCGCCTCCTCTCAGCCGCCAACCGGTGACCCGCGCATTGATGCCGCGCGCAGCAACTACAAGCGCTTTGCGGTGACCAACGACACCGACCTGCGCATCATGGCCAGCTGTACTTACCTCAACCTGGGTACCTTTGTACTGCCCGGCACTACCACCGTGGTGTTCGTGCTCTATGTGCCCATCTTTGTGAAAGGCCGCCGCTGGGGCACCATGTCCTCCGCCATCGCCCCGGCAGCGCTGGGGCTCTGACGGCCGCCGCCGAGCTGCAAGCTGCAAGCTGCAAGCTGCAAGCTGCAAGCTGCAAGCTGCAAGCAAGACAGTATGGGCTTTTAGGTTTTAGGTTTTAGCTTGAGGCTTGAAGCTTGAAGCTTCCGCCTTGCCGCTAACGCCCGGCGGCCGTAATAAACGCGGCGGCAACGTCTGCCGCTTCCTCTATGAGTACCTGCTGAGTCCGTCCGCTGGCTTTCAGCGGGCGGAAATCGTGTTCGCCGCTATCCAGCCAGTGCAACTGCAGCGCTGGGTCCAAGGGATAACCAGCCACCTCCTCCGGCTTGCCAAAGGGGTCGCGGGTGCCCTGCACAATCAGCCCCGGGCAGCCGATCTGCTGCAGATGTTCAATACGGGTACGCTCGGGCTTGCCGGGCGGGTGAAACGGATAGCCAAAGCAGATAAAGCCTGCCGCGCCCACCTCTGCAGCGAGCTGACTGGCCACGCGCGCGCCCATCGACTTGCCGCCCAGAAACAAAGGCCCGGAGATCTCTGCGGCCAGTTCACGCATGCATTGCTCCAGCACCGGCATCGGGTTGGGTGGGCGCTTGCGGCCATCCTCCCGACGCGCCGCCATATAGGGAAACTCAAAGCGCACCACCTTGACCCCGCGGGCCGACAGCGCCGCTGCCAGCTGCTCCATAAACGGGCTGTCCATCGGCGCGCCGGCGCCATGGGCCAGCAGCAGCGTCGCCACGGGCTCATCGGCTGGCTGGTCAGTCAGCACTGATTGCATAACACCTTCCTTTATATAGCTACGTACGCTGCGACACGATGTCACATAAACTGCGCCCTGTCGCAGCTTCACATAACCCCGGCGGGGGGCTAGTCTGAACCTTGGCCCGACTTTGTGGTTCACCGACGCGCTAGGGAAGCACTGACTAATTCCACACGCTCTCTGCGAGTGCTCAAGCGTGCAGATGCAAGGCGCGATGTGCAGCCAATAGTGGTTCTATTGGCAAGCAGCGCAACGCAGCAAATGCATGCTTAAGCGCTCGCCCTGCGGGGCGTTCAGGCTGGGCTGCACTCTGCGTTATGATTTCTCGACAGGTCCCGACATGCCTTCGAAATCACGCCTTGATTGCAGCACAGCCTGAACGCCAGAGGGCATGCGGAATTAATCAGTGTTTCCCTGGCGGTGAAACCGTTCGGGCAAGCACCATGAAGTGGCCTTGGCGGGCAGGCTATACAAGAGCAAAAATCTCGCCGTTTCAAGCCTTTGAAGGGCTTTGCGACGCATCCCGACACTGACCTATGTCATTGCAATGCGCGCGGGCTTTCCTCATACTTGCCAGCGCTTTAAACCCTATAAACCAACTGCTATCCGTGGAATCTCGCATGAGCACAGCTACCACTCCGACAGCCTATAACTATAAGGTGGTACGCCAGTTCGCCGTCATGACGGTGGTCTGGGGTATCGTGGGCATGGCCATGGGCGTCTT
>MDSY01073024.1_pt1 | contig 65092 bp, 62 predicted proteins | sample 811131 | NCBI WGS metagenome assembly MDSY01 (sample SAMN05326643, study PRJNA326480) | marine metagenome | isolation source: seawater | place: Atlantic Ocean: South West | collected 2010 | reverse complement strand
TTCCAGAGGATTTAAATACTCAACCCCATTATATAATTTTTTTTCAACTAATCCATTTAATTCTATTCCTAAGCCAAAAATCCCAATTTTAACTCCATCAATAATATGAATTTCATATTTTTTAATTTTATTTTCGATGGGAGTATTTTTAAAAACATAATTTGAATTTATAAAAGAAAAATTAGCATATTTTAATGATTCTGATAGCTTTTTTAATCCGTTATCAAATTCATGATTTCCAATAGCGGAGGCGTTGTAACCCATTTTACTCATTAATTTAAGTTCTATCTCGCCACCAAAGTAATTATAGTATGGAGTACCTTGAAATATATCACCAGCGTCGAGAACAAGAGTGTTGGGATTGTCTTTTTTAAGTTTATTTATAATATTTGCTCTAGCAATTACTCCACCTCCATTTGGATTTAATAGATCATCTGGTGGAAAAGAGTCAATATGACTGTGAACATCATTTGTATGTAGAATGGTTATTTTTTTTCTGTTAAAATTTATTTTATCAAATCCAAGTATTGGAAAAGATAAACCCATAATCGTTGTTGATTTTATTTTGTCTAAAAAGTATCTTCTGTTCATTTAATTCTTTTAATTCTGCCATCAATATTACCATTAATAACTTTTTTTTTAGAAATATGATTTATTAAAACTTCTCTAATATTTGTATTTAATGAATATAATTCTAATGGATTTTTAAAAAAATTCATTCTGTCACCACCCTCTTGACAATAATTTGATGTTAAAACATAATATGTTTTATTGATGTCAAATTTTTTATTTTGGATTAGAACTTTATTCAATTTTTTTTCTTCAAATTCAACTTTTATTCCAGATACTGGATGAGCTAAATTTTCACTATTAAAATATTGTAATAATTCTATGACTTTTTCACCACTTAATTGAACAACTGTAGATGTGTTATTAAATGGCATTAAAGTGAAAAGATCATGTTGAGTAATGTTTCCTTTGTTTAATGAACCTCTAATGCCCCCAAAGTTCAATAAACAAAAGTCAATTTTTTTAGAAGTAATATCATAAAATACTGGATTGGACTCTTCCATTAATATATCTGCTATTAGATTTCCTAAAGCAGACTCTAATTCACCATCTCTTATACTTAAAGATTTTTTCGAGAAGCCTAAAATTTTTTCTAATTCTTTTAATTTTTCTCTGTAAGGACTGATTAATTTGTCTAAATCATTATTTTTTGAGAAAGGTTCATAGACTTTTATGTTTTCAGACTTAACATCTTTAATTTGATGATTGACACTATTGCATGAAAAAAAACTTATTGTTATGGACAAAACAATAAGTTTAAATTTTATATTATTTATATATAATCTAGTTTTCAAAGATGAAATATGTAATTTTACAATAGTTTAAAGATATGATTTTTCAATCACTACATAATAAATTATTAAATAAAAAGATTGAAAAATCTTTAAGAAAACTCTCTTCTGAGCAAAGATCTAAGCCCAATCCAATTAGAACGTTAGCTTGCATTGTTGATCCTTCCTTTCCAATTTCTGTTGAAAATTTCATTGATTTATCTAATGCCTTAGGACTAAAAGAAAAGGATTTGAAGATTATAACATTTCAAGAGAATAAAAATACATTTAATGTTTTTTCATCAATGAATATTAATCCTAAATCTGTGTCGTTTTATGGAAAAATTATTGGAAAGGATTCTTTAGAGTTTATTTCTTTTGACTATGATTTATTAATTAATTTTTTTAAATCAAATCGATTTTTAACATTACTATCTTCAAAAACTAATGCAAAATTTAGAGTAGGTTTTGAATCCGTTGATTCCAAATTAAATGATTTAATTTTTTCTGAAAAAATTAAAAAATATAATGATTTCAAAGCTGAGTTGATTAAATATTTAAATATGATAAAATGAGTAATCTCATTGAAAATCTAAAAGGAACAGGTGTAGCAATAATTACACCATTTAAAAGTGATTTTTCTATTGATTATAATTCGATTAAAAAATTAGTAGATTATGTTGTAATTGGGGGAGTTAATTATATAGTTGTTCAAGGAACAACAGGTGAATCTTCTACATTGACAGAAAAAGAAAAAATAGAATGTAGAAAAGCTTTTATTAATGCTAATATGGGAAGAGTTCCTCTAATTATTGGCATAGGTTCTAATGATACTGCATCTTTAGTTAAATATATTATAAATTCTGATCTAGAAGGATTTTCTGCAATTCTCTCAGTAACTCCATATTATAACAAACCTAGTCAAGAAGGTCTTTTTAAGCATTTTTCTATAGTTGCAAATTCTTCAAAAATTCCAATTATTTTATATAATGTTCCAGGAAGAACTAGCTGTAATTTAGATTCTAAAACTACAATTAGATTGGCAAATAGTAATAAAAATATAATTGGAATAAAAGAAGCTACATCAGATATGGATCAAATGAAAAAATTAATTAAGAACAAACCAAATGATTTTTTGATTATTTCTGGTGATGATGAAACTGCTCCAATTAGTATTTTAAACGGAGCAGATGGCGTAATCTCTGTTGCTGCTGTATGCATCCCTAAGCTGTTTACTAAACTTATTAATTCTGCATTAAATAGAAAGAGTAATGAGACATATGATAACCTAGAATCAATAGAACCATTTTTGAAACTACTTTTTAAAGAGGGAAATCCAGCTGGTCTTAAGGCTGCACTTTCTGTGATTAATCTTAGTGAAAATTACTTGAGATTACCATTAGTTCCAGTTTCAAATCAACTTTTTATTAAATTAGAAAAGTTTATTACAGAAAATTCATAGTAGTTTTTATATTTACTTTCTTTTTTTAAATTAAATTTGCATTATGCTAAATAAATTATATACTTTTTTTTTAATACTATTAGTTAGTATTTCATTCTCTTGTAATGATTTTCAAAAAGCACTTAAAAGTGATGATATTAAAACTAAGTATGACTTAGCTGAAATTTATTATGAAAATCAAGAGTTTAGAAGAGCAAGCAGATTATTTGAACAAATCAAACCTAAGTACAGAGGAAAACCTCAAGGAGAAAGAATAACTTTTTTTTATGCCAATTGTCTTTTAAACACTAAAAATTATCTTACTGCTGCTTTTGAGTTTGAAAGTTTTTCTAAAGCTTATCCTGTAAGTGATAAAGTTGAAGATGCAAATTACTTGTCAGCATATTCCTATTACAAGCTTGCACGTGTTCATAGTTTAGATCAAAAAGAGACAAGCGACGCAGTAGATAAACTACAAGAATTTATAAATAGATACCCAAATTCTGAAAGAATGTCCTCGGCTAATGATTTAGTTCAAGAACTTAGAATAAAACTTGAATTTAAAGCTTTTGAAATTGCAAAACAATACAATACAATTCGAGATTATAAATCGGCAATTATAGTTTTAGATGATTTTATTTCTGATTATCCTGGGACCCCCTACAGAGAAGATGCTTTGTATTATTTACTAGATTCTTCATATGAACTAGCAATAAACAGTATTGATTCAAAAAAACTAGAAAGATTGAAAAATGCAAAAAATGTTTATGATGAATTATTAGAAGTTTATCCAGAATCAAAGTATTATGATAAATCAAGTAAATTGATTAAGTCTATCGACTCAGAAATTACTACATTTGCAAAATAATTAATTTCAGCTAATAAAGTTATTATGGATTTTAAAAAAACCGATGCACCATTAAGTACAATTACCTATGATAGAAATATTGTTGACGCAAAAACTGACAATATTTACGAAGCTATTTCTATAATTTCTAAAAGAACCATTCAAATCAATGAGGATATTAAAAAAGAATTATTAGATAAACTCGAAGAATTTGCTAGCCCAACTGAGAGTCTAGATGAGATATTTGAAAATAAAGAACAAATAGAAGTTTCTAAGTTCTATGAAAAGCTACCCAAAGCTCACGCTATGGCAATTGAAAATTGGTTGTTGGAGAAAATATACTACAGAAATACAGAAATAAAAGAATAAAGATGTCCATCCTAAATAGAAAAAATATTCTATTAGGTATTTCAGGAGGAATAGCAGCATACAAATCTGCATTTTTAGTCAGGTTATTGATTAAGAACCGAGCAAATGTTCAAGTCATAATGACTCCTAATTCAAAAGATTTTGTAACTCCTTTAACACTTTCTACCTTATCCAAAAGACCAGTTCTTTCGGAATTTTTTAATAAGGATAATCAAAATAAACTATGGAACAATCATGTTGATTTAGCCTTGTGGGCAGATTATATTATTATTGCACCTGCAACTGCTAATACTTTATCTAAAATGGCATCTGCTAGAGCTGATAACTTATTAATTGCAATATACCTTTCAGCTAAATGCCCAGTTTTTTTTGCTCCAGCCATGGATTTAGATATGCATAAGAATAAGGCAAATAAATTAAATATTAAGAAATTAATTGATTTTGGAAATATTCACATTCCAGTAAATTCAGGTTTTTTAGCTAGTGGATTGGAAGGAGAGGGTAGGATGCAAGAACCTAATCAAATAATAGAATTTGTTTCTTCAAATATTTTAAAAGGTAAAGAACTTTACGGTAAAAAAATTTTAATAACAGCTGGTCCGACATATGAGAAAATTGATCCAGTAAGATTTATTGGTAATTTTTCAACTGGAAAGATGGGTTTTGCTCTTGCTAATACTGCAGCTAATTTAGGTGCAGAAGTTTTTTTAGTTACCGGTCCCACATCATTATCTATTAATAATGATAGAATAAAGTCCTTTCATGTAACTAGCGCAGATGAGATGTTTAAAACAACAAAAGAATTGTTTAATGATGTAGATATTGCTATTCTTTCAGCTGCAGTTTCAGATTATAAACCTAAAAATATTTCTCAACATAAAATAAAGAAGAAAAATAATAATAATTTAAGCATAGATTTAGTTTCAAATATTGATATTTTAAATTATTTAGGTGATATTAAGAAAAAAAATCAATTTTTAATTGGTTTTGCACTTGAATCAGAGAACGAAGTTGAAAATGCAATTAAAAAAATAAAGAAAAAAAAGTTAAATGCAATCGTTCTAAATTCTTTAAATGATAAAGGAGCTGGTTTTAAGCATGATACTAACAAAATAACTTTTATAAACAATAAAAGTGAAATAATAAAGTTTAAATTAAAAACTAAAGTTGAGGTTTCGAAAGATATTTTTAAAGAAATTATTAAATTAAAAAATGAATAAGATAACTTTTTTTCTTTTTTTCTTTTTAATTCAGTTTAACTATTCACAAGATATAGATTGTAATGTTATAGTTAATTCAGATCAAATTAATCAAACAAATAAATCTATCTTTTCTAATCTAGAGAAATCTATTACTACTTTCATTAATTCTAATTCATGGTCTGAAAATATTTTTTTAAATCATGAAAAAATTGATTTAAACTTGTTGATTACTGTAACTTCATATTCAAATAATAAATTTTCTGCTAATTTTGAATTTCAGTCATTAAGACCTATTCTAAATTCTACCTATCAAACACCTATTTTTAATTTTATTGATAAAAATGTTGATTTTAAATATGAAGAATTTGAAACTCTTTTTTTTGTTGAAAACCAATTTCAATCTGATCTCGTCTCAATTTTGTCTTATTATATTAATATTATATATGGAATTGATCAAGATAGTTTTGTAAAAAATGCAGGAACTTTTTTTTATACGAATGCCCAAAATATTTTAAATTTAGCAAATCAAAGTGGAATCTCTAATACATGGCAATCAAGCAATTCCGGAGGAAGAATAAATAAGTTTTGGTTAATTGAAAATTTAAATTCTTCTAATTCAAAAGAATTTAGAGACCTGATATATTCTTATCATACAAAGGGTTTGGATTTAATGCATGAGGATAAATTACTTTCAAAAAAAAATATAGCTAATTCAATAGTTTCTTTAGAAAGAATGAATAGAAGAATTCCTAACTCTATGTTAATTAAAATATTTTTTGATACTAAATCTGATGAGATAAGAGATATTTTTTCAGCTGGCCCATATATAGATACAGGAAAACTTTTCAATCAGCTTAACAGAATGGCCCCTTTCTTTTCAAATAAGTGGACCAATATTAGATAATATCTATTTGGAATCTTATGCCAAACTAAGTTATATTTGATTTATATAAACATTAAAAGTTGCTTACAAAAGTCAGTATAAAAAATTTTGCATTGATTGATTCATTAGAAATTAATTTTTTGAATGGTTTTTCAACTATTACAGGTGATACTGGATCAGGCAAGTCTATTTTATTAAATGCTCTTTCATTAATCACTGGAAAACGTGCAGATCACAGTTTATTAAAGAATAGCAAAATAAAGTGTATTATTGAAGCAGATTTTAACTTAATTAACTATCAATTAAAAAATATATTTAAAAAAAATGATTTGGATTATTTTGATCAATCCATTTTAAGAAGAGAAGTTCTTCCAAATGGTAAATCTAGATCTTTTGTTAACGATACGCCAGTTAATTTAGATGTAATGAGGTCTATTGGTGAAAAATTACTTGATATTCACACTCAAAATGAATCATTAATCCTTTCCAATGATGATTTCTTTTTTTCACTTATTGACAACTTATCAGAACAACAAACTATTGTAAATAATTTTTCTCATAATTTGACTGCATACAATGATTTAAATTTACAATTAGATAAATTAAATAGGCTAAATATTAGTTTACAAAATGATTATGATTATGATTTATTTCTTTTAAACGAGTTATTGCATTCAAAACTAATTATTGGTGAACAAATTGATTTAGAAGAAAATATTAAGATTTTGAAAAATTCTGATGAAATAATAAATTCATTAAATCAAATTGATAATTTGATTGAAACTAATGAAGACAGTATTGAAAATCAAATAAGAAATTTAAATTCTATATTATATAATATATCAAAATATTCAAATCAATATAATGGAATTAAAAGTAGAATTGAAAGTATTTTAATAGAGTTAGATGATGTAAAGGTTGAATTAAGAGATTCTTCTTTAAATTTCAATAATAATCCTATTGAGTTAGAAGAAATGGAGTCCAGATTGAATTTAATTTATAACCTTCAAACAAAACATTCGGTTAATTCAATTTCAGAACTGTTGGATATAACTAATAGTCTACAGAAAAAGTTACTTGATAATAATAATATAGGAATTGATATTGAAAACATTAAAAATGACATTTTTTCAAAGGAATCCCTTTTGGAGGAACTGTCTAAAAAGATATCATTTTCAAGGGGCAAAGTATTACCTAATTTAAAAATTGAAATGGAATTAATTTTAAGTAATATGGGTATGAAAAATGCTTCTTTTGCTTTTAATTTAAAAGAAACTGAAAAATATAATAAATTCGGGAAAGATTCAATCGAAGTTTTATTTTCTGGAAACAAAGGAATAGATTTTTCTCCAATTTTTAAGGTAGTTTCAGGTGGAGAACTTTCTAGGATTCTTTTAACTATTAAATCTATTTTATCTAAACATTTGAAATTACCTACGATGATATTTGATGAAATAGATACTGGTATTTCTGGAGAAATGTCAAATGCTATGGCAAATTTGATGTTAAAAATGAGCAAAAAAATGCAAATTATTTCAATAACTCATCTTCCCCAAATTGCTGCCAAAGGAGACCATCATTTTAATGTTTACAAATATGAAAAATTTGGAACAACTAATACCAAAATAAAAAAATTAAATAATAAAGAAAGAATAAAAGAAATAGCTAAAATGCTCTCTGGAGATGAGATTTCTTCCTCTGCTATGGTACATGCAAAAGAGTTATTAAATTAATATTATATTAAAATTAAATTATGTCATATAATCTTTTAAAAGGAAAAAAAGGAATTATTTTTGGGGCTTTAGATGAAAATTCTATTGCTTGGAAAACTGCAGAAAGAGTTCATGAAGAAGGGGGGGAATTTGTTCTAACAAATGCACCAATTGCTCTAAGAATGGGTAATGTCGATGCTCTTGCAAAAAAAACTAACTCTAAGCTTATACCGGCTGATGCTACTAAATTAGAAGATTTAGAAAGCTTGATTAAAGAAACTATGAAATTATTTAATGGTAAAATTGATTTTGTTCTGCATTCAATTGGTATGTCTGTTAATGTTAGGAAAGGAAAACATTATACCGACTTAAATCATGATTGGATGAGCAAAGGTTGGGATGTCTCAGCTGTATCTTTTCATAAATTACTTCAAAGTTTATATAAATTAGATGCAATGAGTGAATGGGCAAGTATAGTAGCTTTAACATATATGGCTGCCCAACGAGTTTTTCCTAATTATAACGATATGGCAGATAATAAGGCATATTTAGAATCTATTGCTAGAAGTTTTGGATATTTCTTTGGAAAAGAAAAAAAAGTTAGAGTTAACACTATCTCTCAATCCCCTACACCAACAACAGCTGGTAAAGGGGTAAAGGGATTTGATGGTTTTATAACATATGCTGAAAAAATGTCTCCTTTAGGGAATGCCACTGCTATGGATTGCGCAAATTATACAGTTACTTTATTTTCAGATTTAACAAAAAGAGTTACTCTTCAAAACTTATTTAATGACGGAGGTTTTTCGAATGTTGGAGTTAGTCAAGAAATTATTGACATAATTTCTCCAACTGAAAAATCTTAGTGGTTTCAATTATTTTAAATTTTCTTAAATTTTTGTATTATGAAAAGTATAGGTCTTACTGGGGGGATAGGTTCAGGAAAGTCTACTGTTTCTAAGATACTAATCAATCACAATATTCCTGTGTATGATTCTGATTATAGAGCTAAATTTTTGATGAATTCATCTTTAAAACTAAAAGAGATGATAATTCAATCTTTTGGAAAAGATTCTTATATTAAAAATGAACTTAATAAGAATTATATTTCTAAAATTGTATTTAATAACGATTTAGAATTAAAAAAAATAAATTCATTGGTACATCCATTTATTTATAAAGATTTTGGAGATTGGAAAAAAAGTTTTTTTTCTAAATATGTTATTTTTGAATCAGCTCTTATATTTGAAACAGGTTCCTATAAATTAAATGATTTTAATATTTTAGTTATATCTGATATTGAAGAAAGAATTAAAAGAGTTGTTAATAGAGATAATGTTAATAAAGAAGATGTATTAGTTAGAGTTAAAAATCAATGGAATGATAAGAAAAAAATTCCTTTAAGTGATTTTATTATTAATAATATTTCTTTAAAAGAAACTGAGAGAGATGTTGTTAAAATGATTGAATTTTTAAATAATAAGTACTAATAATTTTTTTGATTAATAATCTGTTGCAATGAACAAGAAAATATATTTTACTCTAGTTTTTATAATGAGTATTGCTCTTGTTGGTATAATTTTAGTTCAATCTTTTTGGATAAAAACAACATTAGATAATAAAGAAGAACAATTTTCATTAAATATTAATCAAGCATTAAAGTCGGTTTCTGAACAAATTCAAAATAGAGAACTAAGAGACTATTTAGCAGTATATCAAAAATTAGTTGATAGCATAGGTTCTCCAAAAGAGTCACAATTGACAGCTGTTTTTAAATATGTAGATAGAAATGAAAATACTAATCAAACTTATATATACTCGCATGGAATATTGGAGGAGGATTATAATATTTCGGCTAAATTATTTGAACCAAAATCAAATGATTCTAATTCCATTCTTGAGTACAAAGGAATTAAGACAACAACTATAATTGATGACGCATTTGATAGAGAAATGCAAAACATGAGTAGCATCGAAAGACTTCAAAGAGTTGAAAGATTATCTTTAATGGACAAAGCCAAATACGCTTCCGTTTTTATGGAACTAGCTTCCTTAAAGCCAATTCATAGAAGATTAAGTAATGTAGAATTAGAGCTTCTTTTACAAAGAGAGTTAAGAGATAGAGATATAGATATTCCTTTTCAATACAGAATTTTTAATGGAGCTTTTGCTACCAAAGTAGGTTCAGATAATTACTCAAATCTTGAAGGTTTGAAAAAATACAAATCTCCATTATTTGTAAATGAAAAGGGTGATAGTGATTTTGAATTGGTTATTGCATTTCCCGAAAGAAAACAATATTTAAGATCTTCTTTAACTAATTTAATTCTTTTATCGTTGTTGTTTACACTCACTATTATTATTACATTTTCTTCTACCATATATCATTTTTTAAGACAAAAGAAAGTTTCAGAGATAAAGTCAGATTTTATTAATAACATGACCCATGAATTTAAAACTCCAATAGCTACAATCAAATTAGCTTTAGATTCTATAAATAATGATAAAATTAAACATGATATAATTAAAAGAAATAAATATTTAAAAATGATTAAAGATGAAAATGAAAGAATGAATTCTCAAGTAGAAAATGTTTTAAGAATTTCTCAATTAGAAAAAAAAGAAAATATCTTAAAAAAATCTATTTATGATATTCACTTAATTATTGAAAAAGCTATTTCTCATTTAAATTTATTATTGAAAGAAAGAAGTGTTAATGTATCTATGAGCTTATTAGCTACTAACTCTAAGCTTCAAATTTCAAAAGAAAACTTTTTTAATGTTTTTGTCAATATTTTTGAAAATGCAATAAAATATTCAGACAAAAACTCTCAAATTAATATTGAATCTTCTAATTTAAAAGACGTTTTGATAATTCAAATAAGTGATAATGGTATGGGTATGGATTCTACTGTAAAAGAAAAAATATTTGAAAAATTTTATAGGGAAACCAAAGGGAATGTACATAATGTAAAAGGACATGGTTTAGGTTTATCTTTTGTGAAAAAAATATTGGATTTACATAATGGCACAATTTATGTTGAAAGTGAAGTGGATATAGGAAGTACTTTTACAATAACCTTACCTTTGAACGGATAAAATTTATAACATGAAAAATAATGACAAGAATATTTTATTAGTAGAAGATGATTTAAATTTTGGAGCAGTTTTAAACGATTTTTTAAATCTACATTCATACAATGTCGTATTAGCTAAAAATGGAATTGAAGGTTTTGAAAAATTTAAAAAGCATCAATTTGGATTGTGTATTTTAGATGTAATGTTGCCTTTTAAAGATGGTTTTACTCTTGCAAAAGAAATTAGGGAAATTGATAAAGATGTTCCTTTGTTTTTTTTAACAGCAAAGACATTGAAGGATGATGTTTTAAAGGGCTATAAAATAGGTGCAGATGATTTTTTAACAAAACCATTTGATTCTGATATATTATTATTAAAAATTAAATCCATTTTTAAGAGAAAAAAGTTAAGCTCCAAGATAGAAAATTTGAAATTTGAATTTCAATTTGCTGGTTTTAATTTTAATTCTAAATTAAGGACCCTCCAGTTTGAATATGAAGAACTAATTGTAAAATTATCTCCAAAAGAAAACGAACTATTGAAAATGCTCTTAAATCATTTAAATGATTTAATGCCTAGGGAATTAGCTTTAGTAAAAATATGGAATGATGACAATTATTTTACCTCTAGAAGTATGGATGTTTACATTGTAAAAATTAGAAAATATTTAAGTAAAGATCAAAGAGTTGAAATCGAAAACATTCATGGAGAAGGTTTTAGAATGATTATTAAAAAATAATTTTTTATTTTTTAGTTCTTGGGTGGAATTTCATCATTGAATCAATTAAATGTTTTTTATTAACATGTAAGTATCTTTCAGTAGTAGTTATGCTTTCATGCCCCATCATTTTTTGAATTGTTATTAAATCTGCCCCATTCTCTATTAAATGAGTAGCAAACGAATGCCTTAGGGTGTGAGGACCTATTTTTTTATTAATATTTGATTTTTTTGCTAATTGTTTTAAAATAATAAAAATCATTACTCTTGATAATATAGCTCCTCTTTCGTTTAAAAAAAGTGTATCCTCATAACCTTTTTTTATTTTATGTGTAGATCTAATTTTCTTTAAATAGTTTATAATATATATTTGAGATTGATTACTTATTGGGACAAACCTTTCCTTATTTCCTTTTCCAGTAACTTTTATTAAAGATTCTTTAAAAAATAAATCGGAAATTTTAAGATTTATTAATTCAGAAACTCTTAGTCCGCAACTATATAAAAGCTCAATTATTGCAATATTTCTTAATCCTGTTTTTGATTCCATATTAATTTTTGATATTATTAGATCTATTTCTTGAACAGTTAAAGTAGATGGAAGATTTAAACCAAGTTTAGGAGTTTCTATATTTTCTGTTGGGTTATCTAAAATTATACCCTCTAAAATCAAAAAATCATAAAATCTTCTGATTCCTGAAATAATTCTTGATTGAGTAGGAGGTTTAACTTTTTTAGAGATATCATATATAAATTCTTTTGCTAAAGTTGTAGTTAGTTTGTTTGGTTGGATAACAATTTTATTTTTATTCAAAAAATTCATTAATTTTTTTACATCAAACAAATAACTTTCGATTGTATTTATAGATAAATTTCTTTCTATTTTAAGATAATTTTTAAAACCCTTAAGAGATTCCTCCCACTTCATATTTTAACTTTAAATTTTAAAACAGATTAATTAAATAATATATTCATATTTTTAAAAAAAATAATTTCATGAATTTACAAATTATTAATGGTCCAAATTTAAACTTATTAGGAACCAGGGAGAAAAATATTTACGGAGATAAAGATTTTATGGAATATTATAAGGGCTTACAATCAAATTTTGAAAATATAAATTTACATTATTTTCAGTCTAATATTGAAGGTGAATTAATTAATAAAATTCAAGAAGTTGGATTTAAGTTTGATGGAATTATATTAAATGCTGCTGCTTATACTCACACATCTGTTGGTATTGGAGATGCTATAAGGTCAATAACGTCACCTGTGATAGAGGTGCACATTTCTAATACTTATTCAAGAGAAGAGTTTAGACATAAATCCTTCTTAAGTGCTCATGTTAAAGGAGTGATTATGGGATTTGGATTAAAAAGTTATGATTTAGCGATATCAAGTTTTATAGATTGATTACAAATGAATAACTTCTCCATAAGCTGCAGCAACCGCTTCCATTACTGCTTCACTCATTGTTGGATGGGGGTGTATAGCTTTTAAAACCTCGTGTCCTGTTGTTTCTAGTTTTCTTCCCAGTACTGCTTCCGCAATCATATCTGTCACACCATCTCCAATCATATGACATCCAAGCCATTCTCCATATTTAGAATCAAATATAACTTTAACAAATCCATCACTTTTTCCTGATGCTTGAGCTTTTCCTGATGCACTAAAAGGAAATTTTCCAACTTTAATATCGTAGCCTTTTTCTAAAGCTTTTTCTTCAGTCAAGCCAACTGAAGCAATTTCTGGTGAGCAATAGGTGCACCCAGGAACATTGTCGTAATCCAGTGGAGACACTTCTAACCCCGAAATCTTCTCAACACACAAAATACCTTCAGCTGAAGCAACATGTGCTAATGATTGACCTTTGACGACATCTCCAATTGCATAATAACCTTCAATATTAGTTTTATAAAACTCATCAACTAAAATTTTATCTGCTTCAATTTTAATTCCAATCTTCTCAAGACCTATATTTTCAATATTAGTTTTGATACCAACAGCACTTAAAACAATTTCTGAACTAATATTTGAGATTTCGCCACTGGATGATTTAATATTTAATTCTACACCAGATTCATTTATTTTAGCTTCTTTAACCTCTGATGAGGTTATGATCTTTATACCTTTCTTTTTAAGTATTTTTTCTAATTCTTTTGATATTTCTTTGTCCTCAACAGGAACTATTCTATCCTGATACTCAATTACAGTTACGTTTGTTCCCATTTAATTGTAAAAAAAAGCAAATTCAATTCCTATAGCACCTGATCCAACAATAGTAATATCTTTGGGTTGGGTTTTTAATGTCATAGCTTCTCTGTAACCAATAATATTTTTTCCATCTTGCTTTAAATCAGGTAATTCTCTCGATCTAGAACCAGTTGAAATTATAATTTTTTTTGAAAACAATACCGTTTCTTGCTTTGAATCATTAGTAACTAATACTGTATTTTTCTCACCCAACTTACCAAAACCTTTGAAAACTTGAATTTTATTTTTTTTCATTAAAAAAACGACACCCTTACTCATATTTTCAGCTACTTTTCTGCTTCTATTTACTACAGAATTAAAATCTTTATTTAAATCATTTACCGTAATTCCATAATCTTTGGCATTCTTTAGATAATCAAAAACCTGAGCGGATTTTAATAATGCTTTTGTAGGAATACAACCCCAATTTAAACAGACTCCTCCTAAACTTTCTTTTTCAATTATAGCAGTTTTTAATCCAAGTTGAGATGCTCTTATTGCAGTTACATAACCTCCTGGTCCACTTCCTAACACTATTAAATCAAATTTTTCCATTTTTTTATTTTTTATCAAATGACAATGCTGCTGAATTAATACAATATCTTTTTCCGGTGGTTTCTTTTGGGCCATCATTAAAAACATGACCAAGGTGACCGTTACATTTGGAACATTTAACCTCAATTCTTTTCATATTTAGAGAGTTGTCTTCTGTGTAAACTATTGAACTCGGGATTGCCTTGTCAAAACTTGGCCATCCACAATTACTCTCATATTTATTTGTGCTATTAAAAAGTATTTGATCACACCCCTTGCATGTATAAGACCCGTTTTCGAAATGTAAATTATATTGTCCTGTAAAAGGTCTTTCAGTATAAGAATTTCTCAATACTTGATAACTTAAATTATCTAAATCATTTTTCCATTCCTTATCACTTTTTTCCATTTGACTATTACTTTGGGTGTAGTTATTATTTATCATTAATATGCTTATTGTAAGTATTAAATATATATTTTTCATTCTTAATTTTTTATTTTTTTAAAAATTAATGCATTTCTCGAAACACAATGTCTGTTTCCAGATGATTCAGGTCCATCACTCCATACGTTTCCTATTTTTGTATCACATTTCATACATTTAAGCTCCGTTTTCTTTTCATCGTAGTTTTGATTGAATTTTACTTTGTTTTCTATAGAATTGTCAAAGCTTTTATCATTAGAATTTGAATCATAATTGTTTTTAGATTCATATAATGGTGAATTACATTTTTTACATAAATAGACTCCATTTTCATAATTAATTGATTTTGATATCTCTTTTTCTTGTGATTTATTTGAAATTAGTTCATAGAATTTGGTGGTCTTAAATTTATTGCAACTTGTAATCAAACAAACAATCAAAATAAATAAAACTTTTCTATTCATTTTTTATTTTTTAAAATATTTACAAAATTACTTAATAATTTTAAAAATTATGATAATATGAATTAAGTATATTGCATATATTTAATATAAATCAAAAATACGTTGGATAAAAATTTTATTAAAGGTGATAGTAAGGTTCTAAATGCATGGGCGTTTTATGATTGGGCAAATTCGGTTTATCCATTGGTAATATCATCCTCTGTTTTTCCGATATATTATGGTGCATTATTTATAGACGATTTATACATTGATGTTTTTGGATTCAATTTTAAAAATACAGCATTAATTAGTTTTTTAACTGCATTTGCTTTTGTTATACTCTCCATCATAACCCCTTTACTTTCAGGTATAGCCGATTACATGGGGAATAAAAAAACTTTTCTTAAATTCTTTTGTTATTCTGGATCAATTTCTTGCATGTGTCTATACTGGTTTGATTTAGAAAATATTTATATAGGATTATTTTTTTATTTTTTAGCCTTGATTTCTTTTTGGGCAAGTTTAGTTTTTTACAATTCCTATTTGCCAGATATTGCCTTAAAAGAACAGCAAGATTATATTAGTGCAAAAGGATATGCTTTAGGTTACGTTGGAAGTGTTATTTTGTTAATTTTTAATTTAGCAATGGTTATGTTTCCTAATGCTTTTGGAATTATAGGCGATAATCCAGAGCTTACTGCCATGAAATATTCTTTTATTTCAGTTGGTCTTTGGTGGATTGTTTTTAGTCAATATACTTTTTATAACTTACCAAATGCAAGTGAAAAGAAAAAAATTATAAAAGATGTATTTTTTAATGGTTTCAAAGAAATTCAAGAGGTTTGGGATGAATTAAAAGAAATAATATTGATTAAGAAATTTTTAATAGCATTTTTTATTTATAGCTCTGCTTTACAGACAGTTTTAATAATTGCTACTTATTTTGGTGAACAAGAAATTTCTTGGAAAGAGGGAGAAAAAACCTTAGGATTAATTATAAGTATTTTATTAATTCAATTGATAGCTGTTTTTGGAGCTATATTGACTGCAAAAATTTCTAATAAGATTGGTAATATTCGAACTCTTGTTATTTTAAATTTAATTTGGGCTTTTTTGTGCATAGGAGCGTATTTTATATCAAAACCTATCGAGTTTTATATTGCTGCCGGAGCAGTCGGGATGGTAATGGGTGGAATACAAGCCCTATCAAGGTCTACATTTTCTAAAATGATTCCAGAAACTGATAATACTACTTCTTATTTTAGTTTTTTTGATGTTACTCAAAAAGTTAGTATTGTTTTAGGTATGACTTTGTTTGCATTTTTAGATCAAATTACAGGAAGTATGAGAATTTCTATTTTAGTTTTTGTGATTATTTTTCTTTTAGGTGCCTTTCTACTAAACAAAATAAAAATTAAGAATGTTTAATTTTTATGGCATGAATCTTGAATTGTTAAGATTATAAAAAAAAAATTAAGAGTTTCATCGTAGTTTTATAATATTATAATTAATATTTTTTATTATCAATGACACTTTGACCTAATTATTTAATATGTCTAAACCAAAATTATTGAATCTTGACATGATGTCACTTCAAAATATTGATGAAGATTCAGATTTAATTCCTTTAATGACATCTGACGATGAGGAAGCTATTTCAAAAGAATCTCTTCCATTAAGTTTGTCAATTCTTCCATTAAAAAATACAGTTATGTTCCCAGGTATTGTTATTCCTATAACTGCATCAAGAGACAAATCAATAAAGTTGATTAAAGATTCTAATACTAAATCAAAATTAATCGGAGTTGTTTCACAAAAAGATCCTGAAATACAAGATCCAGGAATAATAGACATTCAATCAACAGGAACTGTTGCTAAAATTTTAAGGGTTTTACAAATGCCAGATGGTAATATAACTGTTATTATACAGGGAAAAAAACGATTCTCTATTGAAAAAGTATTAACTGAGAATCCTTACATTACTGCTGAAATAAAAGAAATAAAAGAAATAAAGCCAACAAAAGAGAATAAAGAGTTTACCGCTACTATAGAATCTATAAAAGATATTGCCTTACAAATAATTGATGAAAATCCAAATATTCCTAGCGAAGCATCTTTTGCTATTAATAATATTCAAAGTGATTCATTTCTTGTGAATTTTGTTTGTTCTAATATGAATTTAAGCATTGATGAAAAATATAAAATCTTAAAAACTAATGACCTTCATGAAAGAGCCTTAATGTGTTTAAAGCAAATGAATGTAGAGCTTCAGAGACTTTCATTAAAAAATGACATCCAATCTAAAGTCAGATCAGATTTAGATAAACAACAAAAAGAATATTTTTTAAATCAACAACTTAAAACTATTCAAGAAGAATTAGGAGGAGTTTCATATGACGAGGAAATAAATGAAATGAGAATTAGGTCAAAAAAAAAGAAATGGAATAAAGAAATTTGTGATCATTTTTTAAAAGAATTATCTAAACTTCAGAGAATGAATCCCCAGGTTGCTGAGTATTCTATTCAAAGAAATTATTTAGATTTGTATTTAGACCTTCCTTGGAATGAGTTTTCAAAAGATAATTTTGACTTGCGTAGAGCTCAACGTATCCTTGACAGGGATCACTATGGTTTGAAAGAAGTTAAAAAAAGAATTATAGAACACATTGCGGTACTGAAATTAAGAAATGACATGAAATCTCCCATTTTATGTCTTAATGGCCCCCCTGGAGTAGGTAAGACTTCTTTGGGTAAATCTATAGCAGAGGCTTTAGGTAGAGAGTATGTTAGAATATCATTAGGTGGCCTCAGAGATGAATCAGAAATTAGGGGGCATAGAAAAACTTATATAGGTGCGATGCCTGGAAGAATTATTCAGAGTTTAAAAAAAGCTAAAACTTCTAATCCTGTTTTTGTTTTAGACGAAATTGATAAACTTTCTGTAGGGAATCAAGGGGATCCGTCTTCCGCAATGTTAGAGGTTTTAGACCCCGAGCAAAATACATCATTCTATGATAATTTTATTGAAACTGGCTTCGACTTATCTAAAGTTATGTTTATTGCGACTTCAAATAATATTTCAAATGTTCAACCTGCATTAAGAGACAGAATGGAAATAGTTAGTGTTTCGGGTTATACCATTGAAGAAAAAATACATATAGCAAAAAAACATTTATTACCTAAACAGATTTTAGAACATGGTCTAAAAAAAAATATTATTAAATTAAATCAACTTGCATTAGAAAAAGTTATTGAGGGATATACAAGAGAATCCGGAGTTAGAGGTTTAGAAAAACAAATAGCTAAGGTTATTAGGTTTATTGCAAAATCGATTGCTCTAGATGAGGAATTTCCAAGTAATATTTCCCGTGAGGAGTTAAAAGATATTTTAGGAATATCTATTTCAAAAGATAAATATGAAAATAACGATATTGCTGGAGTTGTCACAGGACTTGCATGGACTCAGTTTGGCGGAGATATTTTATTTATTGAGTCCGCAATATCAAGAGGAAAAGGAAACTTATCTATTACTGGAAATCTTGGAAAAGTAATGAAAGAATCTGCAACTATTGCTTTAGAATATATTAAATCCAATTCCGATTTACTTTCAATTGATGTAAAAAAACTTTCCAATTATAATATTCATATTCATGTTCCAGAAGGTGCTACTCCAAAAGATGGGCCTAGTGCTGGGATTACAATGCTTACCTCAATTGTATCATTGTTGACCCAAAAAAGAGTTAAGTCTAAATTAGCTATGACGGGTGAAATAACTTTGAGAGGAAAAGTTTTAGCTGTTGGAGGTATCAAAGAAAAAATATTAGCTGCTAAAAGAGCTAGGATTAAAGAAATTATTCTTTGTGAAGAAAATAAAAAAAATATTGATGAAATTGACAAAAAATACTTAAAAGGATTGACTTTTCATTTCGTTTCTAATATGAAACAAGTTTTGGATATTGCTATTACAAATCAAAACGTTAAGAATTATAAAAAATTAAATGTCAACTAAAATTATCATTGCAATTGATGGGACTTCATCTACAGGAAAGAGTACAATTGCAAAACGTATTGCAAAGAAATTAAAATATATTTATATTGATTCTGGCGCTATGTACAGAGCGTTAACTTATTATGCAATTCAAAAAAATTATATTTCTAAAACTCATTTTTTTCAAGATAAATTAATAAGTGATATTAAAAGTATTTCAATAGATTTTAAAAACAATTTATTAAATAATAGTTACGAAGTCCATTTAAATGGAATTTCTGTTGAGAATAAAATTAGATCTCTTGAAGTTTCAAATTTGGTTAGTAAATTAGCAACTGTCGCAGAGTTGAGAAAACAAATGGTAGCAACTCAGCATATATTAGGTATTAAAAAGGGTGTTATTATGGATGGTCGTGACATAGGAACGGTTGTCTTTCCTAATGCTGAATTAAAATTTTTTTTAGAAGCTTCTTCTCAACTAAGAGCCAAAAGAAGATATGATGAATTAACTTTAATTGATGAAAATATTACTTATAGTCAAGTTTTAAAAAATATTAATTTAAGAGATAGTCAAGATATTAACAGATCTAATTCCCCTTTAAAAAAAGCTTGTGATGCTATTTCTATTAACACTGATCAATTAACTCTAGATGAATTAGAAATTAAATTACTTTCTTTTATTAATCCTCAAATATCAAAAAATTTATAGATTACTTGTGTAGTATATAAATTGAAGTTATTTTCGCTAACCTTTTAATTGGTTAATTTAGATATTAGAAGGTTTTTAAATTATTAATTCTTCTAGTTTATTCCTTTAATCTATAAATGAATTAGAATACAAATTTTTATTATGCCTACACCTAAAAAAGACAGTAAACCTAAAAAAGCTGTCAAAAAAACAAAAAAAGAATCTAAACCAAAAGTTTCCAAAGAATCTGCTGACAATGCCACAGATACTGCTGTTGAACAAATTACAGTTGAACAAACTAATATTGAAGAAACTGCTGTTGAACAAATTACAGTTGAACAAACTAATATTGAAGAAACCCCTGTTGAACAAATTACAGTTGAACAAACTAATATTGAAGAAACTGCTGTTGAAGAAACTAGTGTTTCTGCTGAAAAATTTTTAAAAGATTTCGATTGGGAAAATTTTGAAGAAGGAATTGAAACTATAGAAGAAAAGAAATTAGCAGAATTAGAAAAATTAATTGAAGAAAATTTTGTTGACACCTACAATGACAGTGTTATTGAGGGTACAATTATCAATCTTACAGAAAGAGAAGCTATTATAGATATTAATGCAAAATCAGAAGGTGTTATTTCTTTAAATGAGTTTAGATACAATCCTGAATTAAAAGTAGGAGATAAGGTAGAGGTTTTAGTTGATATTCAAGAAGATAAAACAGGACAATTAATATTGTCACATAGAAAAGCTAGAACTATAAAAGCTTGGGATAGAGTTAATGATGCACATGACCAATCTACTGTGGTCACAGGTTTTGTTAAATGTAGGACTAAAGGAGGAATGATCGTTGATGTTTTCGGACTAGAAGCTTTTCTTCCTGGATCACAAATTGATGTTAAGCCAATAAGAGATTATGATCAATATGTAAATAAGAATATGGAATTTAAAGTTGTGAAAATTAATCATGAATTTAAAAATGTTGTAGTTTCTCATAAAGCACTTATTGAAGCTGATATAGAATTACAGAAAAAAGAAATTATTGGACAACTTGAAAAAGGACAAGTTTTAGAGGGAATAGTTAAAAACATTACTACTTATGGAGTGTTTATTGATCTTGGTGGAGTAGATGGGCTAATTCACATTACTGACCTTTCATGGAATAGAATAAACCATCCAAGTGAAATTTTAGAATTAGATCAAAAAATAAATGTTGTTATTCTTGACTTTGATGATGACAAATCAAGAATCCAATTAGGAGTCAAACAATTAAGTCCACATCCTTGGGAAGCTTTGAATTCTGAGTTGAAGGAGGGGGATAAGATTAAAGGTAAAGTATCTGTTCTAGCAGATTATGGAGCTTTTGTTGAAGTTGTTGATGGAGTTGAAGGTTTAGTTCATGTTTCTGAGATGTCTTGGTCTACTCATCTTAGATCTGCACAAGATTTTGTAAAAGTAGGGGACGAAGTTGAAGCGATAGTCTTAACTTTAGATAGAGAAGAAAGAAAAATGTCACTTGGTATTAAACAACTATCTACTGATCCATGGACTGATATAACCGTTAAATATACTATAGGTTCAAAACATACTGGAATTGTAAGGAACTTCACTAATTTTGGAATTTTTGTTGAACTAGAAGAAGGCATTGATGGTTTAGTTTATATATCTGATTTATCTTGGACAGTCAAAGTTAAGCATCCTTCTGAGCTTTTTAATGCAGGAGATTCTATAGATGTTTTAGTATTAGAACTTGATTCTGAAGACAGAAAATTAAGCTTAGGCCATAAACAAACCATAGATAATCCTTGGGACGCTTATGATAAGACTTTTGCTGAAGGCACTATTCATAATGGTACTATTTCAGATTCAAATGATAAAGGTTCTACTATTATCTTTAATGATGATGTTACAGGATTTGTTCCTAGTAGACATTTATTAAAAGAAGATGGTAATAAATTGAAAAAAGGAGACACGGCTGACTTTAAAGTAATAGAATATAATAAAGACTTTAAAAGAGTAGTAATGTCTCATACAGTTCTTTTTAAAGAAGATGAAAAAAAGCATGTAAAAGAATCTTTAAAGAAAGTAAACAAAAGAGATTCTGATAAATCTACTTTAGGAGATTTAGATGTTTTAATGGACCTTAAAAAGAAAATGGAAAGTAAGAAATAATTTTAAAAAATATTTTTAAAAAAAACACGTATTATTTAATACGTGTTTTTTTTATATTTCACTTACTAGCCAATCTCCAACTTCAGATGTAGAGTAAGATTTATTTCCATCTGATAAATCTTCAGTTACAATAGATTGTTCTAATGATTTGTTTACAACTTCTCTAATTAAGTTAGCTTCCTTTTTAAGTTGAAAAACATCTTCAAACATCATTGCAGCAGATAATATGGTAGCTAATGGGTTAGCTATATTTTTTCCAGCTGCTTGTGGATATGAGCCATGTATTGGTTCAAATAATGAAGTTTCGGTTCCTATCGAAGCCGAAGGCATTAATCCCATTGATCCAGAAATAACAGAGGCTTCATCCGTTAAAATATCTCCAAACAAGTTTTCGGTAATTAAAACATCATAAGAATTAGGCCATTGTACCAATCTCATCGCAACGGCATCTACAAACTCATATGATACCTGCACTTCAGGGTAATCTTTTTCCATAGACTGTACAGTTTCTCTCCATAGCCTTGAAGATTCTAAGACATTAGCTTTGTCAACACAGCATAGTTTTTTTGATCTTTTCATTGCTAATTCAAATCCTTTTTTAGCTAGTCTTACTATTTCATATCTAGAGTAAGTACACGTATCAAACGCTGTATTACCATTGTTTTTTCTACCTCTTTCACCAAAGTAAATTCCACCAGTTAACTCTCTTAAGAAAACTAAATCTGTTCCTAAAATTCTTTCTTTTTTTAAGGGAGATTTGTCAATTAAAGATGGAAAAGTAAAAGTTGGTCTAACATTTGCAAAAAGTCCTAATTTTTTTCTCATCTTTAAAAGCCCTTGCTCTGGTCTTACTTTAGCTGATGGATTATTATCAAATTTCGGATGTCCAATTGCTCCAAACAATATTGCATCTGAATTCATACATATTTCATGAGTTTTATCTGGATAAGGTTCTCCAACTTTATCTATAGCATCTGCTCCAGTTATTGCATGATTCCAATTTATAGAATGATTAAATTTCTTTGCAATAGCATTAGAAACTTTAACTGCTTGTTCAATTACTTCTGGTCCAATTCCGTCTCCTGCAAGTAAAGCTATATTTAATTCCATATTATATAATGTTTAACATTTTTTCGGTTGCTTTTATTGCTGAAACTGTTTGATCAGAGTCTAATCCTCTTGTTATAAATTCTTTATTAGAATTTTTCCAGGTTATTAGAGTTTCACAAAGAGCATCAGAATTACTTTCAGGTGGAATAGTTACATTATAATCAATTAATATTGGTATAATTAATTTATTATTCTTGTATATTTTTTTAACTGCGTTCATAAAGGCATTAAATTGACCATCACCTGTTGCTTTTTCCTTAAATAATTTTCCTTCTATCTCTATTTCTATTTCAGCAAACGGGTTTGATTCTTTTGAATGGTTCAAAATATAGGATTTGATAATTATTTTTTTCTTATAATCTACACTATTTAGTACATCTGAAATGATATAAGGAAGATCCTCCGCAGTAACTCTTTCTTTTTTATCACCTAATTCAATTATTCTTTTTGTAACTTTTTTTAAATCCTCATTGTTTAAAGTTAATCCTAAATCTATTAAATTTTTTTTGATATTAGATTTACCTGATGTTTTTCCAAGCGCATATTTTCTTTTTCTTCCAAATCTTTCAGGAAGCAAATCATTAAAATATAGATTTTTTTTATTATCTCCATCGGCATGAATACCTGCAGTTTGAGTAAAAACATTTTCACCTACAATTGGTTTGTTTAATGGTATTCTAAATCCAGTTAATGTTGAAACCAACTTACTTACTTTATATAAGGATTTTTCATTTATGTTAGTTTCAATATGAGGAAGAAAATCTTCTATGACAGCACTGACACTAGCCATTGGAGCATTCCCAGCTCTTTCACCCATTCCATTTACAGTAAGGTGTAAACCATGACATCCTGCTTTTAAAGCTTCAATTACATTTGATACACTTAAATCGTAGTCGTTATGAGCATGAAAGTCAAAATGTGTTTTAGGATATCTATTAGTTATTTCAGAAATAAAACAGAATGTTTCAGATGGACTTAAAACACCTAAAGTATCAGGTAATAAAATTCTTTCAATAGGTTGTTGGGTTAAAAAATCAAGATACTCAAATACATAATCCTTAGAATTTTTCATTCCATTACTCCAATCTTCTAAGTAAACGTTAGTGCTTATCCCTTCTTTTTTCGCAGAATTAATTGAATTTGAAATTTCTATAAAATGTTGTTTTGGAGTTTTTTGTATTTGGTGTGTTAAATGATTAAGGGATCCTTTAGTTAGTAAATTTTGAACTTTAGCCCCAGTTTTTAACATCCATTTAAGAGAAATACCATTATCTAAGAATGTTAAAATTTCAATTTTATTTAAAAATTTATTTTCTTTAGCCCAATTTGTTATTTTATTGACTGCATCAAACTCTCCTTGTGAAACTCTAGCAGATGCAACCTCTATTCGGTCAACTTTTAATTCCTCTATTAATAATTTAGTGATAGTTAACTTTTCAGATGCTGAAAATGACATACCTGAGGTTTGTTCTCCATCACGAAGAGTTGTATCCATTATCTCAACTGTTCGTTTTTTCATTTTTATCAAAAAAGAATTTATTAAAGTGGAGTGTTTTTAGCAAAAATTTCAATTGAATCTTTTATATTCATTAAGTAATCAATGTCGTCATAACCATTTAACATATTTTTTTTTTTGTAATCGTTTATATCAAAACTCTCCGACAGATTAGTTCCTAATATTTTTATTTTTTGTTTTTCTAAATCTATATTCAATTTTGTTTTGGGGTTTTCGTAAATTTTATTAAATATTTCTTCAAGAAATTTTGATGTTACTTGCACAGGGAGTACTCCAATATTTAAACAATTATTTCTAAAAATATCGGCAAAAAAACTTGAAACAACACACCTAAAACCATAATCATAAACTGACCATGCTGCATGTTCTCTTGAAGATCCAGAACCAAAATTTTTTCCTCCAATTAAAATTTTACCATTAAATTTGGGATTATTTAGTACAAAATTTTTTTTTGGATTATTATTTGAATCATAACGCCAATCCCTAAATAAATTATCACCAAAACCTTTTCTTTCAGTAGCTTTTAAAAATCTAGCAGGAATAATTTGATCAGTATCAATGTTTTCAATTGGAAGCGGAACAGCAGAGCTTTCAAGTATTGTAAATTTGTCGTATGCCATTTTTATTAAATTAAAATAATGTTCTAGGATCTGTTATTGTACCTGTTATTGCAGCAGCGGCGGCGACTAGTGGACTGGCCAGTAAAGTTCTTGATCCAGGACCTTGTCTGCCTTCAAAATTTCTATTGGATGTGCTTACAGCGTATTTTCCTGCTGGTATTTTGTCATCATTCATTGCAAGACATGCTGAACAACCGGGTTCTCTTAATTCGAATCCAGCTTCTTTTAAAATCGGTAACAATCCTTCTTCTTTTATAGCTTTTTCAACCTTGTGTGAGCCAGGAACTAGCCATGCTGTCACATTTGGAGCTTTCTTTTTACCTTTTATAATTTCCGTAAATGCTCTAAAGTCTTCAATTCTTCCATTTGTACAACTTCCTAAAAAAACAAAATCAATTTTTTTACCTAACATACTTTCACCTTCGCTATAGTTCATATACTCTAAAGATTTGAGGTATGTTTTTACTCCTCCCTTTTGGCTATTAGCATTTGGAATTCCTTTTGAAATACTCATCCCCATTCCTGGGTTTGTACCATATGTAATCATTGGCTGAATAGTTTCACCATCAAAAAATAATTCTTTGTCAAAAACTGCATCTTCATCACTTTTTAAAGTAGACCAATATTTCATTGCCTTATTCCAATTTTTTCCTTTTGGTGTAAACTCTCTGTCTCTTATATATTCAAATGTTTTTTCATCAGGTGCGATCATTCCTCCTCTTGCACCCATTTCTATACTTAAATTGCAAACAGTCATTCTTCCTTCCATACTCATTTCAGAAAATACACTTCCAGAATATTCTACAAAATATCCAGTGGCACCAGATGTAGTCAGTTCAGAAATTATAAATAAAGCAACATCTTTAGGTGTTACTCCTTTAGACAGTTTACCGTCAATGAATATTCTCATTTTTTTCGCTTTGAGCTGCATTATACATTGAGTAGATAACACCATTTCTACTTCAGAAGTTCCTATACCAAATGCTATTGCTCCAAATGCTCCATGAGTAGACGTGTGAGAATCTCCACAAACGATTGTGGCGCCTGGTTGAGTAATTCCATATTCGGGACCTACAACATGCACAATTCCGTTCTTTTCATGTCCTAATCCCCAATATGATATTCCATGTAATTTTGAATTATCTTCTAATGCTTTTAATTGATTAGCGGATAAAGGATCTTTGACAGGCAGGTGTTGGTTTTTTGTAGGTGTGTTGTGGTCAGCAGTTGCAAAAGTTTTCTCAGGAAATAAAACATTTACATTTCTATTTTTTAAACCTAAAAAAGCTACTGGACTAGTAACTTCGTGAACCATGTGTCTATCAATGAATAGAACATCAGGTCCATTTTTAATTCTGTGGACAACATGAGAATCCCATACTTTATCAAATAATGTTTTGTTCATATTTTATGAAGAAATAATAGGTTCTAAATTAGAATTTTTAATAATTATTGGAATGTCTTCATCATGTACTTCTTTTCTTATATCAGCATATTTTAAAAATTCAGAATACACAATATCTAATTGATTTTTTGTCAATTCAAATCCTATATTTTTTGCTCTGTATGCAAGAGCAGCTCTTCCGCTTCTTGCAGTAAGAACTATCGCGGATTCGTTTACACCAACATCGTAAGGATTTATAATCTCGTAAGTTTCTCTGTTTTTAATGACTCCATCTTGATGAATCCCAGAACTGTGCGCAAATGCATTTGCACCTACAATTGCTTTGTTAGGTTGCACAGGCATAGCCATACTTTCTGAAACTAATATGCTAGTATCATAAAGAAGCTTTGAATTTATATTAGTATCAATATTTAGTTTAGGGTGTTGCCTCATTATCATAACTACTTCTTCAAGTGAAGTGTTTCCAGCTCTTTCTCCTATTCCATTTATAGTACATTCAATTTGTCTTGCACCGTTTAATGCTCCAGAAATTGAATTAGCAGTAGCTAAGCCTAAATCATTATGACAGTGACAGGAAAGAATAGCTTTATCAATATTTTTAACATTTTCTTTTAAAAATTTAATTTTTTTACCATATTCTGAGGGAAGGCAATAACCTGTAGTGTCAGGAATATTAAGTACAGTGGCTCCAGCTTCAATCATTTTTTCACAAACTCTAGCAAGAAATTCATTATCAGTTCTACCAGCATCTTCTGCATAAAACTCTACATCGTTAACAAATTTTTTAGCATATTTTACTGCTTGATAACCTTTTTCTAATATTTTCTCTCTTGTTGAATTAAACTTATATTTAATATGTGAATCAGAGGTTCCTATACCTGTGTGAATTCTTGGTGAAACAGCTTTTTTTAGAGATTCAGCCGCAATTTCAATATCTTTTTTAACAGCTCTTGTCAAACCGCAAACTGTAGCATTCTTAACGATTTTAGAAATTTCTACAACTGAATTAAAATCTCCAGGACTTGAAACAGGAAAACCCGCTTCAATTACATCTACTCCTAGTTCATCAAGTTTTTTTGCAATTATTAGTTTTTGATCTGTATTTAGTTTACATCCAGGAACCTGTTCTCCATCTCTTAACGTAGTGTCAAATATTTGAACAATTTCTTTACTCATTAGCTATCAATATTTTTATAAAAATATAATAAAAGTAAAAGTAGTAAAATAGAAGAAATAAATCTATTATTCTTCGCAGTTAAGACATAAATCCCAAATATTATTTTTCGGAGGAATTGCTATTATCTCAATAATTTTTTGAGTTACTGGATGCACGAACCTAACTTTTCTTGAATGTAAGTGTATACTTCCATCATTGTTTGATCTTGGATAACCATATTTTAAATCTCCTTTAATTGGAAAACCGACATGAGATAATTGTGTTCTTATTTGATGGTGTCTTCCTGTTTCTAATCTAATACTTAAAAGACTAAACTTTTGAAGTTCAAAAATAACTTTGTAAAACAAAATTGCTTTTTTACTTTTTGTATTTGAAACATTAGCAACATATGATTTATTTTGTTTTTGATTTTTAATTAGATAGTTTTCTAGTTTGTCAGATTTTTTTTTAGCTATTGATTTAACTATAGCCCAATATGTTTTTCTTATTTCATTTTTTTTAAACATTTCATTTAACCTTTTCAGTGATTTTGACGTTTTTGTAAAAATGATAACTCCGCTAGTTGGTCTATCTAACCTATGAGTTATTCCTAAAAATACATTTCCAGGTTTATTGTATTTTTTTTTTAGATATGATTTAATTTTATCACCTAATGTAATGTCACCCGTTATATCTCCTTGGGTTAAATCACCAGGATTTTTATTAACAATTATAAGGTGGTTGTCTTCAAATAATATTTTTAACACAACCAATTAATATTGTTCGTCTTTACTTGGAAAGCTTAAACTTTTTACATCCTTAATGTAGTTTTTAATAGCATCAGTCATCACTTTATTAAGATCGACATATCGTCTTAAGAACCTGGGGTTGAATTCCGTACTAAGTCCCACTAAATCGTGTGTTACTAGTACTTGTCCATCAACAAAGCTACCAGCTCCAATTCCAATCACTGGAGTATTGACTGAACTAGTAACTTTTTTTGAAACTGCAGCTGGAATTTTTTCTAAAACTATTCCAAAACAACCTAATTTATCTAAAAGTATAGCATTTTCTATTAAACTATTGGCTTCCTCTTCTTCTTTTGCTCTTACGGTATAAGTTCCAAATTTATATATAGATTGAGGTGTTAATCCTAAATGACCCATTACTGGAATACCTGCGTTCAGAATTCTAATAATAGATTCTTTAATTTCTGAACCACCTTCCATTTTTATTGCATGAGCTCCTGATTCTTTCATTATTCTTATGGCTGACCTTAGGGCTTCATTGGGATCGGATTGATAACTTCCAAAAGGTAAGTCGACTACGACTAATGCTCTACTAACTCCTCTTACAACAGAAGATGCATGATAAATCATCTGGTCTAATGTAATTGGGAGGGTAGTTTCATGCCCTGCCATTACATTTGATGCAGAATCTCCTACAAGAATAATATCAATACCTGACGAATCAATGATTTTAGCCATTGAAAAATCATATCCAGTTAGCATAGATATTTTTTCACCACGATTTTTCATTTCTAATAAGGAATGTGTAGTTACTCTTTTATATTTCTTGTTAGACATAAATAATTTTTTGTAAATGTAATTTAAAATTCAAATAAAATATTAATTTTTGAATGGATTAAATAATATTACTGCCAGTATGTCAGTAATTTAATGATGGCATAATCATTGAAATATCAGGAATGTTAATGATAAATTTAAAAAAATGAATAAAATAATTGGAATTGATTTAGGAACAACAAATTCTTGTGTTTCTGTTATGGAAGGTAATGAACCAGTAGTGATACCTAATGCTGAAGGAAAGAGAACAACTCCTTCAGTTATTGCATTTGTTGAGGGTGGTGAGATTAAAGTTGGCGATCCAGCTAAAAGACAAGCAGTAACTAATCCAACTAAAACAATTGCTTCTATAAAGAGATTTATGGGTAGTAAGTATAGTGAATCTAAAAAAGATGCTGATAGATCTGCTTTTAAAGTTGTTAAAGGAGACAATGATACAGCTAGAGTCGATATTGATGGGAGATTGTATACCCCTCAAGAATTATCAGCAATGACTCTTCAAAAAATGAAAAAAACTGCAGAAGATTATTTGGGAAATACAATAACAGAAGCCGTAATCACTGTCCCTGCATATTTTAATGATTCTCAGAGACAAGCCACTAAGGAGGCAGGTGAGATAGCTGGACTTAAAGTTCAAAGAATTATCAATGAACCTACCGCAGCAGCATTAGCATACGGATTAGATAAATCAGGAAAAGACCAAAAGATTGCAGTTTACGATTTAGGGGGAGGAACTTTTGATATTTCTATTTTAGAACTTGGTGATGGAGTTTTTGAAGTTCTTTCTACAAACGGTGATACTAGATTAGGCGGTGACGATTTTGATGACGCTATCATTCAGTATTTAGCAGATGAATTTTCTAAACAAGAAGATATTGATTTGAGAAAAGATCCAATGGCATTGCAAAGGTTAAAAGAAGCTGCTGAAAAGGCTAAAATAGAACTTTCTTCTTCTGCTCAAACAGAAATTAATCTGCCTTATATTTCTGCGACTTCATCAGGCCCAAAACATTTAGTTAAAACTTTAACTAAATCTAAATTTGAACAATTATCAGCAGATTTAGTAAAAAGATCAATGGAACCTGTAAAAAAAGCGTTAAGCGATGCTGGATTAAGTGTTGGTGATATTAATGAAGTTATTCTTGTTGGAGGATCTACAAGAATTCCAATAATTCAAGAAAAAGTAGAAAAGTTTTTTGGTAAAAAACCATCTAAAGGAGTTAACCCTGATGAAGTAGTTGCTATCGGAGCTGCTATTCAAGGTGGTGTTTTGACTGGCGATGTTAAAGATGTGTTATTGTTAGATGTAACTCCTTTGTCTCTTGGAATAGAAACAATGGGTAGTGTGATGACTAAATTAATTGATTCAAATACAACAATTCCTACAAAAAAATCTCAAGTTTTTTCTACCGCGGCTGATAACCAGCCCTCAGTTGAAATTCACGTTCTTCAGGGAGAAAGACCAATGGCTAAAGACAATAATACAATTGGAAGATTTCACCTTGATGGAATACCGCCATCTCCAAGGGGAGTTCCACAAATTGAAGTAACCTTTGATATTGATGCAAATGGATTAATTCACGTTACAGCTGCAGATAAAGCTACTGGTAAAACTCAGGATATTAGAATTGAAGCTTCATCTGGTTTAACTGAAGAAGAAATTGAAAAAATGAAAAAGGAAGCTGAGGCAAATGCTGAATCTGACAAAAAAGTCAAGGAAGAGGTAGATACTTTAAATAGTGCTGATGCAATGATATTTCAGACAGAGAGTCAATTAAAAGAATATGGAGAGAAACTTTCTGAAGATAAGAAAAAAGTTATTGAAGATTCTCTGGAAACCTTAAAAAAATCTCACGAATCTAAAGATTTAGAAAGTATAAAAACTGCGCTTGAAGGTATCAATGAAGCTTGGAAAAATGCATCTGAAGAAATGTATAAAGCTCAAGCTGAATCGGGTGGGGGAACTGCTGGAGCAGATACTGCAGGAAATCCTGAGCCTAATAAAAGTAAGGACTCTTCTAACGATGATGTTCAGGATGTAGATTTTGAAGAAGTTAAATAAAAGCTTTTTTTATTTTTGATTATAAAAAACGCATCAAAAACTTTTGATGCGTTTTTTTTGTTTTATACATTTAGAAAATGAATAAAGAAAACTTATTAAAAAAGATAAATAATAGTAACAAAAATACTTTGATGGAAACATTGGGGATGGAGTTTGTTGATGTTGGTGAAAATTTTTTAATTGCTAAAATGGAAGTCACTTCAAAAGTTCATCAACCTGATGGAGTTTTACATGGGGGTGCAACTGTTGCTTTAGCTGAGTCTGTAGGTAGTGCCGCTTCCTATTTGTCAGTAGATCGTAATTTGCAAATGGTAAGAGGAATAGTTATTTCAGCAAATCATTTGAAAGGAATATCAAAAGGTTTTGTTTATGCAAAAGCTACTCCAATTCACAGAGGAAGAACAACTCAGTTGTGGGAAATTAAAGTTACCGATGATCACAGTAATTTAATTTCTCATTGTAAGCTTTCTACTATGATTTTAAAAAGAAAATAACATGTATATAGAAAATGTATTAAAAGTTCAAAATGATTGGTGGAGGTATTTGATTGGAATTTTTGTAATCTTTATTGCTACTCAAATAGGTTCTATTCCTTTTATAATAGCTATTTTTTCAAAAGCTGGATTGGATGGTGCTTCAAAAATGGATCAATCAAGTATGATGACCATATTAGAAAACAGTAATCTTACTTTTTTTTATTTATTACTTACTTTTGTTTTTGGTTTTCTCGGTTTAGTTTTAGTAATAAAGTTTTTACACAATCAAAGTTTACTATTATTAACCACCTCAAGAAAAAAAATTGATTTTCAAAAAATAATAACATCTTTTTTGGTTGCCAGTTGTATTATTATTTCGACAACTTTTATTAGTTATATAACTTCACCAAATGATTATATTATTAATTTTGAATTAAAACCATTTTTAATTTTATGTTTGGTTTCAATATTACTAATTCCTTTTCAAACAAGCTGGGAAGAATACATGTTTAGAGGGTATTTAATGCAGGGAATAGGTGTAATTTCTAAGAACAAATGGATCCCATTAATTTTAACTTCTGTTTCATTTGGTCTTTTACATTATTGGAATCCTGAGGTAGCGAAGATAGGTCCATTATTGTTAGTTCATTACATTTCTACAGGACTCTTTTTAGGTATAATAACTTTAATGGACAAAGGCTTAGAACTTTCATTAGGATTTCATGCAGGTAATAATATATTGATAGCTCTTTTAGTTACAGCTGATTGGACAGTTTTTCAGACTAACTCAGTTTTGAAAAGTATTGGCGAACCTAAAATTATAAGTATGATAATTCCTTTGTTTATAATTTATCCTCTTGTCTTATTTTACTTTTCTAAAAAATACAATTGGTCTAATTGGAAAGAAAATTTAACTGGAAAATTTAATTAATTTTACATAAATTTTAACATTAATAGTGCACAATTATTTCGAAATTGCGTTATTAGCAATAAATTAAAAATGGCTTTAAATAAAAACGGAATTTTTGCTTGGGCATCATTTATTCTTACACTACTTGGAATAACTCTTATTCTGCTTGGTGTAATTAAGTATATAGATTATGCTATTGGATTTTCAGTAGTTGGAGTAGGGTTTATTGCCATTGGATGGGCTTTCAATGCTTTGAAAGGAAGAGTTTAGTCTTTAATTTCCAATCATTTTCTTTACATCTACCCATTTATCAAATTCTTCTGAACTGGCGTATCCTAAATTTATGGTTTCTTCCTTTAAAGTTGTGCCATTTTTGTGAGCAAGATTAGCAATTTCAGCAGATTTATAATAACCTATTTTACTGTTTAATGCGGTAACTAACATAAGGGAATTATCAACTAATTCTGCTATTCTTTTTTTATTTGGCTTTATTCCTACAACACAGTTGTTGTTGAAACTTTCAACAGCATCAGAAATAAGAGAAGCTGACTCCATTAAATTAGCAGCCATTATTGGTTTGTATACATTTAACTCGTAATGACCTTGCATCCCACTAATTGTAACAGAAACATCATTTCCAATTACTTTTGCACAAACCATGGATATTGCTTCACATTGCGTTGGGTTAACTTTTCCTGGCATTATTGAACTACCAGGTTCATTTGCAGGAATTGAAATTTCACCAATTCCAGATCTCGGTCCACTAGCCATCATTCTAATATCATTCGATATCTTATTTAAAGAATTGGCAATTAGTTTTAATGCTCCATGTGTTTCTACAATTGCATCGTGTGCCGCAATAGATTCAAATTTGTTATCTGCTGTTTTAAATTCTAAGCCTGTGAATTTTGAAATGTATTTTGCCGATATTTCGGAATATCCAATCGGTGTGTTTATCCCAGTCCCAACTGCTGTTGCTCCTAAGGCTATTTCTGATAAATGATCTAATGAATTTTTTAATGAATTTAATCCATGTTTTATTTGAGAATTATAACCTGAGAATTCTTGACCTAGTGTTATGGGAGTTGCGTCCATTAAATGAGTTCTTCCAATTTTTATAACATCTTTAAATTCTATTGATTTATTTAATAGTGTTTTTTCAAATTTTTCAAGGCTTGGAATGGTGTCTTCAATTAACTTTTTGTAACAAGCAATGTGCATTGCTGTTGGAAAAGTATCATTAGACGATTGAGACATATTTACATCGTCATTTGGAGCTAATGTTTTATTAGATTCTCCTATTTTTTTACCTTCAACTAAATGTGCTCTATTAGAAATGACCTCATTAATATTCATATTACTTTGAGTTCCTGATCCAGTCTGCCAAATAACAAGAGGGAATTCTTTATCGTGTTTTCCTTCTAAGATCTCATCACAAACAGTTGAAATAAGATCTCTTTTTTTTTCACTTAATACACCTAATTTATTATTCGTGTATGCTGCAGCTTTTTTTAAATAAGCAAAACCGTAGATGATTTCAATTGGCATAGATCCAGGTTTGCCAATTTTAAAATTATTAATAGATCTTTGAGTTTGTGCTCCCCACAAACAATTAATAGGGACTTTAACTTCTCCAATAGTATCTTTTTCTGTTCTATATGACATATTAAGTAATTATTTTACAAATTTACTACAAAAGGTTTTATTTAACGATTTTTTGTCAATTGTTGAAAAAAATGTTTTAATGATACATTTGTTTAATTATATTTGTCACTTACTATTAAAGCTATGGAATTTGATCAATATTTAGGATTTATTTTGTTTTTAACTGTCTTAACAATGGGTTTTTGGTTGATGATACTGTTATTGACATTTATTATTCCATACTGGGTTAGTGGAGCTTTTATTGAAAGAATGAAAGAGTTGTTAGATAAAAGGAAAAAGTAAGTTATCCTCAAAAACCTTCTCCCCCATAATCTTCATAACTCGGTCTGTTATTAGTTTGACTCTTTTTTTGATTAAATCTATAAACAAGACTTATATTGAAATTTCTTCCTCCTCTCCAACTAGATTCAGTGTAGTTTTTATAAGTTTCAGAAAATGTTTCTAGTCTCCATTTTTGAGTTTCAAAAATATCATTAATTTTAAATGTTAAAGTCATTTTATCATTAAAAATATCTTTACTAAAAGCTGTGTTGGTACTTACACTGGCTTTTCTGGTTGAAACAGCATTTTTTTGAGGCCCTCTGTAGCTCAACCTTGTTTGCCAATCAATAGATGAAAATAGTTTCAAATAATTATTTAACCTACCTGTCCATATTAGGTTTTTTGAATCATAAACAATTCCATTATAATTACCAATTATTTTAGATTGATAAAAGTTAATATTACCACCAATCCTCCAATTTTTTGAATGAGAATAATTAGTATTGAATTCAATTCCTATTTCTTCTTGAGAGGATAAATTTACAGGAGATCTTCTAATTACCGGAACAAGGATGTCATTAACAAGAACTGAATTGCCAGTTGCTTCATTTATAAAAGTAAATATTTGATCTGATTTTTTATAATAAATAGAGCCATTAAGTGTTGTTTTTTTTAGTCTTTTTAAATATCCTAAATCAATCCCATTTGAATAGGTGGGATTAAGGTATGGGTTACCTTGGAAAAAGCTTGTTTCACTTGTTCTGGATGGAAAAGGATTAATAAAATAAGATCGAGGTCTACTTATTCTTCTATTATAACCTAATGTTAAACTTTCATTTTCTTTTAACTCATAAGCTAAATTTATTGTTGGAAAAATATCATTATACTTTTTGACACTATTACTATTACTCTCTAACTGCTCAACAATCGTTTGAGATTCTTCGACTCTTATTCCAAATAGGTATGATACTTTATTTTTTTTATTTCCATATTGAGTATAAAAAGCATTAATCTTTTCATTGTAAAAAAGGTTGTTACTAAGGTTAGTGTTATTTAAATAACTTCCATTTAAAACTTCATCTTCAACCAAGTAATCAGTATTTTGAAATTTATTACTTTTTCTATACCCCAGCTCAAACTGTCCATCTTCTCCTATAGATAAAACATAATCAATTTTGTATAGTTCACTGTTTTGATTTTCATCTGTTTTAACTTTTTCTCCTAAATATTCAATAAACTTTGGATTAGATTGAGTGTTAGATATAAAACTATTTTCAATTTCATTAGATTTTTCTTTTTGGTAATCGATTGTCAAATTACCTTTATTTACGAATTCATGAGTTAGATTCAAAGAAAACTCTTTAGTATCATCCGTTTCATATTCGTTTTCAGTTCTCTTGGATGATTTTTTATTACCTTGAAAATTTTGATTGATATTATTAATTGTTATATCATCACTATCACTTTTTCTGGTTAAATATGAAATGACTAAACTTGTTTTATCAGATAAAAAATATTCAATTCCGGTATTTTGATAATAAGAATCTCTTTCAGTATTTCTTGAGCTATTTTCATTAATAAAATTATTGAGAGATTCTCTGGTATAATACTCAGTCTCACTTATCGAAGGGTTTTCATAACTACTTAAACTGTAACCAGTATTAGTAAATAGATTTATTTTTTCTGTTCTATAATTAATATTACCTGAAACACCATAAGTTTTTGGATCTCCACCATTTGTAGAAATTGAGCCGTTTAAGCCAGCTAATTTGTTTTTTCTTAAAACGATATTAATTATCCCAGCAGTTCCTTCTGCATTATATCTTGCAGATGGTGAAGTTATTATTTCAACCTTTTCAACACTTTCAGATGGAAACTGTTTTAATGCATCATTACTACTTATACCAACTAAACCAGATGGTTTACCATTAATTAAAATTCTAACATTTTGATTACCTCTAAGTGAAATATTTCCATCAATATCAACTGCAACAGAGGGTAAATTGTCTAAGACATCGCTAACACTACTTCCTTTTAATGTTAAATCTTTTCCAATATTATAAACTGTTTTGTCTAACTTTATTTCTACTTCGGTTCTTTCCCCAATTAACTCAATTTCTTCTAATATATTTTCATCAATTGACATTAATATTGTTCCTAAGTCTTTTGAATTTGAGATATATAAATTTTCAATTAAAATTTCTTTGAATGAAATATAATTTAGTTTAATATCATATTTACCTCTTAAAATTTCAAGACTAAATTTACCTTCTGAATCGCTTATGCCTCCGTATTTAACAATACTATCATTATTTTGGAATAATGAAATAGTGGCATATTCAAGAGGGGTGCTACTATCGTTATCTAAAACAATACCATTTAGATTAACATAGGATTGTTGTGCATTTTGATTAAATGAAATAAATGCAATAATGATATATAATAGTTTTTTCATATGTTAAAATATAAATCTAAGACTGTATTAATATAAAAAGGTTTAGTGTAATAAAATCTTAAGACATTCCTCAGGAGGATTTGCTAATATGGCTTTGGTTTTAGATATGAAAAAGGGTCTTTGCATCAATTTTGGATAATCAAATATAGCTTGAACAATTTGATTTTTTGATAACGATTTGGATTCAAATAATTCTTTCCAAATTTTTTCTTGTTTCCTTACTAAATTACCAGGTTTTAGTCCTGATTTGTCAATTAAAATTTCAATTTCTTTTTTTGATAATTTGTTGTTTAAATATAAAATAGTCTCAAACTCTATTCTTTTAGATTTTAAAAATTCAAGACCTTCTCTTGATTTTCTGCATCTAGGGTTATGTAATAAACTATATTTTTTAGATTTCAACTTTTATATTTTTTAAGTTAACAATTAATTTTTCCGGAGATTCAAATCGTATTCCATGAATTCCACATTCAATAGCTCCAACCACATTGGATAAACGATCATCTATAAAAACACATTTATTTGGATTTAATTTATATTTGTTTATTGTATAATTATAAATTTCTTTGAATGGTTTAAGCATTTTGATTTCACCTGATACTACTATACCTTCAAATGATTTTAAAAATTCATATTTTTTTATTGCTACAGGAAAAGTTTCTGCACTCCAATTGGTTAGAGCAATAAGTCTATAATTATTTTCTTTAAGTTTATTTAAAATTTCAACTGTTCCGGAAATTTCATTTTTTAACATTTCTTCCCATCTTCCATAAAACATTCTTATTAACTTTTCATGCTTTGGAAAAAGTTTAATTCTTTCTTGAGTGGCAATTCGCATTAATTTACCCCCGTCCTGCTCCTCATTCCAACTTGAAGTACATATATTGTCAAAAAACCATTTCATTTTTTTCTTGTCTCCTTCAAATTCTTTCAAGAAAACATATTCGGGGTTCCAGTCAACCAAAACACCGCCTAAATCAAAAATTATTGTATCTATTTTCATGTTAATTAGCCATTAAAAATGCTTTCAAAAAAGGGTTTAAATCTCCGTTTAAAACATCATCAACACTATTTGTTTCGTGAGATGTTCTAACATCTTTTATAAGTTTATATGGGTGAAGAACATAATTTCTAATTTGTGAGCCCCATTCAATTTTCATTTTACTTGATTCTATTTTTTCTCTTTCAGCCATTTTTTCCTTTAGCTCAATTTCATATAATTGAGATTTAAGTAATTTTAGCGCTTTCTCTTTATTTTCAAGCTGGGATCTAGTTTCTGAATTTTCAATAACAATTCCAGTTGGAGCATGTCTTAACCTTACAGCGGTTTCTACCTTATTAACATTTTGACCTCCAGCTCCACTTGAACGCATAGTTTCCCATGATATTTCAGATGGATTTATGTTTATTTCAATAGTATCGTCTACTAAAGGATAAACATAAACAGAAGCAAATGAAGTGTGTCTTTTTGCATTACTATCAAATGGGGATATTCTAACTAATCTATGAACTCCATTTTCTCCTTTTAGCCATCCAAAACCATACTCCCCTTCAATTTCTATTGTTACAGACTTTAAACCTGCCACATCTCCTTGTTGTATATCTAATTCTTTTACTTTAAACTTATTTTTTTCAGCCCACATAACATACATCCTCATTAGCATATATGCCCAATCACAACTTTCTGTTCCACCTGCTCCAGCTGTAATTTGAATAACTGCACTCATTTCATCTCCTTCATTAGATAACATGTTTTTAAACTCTACAGATTCAATGTGATTACTACATTTTTTGAAATGAGAATTTAATTCATTTTCTGAAATTTCTTGAGATTTGTAATATTCAAATAAAATTTCTAGGTCTTCACAAAGTGACCTAGCTTTTTCATAATCTTTAATCCATTGCTTGAGTGATTGAAGTTCTTTAATGACTTTTTGAGCTTTTTTTGAGTCATTCCAGAAATTTGGATCAAATATTATTTCCTCTTTATTAGATATTTCTATATTTTTTGAGTCTACGTCAAAGATAACTCCTTAGTGCATTAGTGCGCTCAAGGAGATTTTTAACTTGATCTATAGTTATCATGGAAATCTAATAAAAAAACAAAAATACATTTTAAAATGAATAGACATTAACTTAATTAATTTTTATATTTATTTAAATTTCACAATTATGAAGAATAGTTTTTTCTTATCATTAACTCTTTCTCTCTTTTTTACATCTGTTACAGCTCAAAATAATAATGAAAAAAATAAATTTTTCTCTGGTTTTTTTAATTTTAATTATCAAGTAAAATCAGACAAAATATTATTGGAAGTAGATAAAATAAACGAAGATTTTTTATATGTAAATTCTTTAACAACAGGATTAGGTTCTAATGATATTGGATTAGATCGTGGCCAATTAGGTAATCAAAGGATTGTCAAATTTAGAAAATATGGTAATAAGTTACTCTTAGTTCAACCTAATCAAAACTTTAGGGCTATTTCAAATAATGTTTCTGAAGTTAATAGTGTGGAGCAAGCTTTTGCAAATTCTGTCATTTTTGGATTCAAAATAATTGAAAAAAAAGAGGATGTTTATATAATAGACTTTACTCCTTTTTTGCTACAAGATACTCATGGGGTTATAAAAAGATTAAAATCTCTTAATCAAGGAGCTTATAAACTTGATTTAAGTAAAAGTGCTCTGGAACTCAAGAGGACTAAAGCTTTTCCAAATAATGTAGAATTTGAGGCTTTATTAACTTATGTTGGAAATGCAGAGGGTAGGTTAATTTCAAATATTGCTCCTGACCCTAATAATATTAGTGTAATACAACACCACTCATTTATTAAATTACCAGATAATAACTATAAGCCAAGAAATTTTGATTCAAGAAGTGGGGCTATTTTTACATCTTTTATGGACTATGCCTCTCCAGTTCAAGATCAAATCAATAAAAAATATATAATACGTCATAGGCTTGAAAAAATAAATTCTGATTTAGATAAAAGCGATGTTGTTGAGCCAATAATATATTATTTAGATCCAGGTGCCCCAGAACCAATTAAATCAGCCCTTTTGGATGGTGCTTCTTGGTGGAATGAGGCTTTTGAAGCCATTGGTTTTAAAAATGCTTTTCAAGTAAAAATTTTACCAGAAGATGCTGACCCAATGGATTGTCGATATAATGTAATTCAATGGGTACATAGATCAACTAGAGGATGGAGTTATGGAGCAAGTATTGTTGATCCAAGGACAGGGGAAATTATAAAAGGACATGTTAGTTTAGGAAGCTTAAGAATAAGACAAGATTTTTTGATTGCTCAAGCATTAGTTGAAAAACCTTTCGAGAAAGATGATAATTATAAACCAATGTTAGAAATGGCTTTATCTAGAATTAGACAGCTTAGTGCACATGAAGTTGGTCATACTTTAGGTTTTGCTCACAATTTTGCTGGAAGTGTCAATAATAGATCTTCGGTAATGGATTACCCCCATCCATTAATTAGGTTGAAAGACGATGAAATTGATTTATCAAATGCCTACTCGGAGGGTATTGGAGATTGGGATAAAGTAAGTGTAGCCTATAGTTATTCAGAATTTAATTTGAAAAATGAGAAATTAGCATTGGATAACATATTGAATAATTCTACGAAAAACGGTTTAAGGTTTATTACAGATAGTGATGCGAGGGCAAAAGGAGGAGCTCATGCATATGCACATCTTTGGGACAATGAAAATGACGTTGTAAATGGGTTAAATGAGATATTTAAAGTTAGAAAAAAGGCTATTTTAAATTTCTCTGAACTAAACATAAAAAGTGGAGAACCTTTTTCCACCTTAGAAGATGTTTTTGTTCCTCTCTACTTTATGCATCGATATCAAACAGAAGCTGTTGTAAAACTAATTGGAGGAATGGATTATAATTATGCAACTAGAGGAGATGGTCAAGTTATCGTAAAAGATTTAGAGTTAGACATCCAAAATAGAGCACTAATATCAGTTTTTCAATCTTTGGATGCCAAGAATTTAGCAATACCTAGAGACAAGTTAAAATTATTTCCACCAAGAGCATACGGATTTCCAAGAACTAGAGAATCATTTAAAGGGATGACTGGAGTGTCTTTCGATCCATTAAGTGCAGCCTCAACAGCAAGTGAGATGACTTTAGAATTATTGTTAAATACTGAAAGGTTAAATAGGTTAATGGTTCAAAATACAATTGATAATTCTAAAATGAGTTTAAGATATGTTTTGAACGGACTGATATCAAATTCTTTTAAGAAAACACATGAAGACACATATTTAACAGAAATTCAACATATAATAAATACAAATATTTTAGTTTATTTATTGAACTTAAGTGAAGATAAAAATGTTTTTATACAAGTAAAATATGAGTCGTTTATGGCAATAAAATATATCAAAAGATTGATTGCTAAATCTAAGAAATTAAACAATTATTATGATCAATATTCTTTCATAATTGATGATTTTAAAAAACGACCAGAGCTTTATAAAATTCAAAAACTTTTAACAATTCCAGATGGATCTCCAATTGGAAGTGAATCTTGTTCCCAAAATCAATAATGTATATGGAAATAAATTTAATTAGTGATACAGTTACCAAACCAAGTAAAGAAATGCTTAATGCTATGTTAGAAGCAAAAGTAGGTGATGATGTTTTTAAAGAAGATCCTACAGTTAATGAACTTGAAGATAAAGTAGCTAATATTTTCGGAATGGATTCTGCTTTGTTTTTTCCCTCTGGCACTATGACTAATCAAACAGCTATAAAATTACATACAAGCCCAGGAGATCAATTAATTTGTGATAAATATGCACATGTTTATAATTATGAAGGTGGAGGTGTTAGTTTTAATAGTGGTGTTTCATGTAAACTAATAAATGGAGAAAGAGGAATGTTTAATAATGATCAATTAATCCAAGCTATTAACCCACCTGATTTTTATCATAGTCCTAAAAGTTCTTTAGTTTGTATAGAAAATACAACTAATAAGGGGGGAGGAGCATGCTGGGATCTAAAAGATTTAGAATTGATTCGAAAAACTTGTTCTGAAAATAATTTAGCTTATCATTTAGATGGTGCAAGAATTTGGAATGCAATGATTAAAAAAAATCAAAGTCCTAAAGATTATGGATTGTTATTTGATTCTATTTCTGTATGTTTAAGTAAAGGCTTGGGTTGCCCCTCAGGATCGGTCTTGGTTGGATCTAAAGATTTAATCAACAGAGCTCTTAGAGTAAGAAAAGTTTTGGGCGGAGGAATGAGACAAGTAGGATATTTAGCAGCTTGTGGAATCTACGCATTAGATAATAATTTTTCAAGATTATCTGATGACCATCAACGTGCTTTGGAAATAGAAAAATCACTTAAAAACCTTTCATATATTAAAAAAGTAGAGCCAGTTGAAACTAATATTGTAATTTTTGAAATTGATTCGAAAGTATCATCTCTATTATTTTTGGAAAAACTTAAAGATAAAGGAATCAAAATCATTTCAATGGGGGACAATAAGTTAAGAATTGTTACTCATTTAGATTATACTGTAGATATGCACAATAGTTTTTTGAATATTTTAAATAAATTAAGTTTTTAAATTTATTTAATATGTTAAATATACTTAGGTTTTGATTCTATGCCTTATTTTTGCATTCTATTGAATTAACTCTATGAAATCGATTGAAAAAAGTAAAATACTACCACCTTTAGCAGAAAAAATACCTACTGATTTTAATAAATTTGATTTAAAAAGAGTAGATAATTATTATTGGTTAAAGGATAGGAAAAATAAAAAAGTTATAGATTATTTAGAAAATGAAAATAATTATTATGAAAAGATGTCTTTTCACACTAAGAATTTTCAAGAAAAGATATTTAATGAAATAAAAGGTAAAATAAAAGAAGATGATCAGTCTGTACCCTATTTTTTAAATGGATATTGGTATTATACGAAATTTGAAAAAGAGAAGGGATATCCCATTCATATTAGAAAAAAAGATTCTTTGATTAATAAAGAAGAGGTTTTGTTTGATTGCAATATTTTAGCTCAAGATTACGATTTTTTCAATTTATCTAATATTAAAATAAGTCCAAATAATAAATTAGCAGTATTTAGTGTTGATACAGTTTCAAGGAGACTTTACACAATTAAAATTAAAGATTTAGAATCTGGTGATGTTTTAAGTGATTCTATTGAAAATTGCTCAGGTAGTTTTGTTTGGGCTAACGATAATCAAACCTTTTTTTATACAAAAAGAGACACTCAAACTTTAAGAAATGATAAAATTTATAAACACACCATTGGTTCGAGCCATAAAAAGGATGTATTAGTTTATCACGAAACAGACAATACATTTTATACAAATGTATCTAAATCAAAGTCTAATAATTATATAATAATTTCCTCATTCAGTACCATAACATCTGAATTCCAATTTTTAGATGCGAATCTACCAGATTCTAATTTTAAATTATTTAGTAAAAGAAAAACAGGTTTAGAATATAGTATAAATCATTTTGAAAACGACTTTTATATAATAACGAACATAGATAATTCTAAGAATTACAAATTAATGAAAACATCAGTTTTGAATACTGAATGTAAAAACTGGAAAAATGTAATTAATCACAGAGAAGATGTTTTACTTGAAGGAATTGATATTTTTAAAGATTATTTGGTAGTTAGTGAAAGATCAAACGGATTAAATAGAATTAATATTAAAAGATGGGACAATTTGGAAAACTATTATTTAGATTTTAAAAGTGAAACTTATTCTTTATACACTACTACAAATTTAGATTTTAACACTAATGTTTTGAGATATGGTTTCAACTCACTTTCTGAGCCCGCCTTGGTAATTGACTTTAACATGGATACTAAAGAAAAAACTATTAGAAAAGAACAAAAAGTTTTAGATCTTAATTTTAAAAAAGAAAATTATATTTCTGAGAGAGTTTGGGCTAAAGGAGAAGATGGTGAGAAAATTCCTATTTCGTTAGTTTATAAAAAAGGAATAAAGAAAAACAGTAAAAATCCTTTATTATTGTATGGATATGGTTCTTATGGCAATACAATAGACCCTTATTTTTCAATCAGTAGATTGTCTTTGTTGGATAGAGGATTTATTTTTGCAATTGCACATGTTAGGGGAAGTGAATACATGGGTAGAGAATGGTATGAAAATGGAAAACTTCTTAAAAAGATGAATACTTTTAAAGATTTTATTTCTTGTACAAAATATTTAATTAATCAGAGATACACTAATAAAAATAAAAGTTACGCATATGGTGGATCTGCTGGAGGATTATTAATGGGAGTTGTTATTAATTTAGCTCCTGAACTATATAATGGAGTTATTTCTGCTGTTCCATTTGTAGATGTTGTTACAACAATGCTAGATGAAACAATTCCATTAACAACAGGGGAATATGATGAATGGGGAAACCCCAATCAAAAACAATATTTTGAATATATGTTATCCTATTCACCATATGATAACGTAGGTAGATTTAGATATCCTAATCTATTGGTAACTACAGGACTTCATGATTCTCAAGTTCAGTATTGGGAGCCTGCTAAATGGGTGGCAAAATTAAGAGAATTTAAAACTAATAATAATTTATTGTTTTTAAATACAAATATGGATTCTGGTCATGGTGGTGCTTCGGGAAGGTTTGAGGCCTTAAAAGAAGTCGCTAAGGAGTATGCATTTCTATTTGATTTAGAAAATATTCACAAATAGTATTTAAATTTGGTGATAACAGCTTTTTTTAAGTAATTTGCCTACTTTAAAGAATATACTTTAAATGAAAAAAAAAGTAAAGGCTTACAACAATGTTCTTGAACTAATAGGTAATACCCCACTAGTAAAACTCAACGATATTGTAAAAGAAATTCCAGGTAATTTTTATGCTAAAGTTGAAGCTTTTAATCCAGGGCATTCGAACAAAGATAGAATAGCCCTTCATATTTTAGAATCTGCAGAAAAAAAAGGTTTAATTAAGCCTGGATGCACAATAATTGAAACAACTTCTGGTAATACTGGTTTTAGTCTAGCCATGGTTAGCATAATAAAGGGTTATAATTGTGTTTTAGCAGTGTCTTCTAAATCCTCACCAGATAAGATAGATATGTTAAAAGCAATGGGAGCTAAAGTTTATGTTTGTCCAGCCCATGTTAGTGCTGATGACGATAGGTCTTATTACCAAGTTGCTAAAAGGTTACACGAAGAAATTAAAGGTTCTTTCTATATAAATCAATATTTTAATAGTCTAAACACAGAAGCTCATTATAATACAACTGGACCTGAAATTTGGGAACAAACAAGCGGTGCTATTACCCATTTAATAGCTAGTAGTGGAACCGGAGGAACAATTTCTGGAATTGGTAGATATTTAAAAGAACAAAATCCAGATATTAAAATTATTGGAGTAGATGCTTATGGGTCTGTTTTAAAAAAATACCATGAAACTAAAGAGTTTGATGAAGACGAGATTTATCCATACAGAATTGAAGGTTTAGGAAAAAATTTAATCCCAACAGCTACAGATTTTGATGTTATAGATTTGTTCGAAAAGGTTACTGATGAAGAAAGTGCTCACTCATCAAGAGAAATTGCTTTAAAAGAAGGCCTTTTTGTCGGTTACACATCTGGTGCAGCGATGCAAGCTGTAAAACAATTATCAAAACAAAAATTATTTAATAAGAAAAGTAATGTAGTTATGATTTTTTGCGATCACGGTTCTAGATATATGAGTAAAATTTATAGCGATAAATGGATGTATAATCAGGGTTTTTTTGATTCTGAAAAAACTGAACTAGAAAAGCCAATAGAATACATTAAATAAGTTATTTTTACTTTTTAATTTATTATTACATTTTTTTAATGAAAGATTTATTTGATAAAATTATAGTCAATAAAGGTCCTTTAGGTAAATATGCTGGGATAGCAGAAGGTTATTTTGCTTTTCCAAAACTAGAAGGCCCCATTGGAAACAGAATGATATTTAATGGCAAGGAAGTTATTACGTGGAGTGTTAATGATTATTTAGGTCTTGCTAATCATCCTGAAATCAGGGAAGTTGATTTAGAAGCTTCTAAAAAATATGGGTCTGCATATCCTATGGGTGCTAGATTAATGTCTGGTCATACTGAATTTCATGAAAAATTAGAGAATGAACTTGCTGAATTTGTTTCTAAAGAAAAAGCATATGTCCTTAATTTTGGATATCAAGGCATATTATCTACAATTGACTCTTTGGTTTCTAAGAATGATGTTATTGTGTATGATATGGATGCTCATGCATGCATAGTTGACGGAGTTAGATTACATGTGGGTAAAAGATTTACTTACAAACACAATGACATTGATAGTTTATGTTTAAATTTAGAAAGAGCTACAAAAATTGCTGAAAAAACTGGTGGTGGAATTCTTGTAATTTCTGAAGGTGTATTTGGAATGAGAGGAGAACAAGGTAAAATAAAAGAAATTGCCTCACTTAAAAATAAATATAAATTTAGATTCCTTGTCGACGACGCTCACGGTTTTGGTACACTTGGTGAAACTGGAGCTGGAGCTGGAGAGGAGCAAGGTATACAAGATCAAATCGATGTTTACTTTGCAACTTTTGCAAAATCAATGGCAAGTACTGGCGCATTTATAGCTGCAGACGCTATGATTATTGATTTTCTTAAGTACAACATGAGATCTCAAGTTTTTGCTAAATCCTTACAAATACAACTTGTTATTGGAGCTTTAAAGAGGCTGGACATGCTTAGAACTAGACCGGAAATAAAAGCAAAATTATGGACTAACGTTAAAGCTCTTCAATCAGGTCTTAGAAATCAAGAATTTGATTTAGGATTAACCCAGAGTTGCGTAACTCCTGTTTTTTTAAAGGGAACTATACAAGAAGCAATGGTAATGGTAAAAGAATTAAGAGAGAAATATTTTATTTTTTGTTCAATTGTTGTTTACCCAGTTGTTCCAAAAGGAGTGATTTTACTTAGACTTATCCCCACTGCTTCTCATAACTTAAACGATATTGAAGAAACTCTTTCAGCTTTTTCAAAAATCAGATCTAAGTTATATGATGGAACTTATTTTGAAATTGCAAAAAAAATGAAATCACTTTAGAATATATCTTTTCATTTTCATTATTAAATAATCAAAATTCTTGTAAAAAGGAAAAAAACACTAATTTTGTTGATAAATCAGCGTGATGAAACCAAAAAAAATACTGAACGCTAATGAAATATCCACAATACTTCATCGTCTTTCCTTTCAATTAATTGAAGACCATAATGATTTTTCTAATACTGTAATTATAGCAATTCAACCTAGAGGTATTCTTCTTGCTAATAGAATTATTAAACTATTAACCAAAGAATTTAAGGATATTAAATTTGGTTTACTAGATGTTACTTTTTTTAGAGATGATTTTAGAAGAAGCGAAAAAGTATTGAAAGCTAATAAAACTAAATTAGATTTTTCCATTGAAAATAAAACGGTTGTTTTAATTGATGATGTTCTTTTTACTGGGAGAAGTATAAGAGCTGCTATGGATGCAATACAATCTTATGGCAGACCAAAAGCAGTTCAATTATTAAATTTAATAGACAGAAGGTTTTCTAGAGAATTGCCAATTCAACCTGATTACTGTGGAATTCAAGTTGATTCAAGATTAAATCAGAGAGTTAAAGTTTGTTGGGAAGAAAATGATGGTGAAGATTCTGTTTATTTATTTAAAAATAAAGAATGAGTAATTTAAGTGTAAACCATTTATTAGGAATTAAATATTTAAATTCTAAGGATTTAAAATTAATTTTTGAAACAACCGATCATTTTAAAGAAGTTATTAACAGGAAAATTAAAAAAGTACCTACACTAAGAGATGTTACTATTGCAAATCTTTTTTTTGAAAATAGTACAAGAACAAAAATTTCTTTTGAATTAGCTCAAAAAAGATTGTCAGCAGATGTTGTGAATTTTTCTTCATCAGTATCTTCTGTTTCAAAAGGAGAAACACTAATCGATACGGTAAATAATATTATATCAATGAAAGTTGATATGGTTGTAATTAGACACCCAAGTCCAGGAGCAAGTGTATTTTTATCAAATAATGTTAACTCCTGTATAATTAATGCTGGTGATGGAACTCACGAACACCCAACACAAGCTTTATTAGATGCTTATTCAGTCAAGGAAAAAATAGGAGATTTAAAAAATAAAAATATATTAATAGTGGGAGATATATTACATTCCAGAGTAGCTCTTTCTAATATTTATGCCTATCAAAAACTAGGAGCTGAAGTTAAAGTATGTGGGCCAAAATCATTAATCCCTAAATATATAGAATCTTTAAATGTAAAGGTAGAAACAGATTTATTAAAAGCTTTAAAATGGTGCGACGCTGTTAATATGCTTCGAATTCAAAATGAAAGAATGTCTGAAAGTTATTTTCCATCTATTAGAGAATATGTTCAGCAATTTGGACTAAATAAAGAAATTTTAGATTCCTTAAATAAAGAAATTATAATAATGCATCCAGGACCAATAAATAGAGGGGTTGAGATAACTAGTGAGGTTGCTGATTCAGAACAAGCTATTATTTTGGATCAAGTTGAAAATGGAGTAGCTATTAGAATGGCTGTAATGTATTTATTGGCTTCAAAGTTATATTAATAATGAAAGTAAACAATCTTGAGAATTTAATATTAATTACTTTAGAAAAAAAAGATTCTCCTAATACTCTGAATAATGAAATAAGTAAGAATTACTACAAGCTTAACAATGTAATAATTGATTTAAATAATACAATTATTTCTGATTACTTGGATCTATTGAAGTCTTTTTGTAAAAGTCATAAGAGTATTAAAAAATCTATAGTCATTGTGACTGATCATAATGATTATGATAAATTAGATTTAAACTTAGTCCCAACACTTCAAGAAGCATTCGATTATATATCACTAGAGGAAATTGAACGTGATTTAAATTTGTTATGAAATTAACTATATTGGGATGTTTTTCTGCTTCTCCTAGCAAAAACCACTTCCCATCTGCTCAAATACTTGAAATAGGGGGTACTAATGTTTTGATTGATTGCGGGGAGGGCACCCAAATTCAGTTAAGAAGATGTGGAATAAAATTCAATTCAATAGAACATATATTTATTTCACATTTACATGGTGATCATTTTTTTGGACTTCCAGGATTAATTTCAACTTTTCGTTTGTTGGGAAGAACTAAGCCATTAAATATTTATGGTCCAATTGGAATAAAAAAAGCTATTACCTTAATGTTAAAGCTAGGAGATTCTTGGACTAATTATGATTTACGATTTATTGAATTAGAAAGTTTGGATTCAGTTTTGTTATTAGAAAGTGAAAGGTTTTCAGTTAAAACAATTCCTTTATGTCACAGGATTTATACCAATGGTTTTTTATTTAAAGAAATTAAAAATGAAAGAAAATTGCTTATTAAAAAAGTATTGAAATTAGGAATTGATAAAACTCAATTTAGTGGAATTAAGTTGGGAAAAGACGGAATTAACCCTCTTGGAGAAATAATTAAAAATATCGAATTAACAGAATCAAAACCTAAGAACACAAGTTATGCTTATTGTAGTGACACCTGTTTTAATCCTATTATAATTGATTTAATTAAAAAATGTAATGTTTTATACCATGAATCAACCTTCCTTGATTCCCACAAAGATCTTGCAGAAAAAACTAAACATTCTACAGCTAAACAAGCAGCGGAGATTGCAAAATTAGCAAAAGTTGAAAAATTAATTCTTGGACATTTTTCTTCCAGGTATAAAAATTTAAATAATTTTCAAAATCAAGCCAAAGAGATTTTTGTCAATGTTGAATTAGCTTCAGATGGTAAGGTTTTTAATTTTTAAATTAATTATCTTTAATTAATATTTTTTAATTTATGTCTAAAGATTTAAGTGCTTTTAGAAAATCTTATTTGAAAGGAATTTTAATAGAAAAAGATATCCCAGAAAATCCTATTGAATTGTTTTCTGATTGGTTTGATTTTATTGAATTAAAAAATATTGAATCTGAAACAAATGCAATGTCTCTGTCTACAGTTGATATTTCTAATATCCCTGTCACACGCATAGTTCTTCTTAAGAAATTCTCAAATGATGGCTTTGTTTTTTTTACTAATTATAATAGTAGAAAAGGAAAGGCAATTAATATAAATCCAAATGTTTGTTTGTCATTCTTTTGGGCTAGTACGGAGCAACAAGTAATTATTAATGGAATTGCTTCAAAAGTTGATAAAAAGGATTCAGATATTTATTTCAACAGCAGGCCAAAAGGAAGTCAATTAGGTGCTATTGTTTCACACCAAAGCGAAATTATTAATTCTAGAGATGTTTTAGATAAGAAATTAGAAGAATTATCTAAAATAAAATCTACTTTACAAAGACCAAATAACTGGGGAGGTTATCTTGTTGAACCATATTCAATTGAATTTTGGCAAGGAAGAAACAATAGACTTCATGATAGAATATTATATAAAAAAGAAAAAAATATTTGGAATTTTGCTAGACTTTCTCCTTGAAAAAATTAATCTTAATAAGACACGCTAAATCTTCCTGGGACCATAATGTTTCAGACTTAAACAGGCCTTTATCAAACAGAGGTGTAGATGATGCCAACTTAATGTCAGGCATTTTAAATAATTTTTCTATTGATATTGATGCCGTTTTTTCTAGTAATTCTAAAAGAACTTTTGAAACCGCAAAAATTTTTCTAAATAATTTGGTGAATTATAAAAATTTAAAAATCGTCCAATCTTCAAATATTTATGACTTTTATGGAGATAAATTAGACTTGTTTATTAAAAATTTAAATAATGAATTAAATACTATCATGATTTTTTCTCATAATAATTCTTGTAATAATTTATTATTTAAATATGGAGGTGTTATAAATAAACATGTTCCTACATCTGGAATTTTAATTTTTGAATTTGATGTATCTTTGTGGTCTGATGTTGTATCTGGAAATTGTGATTACTTTTTCCCAAAGAACTTTAAATGAATACTTTTCAAAATAAATTTAAAAATAGAGAAATTAGTTGGCTTGAATTTAATCAGAGAGTTTTACAAGAAGCTGATGATTCATCTGTGCCATTAATTGAAAGAATTAGGTTTCTTGGAATTTTTTCAAATAATTTAGATGAATTTTACAAAGTTCGATATGCGACAGTTAAAAGAGTTGCCGTTAGTATTGATTCAGAAAAAAAGATATATAGAGATAGAACTGCTAAGGAACTATTAAATGAAATTTCTATAAATGCGATTGACCTTCAACATAAAAGTTTTAAGATTTTAGATCAAATTATAAAACTTTTAGAGTCAGAAAATATCCATTTTTTAAATGAAAATAAACTTAAAAATTATCAAGTTAAATATGCTACAGAATTTTTTAATGAAAAGATAATTCCTTCACTGGGTATAATAGTTTTAAATAAATCAAAAAAAATACCAAAATTTAAAGATAATTTATCCTTTTTATTAATCAGAATGGAGTTAGAAGACAACCTTGTTCAGCATGCAATAATTCATATTCCTAAAGATTTAAAAAGATTTGTTGAATTACCATCAAACGATACTAATCGTTATGTAATGATGATAGACGATCTTATAAGGTACCATTTAAAAGAAATCTTCAAATTATTTAAGCCTATTGAAATTCAAGCTAATATGATAAAAATCAGTAGAGATGCTGAATTAGATTTTGACGACGATATTTCAAAAAGTTATTTAGATAAAATATCAGAAAGTGTTAAAGAAAGATCATCTGGAGATCCAGTAAGATTCGTATATGATAGTAAAATAACTTTAGATAGCTTGTCTTTTTTGATTAAAAAAATGAAGATAGATGATGATACGGATAGCATGATTCCAGGAGGAAAATATCATAATAGACGGGATTATATGGGTTTTCCAAGTTTGAATAAAAGAAACTTATTATATAAACCTATCAAACCTCTAAATATTAATGGTTTTGATTTGAGAGACAGTATATTTGAAACAATTTCAAAGAAAGATTTTCTTTTACATACTCCATTTCATAAATTTTTATACGTTATTAATTTTCTTTTAGAAGCTTCTATTGACCCTAAGATTAAAAGTATTTACATTACTATCTATAGATTATCTAAACTATCTAAAGTTGCAAGCGCTTTAATAAATGCAGCTAAAAATGGTAAAAAAGTTGTTGTACAAATTGAACTTCAGGCAAGATTTGATGAATCTGCTAACATAAAATATGCAAAGGAGATGCAGTCTCATGGTATTAAATTAATATTTGGATCTCCTCAATTAAAAGTCCATAGTAAGATTTGCTTAATTGAAAGAAAAGAAGGTAAAGTCTTAAAGAAATATGGATTTATAAGTACAGGAAATTTTAATGAGTCTACGGCAAAAGTTTATACTGACATGACATTATTTACATCTAACAAAGAAGTTTTAGATGAAGTGAAATTAGTTTTTAATTTTTTTGGAGCTAACTACAAAAAATTCAATTTTAAAAAACTTATAGTTTCACCTATTAACACTGAAAAAAACATTAAAAAGTTAATTAAAAATGAGATTAAAAACGCAAAATTAGGTAAACCAGCTTGGATTAAAATTAAAGTAAATAATATTACTAGTTATAGCATGATTAAATCTCTTTATAGTGCAAGTAGACAGGGTGTAAAGATTCAAATGATTATAAGGGGGGTTTGTTGTTTAATTCCTGAGAAATTAAATATGAGTGATAATATTGAGGTTATTAGTATTGTAGACAAATTTTTAGAACATACTAGATTTTTTATTTTTTGTAATGATAAAATAAATAGTGTTTATATTTCTTCGGCTGATTTGATGACGCGAAACTTAAATAATAGAGTAGAAGTAATTTGTCCGATACTAGATGCTGAAATTAAGGAAGAAATCCTAGATATTTTCAATATATATTGGAAAGACAATGTTAAATCTAGATTAGTGAATCATTCTTCAATGAATAAATACAAAAGAAATAGTAGACCAAAATTTAGATCACAAGACGAAGTATATAATTACTATTTAAAATAGTTTGAAAGGGTTTAAAGAAATTAAAAAATTTGCTACTATCGATATTGGTTCCAATGCTATTAGATTATTAATTTCAAACGTTATTTTTAGAGAAAACTTTAATCCAGAAGCAACTAAAAATGCTTTGGTCAGAGTACCTATAAGATTAGGTCAAGATGCATTTACCTCAGGTCTTATTTCAGATGAAAACATTTCTAGATTGACAGATACTATGTCTTCTTTTAAATTACTTATGAAGGTTCATAAAGTTGAAAAACATCTTGCCTACGCAACTTCTGCTTTAAGAAGTTCGTCTAATGGAATAAAAATAATTAGAGATATAGAATATAAAACAGGTATTTCAATTGAAATTATTGATGCAAAAAAAGAAGGTGCATTAATAACAAAAGATAAATTATTTAATTATAAAAATAATTTAAATTCATACTGTTTTATTGATGTTGGAGGAGGGAGTACTGAATTAACAATCTTTAAAAATGGAAAAATTTTAAAATCTAATTCATTTAAAATTGGTGGAGTTAGACTAATCAATAATTTGGTAACTGAAAAAACATGGAATTCTTTTGAAAAATGGATAAAAAATAACATTAAGTATTTTAAAAATATAAGAGTGATTGGCTTAGGAGGTAATATCAATAAAATTTTTAAAATTTCAGGACTAAAACTAGGAACTCCTTTAACATTAAAAAAACTTAATACTACTATTTTAAAAGTTGATAAAATGTCATACTTAGATAAAACTTTGAAATTAAAATTAAACCCTGATAGGGTAGATGTTATAGTGCCAGCTGGAAAAATATATCAATTCTTGTTAAACAAATCAGAAATAAATCAAATTGAAGTCCCTAAAATTGGTCTAGCTGATGGTATGGTTTCTGAACTTTTAAATCAATTATAATCTTAATTTAAATTCTGAGCGCATTTTTTCTACAATAGGATTTATAGACTTAAGTTTTTCAAATTTTTCAATAGAGGAATAAATAAACTTTTTTTCTTTTTCTTTATTAACGCTAATAATAAGTTGGATATCACTATTCTTTAGCTTGTTTCTTAAAAATCTTAAAAGAGGAGGTTTATTCTTTTCTAGTTCTATTTTATTGGTATTATTAGATAATGTAAAATGAATTTCATTTCCATTTTTAATTACAGGATCATCTATCTGTAAAATACTAGCAATATTTTTTCTACCATTATCTAATAAATTTGAATAGTAAACTTTCCATTCTTTATTTAAGTCATCTTGACTAAATGTCTCACTAAAATTTTTTAGATTTTCTTGTTTTTGTTCTTTTTTTTCTTTTAGTTCTTTTTCAATATTTTTTTTTATTTTCAGACTAGAAATCGATAGTCCAGAAATAACTTTTTCTTTGTTATTTTCACTTAAATTACTTTTTTTTATATCTAAATTTTTCTTAAAATTAGAAAGTAATTCTTTTTTAATTATAGTATTAATTCCTTCCTCTGGTTTGTTAGTGAATTTTTTTTCTTTAATTCCTAGTGAATCTCTTTTTTTAATTGAATCAACTGGAAGTATTACTATTTTTTTTTTTGGTTCAATTTGAGATATTGAACAAAGTTTCATTAAACAAATTTCAACTAATAGTCGCTGGTTTTTACTAGTTCTATATCGATAACTACAATCTTCTGTTAACTCAATTGCTGTTAAAATAAAATTCAAAGATTTTTTATTGGCTTGTTCAATATATCTATTTAATAAAGATTTGTTTTGTTCTAGTAAAACTTGTGTTTTTTCATCTTTAGAAACTATAAGATCTCTCAAGTGAGAAGATAAACCATCTATAAAATGCTGTCCGTCAAATCCTTTTTCAATTACTTCATTTAATAATAAAATTATGTTTGTAATGTCATTTTCAATTAATTGATTAAAAGCTTTGAAATACATGTCATAATCTAATACACTTAAATTCTCGTAAGCTAATTCTTTTGTGATGTTTCCTTCAGTAAAGTTTACTAACCTATCAAATATTGATAATGCATCTCTTAATGCGCCATCACTTTTTTTTGCAATTAAGTAAAGAGCTTCTTCATCAAACTTGATTTTTTCTGATTTTGCAATATTTTCGAGGTATAATTTAATATCGTCAGTACTTATTTTTTTGAAATCATAAATTTGACATCTTGATAAAATAGTAGGAATAACTTTGTGTTTTTCCGTCGTAGCCAATATAAATATTGCGTAAGACGGGGGCTCTTCCAATGTTTTTAAAAATGCATTAAAAGCTTGTCCTGACAACATATGAACTTCATCAATTATATAAACTTTATATTTTCCTGTTTGAGGTGGGATTCTGACTTGGTCAATTAGATTTCTAATATCATCTACTCCATTATTTGATGCCGCATCTAATTCAAAAATATTAAAAGAGAAATCATCTGAACTTTCCTGATTTTCATTTATTTTTTTTGCTAATATTCTAGCACAGGTAGTTTTACCAACTCCTCTGGGTCCACAAAACAATAAAGCTTGAGGTAATTGATTTTGTTTTATAGCGTTTTCTAAAGTTTTTGTTATTGAGCTTTGACCAATAACCGAATTGAAATTATCAGGTCTGTATTTTAGTGCAGAAACAACAAAATTGTTCATATAACAAATATAAAAATTGACCATATTAATCTATTGATATAATTAATTAAATAAAACTTTTTATCAACAGTTATTTTTATTATACTTTTGCCTAGCAGGCCACCTTATCGCTTTTGTTTAACAAAAGAGGAAAGTCCGGACACCAAAGAGCATTATAGCGGGTAACACCCGTCACTATGAAAATAGAGGACAAGTGCAACAGAAAGAATGTACAGTTAGGCTGTAGTGAAATCAGGTAAACTCTATAAGGTGAAACGTCACGTAAACCAATGCTTGAGAACTGCTCGTTCGATGTTGGAGGGTGGGCGGTTTGAACAAAATAGTAATATTTTGTCTAGATAAATGATAAGGCACGACAGAATCCGGCTTACGGCCTGCTTTTTTTATTCTAAATAACTTAAGCTATTTGGACCTTCATTAAAAATAAGGTCCAGTATACTCAGGTTATTTTTAAAGCCATGTTTTGAAGAAAACACTTGTATATATTCTTTTACTTTAAATAAATCATTATAATTTTTTTCTGACTTAAATCTTAAATCATTTCCAGATTCATATTTTTCTTTATAAGATTCAGTTAAGTTGAATTTAAATTCTATCCCTAACCATTCACAAATTAATTTTATACCATTAAAATTAAAATCTGAAAGATTATTGTATTTATTAATATATAATTCTTTTAGTGAGTCCTCATAATATTCAAAAAAAGGAGAAGATTTATATGAAGATTCTATAGATTTCCAGTGCTCTTTCTGCCACTGAAAATCATTTTCAATTAATGCATTTTTCAATGTAAATCTTTCTGTTGAATGTTTCACTGGAATACTTAATTTTAAAACCTTATTTGGTCCGTAAATATGTATTCTGTTTCTAATTGTTTGCTTAACGAAGTGTTGATTTAAATCCCACAATATGTTACTACCAATAATTTCTTTCCAATGGGAAATAGGTGCAAAATAAGAAGGGGCCATGATTGTAAAATCTCCTTTCAAAACCTATTTAGTTTTAGTTTTTCTTTTTTGAAATTCTGAGTATCCCAATACAATTAAAATACCAATTAAAAAATACCATCTATATGATTTTGGCTCACCATCTAAATTCACAGTTGTGAAAACTCTATCCCATCTTATTTTCCAATTTTTAAAACCATCATTTATCCCCTCAATACTCATCCATATAAATACTGGTTTGCCCACAATGTGATCTTCCGGAACAAACCCCCAAGATCTACTATCTTCAGATCTATATCTATTATCACCCATCATCCAGTAATAATCCTGTTTAAAAGTATACTCTTGAGCATTTTTTCCATTAATTTTAATTTCGCCGTTTAAAAGAGTTAATTCATTTTTTTCATAATCTCTTATAATTTTCTTGTACAACGGAAGGTTTCTTGTACTTAATTTTACACTAGACCCTTTTTTTGGCAAAATAATTGGACCAAAATTATCTTCATTCCAGTTGTATTTTATGTCGTTTGGAAAATAGGTGGTGTTATAAGATTTAAAGTTTCTATAAGATCTAACTAAACTATCAAGTAAATTACTTTTTCTAATAATTTTAGCTTCTTTTTCTGTTAATAATAAATTTCTAGTATAATCTGTTAGTTCTGTTAAAACAATTCTCCATTTTGATCTAATATCGTATGGGATTCCTTTTGAATTAGTTAAAATTATAAAATTTTGTGGATTATTATCTTTTAATTGTAAAATGTATGGCTGAATTTGATCAAATTTAGCTTGAGAAATATCAGAAACTTTAAATTTCCTTTGAATATCTATACCTAATTTAACAAGTTTAGATGTGGAGACACCTTTAGAACTATGAGCTGAGTATGAATAAACAGGTTTTGCTCTATACGGCATTTTACTTCTTTTTCCATTTATATGGATCAACCCATTTATTATTTCAAGAGTATCAGAGGGAATAGCTACACACCTTTTAACATAATTTGATTTTTTATCTATAGGTTTTTTAACACCTTTTTCTTTTACAAAGAATTTTCGCACTGTATCTGCTGGCCAACTAAATGTTACTATTTCATTTCTTTTTATCTTTTCAAAACCAGGTAATCTTAAATAAGGTATTTGAGGTTTATTAAGATAAGATCTTAATCCTGTACCTACAATAGTATCATGAACCATTGGAAAAGAAATAGCTGTTTGAGGAACTCTAGCTCCATAATGGAATTTACTTACAAATAGAAAATCCCCAACTAGTAGTGTTTTTTCTAAAGAACCTGTAGGGATTATATAGGGTTGAATAAAATAGGTATGAACTATTGTTGCTAAAATAATCGCAAATATTATTGAACTAATCCATTCACCTAAACCACTTTTTGCATTTAAATCTCTATCATTTTTATAGTCAGCTTTCTTTGAATAATTAATAGTATATATAAATAATCCTAAAGAAATTACAGAAAGCCAAGTATCAATTGACGAATCTTTACCAAAACTTCTACTTGTTTCTACCCAAATTACAGGAAAGATTAAAAGATTTACAATTGGAATAAACAGTAAAAAAATCCACCACCATGGTCTTTTTATTATTTTCATTAAGACCAAAGCGTTATAAATGGGGATAAATGAATAAAATGATTTGTAACCAGCAGATTTATATAATTTCCATGTACCTAGACCATGTACTATTTGTATTATTAAGAAAAAAATAAGCCATTGAAATATTGTCATTGTTAATATTTAAAATTAGGATCATTGATAACATCATTCATTTCAAAAACTCCTTTTTTATTAATTAGCCATTCTGAGGCTAAAATAGCTCCAAAGGCAAAACCTTTTCTGTTATTTGCGGTATGCTTGATTTCTATTGAGTCTAATTCTGAAGAATAATTTATAATGTGAGTACCTGGAACTTCTTTAATTCTTTTTGAATCTATTCTTATTGATTTTTTTTCTTTATTATCAATTGACCAACTATTGTATTTTCCAGATTCGATAATATCATTAGCCAATGATATTGCAGTCCCACTTGGTTTATCAATTTTTTCAGTATGATGGGTCTCTTCAATATTTAAATAATACTGATGATGTTTTTTCATAATTTGAGTTAGCTTCTTGTTTAATTCGAAAAATAAATTAACACCAAGGCTGAAGTTAGAGGAATATAGAAAACTAATCTTGGATTTTATAGAAAGCTCTTTTATCATTTTAAAATTAGAAAGCCACCCAGTTGTTCCGCATACCACTGGAACACCACTTTTTAGGGATAATTTTATGTTTTGAACTGCTGTTTCTGGAGTACTAAAGTTTATTGATATATCTGCTTTTTTGATATTACTAATTACTGAATCTTTATCAATTTTATAAACTATTTTATGACCTCTTTCTACAGAAATTTTTTCAATTTCTTTACCCATTTTTCCATAACCTAGAAGCGCTATTTTCATTTCTTAAAAAGACAAATTTAACGATAATCCAACAGATTCTGAATTAATATTAGTTTCTTTCTCGTAGTATGGTAATAGAGTAAGATTTTCATTTAAGTTATATTGCTTTAAGTGTGCATCAATGTTCGCATCTAAAATATTTAAAATATAAAAGCCAATAATAAAAACCATTGAAAAATCTCTGTTTTTTTTGTGAAAATCTGCTCCATCTAAAAGTCTATTATCTTCTAAAATTAAATTTTGAAACTCATCATTATTGTAACCTGCTTTTCTGCTTTTATATGCATTCCTATAATTCCAATATTTTTTTTGATTAAAGTCGTAAGAATAGATTGATGTACCTATCGCTGCGTAAACTATGGGTATTTTCCAGTATTTTTTATTAAATGCTTGCCCAGCTCCCGGAAAAACTGCAGAATAAAAAGCTGCTTTTGATGGTTCTAAGGGGTCTAATTCGTCATATGATGGTTTGGATTCTTGTGAAAAACTACTAGAGGCAAAAGATATAAAAATTAAAAATAGAAGTTTACTTACTCTCATTTAACTTTTTATTTAATTTATTGAATTCATCAATATTATTAAATGGAATTATTATTAAACCTTTTTCTTTTCCGTTTAACTTAATTTTAACTTCTGAGTTACACCCCTTTCTTAAATTAACAAGACTAGATTCAAATGGCTCTTCTAACCTTTTTTTTTGTGTTTTTGATTTTTCTAATGTGTTTTTCGTTCTATTTGTTAATTTTTCAGTATCTCTAACAGAAAGGGAATTCGTTAAAATTTTTTCATAAATATTTAATTGATCTTCTCTTTTTTCAATGTTAACTAATGTTCTTCCATGTCCCATGGAAATAAAGCCATCTCTAATTCCAGTTTGTATAATTGGATCGAGTCTTAAGAGTCTTAAATAGTTTGATATAGTTGATCTTTTTTTACCAACCCTTGTACTCATTTGTTCTTGAGTTAACATAACTTCATCGATTAAGCGCTTATAACATAGGGCAATTTCAATAGGATCTAAGTTTTCTCTTTGGATGTTTTCTACTAGAGCCATTTCTAATGATTGTTGGTCATTAGCTATTCTTATAAATGATGGGATAGATTTTATTTTTAATGAACTTATTGCTCTAAATCTCCTTTCACCAGATATGATTTCAAATAATTTAAAACCAATTTTCCTGACTGTTATGGGCTGAATTATGCCTAATTCTTCAATTGATTTAGCTAATTCTAATATTTTTTCGTTTTCAAAATTGGTTCTAGGTTGAAATGGATTTACTTTGATTTGATCAATAGGAAGTTCTATTACATTTCCAATAATTTGATCAGCATTTTTATCTTCAGCTGTTTTAATATCATCATTTGGGTCATTCAATAAAGCCGAAAGTCCTCTTCCTAAAGGTTGTTTATTATAAGCTTTTGCCATTTAAAAATTATTATTTATTAATTCTTGTGCTAATTTTATATAGTTTTTTGCTCCTTTACTTGTAGCATCGTAATCAATTATGTTTTTACCATGACTCGGTGCCTCACCTAATTTAACATTTCGTTGAATAATGGTTTTAAAAACCATATTATGAAAGTGTTTTCTAACTTCATCTACAACTTGATTAGAAAGTCTTAATCTAGTATCATACATAGTTAAAAGAAGACCTTCTATTTCTAAATCTCTATTATGAATTTTTTGTATACTTTTTATTGTATTCAATAATTTACCAAGACCCTCAAGGGCAAAATATTCACATTGAATTGGAATTATTACTGAGCTAGAAGCTGTTAAAGCATTTAGGGTAATTAGACCTAGTGAAGGGGCACAATCTAATATAATATAATCGTATTTATCTTTTACTTCTCTTAATGCTTCTTTGAGCATGAATTCTCTATTAGGATGATTTACTAATTCTAATTCAATAGCTACTAAATCAATATCAGAGGGTACTACATCTAAATTTGGGGTGCTTGATTTTAATATAATATTACTTATTTTCTCTGAGTGTTCTAATAAGTGATAGGATGATTTTTTTATTTTTTTTAAATCTATACCAATTCCAGAGGTTGCATTTGCTTGCGGATCTAGATCAATTAAAAGAACTTTTTTTTCTAAAATTCCAAGGCATGCGGCAAGATTAAGCGAAGTAGTGGTTTTTCCAACACCTCCCTTTTGATTTGAAACAGCAATTATTTTACCCATTTATTATTAATAATTATCCTAAAAATACAATATTTTGATGTCCGTGTTTAAGAGTTATAATTCTTTTTGTTAACTAGTTTTTAAGAGTGTCTTGAAATTCTATTATGTAAATTTCCTCATTCTCTCTTTTCATAAAAAATTTTTCTCTTGCAAAAGCCTCATAATTATCAATATTATTAAGATTCTTTATTAATTTTTTGTCTATTTCTATTTCTATTTTTAATTTTTCCTTTTGCGCCTTCAAACCTTCAATCTCTCTGTTAAGTTTCTTTTGAAATACATAAGAGTTTGTATCCATAAATAAAATCCAGAATAAAAATAATATGCTAATTAAGACATATAAATTTGTAAAAAACTTAAAATATTTATTTGAAATAAATTTTTTAAAAAATTTTAACATATTATTCTTTTTGAAATTAAATTTAAAACTTTTTCAAAAGATATATCTTTTGATTTTAAAACTACATCAGCATATTTCTTTGAAGGCTCAATATATTTTTCGTGCATTGGTTTACACATCCTAAAGTACCTTTCGTTTACCTCTTTTATTGTTCTCCCTCTAAAATTTATATCCCTATCAATTCTTCTTCTCAATCTTACATTATCATTAACATCAAGATAAATGCCGTAATCAATTAAATTAATTAATTTTTTATTGCAAAAAATATGTAATCCCTCTACAATGATTATTTTTTTTGGGTAAACTACTTTATTTTTTTCTAGTCTTTTATGGCTTTTATAAGAGTATATGGGCTCTTTTATTTTTTTATTATTCTTTAATTCACCCAAGTTTTTTAACAAAAAATTGAAATCAATTGAATCGGGGTGGTCAAAGTTTATTTTTGAGCGTTTTTTGAAATCTAAATTAGATTTGTTTTTGTAATAGGAATCACATTGTATTTGAACAATCCCTTTTTTTTTAAAATGTTCTACTATTTTGTTAGTAATAGTACTTTTTCCAGATCCAGTTCCTCCGCATATTCCAAATAAAGTCATTTTTATTCTTTTAAACTTTTAACATAATTTTCCTTTATCATTTTACTATATTTATTTCCCCAACTATTTAAAGTGTAATTCATTATATCAGCTATTTCATCATCATATAATCCCATTTTTTCCATTTTAGAATTATACTTTACCCCATTTACGATTATTTCACCATCTATCCCTCCAAATTTTATTGCTTTAATACTTTCTTCCATATGTTTAAATAGAAAATCAGATTTTGCAAGTGGGGGGATAATTCCTTCTTGACCTTTGCCATTTGGCATATGACACCTCAAACAAAAATCCTCATACAGAGATTTTCCTTTTTTTATTGAAATAGCTAAACTGTCGTTTTGAGAATAAATAAATAATGGAAAAATAAATAGAATAAGATTTATATATTTCATTTTTTTGGTAAAACCTTGTAAATCCCTTTTCCCTCAATAGAAACATAAATATACCCATCATTCCCTTGTTTTATGTCCCTGGGCCTTCCTAAATCTTCCGCTATTTTAGATCTAGAAATAACTTTATTGTCTTTTAATCCAATTCTTTCCACATATTTGAATACTAAAGCGCCTGCCAATAAGCTTCCGTTCCAGTTTGGGTAAATATCACTTGAAATATATTCGAAGCAGCTGGGGGCTATGGATGGTAACCAATAATATAATGGTTGTTCCATATTTGGAAGACTTTTTTCCTTTGTTATAGTTGTTCCACTATAATTAATTCCATAAGTTATTTTAGGCCATCCATAATTTTTACCTTTTTTAATAATATTAATTTCATCTCCTCCTCTCGGGCCATGTTCATTAGTCCATATTTTTCCAGTTATTGGGTGTTTAAACATTCCCTGTGGGTTTCGATGTCCATATGAATAAATAGCTTTTTTAGAATTTGGAGTATTATAAAATGGATTATCTTCAGGAATTGTTCCGTCATCATTAATCCTATATATTTTACCACCATCTAAAGTAATATCTTGAGGATAAACATCTCGATTTCCTCTGTCTCCAACTGAAAAATACAGATAATTATCGTTATCAAATTCTAATCTGCCTCCAAAATGTTGTCCTTTTCTGGTGTTTGGTGTTGCTTTATATAAGACTTCTAGTTCTAATAAAGAATCCTCAATTAATTTTGCTCTAGCTATAGTTGTATTACCACCCTTTTCTCCTTCATCTTCAGAAGCATAAGATAAATACAACCATTTATTTTCTTTAAAGTTTGGATGAAGTGCTATATCTAACAAACCTCCTTGTCCTCTTAAATATATTTCAGGAAGCCCTTTTATTTCTGTTTTGTTTCCATTTTTATAATGAAAGAGTGATCCTGATTTTACTGTTGCTATAATAGAATTATCTTCAAAAAATTCAATAGCCCATATTATATTATCATCTTCAAATACTAATTCCATTTCATAATTTATTTCGTCAGTTATCATAGAATTTTCACCTTCATTATCTAAAGGTTTTAGATCTTGAGCACAAGAAAAATTTGAAAGTATTAGTCCTAAAACAATGGTTAGTGAGAAAAATTTATTCATTATTTAAATATTTTAAAATTAATTACTGCTCTCAGACAAAATCACCAACAAATCTAAAAATATATTGATTATATCTAAATATAAATTTACTGCAATTTTAACAGCTGAAGACCAAGAATCGTCTCCAAGATTCATCCTTTGCTCTAATAAATTAAAATCATACAATAAATAACCAGTAAAAATCAGTACTCCCACGTATGATTTAGCTAATGAAAATACTCTTGATTTAAAAACCATGACATTCATAAAACTCATAATAATTAAAATTATTAATGCTATAAATAGATATCCGCCTAGAATACCAAAATTAAATGAAGAGTTAAAAACAAGAAATGATGTCGATAGAACCGCTATGGTAGTTCCTAGCATGGCTTGAAAAACTATATTTTGCCATTCTTGATCATAGGAGTCTTTTTTTAATTGATAACTTGATTCAAAATCATTTGTAATAGATTTATATTTTTCTGAATCTTTATCAAATATGTCTTTTGGATTTCTTTTGTCATAATACATAGTTTTCTTTTCATCCTTTCCTCCCCAAAACTTGTCCCATCCAGTGGATTTCTTAGTAATTATATTTTTTGAAACTATTCCTCTTTTCTTGAAATATTGTCTCTGTTTATAGAGACGACCAAGTTCAGAAATAGTAGGTCCAATACTCCAACCTATAAGTCCAGAAAAAACAGCAAGTAGTATAACATTATGTGGAAAAATTTCGCTGAATCCGAAAATTAAAAAAAGAACAATAAAACTTCCAGCTATATTAATAATAGCTTCTGCAGTTGTTTCGTATGCTTTATTAATTCTAGAAAATATAGTTGTGATAACAAGCATTCCTCCAACTAAAAAAAATGTTTTTGCAAATAGTAGATCGAACATATTAAATAAGTTTTATTACTAATATAAATAAAATGTAATAATGAAAAGGTTTG